>Ga0315284_10005533_pt1 | contig 17953 bp, 20 predicted proteins | sample YL17G09_16_MG_FD_203696 | JGI IMG/M metagenome (GOLD analysis project Ga0315284, IMG submission 203696) | Sediment microbial communities from Yellowstone Lake, YNP, Wyoming, USA - YL17G09_16 | ecosystem: Environmental > Aquatic > Freshwater > Lake > Sediment | place: USA: Wyoming | collected...
CAATTACCCCCAATTACCCCCAATTACCCCCATTTACCCCCATTTCTCTAAGTTTTGTAAAAACTCTGTCTCTTATTTTTCCTACCCTTCATCTTCGTTCATTCTAATTTAATATAATATTAAAATAAACATACATATTTGGCAACAAATTCTTATTGGAATGACTTAATACATTCCCACAACTTTGCGGATTCATCCAAAGTAAAAGCTCCTCTTTTTTGAGCCAAATTTAAAAAAGTCACAATCAATTGCAACGCGTCTTGTTGAGAGCTCACAACCACATCAACAAGTCTTACTTGTTTTTTTTCACCATTAGAAGTAGGTAATTCAGTTGTTGACGCAGATTCCATTACAATATCTTAATTGATTTGATATGTTTAAATGTTTTTTTGGCAAAAGTATATTATAATTTGTTTTTTGTTTTTTGTTAGTATATTAGTTTATAAATTCCATATTTTTTGCCAAGGTTCGCTTATTGAGTCATATCCTTTAATATTAAGTTTAAATGGACAACTTCCAGCATCATCAAAAGCAACGCAAGGATTACACGCACCATTAACAAAACTGAAACCGGGCATTTCTTTTGGAATATCTTGGGGTTTTATAATTGTTGTTGTTGAATTCATATAACCATTCCATAAGTTCATTCCGGTATATATCTTTTTAACCAAGTTATTTGAATCAGGAGAACATTTAATTGTATTGTGAAGATTAGATGGCATTCCTTCAGATACTCCCAAATCCGCACCATATAGCAAAAAATGACCCTCCTTAGTATTCCACGCCAATAATTCAGTTACCGCATTTTTATTATATAATTTCATCGCATAATTAAGAGCATACTGGGGTTCTATTTTGATAATAGGACTTGATTTTACATTTTTCAAATACATATTTTTAAGATCATCTGTCCAAGGCCAAAATCCAGTTTTAAGATATTCTTCAGCTTCTGCTGGACTTGCTTGTTTTTGTAATATATCTAAATTAAATTGATTAATATTTTGATTCATTGTTGTTTGATAAATGTTAAACCTTTTAATTAAGTCTGGAGACCATTGTGTTATATTATAATTCTGAAATCCATTTTTAGAATTTTGTATAAAGTTAAATATTATTATTGCTACAATTATCATAATAAAAAATAAAATACTATAACTAGATTTCATATTAAAATATAGTTATAAAATAAAATTAAAGACCCATTGTATCAATACTCATATGTGAAAAACGCCATAAAACCATAAATACAACAGCAAGCCCAACTGCCAAATTCATATTATACATTGCTGCCAAAAAAATGAAAACAAGAAGTATTAAATTTCCTAAACCAGTATCAAACAAATTGACAAAAAGACTTGGAACCGCAAACATAACAATCCACAAAACGATTAACAACGCAATTAACCCAACAACAAGATTAAGATTTTTTCGTGAAAATATACCTTCTAATGACATAGCCATTTATATATTATATTTTTAAAAAAAATTGAAATGAAAGCACTTAAAAAGAATTTACCTTATACTATAACAATACAATGAATAGACTACAAATTATAAATTTGATTAATTCATCTTGGTACAGACAGATTACCGAATTTTTAGAAGAGCAACCAGCGTTTGATAAATTAATTCCTATTGTTGCTCTTGATGAATATCCAAATGGTTTTAATAAGAATCCGCACGAACAAGATGATGATGCTCCTAGAAATATATTTGAAACAATTTTATATGGATTAGCTTTGGCTGGAGCAGATGTTGAATATGGTAAATCGCAATATTTGATGATGTTAGAATATTTTAGAAATTGTAATGTATTTGAAGAGGATATGGATATGCCAGAAGATACGCAACCAGAAAAGGTTCAAATCTATAAAAATTTAGTAAACAAGTTGCTTGAAAAAAATATTGTTTCTAATGATTTAAAGTATGAAGATATGGAGATTATTGAGAGCGTTGAAGGAATGACAGAAAGCACTGTGACGCTTCTTCATTTGTTATACGATGATGTGTATAGTGATAAATGTCTTCCTTATGGAGATAAACAATTTAAAAGAGGAATGACAATGTTTTATGAGCTTAACGAGCCAAAAAAGGATATTCTTAAGGCTATAGCTAATACTTGGGGAAATAAAAAGGTTGGCTTAATGTTTGTTGTTCAATTTGCTCATTATTCTGAATTCGTATAAATAATCTTTTTCCAAATAAACAGTTATTCTTTAAACAAATTAATTTTATTTTTTTATAAATTAAATTAATCAATTACTTTCCTGTTGAACCAAATCCGCCATCGCCTCTTGAAGTGGATGGTCCAAGATCTTGAAACTTATCAACAATCTCCACATAAATCGGGCTTAAACTTGGAGCACAAATTTGTAATAGTCGTGTATATTCATCAACATAAAAATCACAAGTTGTTGCTTGACCATTAGTTTGGTGAATACAATCAAACATTCCGATTAAATTTCCGCGATATCCTGCGTCAATAATGCCTTGATTGTTCGCTAATCTTAATGGTGTTTTTGATATACTTGAGCGAGCATATGTATAAAACGGAGTATAACATTGAATTTTGTTATATTTTATAATTTTAGCACAACATTTAACTTTAAAATCAACTTTATTGATATGCATTTGTTCCAAGTTTTTGGAAAAAAATCTAGTTCCTTTTCTTTCTTCTTCTTCTTCTCCTTCTTCTACATCTGTTTTTATATCATTTTTAGGCAAAAATAAATCAAACCCAGCATCATAGAAATGCGGATCTTCAATAATTTTTTGGTTATGTTTATTCGCGGCATTAATGTATAATTCTTTTAAAATATCATCATCACAGTCAACAAATATAGATAAATACATAATTTTATCGTGTGATGTATTGTTCACAATTGTTGACTTAAAATGCGTAAATTCGGCATTATTAGTTTCCATATTCTAATACTAATTTGTGAATTGTCTTTAAATTATTTTATAGACAATTGTTTGGTGATTGGATGGTGATTGGGTGGTGGTAGGCGTCATCGTTATAAATCTCTTAAACCTGGAATTAAACTTCCAAATTGTTTATTGTCTCCAGTTGATACTAATATTTTTAATGATTGTTTTCTTGGAGGTTTTGTAAATATTGGAACACTTTGAGAACCAGTTATAATTGTTATTTGGCGACGCTTTTTATAATGTCTTTTTGGACTAGTTCTTATAGGTTTTCTACTTCTTCTTCTAGTTTTTTTATTCTTTTTCGTCTTATTCATTCTTTTATTCATTTTTGTCTTATTCGTTATTTTTATTCTTTTTGTTCCTTTTGTTCCCTTTGACATATATTATTCCAATAAAATAAAATATTTGATTATAAACAGTTTGGTTCGTAAAAACAATCAAAATTAAATATAACATTTTTTTAAATGTCCAAATCATATGAACTAACACAAATGAATCACTTTACTTATACATTGAAAATACACGGAGACAATTCTATACATCTTTATAATTCAATCAATAAAATTGTTAAAACATCACAATTTGATTATGAAACAAACACTATTTATTTTTCGGCAGAAAATGTCACATCACTAAAAAAACGCATTTTAACTCAAAAACATAAATGTCTATCTCATGGAACTTGTATTAAACTCATTGACGATTTAACTAAACAAATAATATATTTACGCTCATTAGGTTATGGATTTTATGGATTTGACATCGATGATATACTAATAATTGATGACATTTTTATTTTTTGTAATACACATTATCTATTACCATTAGACAATGATGCTATTATTTTTTGTTCAGAAATAAAACAACCATATTTTTCAAATCCAGAAGTGTTTAAACTAACAACATTACCAACTGAAATTAATTATAAATGTTGTTATTACAGTTTTGGGTCATTAATAGTTTTTTGTTTATTACATATTTATTTGTTAGTTGGTAATGAATTTAAAACCCCTGAAGAGATTGATAAGATTATATATCCTTTGTTTAACACTAAAATATATTGGTTTATAAAGAGATGTTTGGAAGACGATATAAATAGAAGAAGATTATTATTAATATAAGAAATATATATTATGAATCAAATAAATATTAGCCAGGTTGTTTTATGGGGACATAAATTACATACAAGCCAACACAGCTATATTCATTATGGTTTTTATAAAGCATTACAAGAATTTGGATATATAATATTATGGTTAGATAAAGACGATAATGTTACCAATATTGATTTCTCAAATTCTTTATTTATAACGGAAGGTCAAGTAGATAAAAATATTCCAATAATTGATAATTGTTATTATGTGTTATTTAATTGTGATTTAACTAAATATAAATGGAAAGACATTAAAGTATTATTATTACGAGTTTATACAAAAGAGTGCGAGAGATATGTGCGTCTTAAAAAACTAGATAAATACGTTTATTATGAAGATGCGTCTATTTACAACGAATTTCCAACACTTTATATGCCTTGGGCAACAGATTTATTACCGTATGAAATTGATGAAAATATAAAAAACATTGATGATATAATTGATAATTCTAAAAAGGATGTTAATTTTATAGGCACATTTACGAATGAACAGTCTTGTGTTAGATTTTTTTGTATTTTAAATGACTTAAAGTTTAATAAATTTGGTGGCGAATTTAATAAAACCAATGTAGGTTTTAAAACACATCAATACTTAATACAACAATCATATATTGCTCCTGCTATTCAAACCGAATTTCAGGTTAATCATGGTTATATTCCGTGTAGAATTTTTAAAAATATATCATATGGTAAAATGGGAATAACTAACAGTCTCGCTGTTGCTGAATTTTTTAATGGAAACCTTATTTATAATAGTGACATTTTAAAAACTTTAGCGCTTGGTGTTGAATTTGAGAATATGGATAAAGAAACAAAAAAAGCAAGGATTTTGTTTCTAATGGAATATGTTAAACAAAATCATACTTATTTAAATCGAATTAAAATTTTATTTAAATGTCTGAATCGTATAAATTAATTATCTATATTTATGATATATGTCATTAGCAACATTTAAAAAAAAATCAATAAATAGGGCATCAAGTGCAACTAAAATATCAGGAAAAGCGACAAATGAGTATTGGATGTATCAAGGTCCATATGGAAGAAAGGGTAATCTTCCTTCAGAAATATTTACTGCTAGTTTGGAGAATTATAGACCTTATAGTGCTTCTAATGCTGGATTTTCTATAAATGGTTCAACTAGAAACATTGGTGGAGTTGGGGCAAGTATGCGTTTTAGTAAAAGTGCTACACCTTATCGTGGGATTTATCCAAAAGGATGGGGTGGAACAAGAGGTCGTTATCCTGATGGTCCAAACGAAGTTGTATTAAATATTATGCCCGTTACAACGGGAGTTGCTGTTCAAAATACCATTGTTAAGCCATCTGTTCTAAGTACAAGGGGTATGTTAGAACGAAGATTTAGATGGATTAATTCTGGTCAATATCCAAACAATTGGGTTCAACCGATTTATACCGGAAATCAGACAGACACAGCAAGTCAAGGTTTATATATTCAAAATAAATCAGCAGCAAATTATTGTCATTATGATGTTAATAATGCCGAAACATATGTAGATTACTATAAGGCAAGTGGTCCTAATGGTTGCCAAACAACTCCTGCTCGTGGATATACAATGAATATTCAACAGTCAAATGCTCCTTATACAAAAACTCTTCATCAGCCAAAAGATGCGAGCGATTATACTTTGCGAGTCCAAAGAAGATGTCAAGATCCTGTCGGTTTCCAAAAGCCATTTCCATATGCTGTTCAAACCGGAACTGGTGTTCTTAGAGGCGGTATTTCTGTGAATAATGTTGCGAGTGCATGTAACACGTCAAATACAACGACAGTTCCTCCAGATTGGTATACTGGAGCGGCAATCTTAAAAGCGGACGGAACTAAATCAACATTAAACGATCAATTAAATGCTTTAAAAAAAAGAGTTATTCCAGGAGTAACCTTTCAAGTGTTTGATGATTTGTTCTTAAGAGGAACAACTGGTAACTAAATTATCCTTATTAATTGTTGTTTTCTTAATAATGTTTTTTATAATTTTGTTATAATTTTTATCGCATTCTTCTTTTGTTAGTCCTGACATAGCATTGCTAACAATTTTTAAATATAAATTATTCTTTTTTGAATCGGCCTTAACACAATCAGGGTAAGTATTCTTCCATTTTGTGATTTGTTTAATATTTTCGTTGGCAATTGTTTTAATCGCATTTGTTAGTATGGATTTATTAAACGTTTCTTTAACCCATTCTCCGTCATTTTTGATATATAACACTTCTCGTTTTTCATCAGTACAATGAATTGGTCTTTTATGAGTTTTGATTGAATTGAGATTATTTAATATAATATCTGACATTCCATCAACATAACCAACTCTTCCTGTATTTTCAAGGTCTTCAAGTTGAACTTTGATGGTTCTGACAAAATCTTCAATATTTATGGCATCTTTGCAAGTCTCATTAAGATAAAAATTAAGATTAAATGTATTATTTTGTATCTGATTATTTATCTGATTATTTATCTGATTATTTATCTGATTATTTATCTGAGTATTTATTTGATTGATATTATTTGAACCCTCAGATTTCATAATTTCAATTACTGTGGTTTTAATTACATCCGCAAAAATTTTTAATTGATTTGTTGATGTTTCGGTTAGTTCGGATAATCCGGATAATCCGATAGTTTCGGTAGAAATTTGTCTAATTTCTGGACATTTTTTTTGATGTTTCCATAACCCATTTCTTGAACTATATATTTTATCACAATGAGAGCACATATGGTTTGCTATTTTTTGGCTACTTTTGGCTACTTTTATGTCACCTTTTGTCACCTCGTAGTGTTTTGCAGTGGATAGGTGCTTGTCAATATTACATTTCTTATACGTTTTATAGTCACAATTTTCACAATAAAAAAATTTGGCTACTTTTTGGCTACTTTTTGTCACCTTTGTGTCACCCATATATCATTTATATAAAAAATGTCTAAGTTATTTTCATAAAAAAATAAAAGTTTATCGTAACAAATAAATTAACAAAAAAACATTTTTGAGAGCATTATCGTCACAAACTCAATCACGATAGAAATTTATGGAAACTATTTTCGGTTTTCTATTTTTGGACATTTATAAATGTCCATTTTTCAAAACCCAATTGACTTTTTGGATTTTTTTTTGTATCCAATAGATATTAATTTAAAGCTACTTAAAGAAACTTATTAAATTTGAGACACTTAAAAAAGCATATTTTGGTTAGCTTTGCTGTGATTATATAATATAAATATTATTATTATTATACCATAAATCATCACAAATAAATGATTGAGAATATAAAGCATATTTTAGTTAGCCCATCAAAGCTAACTAAAATATGCTCGGGTATTTTCCGAAAAAAATTATAAAAATATCGTAACAGTTTTAATTGATATTAATTGAATTTTGAGAGAATTATGGTCTAAAATGTCAAGTACGTGATGCTTTTTCAAAACCCAATTGACTTTTTTACAGATTTCTTCAAACAATAGATATTAATTTAAAGCTGCTTAAAGAGACTAACCATATTTAAAGAAACTTATTATTAAAGAAATATTAAAGAAATATTAAAGAAATATTAAAGAAATATTAAAGAAATAATAATGAATTATTCAAATGATAATAGGCATTTGTGGTTTTGAATCATCAGGAAAAGATACTGTTGCCGAATATTTAATAAAAGAATATGGGTTTAAACGATTAAGCTTTGCATCGACAATAAAAGACATTGTAGCAATTATGTTTAATTGGCCAAGAGATAAACTTGAAGGACTAACAAAAGAAGACAGAGAATGGAGAGAACAAATAGATCCATGGTGGTCTGAAAGCTTAAAAATGCCATATCTATCCCCAAGATATGTGTTGCGATATTTTGGAACAGATTTATTTAGAACTCATTTTCATCCAAATATTTGGGTTAAAATTATAGAAAATAAATTAAATAAAAATGATAATATCGTAATATCTGATTGCCGATTTAAAAACGAGATTAATATGCTTTTGAAATATGGAGGCAAAATTATACAAGTTCATCGTAATATGCCAAAATGGTTTTATAAATTTAGACAAGGTGAAGACGTTGATGAAATAAAACAACTTCATATTTCAGAAACAGAATGGATTAAGTGTCATAATGATTTTGAACTAACAAATGACGGAACTATTGAAGACTTAAATAATAAACTTAAGTATATTTTGAATGAAATACTTAGTATTTAATTGTGTAAATATTTTCAGCCTTTATTGTGTTCTATTTATAAGAGTTTTTAATATATAATAATAATATGAAATATAAAAATAAAAAAATCAAAAATAAAACACACAAAAATAAGACACACAAAAATAAGACACACAAAAATAAGACACACAAAAATAAGACACACAAAAATAAGACACACAAAAATAAGACACACAAAAATAAACTTTTAGGAGGGGGTGAAAATGAAGGAGATGATGAACTAGAACAACATATATATCAATTATGTCCTGATAGTAGTCTTTGCCTTATTTTAGGAAAAAATGTTTCATCAATAAAAGAATATTTTAATAATTTTAGTTTTGATACAAATTCAACGTCTGTTAAAAGTGTTGGTCTTAGCGATAATGGTTTTATTCTTGAAATTAAATATATAAAAAACGAATACATAGCATATTGTTTATTGAAATCAAGTATGTTACTTAGCGGCATGTTTGGTGGTGATAATTTATTTTATGAGTTCTATGTTGGAAAATATTTTATTAATGATATGAATTTAAAATTTCCTTGCTTTTTAGAAACATATGAATTATGTGAATATAATAGGGATAGAAAGTTATATGAAATACTTCAAAATGATTATGAAAAAATTGATATTGAGAATATAAATTTAACAGACTTAAAATTTATAAATATGCCAATTTCATTAAATGAAAATATTAAAAATTCTTGTGAAGATGTGACAAATTTTAGTTTATTAATGCAACATGTGTCTAATGCTCAAAATATTCAACAATTTATTAATGAACATAGAACAACAGAATCCGGAAATTTATACATATTTCAAATATTACTTCAAATTTTTATTCCATTAGGTAAATTAAATAAAATATATAATTTTTCGCATCAAGATTTGCACTACCAAAATGTATTAATATATAAACTTCCAAATAATCAATATATAACAATAAAATATGAATTTAATGATAAAATTATAGAAATAAAAACTTATTATATCGTAAAAATAATTGATTATGGACGATGTTATTTTGATAATTATAATAATAGTGGTAACAGTTATAGTTCTAATTTATTTTTTAATGAGTTAATTAGCCTGAATGAATGTTGTCCTGAAAAAAACATAACTGGACGAGAATGTAAAGATAGTTTAGACCGAAAAGGTTATACGTTTTTTAAAGATGATGTTCCTACGATTAGTAATTTTTATACTACTTTACGAACAAGCAATAAAAGTAATGATTTATTATTACCATTACAAATGTTAGAATTTATAGATAAAGATAAAACTCAAAATGTGTCTAAATATATTCGTCGTCCGGTTGTTCCGGCAGCATTTTCAAATAATTTTACAGAATCATTTAAAGAGTTAATTAAAAATATTAAACATATAAAAACAAATAGGATTTTTTTTGAACCAACTGATGATGAAAATTGTGAAGAAAATAAAATATGTACTGTTGTAATGTTTGAAAAAAAAATATGTAAATTATTTATAGATACTTATGATAGATATATTCAACCATTAGAAAATGATATATTTCCATCAAGTACATTTATAGGAAATTTAAATGTTTATGTTGATGATTTATTAAGAAATAGTGAATTTATTTAAGTCTATTAACATAAAAGTATATTTTGAATAAATAACTTAAAGAGATATAAAGAATAGTAATTGGTAGGGTTACATCAATAAACTTATTTTAAATGATTAAAACAAAACCTATCAAATTAATCTCGTCTTAGCTCAGTTGGTAGAGCGGAGGGCTGTAGTCCCTTAGGTCGATGGTTCAAATCCGTCAGGCGAGAAATAATCACCAGTAGTTAAGTGGTAGAATAGCAGAAGTCAATCTGTTGACCTGGGTTCAATTCCCAGTTGGTGAAATTGTATTTTATAATATTTAATACAATTTTATAAAATACTTTTATTTAGTCTTATTTTGAGAAAAATATGTTTTAGCATTAAATAATTTTTTTAGCTTAAAAGACTTAACTTGTATGTCGTCATCTTTTTCTATTCCATATAACTCGTAATATTCGTCATAATATGAATCAAAATCGTGCTCAACACTTGCTATTGAATTATTAAAAGGGTCCATTAAGTTTTTAATAAATTCATTCATCTCTTCTGGATTTTTAAACTTGTCACCATTATCCCCAAATAATATTGCATAAATAATTCTACTTCGCTTACTTTCGCCATCTCTTATTTCTTTATGAAACATCTGGTCTATTATTGAAAATGCCGATTTTAATAAAATTATTTCGCGCATTAATTGCCTTTTCTTTTTAAATAACTTAATAACTATTTTTGCTATTATTTTAATTTTATGTTCATTCGTTATATCACAAGTACTATCTGTTTCATAAATATATTTCAAATGCGTAAAATATCGTATTTCGTTTTTAACATGGGTTAAATCCGTTATTATTCTCTTTCGTTGATCATCGATTCGCTTTATCACAGAAAATATATTCGTATTATAAATAACAGGATAGCGCATCCTAATTGTTCTTGGAATTATAAACTGGTTCGTTTCCTTTATTTCGGATATTTTCTTCTCAACATCATCTAATTTTTGTTTCATCTCTTCTTCTATTTTGTTAGTTGTTACTTTAATACTATTTTGCTTTTTATGAATATCTTCTCTTATTAAACTTAACTCTGTAGTTTCCTCAGAAAAATCAATATTTTGTTTCATCATATCATCAATCTTTTTTTCAGATGTTATTTGTTTTTCTTTTAATTGCTCCAATTCATATTCCTCAGTTTGTAAGCCATTATATCTAAAAAGTAATACTGAACCTGATGTAAATTCAACGGTACTTTGTAATTTATCGTATTGATGTGATGACATTTTATGTGCTTCAGATGCCGCATCCAATTTAAGATAATTAACAATTGCCAATAAAAACGCAATACAACCATTTAATCCTGATATAAATACGGGTCCCCATTTAAATTTGCTTACATAAGACGATAATACGGTTGCCGCAGTAGAAAATAATATAGAAGGCATCATATAAAAATTTAAATGCGTTTCGCAATAAGATTTGGCTTCCATATAAATAATTTTATGACCCTTTAAATAACTCGCTAAAATATCCAAAGCACTACTATATTTATGATTTATATCAGAGTATGATTGGTTTATCTTATATTCAACATCTTTGAATTCTATTTTTTTAAAAGGAGGCATATCTTTTATTCTTATATTATCCATAATATGGAGCAAATTTTCATCCTCTGAATCATAATCATAAGTATTATTGCCTCTTAAATTGATGTATTTTTGAAGTTCATCAATTGGGCTTTTATTTTCAATTGTTTTATTAGTTGATGTACTATTAGTGCCGTCTTCCATCTTACTTAAAATATCTTTTTCCTCTAACAATTTAGGAATATGGTCTGTTAGTTCTTCAATGTCTAGACTGATATTTTTAATGTCATTCATATTTTAATGTTCATATAAAATATATGACGAAAACACGTAAAAATAAAACACACACAAAAGGACGCGGAACTTATTTAAGAGGTTGGTCTAAACAACAACCAGGAACTCATCAACGAACACTTATGATGAAACGATGCGGAAAAAAATGCTTTCTTGGACCAAATAATACGTTTCCAATTTGTACAAAAAACACATGCAAAGTAAATAAAAAAGGGGTTCACGCTGCTTATATTCGCGCAAAAGAATATACAACAATTAAGGGAACGCAAAAATATAATACGATAGCAAATAAGGCTTATAAAATGCTGTATAAATAAATTTAGCCCATTAACCCAATTAGCCCATTAACCCAATTAGCCCATTAACCCAATTAGCCCATTAACCCAATTAGCCCATTAACCCAATTATTTGTTTTATAAAAAATTGAATTAAAAGTATTTCTATTATGATTTATAAAATATAATAGAAATAATGTCTCAAAATTTAAACAACCCAACAGAAATAATAGACAACGACTGGGGGTTATTTATTGACATTGAATTACAGGTGGAACCAAAAAAACATAAATATAACAGAATTAAATCATCTCATCATGTATCAGTACCATCAACGATAATAGAACATTCTGATACTCGTGTAAAACATAATGAGTCACTGATGTTTAAAATGGATGAAGATTATGAAAATGAAGATAACAATAATTATAAAGATGATAATGATAAAGACGATAATCATAAAACAAATAAAGTAAATACTGTTTGTTTTTATACTAACACCTGTGGAGCAATAGCATTTGTTTTATTATGTATAATTATATTATAAGTCGTATAATACATCCATTTCAAGAGTAAAGGAAAAATCTCTTAAATGTAAGTTGACAATTTCGCCAAATTGATTCAATAAACGAATGCCAAGTTTTTGTAAATGTATTGGTCCAAAATAATTTCGTATTGAACTTATAATATTTTTTTCATTCAAAAAAATAGTTGTACATTTATCAGTTGAACAACAGGTTTTATACGGAAGTTTTGCGATAATATTTTTATCAAGAAAACTATCTGAAAATAAACCAATAAGGCGTGAAGCACTAGAATAATTAAAATCATTGATTTCTAAAAATAGATAATCTGTCGGACAAGGGTTAAATAACGATTCTGAAGTGTAACTTGTATTATTTACATAAGATGTTGTTCTTCTATATCCAAGTATCCATTCTAATAATTTATACGGTGCAACTTTAATAAAATTATTTGATAAAATATCAAATTCATTAACTGAATTGGAAATAGTTGTTTTAAACGTAACAGAATCAATATCAACACTAAATCTATTAACTGTTCCTAATTGTGTATTAATTTCTGTTGTCATCATAGCAGCTAATGCTGTATAATTATAATTGCCTTCAGGAAAAATAACTCTGCCTTGAATGTCAGTTGTATGTTCATAAAAATCCATAAAATTAAATCCATTATTTACAAGATAAATAACTTGTGGCAATTCAACAGATACGACCTTCATTGATATAACATCCTTTATAGTGAATGGCAAATTAATAAGACAATCTGTTGGATATTTGCTGTCAGCATCACGAAATAAAGTATTAATCGCAAATGTATTAGTAATTGTTTTTTTCTTTAATGGATTAATAATGCCAGAGGCAACATTTGTTGGATATACTTGAGAAACATTGTTAGTTACAGGTGATGTTAAATTATCAATGATATATGTTGAACCGGCAGGAATAATTTTATTTTTAGTTACATGTTCAAGAAGTAGTTTTTCGGCTTCTTTAATAAAAATATAAATATTATCTCTAAAAATATTATCAGAATGGTTAGATAATTTTAATGTAATATGTTTTGATGCGGCAATGATGTCGTTTTCATCAAATTTACTGTTAAGATTTAAAAATTGTTGTAAATCTTCAATATTGTAATTATCAATATCAAGGTCAAATGTATTAGAGTTCATATTTTACTATAATATATAAAAGATGAAAATATAACACATTTACATTTAATTATTTTAACGTTTAAAAACCATATATCTGGTATAATTAAGTTTCCCGCACTGGGTTGTTCCAAACAAATCTCCGAGAGGATCAATTGTATAATTCTGGTAAAATGGCTTTGGATCTAACGGATTAATAATTACATCTGTGTTCGTACAAGGATTTGTATAAGGATCTATTGGAGGAGCACCTTTAGAAACAGTACAAGCGTATTGTAAATTAAGAGCTGAATATTGGCCATAAATTAGATTGCTTTTATTAAATATTTCTAAATTATATTTTCTACAACAAGGTTCACAAGTAGGCACATAACAACAAGGTTCACAAGGAGGCACATAACAACAAGGTTCACAAGTAGGCACATAACAACAAGGTTCACAAGGAGGCACATAACAACAAGGTTCACAAGGAGGCACATTATAATAAGGTTCACAAGGAGGCACATTATAATAAGGGTCACAAGGAATACAAGGGTCACAAGGAATACAAGGGTCACAAGGAATACAAGGGTCACAAGGAATACAAGGGTCACAAGGAATACAAGGAGGAGGACAAGGAGGAGGACAAGGAGGAGGACAAGGAGGAGGACAAGGAGGAGGACAAGGGGGAGGCACCTTACAACAATTAACACTCTTTTTTTTTCTATTTATATAGTCACTTTGATATAAATTTTCTCTGATTGTTCCAAAAGTTTTAAATGCCTGTGACATTATATATTATATATTATATAAATACTAATATTTATGTTTGCGTGTTTTCATAACTCTACGAGATTTATGTTTTTTTGTTTTATTGGAAGACATAATTTTTGTTAGTTTAAGATGTTCTATAAACGCTATTTTAAGATACTGTCTTGTTGTTTTTGTAGCAAGTGCTAAAGTTTTATAATCATTACTATTCAAAAACCGTTCAAGTTTTTTGCCTTCCGAATTATTGTTAAATGGAATAAAAAATGTATTTGGTCCAACTCCAAATTTGCCAGAATAATCCATTTTAAATTCAAGATCTGGAGAAATAGAAAAAATAACTGCCTTTTTTATTCCAATTCCTGGAGCCAATTTGGGATTGTTAGTTTGAAGTGTTTTAGAAGGAGTAAATATAACCGAAAATGTATTACCTTTATATTCGTTCAAAGATTTTCCACGATTATATTTAACATTATTTCGCTGATTACTAACAATTTCGTTGATAAGTTTTTCAGTATTTAGAGTCCAATTTCTAATAGGATTAACAGGCCGGTCTTGTAATTTAATTTTAAATGTTAGTTTATCATCATGCTCAATTGTTGTCAACTCTTCTCCAGATTTATTACTCTTTTTTAACATAAAATAACAGACGGGTTGTTGAATTTTATGAAATAATGATTGGTTAGCTGGATTGAAACTAACAAAAGATACATAGTTTTTTATAAGAGTTTGATATGACGATGAACCGTTTCCAGAAAATATATTATCAGGAACAACAAACGAAATATAACCGTCTTTATTTAATATCCTATATGATTTCAAAAATATGCGTTCATATAGTTTACTTTTTCCACCATTAATTCTTTTGCCAGAATTATTTAGACCATAATTATCTTGAAATGGCGGATTTCCAATAATACAATCAAATGATATATCTTTAAAACGAAAATCTTCCAAAAAATCTTCTAAAAAATCTCCACAAATAATATTTATTTTGTCTCCAAATATGCTCTTACAAATATTACAATTATTCTTATTTATTTCAACCATATAAAGCATTTCAGATATTATATGATTGCTTCTTTTTTTATTATTTGCTTCCCATTTTATTAAACCATTCATTAGACGCAAATATATAATAATCATAAAAAATCCTGCTCCAACAGATGGATCTAACCATTTTAATTTGTGATTTGTCCAAACACTTGATGGAAATAAATCAAGCATTTTATTTATTAACACAGGACTTGTAAAAACTTCTCCGTATTTATCTTTTTCCAATTTTTTAATAGGCATTTGATTTTCAATAAATTCATAAATATCTTTTTCATTCATTTCATATATATTTTTCATTTTTGTTATAATATAAATATACATTAATAAAATTGAATTTAATAATACTTTATATGATAAGATTACTTAATATGTTATATATATTTCTTTGCTGTTTTCGAAAAAGACATTTTATTCCGGTTTTGGTTGAAAAATTATTTACCAATATAGAATCAAATTTTCAAGAAAATACACATATAATAATAAATTCAGAAGAAGATATATGTGTAAGAATACATCCAGAAGATTATTTAATGACTTGGAAAGATACAATTAAGTTTGTTCCTCCAATTGAAAACGTAATCGTTATTAAAGTTTATGATGGAGATACAATTACAATAGCCTCAAAATTACCATATAATAATTCTCCAATGTATCGTTTCTCAGTAAGATTAAATGGAATTGATTGTCCTGAAATTAAAGGAAAAGATGAAAATGAAAAACAATGTGCTCAAATAGCAAAGAATTTAATGACTGAACTTGTATTAAATAAAATAGTCACATTAAAAAATGTAAATACAGAAAAATATGGACGAATTCTTGCTGATGTTTATATTGGCGAACTTAATGTAAATAAACATATGATTGAAAAAAGATTGGCAGTAAGTTATGATGGAGGCACTAAAAAAATTCCTAACAATTGGTTAAATTATTATTGTAAAGGTGAATTATTATTGTAAAGGTGAATTATTATTGTAAAGGTGAATTATTATTGTAAAGGTGAATTATTATTGTAAAGGTGAATTATTATTTTTTATTTAAAGGTCGTAAACCTTCTCAAATGTTAGACAAAAACTATAATCCATATTATTTAAATTTAATATTCTGCCATACTCATCTAATAACTGAATTTGTAATTTTTGAATATCAACTGGTCCAAAATACTGTCTCTGAGTTGTAATCAAATTAAAATTGTCTTTTGATAAATAATTAAATACACCTCTTTGTAATGAAATACGTGCTAATATATTTTTATTCAAAATTGATGACGTGAATAATCCATAAAATCCATCCAATACACTATTATTATAATCATCAATAACCAAATAAATATACCTTGGTCCTAACAAATTAATAATTCCTTCAGATACATAAGTAAAATTATTTTCATAATATCCATTTCTAAATCCCATTAACCAACCAATTTTGAGAGGTAAAGGTGTTTGTTTATCTTCATTTCCATAACGATCTGTTGAGAAATTTATACAGAATGATAAATCACCTATTTTTGAACCAACAACCATTCTTCCACTACCAGATTGTGGGCCTTTTTCTCCTGGAGTATTTATATCAACTATAAATTGTATTAATGAATAGTTTCCTGGAGCAGTTGATAAAAAATTATTAAGATAATCTTGTAATCCAATATAATCGTAATTTCCATCAGGAATATTAACTATTAATGGTCCTGATGGTTCACAACTAATTTCTAAAACAAAGAAATTATTACCAAACACTTGAGATATTACATAAAATGTTCCAGGTAATTCAAGTGCTGATAATTTCATACTAACAACTTGAGTTAATCTAATAGGAAGATCAGCGTGAAAATTTGAAGAACTTGTCTTATAATAATTTTCCCTAAATCTAGTATCAATATTGATATTTTGTCTTAATATTCTTTTATTAAGGGGATTTATCACGCCTTGATAAAATTCGCTTGGCGATGATTGTGTAAATGGAGTTAAAGGTTTCTTAATAATAGCTGTATTTCCCGCATCAATAATATCAGATTTATCTAAAGGTTTAGCTAATTTACTTATATTATTAATAGCAGCTGGAGCTATTCTTTTAAGATTTTCTACAAGTTTTTTTTTAACTTGATTTATAAATTCTAATGTACTAGTTTTTGTTGCTGATACAATACTTCTATCGCTTATTATATTTTGTTTTAATTTTTTTTCTTGTGTTTCTATCATTGTTTCATCTGAGTTTGATGAAAGTTCAAATAAATCTTCAAGTTCATTTATTGTATAATTATCAATATTAAGGTCAAAATTCAAATTCATATATATTTATACATTATATCAATAATTTTAATATATTATATATATATATATATATAATGTCAAACCCATATATGCCTCAAAGATATAATTCCGCTCATTGTCCGCAACCTTGTCCACAACCTTGTCCGCAACCTTGTCCGCAACCTCCTTGTCCATATCCATTACATTGTTGCATA
>Ga0315284_10005534_pt1 | contig 17951 bp, 7 predicted proteins | sample YL17G09_16_MG_FD_203696 | JGI IMG/M metagenome (GOLD analysis project Ga0315284, IMG submission 203696) | Sediment microbial communities from Yellowstone Lake, YNP, Wyoming, USA - YL17G09_16 | ecosystem: Environmental > Aquatic > Freshwater > Lake > Sediment | place: USA: Wyoming | collected...
TTGTTGTTTGCGGAGTGCTGGCCGCCTGCGCCGGGGCGCAGGAAACGACGATCGCCGTGATCGGCCTGCGGCACAGCCATGCCTGGGGCCATCTGCCCAAAATGGTGCAGGGCAAGCCGGCGAAGTTGGTGGGCGTCAGCGAGACCAGCCAGGAACTGCTCGATGAAGCGAAGAAACTCGGCGTGGCCGACAAGCTGCTCTTCACCGATTACAAGGAGATGTTGGCGACGGCCAAGCCCGACATCGTCTGGACATTCGTTGAGAACGACCGCCACCGGGAGATCGTGGAGGCCTGCGCGGCGCGCAAGGTCCACGTGATGCTGGAGAAGCCGCTGGCCTCGACCTTCGCCGACGCCCTGGCCATCCGCCAGGCGGCGAAGAAACACGGCATCCTGGTGCTGACCAATTACCAGATGGCGTGGTGGGCGGCGAACTACGTGGCCAAGAAGCAGGTCGACGACGGCGCGCTGGGGCCCATCTGGCGCCTGCACTCCATCATCGGCCATGGCGGGCCGGGCGGCAGCGGCGTCCGCAACCGCTACTTCCTGGAATGGCTGGCCGACCCGGTCAAGAACGGCGGCGGCGCCCTGATCGACTTCGGCTGCTATGGCGCCGTCTGGAGCCTGTGGTTCATGGGGAGACCGGAAACCGTCTTCGCCCACACCAACCAGCTTCAGCCCGACCGCTACCCGAAGGTGGATGACAACTCCACCATCCTTCTGGGCTACAAGAACGGCGTCTCGATCATCGAGGGGAGCTGGGACCTGCCGGCCGGCTTCCAGGACCTGGAGATCTTCAGCCGCCAGGGCAGCCTGACCGTGCGGCGCGATGCCGTGGAGTTGAAAAAGGGCCGCGGCGAAGCCACGAAGCTGGCTCTCGATCCGTTGCCGGAGGAAAAGGGCGAGCCCATCACCTGCATGGTCCAGGCCGCGCGCGCCGGAAAGCCGCTGGAGAACATCGTGGCGCTGGACATCAACGTGGACGCAGTGGAGATTCTGGAAGCCGCCCGCCAGTCGCTGAAGACCGGCCAGGCCGTCCGCCTGCCGCTGAAGAAACAGTGACCAGTGACAAGTGACAAGTGACAAGCGAGGGAAGCGTTCGCCATGGCAAACCCTGGACGTGGAGCCGCGCTGCCCCAGCACTCCTTGCCGCCACCGCGCGCCAGGCCGCGAACGTCATTAATTGAAGTCGAAGGACTCCTGGTGCAGGTTGGGATCGTTCTTGATGATGATCGTCCTGTGGGTCATCTCCTCGATTTCCTGGATGACGCTCACGTCACGCTGCTTCAGATAGCGGCCGACATCGGGATGCACGCGCAGGGTAATGTCCTTGCGGTTGGCTGCCGGCGCCAGTTTGCCCGCCTCGGCCAGGATTTCCATGGCCATGGTGTGCGGCGACTTCAGGAAGCCGGAGCCGCCGCAGACCGAGCAGTGCGAGCACAGCGTGCGCTCCAGCGACTGCTTCACCCGCTTGCGGGTGATGGCCACCAGGCCGAAATCGTTGAAGGCCAGCATCTTTGAGGGGGCCCGGTCGTGGCTGAGCGCTTCCTCCATGGCCTGCATCACGCGCACCCGGTTCTTGCGCTCGTCCATGTCGATGAAGTCGATGACGATGATGCCGCCCAGGTCGCGCAGCCGGATCTGCCGCACGATCTCCTTGATGGCGTCCACGTTGGTCTTGACGATGGTGTCTTCCAGCCGCTGCGTCTTGCCCACGAACTTGCCGGTGTTCACGTCGATGGCCACCAGGGCCTCGGTCTGGTTGATGACGATGTAACCGCCCGACTTCAGCCAGACCTTGGGCTTCAGCGCCTTGTTGATCTCCTCCTGGATGTTGAATTGCTCGAAGATGGGCGTGTCCTTGGTATAGAGCTTGACGCGGTTGACCAGCGCGGGCTGGAACCTCTGCACGAACTCCAGGATGTTCTCGTACTCCTGCTCGTTGTCCACCCAGATGGTGTTGAAGTCTCCGGAAAGCTGGTCGCGCAGGATGCGCTCCACCAGATCGAGGTCGTGGTGCAGCAGGGTGGGCGCCGACTTGCGCTCGGCCTTGGCGCGGATGTCCAGCCACAGGTCATGCAGGAACTGGATGTCCTGCTTCAGCTCCTCCTCGCTGCAACCCTCGGCCGCCGTGCGCACGATGAACCCGCCCGTGATGTTGCGCCGGCTCTCCAGGATGATGCGCTTCAGCCGCAGGCGCTCTTCGTCGGAGTCGATCTTGCGCGACACGCCGACGTGGTCCACGGTGGGCATGTAGACGACGTAGCGGCCGGGCAGGGCCACGTGGGAGGTGATGCGGGCGCCCTTCTTTCCCAAGGGCTCCTTGGCGATCTGGACGATGATCTCCTGGCCCTCGCGCAGCAAATCGGAAATCAGCGGCGGGCCGTTGGCCGGGCGCTCGGGCGGTGCCGGCCGGGAGACGGGCGCCTCCGCCTGGCCATCGCGCTGCCTGCGCCGCATGCGGCGGCTTAAGCGATGGGTGAAATGGGCGCGCTCGGCGGGCCCGCGCAGCCTGGCCTGCCCGGGCGCCGGCCGGGTCTCGGCTTCGGTGCCCGGCGCGGTCTCGGTCTGGGGATCGCCAGCGGCCTGGGCCGCCTGCTCTCCGGCCGCAACCGCTTCAGTTTCCAGCGGCGGCGGCGCTTCCTGCGCGGCTGCCTGTTCCTGCTCCGGGGTCTGGCCCGGCGCCCGCTGCTGGGGCTCGGCAGCCGTGGCCTGGGCCTCGACGGCAGTCTCACCTAAGGCAGACGCCGGCTCCTTGGAGAATTCAGGGGCATGGTGCGCCGGTTTTTCTTCCGCCTCAACCGGCTCGGCGGCCATCCCCGGGCGGATGTCTTCGTGGATGCCGGCGGGGTTTGGGATTGCCTCCGGATCAATGTGCTCGGGCGAGGGAGGCTCGGCCGGCGCTTGCTGGTCAAGGCGGGCAGCCGAGAGCAGCGGTTCGGCAGCCTCCCCGGCTTCCGGTTCAACCGCCTCTTGGGGCGCGGCCGGCGGCGGCGCAAAGCGGCGATACTTGGCCAGCGACTCGCCGGGCAGCACCATCGGCTCGAACTCATCGCCCGCCGGCGCGGGTCTGGGCGCCTCGGGTGCTTTGGGCGCGGCCACCTCGCCGCGCGGGGCGTACTTGGATTCCGGGAAGCCGCGGTCGCGGAAGCGGCGGCGGCGCGAGCGACGGCGGTGCCCGCCGCCGGGTTCGCGCGGCTCTTCGGGGCCGCGGCCGGCGGCCGTCTCGCCTTCCGGCGCCGCCTCGGGGGCGGCCGGAGGCGGGGGCGGAGGCGCGGCCTCCACCGCGGGCTGCGCCGCGGCCGGCTCCGGCGCACGAGGCATTTCGCGGACGCTGCGGGCCGCCTCGTGCTCCATCCGCGCCACCGTGTCTTCGACCGAGGTCACGATCTTGTCGTACTCCTCGGTGTCTTCCAGGAAATCGGAAACGTACAGGAAGGCGTCGCGATCCAGGCCAATATCAACGAAGGCCGACTGCATGCCCGGCAGCACTCGCTTGACGCGGCCCTTATAAATCGCTCCCGCTATGGTGTGTTCCTGTGGACGCTCAAAGTAGACTTCGGCGAGCTGGTCATCCTCCAGTACGGCCACCCGGGTCTCGTGCTGCGACGAGCCCACGATCAATTCCTTCAGCATGAAAACTCCTTTGGGCGGGGCGGCGGGAGGCGCGGGCAGACCCAGCCAGGCCGGCGGCCGGTGGCGGCTGCATCACGCCCCTGGGGGCGGGTTTGTACACCTCTCGCGCCAACATAATGCGCCCGGCCGGCCTCCTCGCGCCCCGGTCGGGCCGCGAACCGGAAGCCGGCGTCCAAAAACGATGAACCTTCGAGGGAACTCGCGGGCCGCAATCCGCCGGCTTCCCTCCAGCCGGCTGCCATCGGGCGTGTCGTGGCGGACCCGCCGCCGCACATCCTGTTGCGGCCTTGACCAACGCGCGCCTGCGCCTGGCGCCCAACGGCGCCACGGCGTGAAACGGCGCCTTTCCCGGCGGCACTCCGGCCCCAGCCACAATGCCCGGCGGAAGCCGGCCGCTACACTCGATGCTAATTCACAAAGCGCCGCAGCCGGACGTTATTCACCAGGCCGAGGGCCATAAAGATAAACAGCACCGAGGAGCCGCCGTAGCTCATCAACGGCAACGGAATCCCGGTGGTCGGCATGTAGCCGATCACCATCCCTACGTTCACCAGGACATGAAACAGAAGCACGCCCACCACGCCCATGACGATGAACACGCCCGCTCGGTCGGGCGCCGTCTGGGCGTTGTGAACCAGCCTCATCAAGACCATGAAGTACAGCAGCAAAGCCGCCAGCACTCCGAAGAAACCGTGCTCCTCGGCAAAGGCGGCGAAGATGAAGTCGGTGTGCGGCACGGGGAGGAACCCAAGCTGCATCTGGGTGCCCTTGGTGGTACCCCTGCCCCACAACCCCCCGTGGCCCACCGCGATCTTGGACTGCAGAACCTGGTAGCCGGCCTTCAGCGGGTCTCCTTCAGGGTTCAGGAAGGTGGTCAGCCGCGCCTTCTGGTACGGTTTCAGGCCGTAGTGCCAGGCCATGGGCATGGCCAGCGCCGCCAACAGCGCCACCAGGGCCACGTGCTTCAACCGGATGCCGGCCAACAATACGCCCATCATGACGATGGGCGCGTAAGTCAAAGAGGTGCCGAGATCGGGCTGCAACAGGACCAGCCCCATCGGGACCCCCGCCAGCAGACCAACCTTGACCAGGTCCCCAACTGCAACCTTGCTTTGGCGAGCCTCGCTAAAATACCTCGCCACCGCCAATATTATCACCAACTTGACGAATTCAGACACCTGAAAGTGGAAGCCGCCGGCCAACGGAATCCAGCGCCGCGATCCGAACACCTTGCGGCCCACCACCAGCACCATGGCCAGCAGAACGATGGAGACCAGGTACATGATCGGCACCTGTTCCATCAGCGTGTGGTAATCGATCATGGTCATCAGGAACATGAGCATGATCCCGGCCAGAATCCAGTAAATCTGCTTCTCGTGTGCTCCGGCGAACTTGGTGCGATACGTGGCGCTGTAAATCTCCATGACGCCCAGCGCGGCGATCAGCAACACCATCCCCAGCAGGAACCAGTCAAAGCCTTTGTATCGAAGGAAGTTGGACATGAGAAAACCAGGCTGTAGGCCGTAGGCTGTAGGCTGTAGGCTGTAGGAAACCCCACAGCCGGCAGCCCACAGCCTACAGCCCACAGCCTACGGCCGATTTTCCTCTCCGGCCAGCCGGGCGTACTCCTGGCGGCTGAAGCGAGCGCGCTTGTCCCAATACGTTTTGATCACCTCGCGAACGATGGGGGCCGCCAGGTAGCCGTGCTCGCCATGCTCGAACAAAACGGCCACAACGATCTCCGGGTTTCGCCGTGGAGCGGCGCCCACGAACCAGGCATTGTCTTTGAGTTGGCTGGAGCGGACGACCCTGGTCAGCTCCAAACTGGCCACCTGGGCCGACCCGGTCTTGCCGCCCACGTCGACGCCCTGGATGCGGGCGCGGCCGCCGGTGCCGCCCCCTTCGTTCACCACGCCCCACATGCCCAGCGTCACCTGCTCGACGGTATCATCCTTGAGTGGGAAGCGGCGCACCTCGTCCAGTTTCGCTTCCGGCCGCTCGGCCCGGACATCGGCGGGAAAGACCAAATGCGGGCGGCGGAACTCGCCGCCCGAGGCGATACCGCCGACGATGTAGGCCATCTGCAGCGGGGTGATGGCCACCGAGCCCTGCCCGATGGCCACCGAGATGGTCTCGCCGGCGTACCACTTGTCGCGGAACATCCGCCGCTTCCACTCCGGCGAGGGCATCACACCCTCTTCCTCGTGTGGCAGGTCGATGCCGGTCTTGTGGGCCATGCCCAGATGCTCGGCGTAGTACGCGAGCTTGTCGATGCCCAGGTGTTGTCCGGCGTTGTAAAAGAACACGTCGCAGGACTGCACGATGGCGCGGTGCAGGGCGATGCGGCCGTGGCCGCCCTTCTGCCAGCACTTGAAGTAGCGGCCGTAGAAGGTGGCGCCGCCCGCGCAGCTCACTGCGGTCTCCGGCGTCAGCACCCCTTCCTCCAGCCCGCCGGTGGCGTTGATGACCTTGAACACGGAGCCCGGGGCAAGCTGGGCCTGGATGGCGCGGTTCAGCAGCGGGTAGTCGGGGTTCTCGACCAGCTCTTTCCATTCCTGGCTGGTGATGCGGACCGCGAACTTGTTGGGGTCGTAGGTGGGCCGGCTGACCATGGCCAGCACCTCGCCGGTGTGCGGGTTCAGCGCCACCACGGCGCCATTCTTGCCGTCCATGGCCACCTCGGCCGCGGTCTGCAGGTCCAGGTCGATGGTCAGCCGGAGTTGCTTGCCCGCCGTGGCGGGCTTTTCCTCGAGCTTCTGCACCTCGCGCCCGCGGCTGTTCACCATGGCCCGCCGCATCCCGTCCTGCCCCATGAGGATGTCGTTGTACTGCCGCTCCAGGCCGCTCTTGCCGACGATGGCGCCGGGGTTGTACTGGGCGAACTCGGGGTTGTTCAGCTCCGAGTCGCTGACCTCGCCGACGTAGCCAATCACGTGCGCGGCGAACCCGTTGCGCGCGTACAGGCGGCGCTGCACCATGACGTGCTCCAGTTCCGGCAGGTCGTCGCGGTGCGCTTCCAGAAACGCCAGGTCGGCCGACGTGGCGTCTTCCTTGATGATGATGGGCTCGTATTTGGGCTCGCGGGCGAAGCGCCGCAGCCGCCCCTGCAACTCCTCGATGGGGATATCCAGGCCCTGGGAAATCGCCGGCAGGTTTTGCAGCAGTTGCCGGGTCTGCTCGCGCAGCAGCAGGATGCTGAACGAAGGATAATTGGAGACGATGACGCGGCCTTCGCGGTCGATGATGCGGCCCCGCGGCGCCAGCAGCGGCAGGCTCTTCACCCGGTTTTGCTCCGCCAACTCCGAGTAGTAATCGGGGTTCTGGATTTGCAGCCGCCAGAAACCGGTGGCCAGCAGCAGGAAGATCCCCAGCGTCAGGTACTGAACGAAGGCGATCTTGTACTGCGCGAACTTGGTGTCGCTGCCTTCCGGATAGCCGGTGAAGCGGTTCGGAGAAGACACGGTAAAGCCAACCTGCAGGAGGGGACGTACCCGCTACCGCCCCCTATTGTATCAGCAGTCGCGGCCGTTCAATTGCGGATTTCGGATTGCGGATTTCGGATTGCGGATTGCGAACCGGGAGCAGGCAGGCGCTGGAAATCCGCAATCCACAATCCGCAATCAGGTCTGGAAGGGATCGTAGCGAATGATGCCGCGGTAGCCCTCGGTGGCCTTTGACAGGCCTCTGGCCTGTCCACGGGCCGAAGGCCCCTCCCTGCCAGCGTCACCAGCAATCCCAGATGTGCCGCACTGCGGGCGGCAAGACAGGCCGGAGGCCGGCCACCACAACGGATGACACCGCCGGGTTTTGAGGTTTCATTTTGGAACCTCAAAAAGGACGCCAGCCGAGAGTCCATGGCCCACAGCCTGCAACCCGCCAGCCTACAGCCCACAGCCTAAATGACTCCGTTGCGGATGGCGTGCAGCACCGCTTCCAGGCGGGAATGGGCGCGGGTCTTGCGCAGGATGTTGCGGATGTGGTTGCGGACGGTGGCCGGGCTGATCTTCAGCTCGGCGGCGATCTGCTCGGTGCTGCGGCTCTGGCCGAGCAGGGTCAGGATCTTGCGCTCGCGGGGGGTGCAGTCGGGTCCCGGGGCCGGCTGCCGCCCGGCCCGCCCGGCCCGGATGCGGGCCAGCTTGCCGAGGTCTGCGACGACGCGCCGGGTCAGCAACTCCGTTTCCTTAATCCGCAATCCGAAATTCCAACAAGGACCCCAGTTTTCCGGCGCTTGGCCCAGATGGGCTATACTGGCTGATTCACCTGGGCCATTGCCGCATTAGCGCCGAACCGGTACCTTATCGCATTTGGAGCCGGTTCTGCGACGCCTTAGATTGGGCGGCTGACGGCTGGCGGCCGGCAGTGTAATCAATTGGCGGGCAGCGACGCTTTACATGTAGGGGCGCCGCTTGCCGCGCCCCTTGGGGTTTTCGAGGCCATGGGGTGGAGGCTGCAGGAGCCCACAGCCTACGGCCGACAGCCGATTACCGAACACACGATGAGCATTAACTTAGGCCTGGATATCGGGAGCGTCAGCCTGAAGCTGGCCGCTATCGGGGGGGCGGAGGACGTGCCGCTGCTGAGCGAACTGACGCGCCAGCGCCGGGCGTTCCGCGACGTGAGCCAGGAGGCGGCGGCCCTCGGCGGCCCCGTCGTCATTTCCGAATACCGGCGCATCCTGGGCAGCCCCATCCAGGCGGTTTTCGACCTGCTCCGCGAGTTCCACGAGATGGTCCCGGAAAACCTGGTGGAAGGCATCCGGGTGACCGGCAGCGGCAGCCGGCTGATCGCGCGCCTGCTGGGCATCTACTTCGAGAACGAGTTCAAGGCCGTGGCCCGGGCCAGCGCCACGCTCTACCCGGAGGTCCGCACCATTTTCGAGATGGGCGGCGAGAACTCGAAGTACCTGCGGCTGGACTCCACCGAAGGGGCCACGCGGCTGGGCATCGCCGATTACTCGACCAGCGGCGAATGCGCCGCCGGCACCGGCTCGTTCATCGATCAGCAGGCCTCGCGCATGGAATACGACGTGGAGCAGGTGGGCGCGCTGGCCAGCTCGGCCGGCTGCGCGGCGCGCATCGCCGGCCGCTGCGCGGTGTTCGCCAAAACCGACATGATCCACGCCCAGCAGAAGGGCTACACCCCGCCGCAAATCCTCAATGGCCTCTGCCTGGCCGTGGCCCGGAACTTCAAGAGCGCGGTGGTGAAGGGCAAGCCGGTGAGGCCGCCGGTGGCCTTCATCGGCGCCGTTTCGCAGAACACGGCGGTGGTGCAAGCGCTGCGGGAGCTCTTCAAGCTGCAGGACGGCCAGCTCTTCGTTCCGCCGCTGCACGCCTGGTTTGGGGCCATCGGCGCGGCCCTGCTGGAGCGGCAGGACCGCCGCAAGCGCAGCTACAAGAGCATCCACCAACTCCAGCAGCACGCCCCGGACAAGAAACTGCCGGGCGCCGATCCGCTCTCGCTTCAGAACGTGCTGCTGCTGCGCGACCGCGTGAAGCCCTGCTACCTGCCCGACGACGGCTCGATCGTGGACGCCTACCTGGGCATCGATGTCGGCTCGGTCTCCACCAACCTGGCGCTGATCGACGAGAGCGGCGGCCTGTTGCACGAGATCTACCTGCGCACCGTAGGCAAGCCCATCGAGGTGGTTTCCAATGGGCTGAAGGAGATCGAGGGCCTGTTCGCCAGCCGCGTCCGGATTCTGGGCGTGGGCACCACCGGGTCGGGGCGCGAGCTGATCGGCGAGCTGGTCGGCGCCGACACCGTCAACGACGAAATCACCGCCCACAAGACCGGCGCCATGTACGTCAGCGAACGGCTGGTGGGCGAGATGGTGGACACCATCTTCGAGATCGGCGGCCAGGATTCGAAATTCATCTCCATCGACAACGGCGTGGTGGTGGATTTCGCCATGAACGAGGCCTGCGCCGCCGGCACCGGCTCCTTTCTGGAAGAGCAGGCCGAGAAGCTGGGGGTCAACATCAAGGACGAGTTCGCCGGCCTGGCGCTTAAGGCCGAGCACCCCACCCGGCTGGGTGAGCGCTGCACGGTGTTCATGGAGCGCGACGTCACCGGCGTCATGCACCGCGGCGGCGCCAGCAAGCAGGACACGCTGGCCGGCCTGTCCTACTCCATCGTGCTGAACTACCTGAACCGCGTGGTGCGCGGCCGCAAGATCGGCGAGGTGATCTTCTTCCAGGGCGGCACGGCCTACAACGACGCGGTGGCCGCCGCCTTCTCGCAGGTGCTGGGCAAGCGCATCATCGTGCCGCCGCACAACGGCGTGATCGGCGCCATCGGCATGGCCTTGATCGCCCGGGAGCGCTACCATGCCACCGGGCAGGCCTCGCGCTTCTACGGCTACGACCTGTCGCGCGTGCGCTTCACCATCCGCGAGTTCGTGTGCAAGGACCCCGCCTGCTCGAACGTCTGCGACATGAAAGAGGTCACCATCGAGGGCCGCAAGACGTACTGGGGCGACCAGTGCTCCTGGAAGTTCCGCAAGCCCACGCGGACCGACCGCCAGCCGGTGATCGACGACCTGTTCGAGCTTCGCAGAAAACTGCTGGAGGAGTTCTGTGCGCCGCAAGCGGCCGGTGCGACTGCCGAGGCAAGCACCAACGGCGGCCCGACGATCGGCGTGCCGCGCACCATGTTCTTTTTCGACCGCTTCCCGTTCTGGGCCACCTACCTGCGGGAGGCGGGCCTCAGCATGGTGCTGTCGGACCAGACAGGCAAGCCCATCTCCGACGCGGGCCTGGAGCTGGCGGTGGCCGAGCCGTGCTACCCGGTGCAGCTTGCGCACGGCCACGTCCACGACCTGTTGCACAGGAAGGGCGCCGATCACGTGCTGGTGCCCAACGCCCTGGACGAGGAGGCGCCGGCCTGGCAGACGGTGTCCGCCCACCTCTGCCCCTGGAACCAGACGCTGCCCTTCGTCATGCGCATGGCGCCGGGCTTCGAGGGTCAGGAGAGCAAGTTCCTGCTGCCCACCGTGCACTTCCAGCTCGGCCGCGAGCAGGTGAAGCGGGAGATGGCGGCGGCGTTTGCCGCCTTCGGCATCGCGCGCCGGCGCAGCGGCCGGGCCGTCGATGCCGCCTATGCCGCCCAGGCCGGCTTCCGCGACAAGCTGAAGGCGGCCGGCCGCCAGGCGCTGGCCGCGCTGGAGCGCTCCGGCGAGCCGGGCGTGGTGGTGGTGGGCCGCGGCTACAACGTCTACGACCTGCACGCCAACTGTCACGTGCCCCGCAAGCTCCGCGAGACCTACGGCGTGAACGTGGTGCCCTGGGACTTCCTGCCCGTCGAGGATGAGGACATCCGCCAGACCAATCCCAACATGTTCTGGAGCTCGGGGCAGCGTATCCTGGCCGCCGGCCGCCTGGTGGCGCGCACGCCCGGCCTGCACATCATCTTCATCACCAACTTCAAGTGCGGCCCCGACTCCTTTATCAAGCACTTCCTGCGCCTGGCGACCGGCTCTCCCTTCCTGACGTTGCAGTTCGACGGCCACGGCAATGACGCCGGCTACATGACCCGCTGCGAGGCCTATCTGGATAGTAAAGGAATCCTGCGATGCTACGGACAGCCGAAAAGGCCCTGATGAGGTTTCTGGTGGCGGCCGGGCGGCGCGGCAAGAAGGGAAGCTCGCTGCGCGGGAGGAAGGTCTGGATCCCGCGCATGCCCTACGGCAGCTCGAAGCTGTTTGCCGCGGCCTTCCGTTCCGTCGGGCTGGAGGCCGAGTGTACGCCGCCCTCCGACGCGCGCACCGTGGAGCTGGGCGCCAAGTACACTTGCGGCGACGAGTGCTATCCGACCAAGGTCACGCTGGGCGACTTTCTGAGCGTCCTGGAGCGGCCCGGCACCGACCCCGACCGCATCGCCTTCTTCATGCCCACGGCCGAGGGCCCCTGCCGCTTCGGCCAGTACGCCCCTTACATGCGCAGCGTGCTCGACGAGATCGGCTTCAACAACGTGCCCATCATCTCGCCCAGCAGCGAGACCGGTTACACCGAGCTGGGCGACATGGCCACGGAGTTCGTCATGACCGGCTGGCGCATGCTGGTTTCCGGCGACATCCTGATGAAGCTGCTGCACAAGACGCGCCCGTACGAGTCGGCGGCGGGCGCCGCCGACCAGGCTTTCGAGGAGTCGCTCGACGACCTGTCGAAGGTGATCGAAAGCCGCTACCGCACCCCCGAGGGGCAACTGGAGGCCCTGGCCGCCGGCGTGGTCCGGGCCCGCGACCGCTTCCGCGCTGTCCCGGCCCGCTACCACCGCCGCCTGCCGCTGATCGGGGTGGTGGGCGAAATCTTCTGCCGCCTGAATACCTACGCCAACGACGAGATCGTGCGGCGGCTGGAGGAATACGGCGCCGAGTGCTGGATGAGCGACATCGGCGAGTGGGTCTGGTACACCAATTCCGAGCAGCTCCGCCTGCTGAAGCTCCGCCGCCAGACCGTGTCCCTGACCACGGGCGCGGCCCTGCTGCGCCAGAGCATCCAGCGCCACGACGAGCACGCTTTGGTGGAGCCGGTGCGCGAGGACTTCCGCGGTTACGAAGAGCCCCACCACATCTCCGAGGTGCTGGAATGCGCCCAGCCCTACCTGCCGGACTGGGGCGCTATGGGCGAGATGGTGCTGAACGTCGGCAAGAGCATCTACCTGGCCAGGAAGGGCGTGGACGGCATCGTGGATGTCAGTCCCTTCACCTGCATGAACGGCATCGTGTGCGAAGCCATTTACCCGCGCGTCAGCCGCGACAACGCCGACATCCCCATCCGCAATTTCTATTTCGACGGCACGCAGTCGGACCTGGACCGCGACATCGGCATCTACCTGGAGCTGGCGCGGACTTACTCGGCCCGCAAGCCCCATGCCCGTGTCTTCCCCTCCTATTTCCCGGCCGTGTAGACGCGCCATTCACCACAAAGGCACGAAGAACACAAAGAGACACAAAGATTTCTTCGTGCTCTTTGTGGGCTTCGTGCCTTTGTGGTGAATCCGGTCTACCTGTGGTGTTTGGGTTGCTGAAGCTTTACGGAGCTGGCGGGATTGTGCTGGTGCGCGGCGCGCGCCCTCTTCGGCCTCTTCGGGACGTGAGGCCTGGCGTAGCTGCTGATGGCCGGTTTCGGCGGACGAGGCTCCGAGTGGCGAACCCGATGACCCGCCAGGCCGCTGATGGCACAACTTGCTGTAATGGCTGTGACGAGAACCAATTTGTTCAAGCTGGACTCCTGCCTGTGCCGGCGCATTGCCTGGCTGGGCGCCAAGTGCAAGCGCAGGGCCAAGCCCTATGGCCAGGCAGGCCGCCGCTAACCCCCGCGCAATCAGCAGCCCAAAACCGCATTCCGGGCAGCATGCGGACCCGGCGCCGGAACGCGAAGCCATCCCAATGGAACCCCAATGCCCGCGAAGTGGCATTGGCGTGCGGCAAAAGAGGCCTGTCACCGCAGCGAACCGTTTCCCAGGCAATCGGAGGCGCGATCGTCAGGGAGCGCTTCCCTATTGACTCTCCGCCCGCGTGGGAATAGCTTATTCACCGGCCGATCCGGAGGTTTCCGGCAGAAACGTCCATTCCCCGGCAGGAAAGGCCTGGAGGCAACATGCGAACCAAAACTCTGCGGCATTTGGCTGTCATCTGCTGTCTGTTGTGCATTGCGCTGCTGGTCCCGCCAACCGGCGCGGCGCAGACCACCGCGAGAATTGTGGGAACGGTGACGGACAGGAGCGGGGCGGTGGTGCCCGGCGTAACCCTCACCGTGGTTCAAACCGAGACCGGGTTGAAGCGCCAGGTTCAGAGCAACGCCAGCGGCGTGTACGTGGCGCCCGCGCTGGCCGTGGGCACGTATTCGATCACGGTTGAAGCCGCGGGCTTCAAGCGCGAGACGCTGACCGGCATCGTGCTCCAGGTGAACCAGGAAGCGCGCATCGACGTGGCCCTGGAAGTGGGCGCGCTGACGGAGAGCGTGACGGTGACCGGGGAGGCCTCGCTGCTGCAATCCGAAAGCGCGACGGTGGGGCAGGTGATCGATAACCGTTACAACACGCAGATTCCGCTGAACGGCCGCGATTTCTCGCAGCTCATCCTGCTGACCCCCGGGGCCAACACGCGGCCGGGCGGGGCCGATTTCTACACCGGCGCCACCATCGGCAGCAACGGCTCGGGCTTCGCCATCGGCGGCCGCGAACACCACAACAATTTCATGATGGACGGCGCCAGCAACAACGCCCGGCAGTACGGCGCCATTGCCATCCGGCCGTCGATCGACGCCGTTCTGGAGTTCAAGGTCCAGTCGAGCACGTACTCGGCCGAGTTCGGGGGGGCCGCCACCGCGCAAATCCACCTGGTGACCAAATCCGGCGGCAACGCCCTGCACGGCTCGGCCTTTGAATTCCTGCGGAACAACGCGTGCGACGCCCGCAATTTCTTCCTGCCGAAGGTGAGCAAGCTGAACCGCAACCAGTTCGGGGGCACCCTGGGCGGGCCCATCCGCAGGAACCACACCTTCTTTTTTGCCAACCTGGAAGGCCTGCGGGTGCGGCGCGGCGTGGAGAGCTTCCGGTCGGTGCCCAACGAGGCCTGGCGCAACGGGGATTTCTCCGGGCTGAGCGCCGCGCTCAAGGACCCCAACACGGGCCTGGCGTTCCCGGGAAACCGCATCCCGGCCAACCGCTTCGTAAAACCTGCTCAGGTGGCGCTCGGTTTGTGGGCCAAGGCCAACTACGGCGCCCCCACTCTGACCACCAACAACCTGCTGGTCACGCGCCCGGAAGAGGCGCGCGACGACCAGATCACGGCCAAGATCGATCACGAGTTTTCGGCGCGCAATCGCATGACCGGCCGCTACTCGATCGCCAATCACTGGGAAGTCACCACGCCTAGCCTGCCCAACTATGAGTACATCGATCCGCCGCGCAACCAGGTGTTCTCACTGACCGATACGCACATCTTCGGCCCGCGTTTGCTGGGCGAGTATCGCTTCTACTTTACGCGCTCCCTGTTCAAGAGAAGCTACCCGAACATGGGCAAGGAGGGGTACTTCGACCAGTTCGGCATCAACCACCAGTTGGCGGGCAAGCAGTTCGAGGGCGCGCCGCGCTTCGCCTTCCAGAACATCAGCCTGACCGCCTTCGGCGACTCCGAGACGCTTCCCCTGAACGACATCTCGAACGAGTTCACCCACCAGGGCAGCCTGACTTACACCAAGGGCAATCACACGCTGAAGGGCGGGGCCAGCCTTACCAAGTATCAGCAGAACACCCCCGGAGCCGTTCCGGGTTCGCGGCGCGGCTACTTTATCTTCCGAGGGGACTTCACGGGTAACGCCTTCGCCGACCTGCTCCTGGGCTACCCCTGGCAATCGCAGCGGGTGGTCGGAACCGGGGTGGAAACGGGCCGTTCCGCCTGGCACGGCTACTATTTCACCGACTCCTGGAAGATGAGCCCGAAGCTGACGTGGATCATCGGTGTCCGCTACGAGTACATCAGTCCGTTGGTGGACATCCACGACCGGCGCTCCACGCTGTACCCCCTGACCAACGCCTTCAACACCGGCTTGCCCGGGCAGATCATTCTGGCCAACAGCCCCGAGGCCAAGAACCTGCTGCACCTGGAGGGCGTGGGGGCGCGCGCCCTTTATGCACCGGACCGCAACAACTGGGGACCGCGCTTCGGGTTCGCCTACACCCCGACGCGCCGTATGGTGGTGCGTGGCGGCTATGGCATCTTCTACACCAACTCGCAAAACTTCCTGAACAATTTCGTGATCAACCGGCGCCAGCCGCCCTTTGCGGAAACCCAGCAGCGCCAGTCGTCCACCACCAGGCCCGAAATCAACCTGGTCGATCCATTCCTGGGCGCCGGACCACTGTCCACAACCAGCACCCAGAACATCAGCCCCGATTTCTGCGAGGGCTACGTGCAGCACTGGAACCTTACCTTGCAGAGGGAACTGCCCGGCGGACTCAGCGTGGACGCGGGATACGTGGCCAACAAGGGCACCAAGCTGGACGAGTTGCCCTTCTTCAACATCCCCCTCCCGCTGCAACCCACTGACAAGCGGGCGGCCCAGGATCGGCGCCCGATGCCGCAGCAGTTTAGCAACGCGCTTGGTTTGTCCTCCTATGTCACCTCCAGCTACAACTCGCTCCAGGTCAAGGTCCAGAAGCGCTTTTCACGGGGGTTCCAGTTTCTGACCTCTTACACTTGGTCCAAGTCCATCGACCTGTCGAGCGAGCGGGGTTCGGGTGACCGGGCCATGGATGGCGGCGACCCGCGGAACCTGCGGGGCTACTTCCGCGGCCTTTCCGGGTTCGACCTCCGCCAGCGATTGGTCACCAGCTACGTGTACGATCTGCCGTTCGGCCGCGGCCGCGCGTTTCTGAAAAAGTTGCCCGTGGTTGCCGACAAGCTGATCGGCGGATGGCAGCTCAGCGGCATCACCCAATTCCAAGGCGGCTTCCCCTTTTCGATACTGATGTCGGGCGACCAGAACGGCGACGGCCTGGGTGGCGACCGGCCGGACCTGCTCGGCAAGCCGGTGATCCGTCCCGGCAACCCGAGCTGCTACATCGCCGACCCGCGCAACGCCGCCTGCGGCAGCAATGTGGCCACCGTCTTCGCCGCCGTGCCGGCCGCGCAGGCGCGCTTCGGCAGCGCCGGGCGCAACATCCTCATCGGGCCCGGACTGAGAAGTTGGGACGTGAGCCTGGCCAAGAACCATCGCTTCGCGGAGCGGTTCAACGTGCAGTTCCGCGCCGAGTTTTTCAACTTCTTCAACAACGTCAATTTCAACCAGCCCAACCGCACCTTCAACCTGACCTCGCCCGTGTTCGGAACCATCACCACGGCGGACCGCGCGCGGGAGATGCAGTTCGGGCTGAAGTTGGTGTTCTGACGCGGGAGTGGAAAGCTCAACACAAAGACACGAAGGCACAAAGGCACAAAGAAACAGCTATATCGAGGGCGCGACCGTTCGGCGGCTCTCGCGGCTTTTCTTAGAGTTTTGGTGTCTTTGTGCCTTGGTGTTGGGCGGCGCGCTGCCCGCGGTTGAGACACCCCAGCTAACCTACGACCGAAGCGAGCGAGTTGCACCCGGAGTCAGCTACCGCGAGCGGCGGTTCGTTCGCGCCGGAGATGGGCCCTTCACGCTGCAAGTCCTGGAGGTCGATCCGGCGCATCCCGCGATCAACATTCTGCCGGTGCGCGCCTTCGATCGGGCGGTCGGGAAAGAGACGGTGCGCTCGATGGCCAGGCGTTATGGCGCGGCGGCTGCCGTCAACGGCGGTTATTTTGTCGTCTCCGGCCCGTACGCGGGCGTCTCGAATGGTGTTTACCAGATGAACGGCCGGGCCATCTCCGGCGGCTCAAACCGTACGGCCCTGCTGTTCTGCGAAGAGACGGGCTACAAGGAACGGACCGAGATCGATGTTGTGAGTTTTCATGGCACAGTGACTGCCGCCGACGGTTCCACTCAGGGCATTTCCAAGCTCAATGGAGAACGGGACAGCCAGGACCTGGTGTTGTATCGCTCCCCGTTTGGGCCCAGCACGCTCACCGATTCCTCCGGGGTTGAAGCCGTTCTGAACGCGAGCGGGAGCGTGGTCCGCGTGGACGACAGGGTGGGGAACGCCGTCCTGCCCGCGGGCGGCATGGTTCTCTCCGGCTCCGGACGCTCAGCCGGCTGGCTGCGAGAGCACGCCACCGTGGGCGCGCGCCTGAGAATCGACCTGCGGTTGACGCCGTCAGTGCCGCCGGAGAAGAGCGGCTGCAAAGCCGAAGCCATGGTTGGCGGCGGGCCGCGCCTCGTCAGCCGCGGCAAGATCAATGTCCCGGAGGAAAAGTTTGCTCACGCGGCTTTGCGGCATCCTCGAACGGCTTTTGCCCTTACCCGGCGGGGGACTTTCCTGTTTGTCACACTGGATGGCCGGCAGCCGTCGAGCGTTGGAATGACCCTCCGGGAGCTGGCCGCCGAATTGATCGAAATGGGCGCTGTCGAGGCCATGAACCTGGACGGCGGCGGCTCGACTACCATGGTTGTTCGGGGCGCGGTTCGCAATTCTCCATCCGACGGCAAGGAGCGGCCGGTGAGCGACGCCATCCTGATTTTCAGCGTCCCCGATCTGGATGCGCTGGCGCACTTGATCGACCGGCTCGCAAACGGGCAGATTTCCGCGAACCTGCTGAGAAAGATTCGCGAGATAGTCCGGTCAGCGCGGGGGAACAGGGCTGAGCTTGCATCTCTTCTCCGTCTGCTCGAGCGCGCCGGGAGTCGGGACATTAGTCCCGCCGCCGCCTACCTGATCCGCGAAGCCGTCGCG
>Ga0315284_10005535_pt1 | contig 17951 bp, 24 predicted proteins | sample YL17G09_16_MG_FD_203696 | JGI IMG/M metagenome (GOLD analysis project Ga0315284, IMG submission 203696) | Sediment microbial communities from Yellowstone Lake, YNP, Wyoming, USA - YL17G09_16 | ecosystem: Environmental > Aquatic > Freshwater > Lake > Sediment | place: USA: Wyoming | collected...
CAATTCATTGATAAAATATATGTTGTAATAGAGGAACCTATAGAAAATTTCCCAATTCAATTTAATGAGAAAGTTGTTGCTATACCATCTGATAAAAGACCAACATACCAATTTTTCTTCGACTTAATAAATTCAAACTGTGCTGGTAATGATATTTCTATAATAGCAAATACCGATATTTATTTTGATGAATCTATAAAAGGATTCGATATAGTAAATTTTACAAATGCATGTCTTGCATTAAGTAGATGGGATTTAATGTCTAATGGAAGCATTAAATTTTATGATCATAAAGATAGTCAAGATACTTGGATATTTAAAGGTAAAGTAAGACCTATAGAATATGCAGATTTTAATTTAGGAAAAAGAGGATGTGATAATAGAATAGCGTATGAATTAAATAAAGCAGGTTATGCAGTTTATAATCCAAGCAGAACTATAAGAACTATACATAGTCATAACAGTAATATAAGAAATTATCCTGCTCCAGGAATAGACGATGTACAACCACCATATTTAGTATTAGAACCAACAGATCTTTCCGTTGTTCCAAAAATTGCAAAGAAGAAAGACTTTACTATTTTGCATGTTGGATTTGATGTGCCACCTTTAAAGTTAGCAATGGCTAAATTAGGAAAATATTACTTTATGAATTGGCCAGAGATTAAAGAAAATTCTGATGTGTATGAACTAAGAAAACAAATAATAGCGGCATCTGTTAATATGAATACTGATTTGGTATTCTTTCAAATACAGTCTCATGATATAATCGATATTAATACAGTTAAACAATTAAAAGGGTTTGTTATTAATTGGACAGGTGATGTAAGATCTCCAATACCTAAATGGTATTTTGATATTGGTAGACATATTAATCTAACTGCATATAGTAATGAGACAGATGTAAAAATTACAACTAATGCAGGAATTCCTGCTGCATATTTACAAACCGGATTTGATGATGCTATATTTAATCCTCAAGGAGCAAAAAATGAAAATAATGAAATCGTATTTCTTGGCAATAATTATGTTGGTACTTTCCCATTAAGTAACATGAGAGCTAAAATGGTACAATTTGTTGTAAATAATTTCGGTGAAAGATTTAAAATGTTTGGTGGTAATTGGAGTTATCCAAATGCAGGAAATTTAATGGGTAATGAACAAGGTGAAGCAGCTGTTTATAGAGGATGTAAGATAGCAATTAATCTTTCACACTTTGATTATGAGAGATATTCTTCTGACAGAATATTTAGAATAATGGGTTGTGGAGCTTTTTGTTTAACGAAATGGTATCCTGGAATAGAAGTAGATTTTAAGGATGGAGTTCACTTAAGAGTATGGAAAGATTTTGAAGAACTTAAAACATTAATAAATTATTATCTAACACATGAAGAGGAAAGAAAACAAATAGCAGCAGCTGGTTGTCAATATGTTCATACATATTGTAATTGGGACCAAAGAATGTTAGAACTAAAACAACTGATAACAGTATAAAATAAAATTAAGAAACTATGAATGAAAAAGAAACTATAATGTCCCTTTTAAAGGACATTCCAAATCCAGTGATATTTGATATTGGAGCATGTGATGGACATGAAACGCTTTGGTTTAAACATATATTTCCAGGTGCTTCAATTCATACATTTGAACCAGATCCAAGAAATATTGCAAAAATTAAAGCACAAAATATTCATACTACTCCAGGTATAAATTTTAATGAGTTTGCGATTGGTGAAACTGCAGGAACATTTACTTTATATCAATCAGATGGAAGGTTAGATTCTCAACCAGCTTCACATACGCATACAGCTTCATCATCTATTAAAAAACCAACTGAGGATATGTATAATTTATTCCCTTGGATTAAATTTGATAAGAGTACTGAGTGTGCAGTTATGCCATTAGATACTTATGTGTCAACTAAAGGTGTACAGAAAATAGATTTAATTTGGGCAGATGTACAAGGAGCAGAAAGAGAATTAATTTTAGGTGGAGCAGAAGCTTTAAAAAATACCAAGTATTTTTATACTGAGTATTGTAATACTGAAATTTATGAGAACGAAGCTAATTTAGAACAAATCACAAAGATGCTTCCAGATTATTGGGAAGTAGTTAAAGTGTTTGAATGCGATGTATTATTTAAAAACAACTCAATATAAAAATATGTATTCACAAGTAAAAGAAGATGAAATTGTTTTCGAATTATTTCGATTAACAAATTACAAAGGCACTGTTCTTGAAATAGGTGCTAATGATGGAAGGACTTTAAGCAATTCAAGATACTTCATCGAAAACGGTTGGAGCGCTTGTTTAATAGAACCTGCACCTAAACCATTAGCAAAACTTAGAGAGCTTTATAAGGATAGCACAAATGTTCATGTATTCGGTTTTGGATTAGGTGAAAGTGAAGGTACATTTGATTTTTTCGATTCAGGAAGTCACTTAACGGCAGAAGATAGTTCTTTGTTATCTACTTTAGATGAAAAAGAATTAAAACGTTGGGGGCCATCTGAAGTATTTAATAAAATACAAATTGATGTAAAAACATTTCCATACTTTCTTGAACAAAGTCCTTTAAAGAAATTTGATTATATTTCTATTGATATAGAAGGATTAGATTATATCGTGTTAACTCAAATTGATTTGAAAGCTGTTGAATGTAAAGTTCTTTGCATTGAATGGAATGAGAACCAAGAAACATATAATCAAATAAATAATCACATGGTAGGTTTAGGTTATAAATTACATCACAAGAATACAATTAATTTAATTTACACTCTGTAATGAATTTAGTAATACCAGCAAACTGGAGTCACTCCAGCAATTTCGGTGATGCATTAACTCCTTATTTAATTAAAAAGATAAGTGGTTATTCTGCTGCATGGGTAAATCATCCATCTACGAATTCGTATGTGGTAACTGGAAGTATATTAGGAGAAGATTCAATGGAGTATTCTATTGTATGGGGAGCTGGTGTTGCTTGGGCGAATCAAAAGATAATAAAACCACATCAACTGCTTGCAGTTCGTGGTCCTTTGACAAAGAGAATTGCAGAGGAAAATAAAATAGAATGTCCTTCTGTTTTTGGTGATCCTGCTTTATTGTTGCCAAGATTTTATACTCCTAAAATAGAAAAAAAATATAAACTTGGAATTATTCCACATGTTATAGATTACGAACAAGCTGTTAATTATTATTCAAATGATGCAGATGTCGTTGTTATTAATCTTTGGTCTCCTATTGAGGAGGTTATAGAAACTATTACAGCATGTGATAAAACTGTATCGAGTTCTTTGCATGGCATAATAGTGTCGCAAGCTTATGGTATTGATAGTTTATGGATTGAGTTATCAGATAAGATAATAGGTGATGGTACTAAGTATCACGATTATTTAGAATCAGTTGGTATGAAAATATACAAACCATTAGATGTTAGAAAGCGTATACCAGTAGATAAATTATTTAATGCAGTACCAGATTATAAGATCGAAATAGATTTAGATCTTCTATATAATGCTTGCCCATTTAAACCAGAACTGTGAAACAATACAGCTCTTATTCATATAAGAAATAATGAAAATTATTATATGCGGTCCAGGAGCTTCCGGAAAAGATCATCTAAAAGCGAGATTCCTCAGCAGAGGTTTTAGACAATCTATTTCTTATACCACACGACCACCCAGAGATACAGAACGAAATGGAATTGATTATCATTTTGTAAATGATGACACATTTAAAGAAATGATCGAGTCTAAAGACTTTAGAGAATGGAATATATTTGGGGATAAGAAATGGTATTACGGAACTACACTCAGAGAATTTAATGCAGCGAGTTTATTTGTTATGACTCCGTCAGGAATAAATTCGTTAAGCGAAAAAGAAAGAAAAGAGTGCTTTGTAATTTTCATTGATGTACCAGAAGAAGTTAGACGCGAAAGATTAAACAGTCGAAAAGATGCAGATGATCCTGAAAGAAGAATCAAAACTGATTTGGAAGATTTTAAGGACTTCAAAAATTTCGATATGAAAGTAACAAACCATGATTTCTAATGACAAATGTGGAATCCATTTAAAAAATTATTCAAAAAGAATAAAATGATTAACTCAGAAGAAATAGAAAGACTCAAAGAACGTTTATCTGGATATGCTAAATATCAATGGATAAAAGGTGAGCACGCAGGTAACATTACTGAATTTTGTAATGTATGTGTTGAAAATGATGGCATGGTATGGATTGAATTCATGGATGGCAGCAGAATAAATCAACCATTATTAGATACATACCTAATCAAAACCAATAATGCTTCTGAATTATTAGATGTAGAAAAACCAATAGATCAAATAGCGAAAACAAATATAAGTAATGTACAAATAAGAGAAGTTCCTAAGGCTCCAGATAGTCCTATACAAACTCTCTTAAAGAGACAAAAACCAAATATGGTCGGTATCGACATTACATTAGAACTTAATATTCCATCTGCAGAATTATACTCTGTTATAATTTCATCATTTGAAAACGCAGAAGAAGAAACTATTAATTATATAGCTTCTGGATTAGATATTGAGATAATAAAGGAAAGTTTGAAAAAAGCTATAACAGATTATTATCAATTAAAAAAAGTACACGGATAAAACAATGGACAAAAAAATACTTTATAAATCAGATTATTTCGATGTCATCAAAAAAGATGACATGATTGGAATAGAACCAAATGACTTATGTGTTGTAATAATGCCATTTGAAAGAGATCAAAGAGGACTTCCTAAAACAATAGGAGTTCTTAAGGAATACAATCCTCTAAGAGACGGTAATTATTCACTAACGTTAATAACTGGACGCGCAGATGGTGAAGACCCAGATGTTCTTTCAACAGCTATAAGAGAATTAAAAGAAGAAAGTGGATTTGATGTGCAAGATCCAGATAAATGGTTTTATCTTGGTATGTTAACTGGTTCTAAATTAGTATTACAAGAACACCCTTGCTTTGCAGTAGATATAACTGGATTAGTAAAAGGAGAAAAAGAAGGAGATGGTACTGAAGCTGAAAATAAAAGTGAATTTTTACAAGTAACAGTTAAAGAAGCTTTGAATACAAATGATGCATTCATTCCAGCTTTATTCATGAAAGTGTTTAGATACATTTTTGGATTTGACATTGGAAAAGATGAAGAAGCACAACCAGATGAAAAGGTTAATAACATCAAGAAAAGATTAGATATTAAATATCTTAATTTTGAAGGTGTGAATGGTTCGTTAGTTAGACATAGCTTACAAGGGGAACCTTATATAGAGTACACAGTAAAAGAATTAAATGATGATGTAAATACTATTCCAGGAGAAGTTGATGGAATACAAGTAGTAATAAAAGTAGCTGAACAAGAAGAAAAACCAACTAATACAGAAATATAATGGAAGAGAATACAGAGAAAAAAATCGATGAGACTATCCTTACAGGAGCAATGGTAGAATTTCAAAAACAAAGTACAGGAACTCGTCTTTATACTCAAGAAGAGTTTTTAGATACTTCAAAACCGTTAGATGAAGCAACTAAAGATGCAGAATCTGAAATGAGTGTTGAAGAACAACAGTCTATTTTAAGAGACATTATTCAAGGTTCTAAACAGAAGGCAGCTAAGTTTTATAAGTCACCAGGTCAAATGATTGCAAAAGATGCTGACAAGAAAAGAAAACTAAAAATTAAGGCAGCAAAAAAAGCAAGAAAGAAAAACCGTAAAAACAAATAATATGAAGAACTATTCAAGAAGTGAAAGAAGAGCACTTGCAAGACAATTTGGTCTTACAACAACTAATGAACCACAAGCTAAAAGAGCAGAAAGAATTTCTAGATCTATTGAAGCTGGAAAGCAGATTCATCAGCAGTTCCAAATGCAAGTTGAAAATAATATAAGAAACCAAGAGACTGAAAAGGAAGCTCAGGTATTAAAGTCTTTAACTGAATCGCTTGGAGCGGAAGAAGCAGCAAGAATAATCGCTAACAATAGAATGTTAGAAGAGAAAAGAAGAGCAAAGCTTCTAAAGAAAAAGAATACTCAATAATTTGAAAATCATCTTCACAAAAGAGGACAAGAAGGTTGTTCGTAAAACAATCGACGGGTTCAGGCAGAGCTATATTATCGATGCTCGAGAAATTATTCTCGAGTTCGATTATTTAGAAGCACCTATTATTAATAGTCCCCAGGATTTTATTATTAATAAGGAGCTTGAAAAGAAATTGGCTCAAGCTTTAATCAATAAGAAGAGCCAACAGGTAATATATTTCCATTATTCACTATCTGGAACATTCATTAAGAACATTAAAGCTTTCTTTAAAGCTAATGGAATTAGGCCAGAATACTGTATATTTGATCCTAATAAGGAGAGCAAGAAAATATGGCATCTATTCGACGAAGTATTATAAGAAACCCCTAACGGGGTTTCTTTGTTTATAAGGGTTGCGATGGATGCTTTTTTAGTATCAAATATATAGATAAATGAATAGTATTAATTAATGGCAAATAAACAAAAAACATCACTTTCGTCAGCAAAAGGTGTAGTATCTGTACCAAAAGCACCCTCTACATTGGATTCAATGTTTAATGCAAATCAAGCAGGAGGAATATTCGATGCAAATGCACAAAATGGTACATTATCCTATGCTTATAGCCAAAACATTTTTGCAGATGAAGCTCCATTTGCAGGTACTAAATCCTTATTTAATGAATATGCCGTATTTAGATTCGCAGGAGCAGCAGGTGATAATAATTTATTATATGATATTGAAAACAAAGAAGGAGTTACTTCTACTGCTTCTAGAAATCCATCTGCATCAAATATTATAAGATGGTCACAAGAACAAACTGGTGGTTTTACTCCTTTTGGATCTACTCCTTATGCTTTCGCTGATTTCTTATATTGCAAATATCATGCTGAAATACCAAATAATTATTTAGTTACGTTAAGGAGATTTCCTTTCCCTATGATGGATAACTTAAAAACAAAGGATGGTAAAAGTATTCCGCCAATAGCACAAGCAGTAACATGGTTTGGGAGTGAAACTGGCAATTCTCTCAAAGAATTTATGAAATTTACTTTTGGAATGAATTGGAAAAAAGTAGAATCAAGTGTACAAGAAGTTACAGGTAATGAAAGAGGGTTTGATGATGGTATATTAGCAAATAATCCTGGTGGTGGAGCTTTAAAAGCAGCTATTGGATTCTTAAATCCTAAAGAATATTCAGGATTAGCACAAGCTCAATCTGATTATGCGCAAAAACAATTTGGATCCGATGGTCCTTATGCAAATAAAGTATATGGTCCTGTTAATGTTATTACAGAGACTTTAGCTAGAGATAGAGGTATGCATTTTTCTGGAGACATTTCTTTAAATTTCCATTATTCTTTAAAATCTATAGGTAACATTAATCCTAAAATGGCAATGCTAGATATTTTATCTAACCTTTTAACATTGACTTATAATAATGCTAAATTTTGGGGTGGTGCAATCAGATATTTTCCACAATATCCAAGAGAAAAATTTATAGGAGATCAAAATGCGTTCTACAATGGTGATGTAGATAGTTACATAAATTCACTTATAAAAGATCTTGGATCATTAGGAGATACATTTATGAAGACCTTTGAAAAACTTATGAGTGATCCATTAACTGCTTTAAAAGAATTGGCTGGCGGCGGAATGAAAATGATGATGGGAAATAAAGCAGCACAATCACGACCTCAACTTCTTGCTATGCGATCTTTATTAACTGGTGAACCTGTTGGTGAATGGCATTTAGTTGTGGGAAATCCTATGAATCCAATTGCTATGATAGGAAATCTTGTATGCGATAATGTTGAAGTTGAATTTGGTGATGAATTAGGTAATGATGATTTTCCTACTGAAATGAAATGTACTATACAACTTAAACATGGTAAGCCGAGAGATAAAGGTGATATTGAATCTATATTTAACTTAGGTAATGGTAGAATGTATTATGGATTAACTGATTCTGCTTTTAAGTCTTCAGCAACACAACAGTCTAATATGGATACATCCGGTAATAAAGCTAATACTATTGGACAAAATGGTGCAGTTGATAAAAGTCAAAATGCGAAACAGACTCCACAAGAACAAAAAGAACATATAGGTAGTACGCCAGGTAAAACAGCTGATACGAGATCTATGTGGGGTCCTAAGTTTACACAACAGGAAATGGATATAACAAAAGCATGGTCTGGTAGTACTAAAAGTCCATCGCCTCCAGCTAAAAAAAATTAATATAAATGTTATCTATTAAGACATTAACACAAAAATCGGATGGACATAGTGCCAATGGAGATGATGTAATTGATTTAACATCTACATCATTTAATTATAATTATGACGTTAACATAATTGGTGTCGGTATTGTTTCCGACGAATTGGAAATGAGACCTGATCTTGTTGCTAAAATTTATTATAGTGATATAAGTAAGCTTGATTACATTTTAAAATTTAATGGTATTTCTAATCCGTTCTCTTTAGAGAAAGGAACAATACTTATAATAGGTGATAAAACAGATTTAGAAAAGAATTTCACAAATACTGTTGGAAAGAGTAAAGATGAAAAACAAGCTGATATAAGAAAGAAATTCTTTGATGTAAATAGATTAAGTAAGAAAGACGTAAAGAGATTAGAACTTATAAAGAAGAAATCAGAAGAATTTGCTAATCCAGCTTCAAACCTTCCTCCTAATTTTGCTGAGATCGGTTCTAAGGAGATTGAAATTAAAGATGGTATTGTTATTTTTGGTGGAGATGTCGTAGGAAATAAGGACAGTTGTCCTGAAGTATTGTCAAGAGCAGTAGTTAAAGCTAAATTATTAGAAAAGAAGACCTTTAAATAATAACACATGTCATTAGAGAAAAAAATATTAACAATAACAAAGCCAACTATCTTAATAGATCAGATGGACCAAGCAAAACCAGCTGATGATGCAACTCAAAAGAAGTATAGTCAGTCAGGTGCTATTTGGCCACTTGTGGAAATAAACAAATATCAATTTAATGAAAATGAGATTGATAGTTTATATTTAGATGAAACTGGTTTTATGCCACGTCTAAGAATAGGTGTAACTATATCTGACGGTATTTTTATTTCAAAGTTTTTTCCTAAAGACGGAGATCCTATTTCATTATTCATTAGAAGTAAGAGTGACGAGTTTAAACCAATTCGCTGTGATTTCGAAATAACTTCTATCAATGCATTTCCTAGTAAATCAGAAACAGGTGATGTACAACAATTCACAATTGAAGGAGTTCTAAGAATTCCAGGTATGTATGCAGAATGGTGTAAAACCTTTAAAGACAAAACTTCTTATGATGCTATAATAGCAGTATGTAATGAATTGAAAATTGGATTTGCGAGTAATGAAACTGCTACAAATGATAAACAAAGTTGGATAAATCCATTTGATACTTATGATAAATTTTTAAATGATATTACTGTTGCTTCATATAAAGATGAAAACAGTTTCTTTAAAAGTTATTTTGATCATTATTATTATTTGAATTTTGTAAATATGAATAATCAATTTTCAGATGAATTAGAAATAGAAGATTCTCTTGAGATGTTAAATTTTAGTGAAGATTTTTTTGCCGGAAAAGAAATACAAAAATTTGACACAAAATTATTATTATGTAATCATAATAGTATGAGAGCTACTGGAAATTATATTAAAGGATATACACTAGTAAATAAAGCAGGTCAAATTGTTATGGACAATGGATATAGAAGATATGCACAATACTATGATGCTTCATTATCTACTACTAAACCAAAAGAAAAATATCAAAGTTATTTCATTGAACCAGAAAGTACTAAAGGAACAAAAGATAAAATACTTTTAAAGGGAAGAATAAAAGAAGACTTCTATTCAAAACATAATAAGTATAAAATGATTGGAGTTCAGTATGGTTTACCTGATGGAAATTGTCACGAAAATTTTGTACATGCATTAGTTCAAAACAGACAGAATAATGAAGAGGTAGAAAAGATGATGTTAAGAGTTAATCTTGGTAAATGCAATTTTAATATTTATAGAGGACAAAGAGTTCCTGTTGTTATTATGAATGTTAATAATGAATCAAGACAGAAGCAAACACTTGAACCAGACCAAAGTACAGAAGATAAAGTAAGTCAGGATAAGTTTTTAAGTGGATATTATATAGTTCATGGCATGACATTTTATTGGTCAAGTGATGATGGTATATTTGTGCAAGAACTTATGTTAGCAAGAAGAGAATGGGCGATACCAAGTAATCCATCATTACAATAAAAATATATTTATACAATGGCATTTTGGGAAAATAATTTTAATAAATTTCATAAAGGATTCAAGACTACTGTGCAAGGTGGATTTGAAGATCCTACATATTTAGGATTTAAGCTTGAATTTGATTTTGATCCAACCCATAGGAATTTGGAGAATGGGATGACTGATGATCCACTGTTTTCTAAACCTGATTCAACAAATAGTCTTGAAAGTGCACAAAGGTATCTTAAAGCAACAGGATATTCTAATAGAGCTGAAATGTTAGAACGATTTAAACAAAACCTTAGATTCATTAATACACAATCACCGTGGTTCTTTCAATCAATAACAGGACTGAATGAACTTTGGAAAATAGAACATGGTGAAAATTTTAATCCATTTAGAGGAAAAGACAAAGTATTAGAAATTTCTTGTCTTGAAAGTATTGATATGAGATTGACCGCATTAGCTGATTCATATAGAAAAGCAACTTATGATCCAAAGTTTATGAGATGGCTTCTTCCGGAAAACTTAATGTGGTTTACCGTTAGAGTTCAAGTATGTGAGATGAGAAGTTTTCACAAAATATCAGATGCGATTAATAAAATTAATCCCGCTGTATATACAGTTAATCCAAATGTAGAAAGTAGTACAAAAGATTTCTTAATGAAAAGGCCTGAAGAGAAACCAGCAGAGGCTTCATTTGAGGCAATTACAGATCTTGTATCACTTATGGAATTCCACTTAACTCATTGTACATTTGATTTTTCTGAAAGCTTTCCATCAGATGGAGCTATTACTATGGACGGTAATATGAATATGGCAAAACAAAAGTTTAAGATTAATGTAGGACATATATCAGAAAAACATAGTTATAAATTAATGGATCTTGTTTTAAAGGATGGTGTTAATCAAGAAAATGGTGATTTTAGTACATCTATACCAGACTTTGACAAAGCATTTAATACACGAGCAGATAATATTTTAACTAATACTATAAGTGGATTACAAAGTAATTTACAAGATAGATTAAATCAAATATCTGGAATCCCTGGTAATTTAATTGCGAGAGGAGTAAACAAAGTTGGTGAAGCTATAAATAGAATTGTCCTTGGTAATGTATATGATTTCAGAAATAATTCTGTATCAGGAATATTAAATAATTTCTTAGGAAAGAATGAACAACTCGGAGTTCCACCACTTGGAAGAGAAGATGTATATCCAAATGTTCCTGGAACTGATTTAAGTACTGCAAAATCAATCGATTTAGGAAAAGCTTATGATCCAACTGGACCTGTTAAATCGACAGAGGATTTAGGAAACATTTATAAATAATTATAATGATAGATAGAACGCAATGGATAAAAGATGATCTCAAAGAAATGGAATTTCTTGGGGTTGTTGTAAATAACGAAGATCCAAAAAAGATTGGTCGTTGTAGAATCCGTGTATTTGGTAAATTCGATTCTATTGAAGATGCAGATCTTCCATGGGCTTCACCAAGAAGAGGATTGTCGTTTGGTAAAGATGGCGGTTCAGGACAATTTTCTACTCCTAAGAAAGATGCAGTAGTCCATGTGAAATTTAATAACGGTAATATTTATTCACCTGAGTATTATTCTATACAAGAACTTGCAACTGATTTAAAAGATGAAATAAGTGGTTCATATCAAAATGCGCATTCTGTTATTTATGACGATGATGAAAAGCTTAGAGTGTATTACACTAAGCAAAAAGGTTTAACTCTATATTTGAAAGAATCAAGAATTAATATAGCTAATGATAACTCAATTGTAATAGAACACAAGGGAACAAGTGCGATAATAGAATTAAGAGGAAACAACATAACAATAACAGCTGATTCAGAAATAAACTTAACTGGTGGTTCAAGGATTAAAGCCTCTGCACCAGAAGTATGGTTAGATGGCAAAGAAACAAAAGCAGGACACGTACCTTCATTTAGTATGGTTTGCGGTGAACCTTTATTTGCTTTCTTAAAAACTTTATCTGCAACTGTTGATGCTAAATTATATCCTACACCAGGTGCAATGGCAACAGCATGTGCTACTGCAGAACAACTTACATTATCGACTACTTGTAAGGTGACCAAGTAAAAAATAATTTCATTAAATTTATTATCATGCAAGCCGTAAAAAAGCTTGCATTTTTGTTTTATATGAAACGAATTTTCACTATATTTACTTCTCCCCCAGAATTGCCCTGATATTTAGATGAAGAGAACCATAAATGAAAAAAGCATATCATTACACTACATGGCGATTAAATGACGACAATTTATTTTGTGGTGTTAATCTCGGATACGATTTTTGTGCTGAACATGAAATGGGAATTTCAGGAATACGTGAAGCTTTCGGCATTAAGACTTATACCGGCAATGCTACAGTAAATGGATTTAAAAAATTATTCGGTGTATTAAAACCAACTCTTGGAATAGCCGCCAGAATTCCTACAATAAAACCTGAGACTCTTCAGTTTAAACAAAAAGGAGATTTCGGCTGTATGTATTATGCATCGTCAAAATTGAATGACACTATTCTCGATGATGCTATCAAATCTCTTGCATGGGAACTTAATAAAGCAGGTGGTCAAAATCTTATTGGATATTGGGGCGATAACAGTTTCATGTTAATTACAACGAACATCGAATACTATCAACGATTAAAGAAAGGGTTTTTAGAGAATGACATAGCATTATTTACAGCCGGGAAACATGGATTAGTTATTTGTATACCTTCGTTATTAGATGCTAGAACTAAATCAGATTTAGAATCAAGTGATTTTAAAGCATGGGAGATAAGAAAGAAAGCAGAAGAGACTGGCATTGAAGAAGATTTAATAAAAGCAAAAAGAGATTACTATGCACTTAAGCCTGCATGGAAAGATAAAGAAAAAACAGAAATTTGGTTCTTCTTAAATCCAGTAGATCAAACTAAATATAATCATGGTTGGTATACTGTAGGAGAATTAAAAGAATGGATTAAAGGTAAAGGACCAATAATAAAATTATAAACACAATGGAAACACTAATCGCAGAAGATGTATTAAGAACTCAAAGAGTTCAAGACTGTCAAACCATCAGTGAGCTTGAATCATTATTTGATGAGTTTGTTATTGTAAAAGGTTCTCACAAAGAATATGATGCTGAAAAACTTAAATTTAAAATCGAGCAACTTAGATTTTTAGTTGCTGGTTTACCATTTGACGAAGTCGCTTGGAATAACATTACAAGGACACATGGCATAAGAGCTAAATGTATGGAATTATTCTTTTACGAAAAATACGAAAAATAATTTATGTCAATAATAGAGATATTCAAGGGAATATTTGATAAAGCTATTAAGACTCTTGGAGACAGGATGAAGGCATACGAGAAAACTGACAAAAAGTTTCTTGAGCCTAAAACACCTGTTATAATACGTCTTGATGGAAGAGCATTTCATACTTACACAAAGGGGTTTAATAGACCATTTGATGATGTAATAATAAATGCCATGAAACATACTACACAAAAACTTTGTGAAGAAATACAGAATGTAAAAATTGCGTATTCGCAGTCCGATGAGATTACATTATTTCTTTCTGACTATGATAAAAAGAATACACAACAATGGTTTAATGGTAATATAGAAAAGATAGTATCTTTATCTGCATCAATAGCAACATACCATTTCAATGATTACATGGAAAGAATGTATTGGTTAAACAATCCGGATAGACGCAAACCAGCCACATTTGATTCAAGAGTATTTAATATACCTAAGCATGAAGTTGTGAATTGCTTTATATGGAGACAGCAAGATGCAATAAAGAATTCTATTTCTGCACTTGCTCAATCGGTTTATTCTACTAAAGAATTACACAGAAAAAGTACTGCACAAATGTTATCAATGTTAATGGATAAAAAAATTGATTGGGATGAACTTGAAGTACATAAGAAAAGAGGATTTTGTGTTACTAAGGAATTTTTTATTTTAGACTCATCTGAAATAGATCATCCAATGGCACCGGAAAAAGTAACTCGTTCAAGATGGACTGTTGATGATGAGATTCCGATTTTTAGTGTAGACAAAACATACATTGATATTTTAGTTAGCATAGGAGAAATAGAAGATAAATTTGAAAATAAAATTAAATAATATGCATTTTACAGATAACCCATATTACAGTCCAGAAAAATGTGGACTTGAAATATTCGATGAAATAGATACTGCAGGTGATTACGAGTATGACATGTTTGTTATATGGAGAAAAGTAGATGATGGAACATTATGGTGGGATTCAGATAGCGGTTGTAGCTGTCCTTCTCCGTTTGATGATCATGGTCATGATTTAAAGCCAATTACAGAAGAAACATTCTATAATTTTGATGAAGCATTAAAGAACCACTATAATATTTCTACTGAAGATTATCTTAAAATGAAAGATGGTGTAAAAAAACATTTACAGAAAACTAATTGGGAAGTTTAAAAATTCATTTATTTTTTGTACATTTATCGCATGATGACAGATAAGAAGAGAGCAGTAACTATTTTGTTACATAATGAAGACGGTGATATTCTTGCCGTTTCTAGAAAAGATAACTTAAATGATTTCGGTCTTCCAGGTGGAAAGTGTGATGAAGGAGAAACCGATGAAGAAGCAATCATAAGAGAAGTAAAAGAAGAAACTGGATTAACAATTTCTAATATAAGTCCATATTTCGTTAGAGAAGATGATGTATATGTTTGTACAACATTTGTGGGAAACTATTTAGGTGAAATAGAGACGAATGAAGTTGGAAAAGTTATTTGGACTGATTGGGCTACAATTCAAAAGGGTTCATTTGGACATTATAATAAACAATTGGAAGTGTTTTTTAATAAAACACATAAGTACAAAACAGGTGATATAATCGTAAATCCCGCAACAAGTGAAGCATTTAATGTACTTATGGAACTCCCGAGTTCCCGCAACGAAGTTGAAAATTTAGGAGCTGGATATTTTGTGAATGCTTTTTGTTCACAGATAGGATATTCATTTGTAAAGAAAACTGCACTTGACAATGTAAGAATGCATATCATAGATGATGAAACTCCTGAAGCAGAACTCGAATTATTAAACTTGGCAGAAGAAAGCGCACAGTATTATGCATGCATGTCTCATTTCGATACAAACCATTATTATGGCAAAGATGATTCACTTTTATATTCATACCATTTAAGACAGGTAGTTCATATTGGAAGAAAATTCAAAGGTGAAATACCAGAGGAAGATTGGGATAGTGTTGAAGGTGGTTTATGGAACCATGATGGTATTGAAGATGCAAGACGTACTTTCAATAACATGAGAGATGCAATAGGAAATAGATCGGCAGTTCTAAGTTTTGCTTTAGCAAACTCAACTGGAAAAACAAGAGCCGAAAGAGCTGACAGTATTTATTATGCAAAGATTCGTAACACAAAGTATGCAACCTTTTGCAAGCTGTGCGATAGAATAGCAAACATCATATATTCAATTAGAACAAAAAGTTCGATGGCTCTTAAGTATTACAAAGAGCATGAAGAATTTAAAGAGAAACTTTATGTTCAAGGAGAACACAAAGAGCAGTATCAAGCAATGTGGGATTTTATTGATGAATTATTTCAACAAATGATAACAGAATAATGGAAACCGTAATCAATATAGAAAAAGAAGATATTGTTACAAGTCGAATAGGCATGAACATTAAAGTAAAGATTGATGAGAAGCTTAGTCTTGTATTTACAATGGAAGCAATCAAAGAGCTTTGGGATGATGCTTATGCAATTAATCAAGAGATGATAGCTGATACAGAGAAGATTGTCGAAAGTTTAAGAACAGCAAGAGATATAAGTCAATTGGAATTATTCAAAGACGATGGAAATGATTTTGATCTTAATTATCCATTTACTACTTGATGAAGTTAGGATTTGATTATTACATTGAAGATGGATATAAAGTATTTACAAAAGCATACCATTTGAAAAGAGGAACATGTTGCACAAATGGTTGCAGACATTGTCCTTGGGATTTCAGATATAAAAACAAAAACAAATTTAAAATGCATAACGAGAAAGAACACGTGTACGTAGATATGGATGGAGTACTTTGTGACTTTGAAGCAAAGGTAACATCTATGACAGGATTAACTTCCGAAAGTCCTGATTGGCAAGAAACAAAAGATAGACTTTCTGCAGAAGAAGGTTTTTACAGAGATCTTCCACCAATATTTGGAGCCATTGAGGCATTCAAAAAATTATGTGAACATTATGATGTATACATATTATCAACTCCATCTTGGGATAACCCATCAAGCTATGCTGACAAAAGAATATGGGCTGAAACCTATCTTGGTGCGGCAGCTTATAAAAAATTAATACTTACACACAATAAAGGTCTAATGGTTGGAAGAGCTCTTATAGATGATAGGACTAAAAATGGTGTGAAAAACTTTAAGGGAGAACATATCCACTTTGGAACAGAAAACTTTATTAATTGGAATGCAGTTTTAAAATATCTATTACCATGAAAAAAACAGACATCAAAGACACTATCGAGTGCAGAAAACAAATCGTTGAATATGTGGAATATCTTAAAAAAGGAAATGAAGATGTTTCAGATGATTTCGTAATACACATAATCACAGAAATCTTTTCAGAATCTTCAGTTAAAGCTTATAAAGCTGGTATGGAAAAAGTAGCAGATAAATTAGCCGAAGATGTGGAAGAAGGAGAAGATATGGACACTGCTACAGAAATGTTTAATGAATCAAAAGTATTATTATTTAAACATTGCTTACTATTGGAAATTAAACACAATCATACAAAAGCAGATTCAATTAAACTAAATCCAGCATTCATACACGATAATATAAATTTTGCATAATGAGGAGCAGCTATATAGATTGGTTGTTAGATCAAAAGGATAGAGTAGATGACATTGGATATTTAGCCAAATGGGTTGTGTCTGAAGATTTTGATCCTGTTGAATTTCCTGATATTGTCGAAAGGATAAAAACAAATCCATTACCAGATACAATGATGGGAAGTGGAGAAGATAATAGTTATAATCTTCGCGCTATTGCGTATGGTAGTCTTGTTGAATATGCTACAATTTTAGCAGAAAATAAATCTGAGGTTTTTATTATCGATGATACAGAACTTAATAAAGAGAAATTAAAGAATGCTCTTCGCAATGAAGACTATTTAGAAGCAGCACGATTAAGAGATGAATTAAATAAACCTAATGAATAAAGAGCAAGAAAAAGAATTCCTTACATTATACATGGAAGGAACGAATAATTGGTGGAAAAAAGTAGGTCCACATTTAACTAAAAAAGATTACGATAAATTAAAATCCGATAATGGACTTATTGAGATTAGGTCTGAAACAATCGATGAACAAGATTTAATGATTGCAACAGTAAATGGTAAAGATGTCGATATTACTTATGCGTGTAAAAAGGCCAACGAAGAAAATAAATTAAAATAAATTTTTTTATTTCAAATAAAGTTTCTACATTTGTAAAAGAAAATTGAAACAAAAAGATATATAGACTAATAGAATAACAAAACGCAATGAGAACAACAAACACATACAGCTCTTTCAACACTTCTGCCGCGGCGGATTGTGATGAACGTAC
>Ga0315284_10005536_pt1 | contig 17948 bp, 14 predicted proteins | sample YL17G09_16_MG_FD_203696 | JGI IMG/M metagenome (GOLD analysis project Ga0315284, IMG submission 203696) | Sediment microbial communities from Yellowstone Lake, YNP, Wyoming, USA - YL17G09_16 | ecosystem: Environmental > Aquatic > Freshwater > Lake > Sediment | place: USA: Wyoming | collected...
CTCCTCGAAGGGCGGGAGGACCGCCTCGCCGCCCATCTCCTCGATCTTGCGGGCGATGAAGTGGTTGGTGAACGGGTTGCAGCGGACGAAGACCTCGCCGACGATGCCGATCTTGGGCCGCACCCGCGAGCGGTCGGTCTTGACGGCCTCCATCTCGCGGCGGGCCTCGCGGGCCAGGGCCCGCAGGTCGCCGCGCGACTCGATCACCTCTTCGCACCGCCGCAGGTGCTTCTCGTAAATCTGGTCGCACTCGCCCTTGTTGACCTCGTAGGGCCGCGTCTCGCGGAGCATCTTCTGGAGCGTGTCGACGAAGACGATGCCCGACCAGGCCAGCTTGCGGAAGTCGGCCCCCAGGTTCTTCACGTCGCCCTGGTAATCCTTGTCCTGGTCCAGCAGCACGAGCGGCACGTCCTCCAGGCCGAGGTCGTCGAGCATCATCCGCTGGAACTTGTTGTACTGGCCGAACCGGCACGGGCCGAACGCGGTCGGCATGAAGAAGGCCGAGCGGTCCGGGTCGAACCCCGGCGAGTGGATCTGCCGCAGGAAGTCGCCCGTGGTGATGATGCAGGGGTAGCACTCCTTGCCGGAGGTGAACTTGCGGCCCCAGGCCACGGACTCATCGTCGCTCACGGGAAGCTGGCGGGCGTCGACGCCGCCTGCGCGCATGGCGGCGGCCATCGCGTAGCCGTGGTCATCCATGTAAGGAATGTAGATAGTCCGCCGGCCGAGGTTCTTGGCCGTATAGTCCCACTTGCCCGCGCGGAGGCGCCGCTCGAGGCGCAGGTCGCGCTGGCGGACCGCCTTGAGGCTGTCGAGGAACGCCTCGCACCGCGTGATGGCGCCCACGTCGGCCGAGTGCTCGTCGACCTCCAGGATGAGGCACGGCTTGCCCTGGAGCTCCCGCGCGACGAACTTCATGATGAAGGAGTCGGGCCCGCACCCGAAGTTGGTGATGTAGACGGGGTACAGCCGCCGGTCGCGGGCGATGATCCGGGCGCCCGCCAGGATCTTCTGGCCGTACTTCCAGTACATGTGCGGGTGGTCGGCCGAGATGTCCTCGTCGTCCAGCGGCAGCATGTCGAGCGGGACGGCCAGGCACCCGAGGTCCCGCAGCTTCTCGGGGATGTTCATGTTCAGGCCCGGATCGCAGCCGTTGTACGGCCGGCTGACGATGACCAGGGCGGTGTCGTTCGGGCCGAGGGACGCCAGAACCTCGCGGCCGCGGTCCTTGAGGCTCTGCTGGAAGCGGTCCTGGGCGGCGAAGGCCTCGGCGATCGCGCGGCGGGCCTGCCCGCGGCCGATGCCGAGGCGGGCCGCCATCGCCTCGAGGTCTTTCCGCACCCGCTCCCGCCCGCGCGAGAAATGGAGGACCGGCCGCAGGAGGCGCTTGGACCAGTCCACGTCGTCCATCGCCGCGGGCGCCATGTAAGGCATCGCCTGGACGTAGGGACAGACATACGAGTTGATGATGTCGTCGGAGGCGCGCGGCATGTCGATGACGGCGGGCATGAAGATGTAGTCCACGCCCTTCTTCACGAGGTCCCGGACGTGGCCGTGGGCCACCTTGATGGGGAAACACGGCTCGGCGGCCGTCTGGTCGATGCCCTCGGCGATCAGGTTGCGGTTGGTCCGCGACGAGAGGACCACCTCGAACCCGAGTTCCGTAAAGAGGGCGCGGAACAGGGGCATGAGTTCCCAGAAGTTCGTCATCTGCGGGAGGCCCACGCGCTTGCCGTTCGGCTTCTCGGCCTTCCTGGTGTAGGCCGCATCCATCAGCTTCTGGCGTTCCACGAACAATCGCGGCAGGTGTTTGCCGAGGCTCTCGCGCTGGGCTTCGTCGTACTTGCCGCAGCGGCTGCCGTAGTGGAGCGTCCGTTCGCCCTTGATCTCGACGACGTGGATTTCGCAGCGGTTCGCGCAGTCCTCGCACTCGAAGGTGTCGAACGAGTAGGCGACGTTCCTCAGGTCGAAGCCCCTGCACGTCGTCTCGGGCGGATGCTCTCCGTTGCCCTTCGAATGGGTCAGGTACCAGTCGCGCGAAATCAGGGCCATGCCGATCGCGCCCAGCACGTCGTGGTGCGGCGGGACGATGATGGGCTTGCCCGTCACTTTCTCGAACGCCATCTTGACGCCGCGGTTATAGGCCGTGCCGCCCTGGAAGAAGATGACGTTGCCGACCTTGTGGTCCTCGACGACGCGGTTGAGGTAGTTCTGGACGATCGAGTAACAGAGGCCGCCGCAGAGGTCGTCGACCTCCACGCCGCGCTGCTGGTTGCGGTTGATGTCGGTCTCGATGAAGACGGTGCACCGCTCGCCCATGGCAGGGGGCTCGTCGGCCGAGAGGGCCAGGCGGTTGAACTCGCCGGTCTTCAGGCCCACGCCCAGGCGCTCCGACTGTTCCTCGATAAACGAGCCGGTGCCCGCCGCGCACACCTTGTTCATCGTAAAATCGACGACCGCGCCGTTCTCGAGGCTGATGTACTTGGAGTCCTGGCCGCCGATCTCGAAGATCGTGTCGACGTCGGACCGGATGAACGCGGCGCCGGTGGCGTGGGCGGTGATCTCGTTCTTCACGACGTCGGCGCCGATGAAGTCGCCCGTCAGGTACCGGCCGGAGCCGGTCGTTCCGCAGCCGCGGATGCGCACGCGGCCCTTGCCGCCGCGCTCCTCCAGCGCCTGGCCGACCTTGTACAGGCCGTCGGTGACCGCCGCCAGCGGACGGCCGGCGGTCATCAGGTACTCGCGGGCCAGGACCCGGCCGTCCTTGTCGATGGCCACGACGTTCGTCGAGATGCTGCCGACGTCGACGCCGACGAAGACGTCCACGATGTCCGTGCCCGGCGGGAAGGCGTCGGGCTCGATGACGAGCGGATAGTTATCGTCCCGCAGGGGCGGGTGAAGTTCGCCGCCGCCGTAGCGCCGCGTGTCGAGGTACTCGCGCATCGGCTGTAGGGAATCGATGCGGCCGAATCCGCCGAGTTCCTTGGCCACCAGGATCGCCCCGATCGCGCCCATCGACGCGAAATGCTCGGGAATGAGCAGCTCGCCGGGCTTCAGCTCCAGCGTCTCCGTGAACGCCCGGACCATCCCGGCGTTGGCCGCCATGCCGCCCTGGAAGGCGATGCGCGGCAGGAGCTCCTTGCTCCTGCCGATGACGGCCTTGAAGTTGCGGGCCATCGCGAAGCACAGGCCGGCCACGATGTCGTAATCGGGCGTCCCCTCCTGCTGGAGGTGGATCATGTCGCTCTTGGCAAAGACGGAGCACCGGCCGGCGATGCGGGGCACGTGGACGCTCCGGAGGGCCATCGCGCCCCACTCGTTCTCGATGCTCACGCCCAGGCGCGACGCCTGCTGGTCCAGGAACGAGCCCGTGCCGGCCGCGCACAGCGTGTTCATCGCGAAGTCGCGGATGCGGAGCTGGCCCGTCTTGGGGTTCTTCTCCAGGAGGATGAGCTTGGAGTCCTCGCCGCCGATCTCGATGATCGTCCGCACGTCGGGGTGCAGCGTCATGGTCGCCTTGGCCTGGGCCACGACCTCGTTGACCGGCTTGATGCCGTAGAGGTCCGCCAGGACGCCGGTGCCGGCGCCCGTGAGGGCGACGCCGTCGATGTCGGTGGGGAGGACTTCGCTGAAGAGCTGCTCGAGCGCCTCGAAGGCCGTCTCCAGGGGCTTGCCCCGCGTCCGGATGTACCGTTCCTTGACCACCTGGAAGGACTCGTCCAGAAGGACGAGGTTCAGGCTGACCGAGCCGATGTCGATGCCGAGATACACCCGTTACCTCCTTCACGCGCCGCGCGACCGCCGCGGCGGACCAGGCGCTTCGCCCCATCCTCCATCGAGTAAGCGCGGCGGGTCTCCCGACCCGCCGTGCGCAACCTTCAACTGCCCCGGTGTTGCGCTAGGCGCAGAAACTCCCCCTGCCCGTCAGGCAACAAGGTCGGAATTATAACCGAAGCGAGGGGGCGGCGTCAATTCGCTGGTTGACGCGCGCTCAGGAGGGGATCTCTCTGGCACCGACGGGTGTCAAAGGCATACGGCCCCGCCTGCCGAGAAACTCAGGATCTCCCTAGTTTCTCCGGCGTGCTCACTCGTCAGCCCACGCCAACTTGCGCCGCAACTTATTGAAATAACTCCACTTCCCTGTTTCTCTCTGGAATCGTCCGATTACGATAGAGGGCGAGATGCCAAGTTCGTCAGCCAAGGCCCCGACTTGGCTGTAACTCTTCAAGAACGGAACACGCCCAGCCTTGTCGGGAGGGATGAGGAAATCGGCCGCGAACTGATTTGCCTTGTCCTCGCCAGGGTCTCCATCCTTCCCTGTGTTGATAAAGACTCCCTTCTTGCTGTCGTTCAGTATGTGGCCCGCCTCATGGAAGAAGGAGAACCAGAACTGGTCTTCCCACTTGTACCTAAGGCCGAGTTCGATCACAGCCTTCTCCGAGGTTAGCCACCAAGAGGCCCCATACCAAGGCGCGCCCTTGATCTCTTGTTCAAAGACCAACGCTACCCCTGTCTCAGCGCATCGTTGTTTCATCTGAGGCACAAACGCTTCGGTAGTTTCCTTGGTCAACCCCCGGATGTGCGCCAATGCATCCCGGAACTTGGTCCTATCGTATGGTTTACACTCGGCATTCAGTGCGTGAAGCTCCCCGAGACGTAACCATGTTGCCGTTGCCCCTGGCTGGCTCTGGAAGCACTGGGAGCGTCGGGCCGCGACATGCGGATCCAACCAGAGGTCCTTCCATGCCTGAACACTATTGACCCCGAAGAAACCAAGTACCGCCTCGAGGAGGGCCGTGGTATCCTGGGTGACCGCGACGACATGCCTATTCGCCAACTCCTCGACTGGGATCGAGTCAAGCCAGTCGGCTTCGGCCCCAAGCTTCCGATGGTCCGCGAGTCGGGCCAACTGCTGGCGATAGTTCTTCTCAAGGTTATTCCAAAGGGCAGCGGCAGTCCCCGTGGCGCGCTCCAACCTAATGGCGGTCTCGTAGGTGATGGGCTCCTGCCTCTGGATGATCAGGTTGATCGTCTTGGGAGAAAGCCCAGTGCGCACTCCCAGTTCTTTCTGGGTCATCCCCAGAGCCTCAATGGTTTCCAGGAGGATCTCGCCTGGAGCCACCGCGTAATCAGGCTCGTAGAGATGCCGCTCCACGGCGTTCGGGACCATGTCGTCTCACTTTCACGCTGCTAATGAGTGTCTGCGACTTCCAGGATCAGAACGCGGGTGACGCTGGCACGGTCCAAGCCCCCGTCTTCCTTGCGGGGGACAGGGTCGTTGTCGGGCACAAAGATCAGCCGATACGGGTGAACCAAGTCCACGGACAACTGACCCTTCCGATCCCCGCCCAGTTCGTGACAGCGGGCTGGAGGGTGGTGTGGGATATCCGCAAGCGAGTCTGCTGCTGCCAACTCGGCGAGGCGGTGCTTCAGTTTCTTCGCAATGTGGTCGCCCCATTCCGCCCGCATTGCCTTCTCCGACGAACACGCCTTGTGCATCTTCGTTGTGCTGAAGTATACTATCACTCTCGGCCTCTGTCAAGTTTTTCTTTACCCAAAAGGTAAACTATTTTGGCCCACGTGTCGAGCTCCCTGTGCCGCGTCATCTCAATCTTGCACCTGCTGCCCTGGGGAATCGCGGACACTCCCCGGAGACGGGGGACGCACCCAACTCCTCATGATTGCGGCGACCTCGCGGGACCTGCCGCACCACCAACATGCTTCAAACGGTGCCCATGCCGCGCCTCTGCGGTCACACGAGCGGTTTCAGGTGTTTGAGGCTCCGCTCGGCCTGGTCCACGGTGCCGCACTCGACCGACAAGACGATCGGCCGCGGGCACTGGCGGCAGACTTCGATAACCTTCTTCCAGTCGATGACCCCTTCGCCGCAGGCACAGCCGACCGGCGTTCCCGTCACCTTGCCGCGCTCGCTCTCGGACTGCTTGACCGAGATGTCCTTCGCATGCAGGTGCACGAGGCGGTCGGCTACGTGCGAAAGCCACTTGATGGGATCCTCACCCGCCAGGTAACTGTTGCCGGTGTCGAAGTTGATGCCGATGGCCTTGCTCTTGACGAGGCCGGTGATGCGGTCCAGGCCCTTGGGCGTCTTGGAGTACTGCTGGTGCGGCTCGATGCCGATCAGGATGCCGCGCGGCGCGGCGACGGCGGCGGCCTCGGTCAGCGTGTACTTCATCAGAAGGAAATCCTCCTCCTCGGTGGTCCACTTCGGCTTGGGGCCTTCATCGGTGTTGACCACGGGGGCGCCGCATTCGGCGGCGAAGCGGATCCCCTGCTTCAGGTACTCCGTGCCGATCTCGGGCTTGCACAAGGTCGTGTGCGACGACAGGCCCGACAGCTTCACGCCCGCCTTCTCGCAGGCCCGCTTGATGCGGTACGGGTCGTCGAGCATCGAGACGCTGTGAAAGTAGCCGGCCTCCGACAGGAGTTCGCGGCCCCAGTGGACCATGGGTTCGACGTACTCGTAGCCCAACTGGGCGGCCTTCTCGATGCCCCACTCGAAGGACTTGTCCTCGTGCCGCACGAACTCCAGGTTGATGCCGATGCCGATCTTGCCCGTAGACTTCTCTCCCGAGGCTTGGTTGACCGTGTCTTTGCGTGTTTCGGCGGCGCACACGGCCGTAGTCGGAAACGCCGAGGCCGCCAAGCCTCCCACCGTCATGGAAATGAAATCGCGCCTTTGCATGTTGTCGCCCTTTCTCGCGGAGTCCTTGAATGGATTGCTCGGCGGGTCTCTCACGCCGCCGGCCCCGCCACCGTAACCCCCAGCCCCGCGCAAGTCAAGTTTCGATTGGTCGGGGCGCGCCCGCCGCGATTTGCTGGTTGACATCCCCCCAAGGGCCGTGGATAAACTGAAACAGCAACCTTGGTCGCATAAGTACGCGATACGAGCTGAGGATCGCGATGCCGTCACCGGACGAGTTGATGCAGCACCTTCTTGAGAAGGGCCTTCTGACCACGGAAGAAATCGAGGGGGCCCGCCGCCTGCTCGCGGCGGCCGAGAAGGAGGGACGCGAGCTCCCGCTCACCGACGCCCTCATCCGCGCCGGCGTGCTCGCGGCCAAGGCCCATCACGTGGTCGGGGCGCTCGGCGACGATGCGGAGGCCAAAGACGTCCAGACCTCCGGCCTGAAACTCCTGGAGAAGATCGGCCGCGGCAGCCAGGCCGTCGTCTACAAGTGTCACGAAGAGGCCACGGACCGGACGGTGGCCGTCAAGATCCTCCACGCCAGCGCCGCCGGCGATGCCGAGAGCCAGCAGCGGTTCATCCAGGAGGCCCGGAGCGCCGCTCAACTGGCCCACCCCAACATCGTCACCATCCACCAGATCGGCTTCCTGAAGAGCACTTTGTATATCGTCATGGAGTACGTGGACGGCGGGTCGCTGGCGGAGATGCTGACGGTCCGCAAACGCTTCGACCCGGCCGAGGCGGCGGCCATCATCCGCCAGGCGGCCGAGGGCCTGCGCTACGCCCACTCGCGCGGCTTCATCCACCGCGACATCAAGCCCAGGAACCTTCTCTTGACGGGCGAGGGCGTCGTCAAGATTGCCGACATGGGCCTGGTGCGCCACGTCGCCGCCGCCGAGGACGGCAAGGAGTGGAAGGCCTCCGGCACGCCGTACTACATCTCGCCGGAGCAGGTGACGGGCGATCCGCCTCCCGATTTCCGGACCGACATCTACTCCCTGGGCGCCACCCTCTACGAGATGGTGACCGGCCGGCCGCCTTTCACCGCCCCGACGCCCCAGGAGATCATGCGCAAGCACGTGATCGAGCCGCTGCCGGACGCAGGGCAGTTCGTGCCGGACCTGCCAGCCTCGCTCTGCTCGCTGCTGGCCAAGGCCATGGCGAAGGAGCCGGAGGATCGATACCAGAGCGCGGCCGAGTTCATCGCCGCCCTGGACGCCCTGGATTTCTCGGGCGTCGAGACCACCGTCTCGGTTCTGGAAGTGGCCCGCGAGATCGGGCCGATCACCGAAGCGGAGCGCCGCCGCTCGCGCCGGGTCGGGCCGCTGGGAGTTCCCTCCCGTGCAGGCGCACCGGGCGGCGAGAAGGGAGCGAAGTCCCGGAAGAAGTTTTTTCTCCTCGTAGGCGCCGGCGCTGTCGTCGGGATCGTCGCCGGGGCGGTCGGGCTGGTTCTCTACATGAGTAAGGGGGGGAGCCAACCGGCCACTCCGTCGCCGCCTCCATCCGTGGCGCCGCCGCCTCCCGTGCCCGCGGTGCCTCCGCCTGGCGTCCCCCAGCCGGCGCCCAAGCCGCCGATTCCTGCCCCGTCCACACAACAGGGCGCGGACGTGCCCGACTACGTCCGCGAGGATGAGGCGAACGCCGCCGGCATGCTCAAGGACGCGAAGGACACCGAGGCCGCTGATGTCCTGCCCGGCCAGAAAGTTGAAGCCTACGAGAATGTCGTCAAGTGGTTCCCGAACACCAAGGCGGCCAAGGACGCCCGGGCGGCGCTCGAGCGCCTCTTGAACGCTCCCCCCCCGCCGCAGAAGCCCAAGGTGCCCGACGTGGACCTTCCCAAGTTCGAGCCGCCCTCACGCGACGCCGACGCGATCACCCTCGAGGCTTCGCATGCCACCGTCCATCCCGGGAGCAATGGCAAGATCCGGTATGAGCAAGCCGCCGACAGAGATAACATCGGCTTCTGGTACAATGAAGACGACTGGGTCGATTGGGAGATGGCGGTTGAGAAGCCGGGCACGTTCACGGTCGAGGTTGCCTACGCCGCCATCAATCAGTGCGACGGGAACGAGTACACCGTGGCGGTGGGCGATCAGGCACTCACCGGCAAGGTCCGCAGTACCGGCGGATGGGGCAGCTTCAAGACGGAGACCATCGGCCAGGTGAGAATCGCCCGGGCGGGCAAGCTCGCCGTGTCCGTCAAGCCCAAGGGGAAGCCCCGGGAAGCCCTGATGAACCTCAAGGCCGTCACCCTCAAGCGCGTCAAGGACTGATCGACGGGTGGCCGTGCCAGCCCGCGTGGGCGAGGCATCGCCGACATTCGCGGTTTTTGGTTGACTCTTTTTACCGCGGCGGCGATAGTTGCCTAAACGAAACTTTTCGAGAAATCCAATCACGGCGCACCGATGGCTGCATCACCTGAACACGAACAGCGGCTCGAACAGTACGTGGTCGGCCGGGGGCTGACGACCGAAGACGAGCTCAAGGAAGCCCGCCGCCTCCTCAATCAGGCCGAGAAGGAAGGCCGGGGCATGTCGCTGACCGAGGCCCTCGTCAAGGCCGGCGGCCTGACGGAGAGCCAGGCCCGGCGGATCCTGGCGCTCCTGGCGAAAGAGCCTTCCGCCCCGGCCCCCCCCTCCGCTGGGGAAGAGGCCGCCGCACCGAATCTCACGATCCCCGGCATCCAGATTCTCGAGAAGGTCGGCCGCGGCAGCCAGGCGATCGTTTTCAGGGGCCGCCAGGTCTCCGTCGACCGCATCGTGGCCGTCAAGGTGATGCTGACGAAGACGGCCCGCGACCCGCAGGCGCGGCAGCGGTTTGTCCAGGAGGCCCGGGCGGCGGCCAAGCTCTCCCACAACAACATCGTCCAGGCCATCGACGCGGGCGAGACCCCCGAGGGCTACCCCTACTTCATCCAGGAGTTCGTCGATGGAACGACCGTCTACGACCTTCTGAAGGAGCGCGGCGGGCCGCTGCCTGAGGAGCGGGCACTCGAGATCATTATCCACATGGCCGAGGCCCTCGCCCACGCGCACTCTCGCGGCTTCATCCATCGCGACGTCAAGCCCAAGAACATCATGCTTACCAAGGAGGGCCTCGCGAAGCTGGCCGACATGGGCTTGGCGCGCCAGGTGGCCGACGTGGACGTTGAGGAGCTCGGCAAGGCCTTCGGCACGCCGTACTACATCGCCCCGGAACAGGTCGTCGGGAGCGCGAAGATCGATTTCCGCGCCGATATCTACTCCCTCGGCGCCACGTTCTACGAGATGCTGACCGGCCGGCCGCCCTTCACGGCCCCAACGCCTCAGCAGGTGATGCAGAAGCACGTGACGAGCCCGCTCATTCCCCCGGACCACGTCAACAAGGCGCTCTCGGCCGGCGTCAGCGAGGTCATCGAGGTGATGATGGCCAAGCGCCCCGCCGACCGCTACAAGTCTACCGAGGACCTGCTGGTGGACCTGCGGACCGTCGCCGGCGACCAGCCGCCGCGCATCGCCCGCGAACGTGTTGACCGAGAGGACAAGTGGATGGAGAGTCTGGCCGAGGGCAAGGGCGTCCGCGAGCAGGAAGAGGAGTCGCCTCCGCCCCCTCCGCTCAACCCCTTTGCCGTCAACCAGTTAACCATCATTCTGATCGTCTTCCTGACCGTCGCCATCCTGCTGCACATCCTGCGATGGGTGATCTGAAGTGCGTAGGCCGCGGCAGAGACAGGCCGCAGCAGCGCCCCAGCGTACAGGATGAGGGCGGGGCGACGAAGAACACAGTTGATGCCCCTCTATTGAGACTTTTCCCGAAGAAGTACACAGTGTACTGGTGACTTTTCGGGGGAGAATACTCGGCACGGTGTAGACTTCTTCCTCAAAGTGCAGGCCGCGGCAACGTTACGGCCTGCCATCATACCCATGGCGGGAAGCCGCGGCGTTGCCGCGGCCTACGTGTTGTCAGGGAGGAAGCGGGAGGCCCTCATGCCCCAGTTCGAGTACCTGACCGGCGAGCGCATCTACGCCCGCGTTCTGGCGGACCTCATTCCGTCGGCGAAGGACAGCCTCCTGGTGGCCACCGCCACCCTCAAGGCCACGCGGATTCCCAAGCCCGGCGGTCATGCGGAGAGCGTCGTCCGACTCTTCGAGCGCCTGGGCGATGGCGGCGTGGAGGTGCGGATCCTGCACAGCGGCGTGCCTTCGGGGCCGTTCCTCGCGGAACTCAAGGCGGTCCGCCCCGGTGCGTTTCACATGCGCCGCTGCCCGCGGACGCACTTCAAGGCGGCCATCGTCGACGGTCAGCGGCTCTACCTCGGCAGCGCCAACCTCACCGGCGCGGGCCTCGGTGCCAAGAGCGCCGGCCGACGCAACTTCGAGATCGGCCTCGTGACGGATGATCCTGTCCTCGTGGACACCGTGGCCGACCTGTTCGAGGCCGTCTGGTCCGGCTCGATGTGCCAGACCTGCCACCAGAGGCCCCATTGCCCGGTGCCGCTCGAATCGCCTTGGTAAGGAAGGCGATTGCGGATTGCGGATTGCGAATTGCGGATTGGCAGGCGGTGCAAATCATGTCTCTGTTGCTGTTCAATCCGCAATTCGCAATCCGCATTCCGCATTTGAATCACCAGCGTCTTTCCCTGACCCGCTCGCGTTTCAAGAACAGGCCGGTAACCAAGTATCGAAGCGCATCAATCGGATGGTCCGCCCCGTCCTTGGCCGGGCGCTCGTTGCGGCGGCCGTCGTCGGACTCGTCCCAGTGATACTCCTGGAACGCCCGCACGAGCCACGTGCTCGACGGGTCGACCACGAGTCCTGACCGTCCGCCGTCGCGCGGCTTGAGGAGCCGCCGCAGGAGCTCCACCCCTTCCAGGATTCCCGCCCGCGGCGTGCGGGTGCGGATGCCCAGCCGCGCGAGTTCCTGGCACGGCCCGGTGCCCGTCACGTCCGACCGCTGCCAGCCGGCGGGGTCGGCGAACGTCGCGAGCACCGGCCCCGGATCGCGGGCCGCCATCTCGCGGGCGTGCTCGGCCACGGGCCGCTCGCGGGCCACGTACTCGCGGATGACGCGAAGCTCCAGGCGCGAAAGATCCGGGTCGCCCCCGTTGCCGGCGCCTTGCCGCGCGCCGCCGTCCTTGACCTGCACCCACAGGCACACGAACGGGTTCGCGTACCCGAAATCGATGGCGCGATAGAGCGGCAATCCCGGATCATACGCCAGCGGCGCCACGTGCCGCGCGGGGTCGAACTCCGCAAAGACCAGCCGGTCCGCGCGGGGCCGCAGGCACAGCATCTCGGCCTCCCACGCCTCGCGGCTGGCCCGGGCTTTCTGGGCGATGGCGTCGGCGATCGGGAAGTAGCCGTCGGCCCGCCGGGCCTTGCCCTCGCAATCGGTCCACAGGGGGCACCGGCTGCACGACCGCTCGGCGGGGCAGGGCTCGATGACTTCCCACAAACACCACTTGAGGAGCAACGGAGATTTCGGATTGGGGATTTCGGATTTCGGATTGATGTCATGCGATGGCGCGCCGTGCGATGCAGGCGGGCAAGGCGCCGGTCCGTCGTTCAATCCCAAACCCGAATTCCGAAATCCGGAATGGGCCAGCCGGTCCACGATGGCCGCCATCGGTCCGAACGGCCGGTGGAGCGTCGAGAAAACCTCCATCTGGGCGGGGATCCACCGGCCGTCGCGGCCGGGGCTCGACTGGGTGACGAACTGCGCGGCCCGCCAGACGTCGGGTGAGAACTCGTCGACCTCGTCGCACTTCAGCCGGTGCACGCGCTGGCCGCGGACCGACCTCGGCGACTGGGTCAGGACCTCGATCGCCGACCCGTTGGCGAGCGCGGTCCGCCGGGCCGTCGGCTCGCGCGCGAGGAGGGCCGCGAACGGCCCGCCCCACTTGCGCATGAGATATTCATACATTTTCTCAGACTGGTCCAGGCTCCCGCCGAGGATGCGCGTCTGGCACCCCGGCCGCAGGATGGAATCGAGATGGGTGGCCACGCTGCCGAGCTCCGTCTTCGCGCCGCCGCGGGAGGCCCAGACCACCAGGTCCCGCCCCGGCGCCAGGATCGCCCGCGCCAGGTACTCCATCGGCGCCGCGTGGCCGGGGCACACCGCCCGCTGCGGGACGGCCAGGCCGTAGACGCTCCGGACGAACTCCCAGAGCGATTCGGGCGACTGCGGGCGGGCCGATGCCAGCGCCGGCGCGAGGCGCGACCGAAGCTCCTCCGGCGGCACGGGGCGAACGCTCATGAGTAGATCTCTCCGGATGTAGTTGAAGGTGGATGCACAGCACCCGCCCCGCGTGCTTCGGCACGTCTTTGTGGCACGGCGGGCTTGTCCCGCCGTGGGGACTCCGGGGGTGCGCTCGGCCGCGGCCGGACAAGCCGGCCGTGCCACATCCCCTAGCGGCGGTTCCGGGCCTCGAGATACCAGAGGGCGAGCCGCTCGAGCGCCTCGGCCCGCGAGCACTTCGGCGCGGCCGGCGCCGCCGCCTCGCGCAGCGCCTCGCTCACCGCCTCGTGCTGCTCGTCGGTGAGGAAGAACGTCATCGGCCGCGCGGGCACCTCCACCTCGTCGGGCGCGAGGGGCGCCGGCGGCGGCTTCGCCAGGGCCAGCAGCCGCTCGACGGCATCGGCCGGCTCCGGCAGCAGCCGCGAGAGTTCCTCGGCCGACCGTCCCTCGGCCAGCCGCGCCACGAGCCGCGCCCGCGCCGCTGAATCGTCGCGGCCCTCCAGCCGGTTGAGGGTCGCCAGGAGCAGCCGCGCCTCGGCATCGTCTACCTCCCACACGTCGCACCTTGCGTGCGTGTGGCCGAGCAGGCGCAGCACCTCAGCCCGGTGGTGGCCGTTGAGAATCTGGTAACGGGAGGGCGGATTTGAGATCGCGGGTTCTCCCGCACTCGGCTCCGCCGTGCTGCTCGTGCCGTCGCCGTTCACTCCGCACTCAAGGGGGCGAACCACCAGCGGCTCGTAAAGGCCCGTGCGCTGGATGTGGGCCTTGAGTTTCTCCAGGAGCCGCGGCGGCATGCGGTTCGAGTTCTCGGGGTGCGGCTCCAGGCAGCCCAGGGGGATCCACTGGAGGGTCATCGGCGGTCTCCTTTCGTCTCGTTCAGGATGGCGAGCACTCGGGCCAGTTGTTCGTCGGTCAGGCCGGCCACGCGCTGCGTGAGGGGGTCGTCCGAGGGTCCGTCGGCCTGCTTGGCATCGCCGGGCGGCGCCTCGGCGGGGCGGGCGAGTTCGCGCTGCGTGTCGAGGGCAAGCTTGAAGATTTCGCGTGCCGCCTGGCGCGCGTCGGCGGCCGACTCGCCCTCCAGGTCCTGGATGAGTCGCGCAACGGCCACCGGCGCCCACCGGAGCATGGCGCTGGTGGCCTGGAGGATCGGCTCCAGGGCGTCCTCGGCCAGCAGGGCCCGGAAGTCCCCGTCGGCGAGCCACCGGCGCAGCGTGTCCGGGCGGACGTTTTCTCGCTGGGCCGCCTCTTCGAGCCGGCCCCCGCACTCCCAGATCGTGCGGGCGATCTTGCGATGGCGCGGCATGGTTTTCATGGGCGTGGATTCCTCCATAGGTAGTACACCGGCACGCTGTCGAGATGCCGGGCCGCCAGGTCGAGCATCCGCTCGCGGCCGAGCCGGCACGTCCGGTGGTTCTTGGCGCCGAGGTAGGAGCGGGCCCACCGCTCGACTTCACGGTCCAGGAGGCGGCGCGGGCCGGGGGGCAAGGCGTCGATGGCCCGGCCCAGGTCGGCACCGCGTCGGCGGGCCGCCCGGTCGATGCCGGCGGCCTCCAGGGCCGCCCGGAGCCGCTCGCCCTGTGGCGCGGGCCGCTGCGGATAGGCCGTCATGCCGGCCCGTTCAAACAGCGGGTGCATCTCGCCCATCGCGGCCATCGCCTCGACATATGGCGTCCCCACGTGGGGGAGCGTCTCGGCCACCAGGCGGCTGGCGAGGCCCAGTCCGCGCCAGTTCGGCGCCAGGACGACGCGGCTGATAATGCGAAGCTCGCGGTTGATGAGGTACCCCGCGGCCGTGCGGCCCATGCCGGCCGTCCGGTACCGCCCGCCCGTCGCGCGGTCGCGGGCCGCCAGCGACAGGGGCGAGCGGCTGTACACGAGCGCGCCGACCAACCGCCTGCTCAGCCCCCCGTGAACACACGAGGGGCCGGCGCCCGCGGCGCGTGTCGCCTCGTATACCATGCGGAAGACATCCGTCACGGCGCCGGCTTGATGGCTGCGGTAGTGGAAGCGGGCCAGGGCCAGCCAGTCGTCGCGGGTGCCGCGTTCGATGCGGACGTTCGCCAGGAGCGTGCACGGCTTGGCGGGCCTCGCCTCGGCGATCATGGCTGCACCTCGGCGCGGCCGGGATCGGCGTAGATGACCTCGATGCCGCTCCCCTCGTGCTTGGCGACCAGGACGTCCGGCGCGAGGTCCTCCACGACATCATCGTGGGCGCTCGCGGCGAGGACCGTGACGCCGTGCGTTGTCGCCAGACGGCGGACGCGGTACGCGACCGCCCGCGCGCAGAGCCGGTCGAGCGTCGAACAGAACTCATCGGCGACCAGCACATTCAGCCCACCGCGAACACACGGCGGGCAACCGTGCGGCGCCACGTCCTCAGCCGCGCCACCCAGTAGCGCATCGAGCGCCAGGGCCAACCGCAGGCGGTACCGCTGCCCGTCGGAAAGCTCCTGCGGCGTCCTCAGGAGCAGAAACGCGTCGGCCAGCCCTGCGGCGCTCAGCAGCCGCAGGGCCTGTTCCAGCGGCCCTGTCATAAGGTCGATGACAGGCCGGTCGCCGCGGCGCCCCGCCTCGTGGATGGTCCCCAGGTCCACAAGGCGAGCCCCCGTTGGCGGCTCCCCCTGGATGGCGCGGGCCAGATTGCGCAGGAGGACGCTCTTGCCGCTGCCCGACGGGCCGGTGATGAACACCACGTCGCCGGGGCGGACGTCGAGGCGGAGGTCGTGGTAGAGCGTGACCTCATAGGACTCGTCGAGGCCGATGCCGAACATCTCGGCCACCTTGAGTCTGCGCGCGCCGCACGGTTCAGCCGTGCGGCCGGTGGGCGCGGCCTGGAACTTTTGATTGATCGTGTAGAGGGTCATGCGTATGCTCCTCCTTCCGAGGGGCATGGTAGGGGCACGGCATGCCGTGCCCCTACGCTCGTGAGGCGAGGGATGCTCCTGTTCAAGAAGAAGTTTCTGGAACCGATTGCGTCGGGGGCCAAGCGGCAGACGGTGAGAATCTGGCCGAAGCGGCGGCTGCGCGCCGGCCAGGTGGAGTTCGTGCCGGGGTTGGGCAAGGTCCTGGTGACGGCGTTCGAGGGCGTCCGCCCGGACGCCCTGACCGAGGAGGACGCGCGGCTCGATGGTTTCGCCTCGCGCGAAGCACTCCTGGCGGAGCTTCGGGCGCTGTACGGGGACCGGCTTGAGACACTCCCGTGCTTTCGCATACGGTTCACGTTTCCTGTGACTCCTGACCAGGCGAAGTGATGGGTTGCCCGATGCCCTCGGTGCGGGGGCGGCTACCCTCGCGCCGCCGCTCGTGGCGCCGGGCCTTGCGTTGAACTGCCCGTATCATGCTCCGCAGTTGTGTCAGCGTGGCAGTGCTGCCGGGCCTGCCGCCCACAGGTGGCATCGCGATGAGTCCGTCGTGCACGACCTCTCTGAGCGACAGCCCCCAGAAGCAGTTCAGGCGGACCACGCGCTGCTCCTGTTCGGTCAGGCGGCGCCAGCACCGCACGATAGCCAGGTTCTCGGGGTCCGTGGCCCGCCGATGTGCCCTGCGAAGCATGCGGCGCAAGCGCCCGCGGCTGACTCCGAGGGCCCCTGCCAGTTCGCCCTGCGTTGCACCGCGATAGTAGAGGAGGCGCAAGAGACACCTCTCTTTCAAGGGCAGCAGTCGGAGATCGTGTTCCCGTAGTGCGTAACCCAGCGTAGCCGGTTTGCCACCCAGCAAACCGCCACTCTTTGTAGGGCCATCGCCATTCTGTCTGCCGTAGGCCATGTGTGCCAGCCGCCAACCTTTGCTGTTTATTATACCACGTTTTTACTCTGCGTCAAACACAATCTGACGCCGTATTTGGGCAGGCGTGGTCTAGTTTCGATTTCGAGGAGCTTCTCGCTTGACTAAGTTTCGGAATGTGCTAAACTTATGATCGGGTTGGGTGGCGGACAAGATGGTTGATGGGGAGTGAAAAAAACCTGGAATTCCTGAGCGCTACCCATGTCCGGGAGCCGACAGAAGGTCCGGTGATGACCGAAATCCAGGAACCAAGTCGCGGAGACAGGCCGTGGGACTGAAAGAGAACTTGAGGGAATTGGGTGCCCTTCGCCAGTTGCTTGGCATAAGCCAGGAGAGCGCTGCTTTCGGCCAAGAGGTCCGTCTGGCAAGGACGAAGCGCGGCATGACGCTGGAGATGCTGTCGGCGGCGACGGGGATGGCAAAGTCGTACTTGTCGCAGATTGAGACAGGTTACGCGCCGCCGCCCCGAGACGACAAAGTCCAGAGGATTGCCGAGGCCCTGGGGCTGGAGGGCGACGCCCTTGTGGCCCGGGCGCACTTCTCAGAGCTTCCCGAGGCGGTGAAGGCCCGGATCGCCCGTCTCCGCGAGGTCTTCGACTCGACGGAAGAGGTGATTCGGGCGCTCTTGGCTGCCAGGGAGGGCGCGAGGCCCGGCAGTCCGGATACGGCACCGTCGCCTGCGGAGGCGGCCCCCGGTGCGGGGCAGGGGAAGCCGGACGGGACGGCGCTCGTCGCGGACCTCGATGCCCTTTACCGTAGCGGGCTGCTGCACCATCTGGCCGAGTGGGGCGATGCGCGGGCCGAGACGCCGCAGGCGGCGGTCCGGGCGATCCCGATCATCAACAAGGTGGCTGCCGGGTATCCGCAGGACTTCACGGACCTCGGCTACCCGGTGGGCATCGCCGACGAATACGTGGCGGCGCCCACGGAGCTCTCGGACCAGAACGCCTTTGCCGTGCGCGTGGTCGGCGACTCGATGGCGCCGAAGTACCACGAGGGGGACGTGGTCATCTTGAGCCCGGCCGCCTCGGTCAGGTCCGGAGACGACTGCTTCGTGCGGTTCGCCATGACCGGCGGCCCGACCGACGGCGAGACGACCTTCAAACGCGTCTTCTTTGACGCCGAGGACCGGGTCCGCCTTCAGCCGCTCAACGAGCGGCACGCGCCCACGTTTGTCAAGCCCAACGAGATCGCGGGCATCTTCCGCGCCGTGGCCCGCTACGAGACGCTGTAGATCGTGACC
>Ga0315284_10005537_pt1 | contig 17946 bp, 16 predicted proteins | sample YL17G09_16_MG_FD_203696 | JGI IMG/M metagenome (GOLD analysis project Ga0315284, IMG submission 203696) | Sediment microbial communities from Yellowstone Lake, YNP, Wyoming, USA - YL17G09_16 | ecosystem: Environmental > Aquatic > Freshwater > Lake > Sediment | place: USA: Wyoming | collected...
AAGCCCGCTCCTGACCATTCTTGGCGCAAAGGCTTCGCTACCCCGCTCTCGCAAAGTAGAGATGTCCCCCCGCGGGGGGACATCTCTACTTTGGAAATCAGGTGACATTTCTACTTTGGGTTGACATTGTCGGACAAACAACAATAGCGGGAGTAACCTTTTATTGGATAGAACGCGATTTATTGACTGATTCCTCCATCGCCCATATAATACGCTGAATCGCATTATTGGCTCAAGGAGAAGCAATGTCATCAAAGAAAATTCGCGTTGGGGTGAATGGCTATGGCGTGATCGGCAAACGGATTGCCGACGCGGTCGCCGCCCAGGAGGACATGGAACTGGTCGGCGTCGCCGACGTGGTCAGCGACTGGCGCATCCGGGTGGCGGTCCAAAAAGGTTATCCGGTCTACGCCTCGACCCCTGAGGCGGCCAGCGCGATGCAGGCGGCCGGTCTTCCCATCAGCGGAGACCTGGATAAGCTGGTCGGCCAGGTGGACGTCATCACAGACTGCACGCCCAAGAAGGTAGCCGCCGCCAACCTGGAGAAATACCGCGCCGCACGGATCAAGTCCATTTTCCAGGGGGGGGAAAGCCACAGCCTCACCGGTCACTCGTTCGTGGCCCAGGCCAACTACGCCAGCGCCCTGAATCGGGATGAGACGCGGGTCGTCTCGTGCAACACCACCAGCATCGTCCGCACCCTCGGGGCGCTGCGGGCGGTGGGCCTTTTGAAGAAGGCGCGCGGGGTGTTGGTGCGCCGCGCCACCGACCCGTGGGAATCGGACCACGGCGGCGTGATGAACACGGTCGTCCCCGAACAGAAGATCCCCTCCCACCAGGGGCCAGACGCGCAGACGGTCATCCCGGAACTGGACGTGGTGACCATCGCGTTGGTGGCCGCCCATACCACCAGTCACCTGCACGCCTGGAGCGTGGAACTGACCCGACCTGCGACGAAAGAGGAAGTGCTGGCCGCATTCCGCGCCGCTCCGCGCATCGCCTTTCTGAAGGCCTCGCAGGGCATGTTGGCCCTCAACACGACCCTGGAAATGATGGCCGACTTGGGCCGCCCGCGCGGCGATATGTGGGAGGTCGGGTTGTGGGAAGACAGCCTATCGGTCCAGGGGAACGAGTTATTCTACAATTACCAGGTTTACAACCAGGCCATCGTCGTCCCTGAAACGATAGATGCCATCCGCGCCCTGACCGGGGTCGAGGCGGATGCGCTGGCCTCCATCGCAAAGACAGACGCGGCCATGGGCCTGATCCGGGGCGAATTCGTCTGAAATCCAAGATAAATCCTGGTAATAGCCAAGCGCGACCCGGCTATAACGACCCGGCGGAAATTCGACCAAACCCAGACGGGTTCTTCTCTCTTGAGAATTCCAAGGGTGTAATAGAACTTATGTTCAACAAACTTAATAAAATCTATCATGAATTCCCGATGAAGTTCTGGGTGGTAGTGCTGGCCTCGTTCATTGACGGCATCGGCGGGACGCTGCTCTTCCCGTTCTTCTCGCTCTACATCACGCAGAAATTCGGCATCGGCATGACCCAGGCGGGCGTCATCCTGGGGATGTTTTCGGCTTTCGGGCTGATCGGCAGTACCCTCGGCGGCGCCCTGACCGACAAGTTCGGACGGCGGCGGTTGATCCTGTTCGGGCTGGTATTCAGCGCCCTGAGCACTCTTTCCCTGGGACTGGCCAACACACTGGCCGTTCTGTACCCACTGGTGGTGGTGATCGGCTTGCTGTCCAACATCGCCGGGCCGGCCCACAACGCCATGGTGGCCGATATACTGCCTGAAAGACAGCGCTCCGAAGGCTTTGGCATCCTGCGCGTGGTCGGCAACCTGGCCTGGATCATCGGTCCCACCGTCGGCGGACTCGTCGCAGCCAGGTCCTTCTTCATGCTGTTCGTGATCGACTCCGTGCTGAGCTGCATCGTCGCGGTGATATTCTACAAACTCATCCCGGAAACGAAGCCCGAGACATCTCCCGAAAAGAAGCAAGAATCCATCTGGCAGACCGTCGGCGGGTACCGCCACGTGCTGCGCGACCTGGCTTTCATGGCCTTCCTGGTGGCCTCGATGCTGATGCTAATCGTCTACCAGCAAATGTACAACTCCCTGCCGGTCTACCTGCGGGACATCCACGGCTTCACGACGCAGGCTTACGGTTTCCTGTTGACCAGCAGCGCCATTATAGTCGTGCTGTTCCAGTTCTGGGTGACCCGCATCATCAAACGCCGGCCGGCTTTCCTGATGATGGCGTTGGGGACGGTTTTCTACGTGGTCGGGTTTAGCATGTTCGGGTTTGTCTCGGCTTACGCCCTGTTCATCCTGGCGGCCGTCGTCATCACCATCGGCGAGATGATCGTCGTGCCGACCAGCCAGGCGCTGGCAGCCAACTTTGCCCCGGTGGACATGCGCGGCCGTTACATGGCCGTCTTCGGGCTATCCTGGGCCATCCCTTCGACGATCGGACCCGGGCTGGCCGGCTTGATCCTGGACAATTTCAACCCGAACCTGTTGTGGTACGTGGGAGGCGCACTGTGCCTCGTCTCGGCGTTCGGTTATTACGCCCTGCACCTGCGTCTGGGGGCGCAGAAACGCTTCAAAGCCGCAACCGAGGGAGAACTGCCGGCAGAAGCGGCGATATGCGTTATGCCTCAATAGAAAATGTTACTATGAAGGTATCGTTAGCTCAAAAGAAAATGTTACCGTGAGATTTTCCAAAGTTGGTCGACTTTCTGATCGATAGTGGTACGTAGCTTGACAGGATTGAGTTGGACATAGAGATTGGTCATGCGGGCCTTTGGTTCCAGCGGGATATCCTTGGAAGCCAGGACACGTTGGTAAGGGGTTGCGGCGGTATCATATCTTTTGATGAACTTTTTGTCCACATGTTCTTTGGAGAGCAGTTTGAGAACTGGCTGGAAGAAGTTGGAGTAGAGACGCAGGTCCTGGTAGATGGTCTGCAAGAGGAGGTGGCAGAGTGGTTTAGTGCGCTCGATTGCAGCTCGAGTAAAGGTGCCAGGCAGCGTCTTTCCTGGGTTCGAATCCCATCCTCCCCTGTGCGTTCGAAATAATTCGAACAGATTTCGCCCAATATTTGTAGGACGGGCGGAATTTCCCCCAACCCCCCCCCTTCCGCCCGCACTCGTCCCTCGTAGCCTTGGCGAAGTGGGAGAAGCGACCCTTTCGGATTGGACGATTTCAAGTTTTTCGTTCCGCTAAAAGCGGAACTCCGAGCTTTGCTCGGTTTGGCGGCAAATTCTTTTTTGTCTAAAAGAAGGTTTTAATTACCACCCTGGCATACGACAAGCATCATCAACTACTTTTTGCAAACCCTTATCATTTCCAAACATTTGATCAAGAGTATCCATATTCAGAGTTCCTTTTGGAAAATAGCAATCAAGATTCAAAACATTGTTTATCTTTCTCTGGAAATGACATTTTTCATTTTCTATCCCTAGAATAGTTATCTCTATGACTGTTGAGTCGTCTGTTCCTACCATTTTAGTAGTTACAGGCAAACATTCATTCATTCTGTTTATGAAACAAAAAGGATCTTCCACTGTGCTACAATCAACGATCATTGGCGTTGGGGTGGGTGGAATTGGCGTCGGTGTCGGCGGGACAGGAGTGAAGGTGGGTGTCGGCGGGATAGGAGTGTAGGTGGGATAGGGGGTAGCTGTTGGCGCAGGAGCGCATCCTTGAAACGCGAAAGCTATCATTACTAGCATGACGAGTAGAAATTTCCTGTTCATTGGGGACCTCCTGAAAAGTCTGGACTTTGTTCATTTTTGACATGTGTATTGGCGGGCTAACTATGTACTTGGTTGACGATCTCAACATAACTGTTTATAGTGTACTCCTCTTTCGCTATTTATCAATAGCGAAAATAGGATGTTCTCATTTTATTTTGTATCCACTTAACCTCTTTGTTCGACGGGCGCGCGCAACGGGAAACAGTCGGGCCGTCAGCCCGCATCTTGACCGGCATCTGATTCTCGATTAGAATTTCCCCCGCTTAAATGAATGCCCCTTTAGCTCAGCGGATCAGAGCGTTTGGTTGCGGACCAAAAGGCCGCGCGTTCGAATCGCGCAAGGGGCGCCAAAGAAGCGGGAACCCCCGCTTCTTTTCTTTGTCAGGAGGAAAGATGGGGAAGTATCAAATTTTGCTCACCAATGATGATGGGATCCAGTCGCCGGGTCTATGGGCCGCTGCCGAAGCGCTCTCGGACCTCGGCTTTGTCACCGTGGCCGCGCCGCGTGACCAGTCTTCGGGGATGGGCCGCAGCCTGCCGTCCACCTCGGATGGGCGGATCCAGATCGAGGTCGTGCGCGTGCGCGGCAAGGATTGGACCGTCTATGCCGTCGGCGGGAGTCCGGCGCAGGCCGTCCTGCATGGCATCCTGGAGATCATGCCGCAGCGCCCCGACCTGGTCGTCTCCGGCATCAATTACGGCGAGAATGTGGGCACCGGCGTTACCATCTCCGGGACGGTCGGTGCGACGCTGGAAGCGGCTTCACATGGCATCCCGGCCCTGGCGATGTCCCTGGAGACTGACCGGGAGCATCATCAGTCGTATTCCCCGGAGATCGATTTTTCGGCAGCAGCCTATTTTGCCGCCTATTTTGCCCGCCAAATGCTGGAGAAACGCTTTCCGCCCGACGTGGATTTACTCAAAGTGGATGTTCCCTCTGATGCCAGTCGGCAGACACCCTGGCGAGTCACCCGCATTGCCCACCAACGCTACTACTTGCCGGTTCCTCCAAAGCGGAAATCCTGGGACGAGCCAGGAAAGGTTGACTACGAGGAAGCCGCCATCCTCGACGGCGAGCGTGAGGATAGTGATGTCTACGTCTTGCGCGTTAAGCGGCTGGTATCGGTGACACCCCTCAGTCTGGACCTCACCTCGCGCGTAGATTTCGGGGAACTAAATCGTTTGCTAACCTCTGGGGTTAACACATTACAGGATTCTTAAATCTTCGATTCACCTCTTGTTATTTCTCTGTATTATCGTATACTACAAAACGTATAATCTAAACTAATTATGAGGTAGAAAAATGACTACTCCCATGCAAGATCAAGAGAAGGACTCCGAAAAGCCTCCCAGTTCACTCCCGCGTCCGGCGCGTCCGTGGCGGGTGGCTGTGCTCGCAAACATCAAGGAGCACGATAAACCCCTCCCACCGGACGTACCATCAGATGCCGGCGCGGACTACGACTATATCGAGACCATTAACTATATCCGGGCAGCCATCGAGAGCGACGGTCACCAGACCAGTTTCATCCAGGCCGATGGCAACCTCCCCTACGCACTGAAGGAGGCCAGACCCGACATTTGTTTTAATATTGCCGAAGGTTTGGGGGGTGATTGCCGGGAAGCTCAAACCCCGGCCTTTCTGGAAATGTTCAAGATCCCGTATACCGGCTCGCGTGTCCTGACCAACGCCATCTCGCTGGACAAGACGCTGACGAAACGTCTCTGGCGCGATCGCAACCTGCCCGTCGCACCGTTCCAGGAGTTTACATTTGGCGATGAACCCCTGCGCCCCGAATTGCGTTTTCCGCTCTTCGTCAAGCCGGCGCGGGAGGGCACCGGCATGGGCGTGGATGCCAAGGCCATCGTCAACAATGAGGCCGAGCTGCGTGAGCGCGCCGAATACGTTATCCGCATGTACCACCAACCGGCGCTGGTCGAGACCTTCTTGCCGGGTCGCGAGTTCACGGTCGGCGTGATGGGCCGCCACGACACCGTCCTCTACTCCCGCCATCCCGAATGGTACGATAAAGACGGCTTTCATCGCCTGCCGGTGCTCGAACTGGATAGTTCGCGCTCGGTCACGCCGGGAGTCTACGGAATTGAAGCCAAGGCCCAGTTGGTCGGCTCGGAGGGCGCACCCAGCTACCTGTGTCCTGCCCCGATTGAACCCGAGCTGGCCAAGAAACTCCAACACCTGGCCTATCGGGCTCACGTCGTCCTGGGCGCGCTGGATATCTCCCGCACCGACATCCGTCTCGACGCCGAGGGCCAGCCGCGCCTGATAGAGATCAATACCTTGCCTGGCCTCACTCCCGCGTACAGTGACCTTTGCATCCAGGCCGCCTCCGAGGGCATCCCGTACGAGGACCTGATTCTCGAAATTCTATACCTCGGCGCCAGCCGCTGGGGACTCTTGCCAGCCCGTGACATTCCTCTTCCACAAAAGAAGAAAATTGAACCCCTGACCTGCAAGACGAACGGAAACGACAAACCGATTAATGGGCAACAACTCATCCTGGACGGACGGTTCGCGAAGCGTACCCAGGATTCTCTGGTATAATTCGCCCCTCCCAAAAGGAGAGGTCGCGTAGCTGGCTTAGCGCGCACGCTTGGAAAGCGTGTAACCCACAAGGTTCGCGGGTTCGAATCCCGCCCTCTCCGCCAGGAAAACACCCCTATCAAAGGGGTGTTTTTGTTTAGGTTCACGGGCTCCTCGCGAAGCATCCCCGAGGGGGACATTAGGGGATAGTATTCCCCTACGGGGACGATGTCGAACCCGCCCTCTCCGCCCGGAAGGAAACGCGGTTTTTTGCGAAAGGCCGGGTTTCTGTTATACTTGGAACCATTCATGAAACCCGCTCACATCCCCCGTCTCCTGATCATTCTTATTCTTGCTCTGATCGTCGTGACCTTCCTAACCGGGAACGTGCGCGCCTTTGCTCTCGCCCATGCCTCTACTTCCGCCACAGCGACAGCCACCGTCAACGGCCAGACAGAAACCGTTACAGGCCTCACGCCGACGCCCGCTCCAACCCCTATCCCGGCTTCTGCCGACACCACCAGTATTATCGCTCTTGCAATTGTGATTGTCATTATTGTGTTGGTCGGTGCGGTCTGGGGCGGACGTGAGTCACTGAAGAAGAAAGCGCCCCCCAAATAATGCACGCTCATTCTCCGGATGGACCGCAGAGGTCCACCCGGAGTTTTATCAGAAGGTGTACTACGCAATCCATATAGCAAAAAATGTGTAAGGGTTGTCAACTTATCCATTCGCCTGTATAATTCCCCTATCTTATCCAGCGGAGTTTCTTATATATGGAACAAAACGACGCCCTATTCGGGCAGGGGGCCGCGCCAGAGAGCAATCCGCCCGCCGAAGGTAATCAAAACAGCAACGTCAATATGGAAACCCTCCTCAACCAGGAAGGGCTAGCCTTGGATTTCCCTCAGCCAGGTGAAATCCGCACAGGCGTGGTTGCCAGTATCAGCCCGACGCAGATTCTGGTCAGCGTTGGTGCAAAATCAGAAGGTGTGATTACCGGCCGCGAACTGGAATCCATTCCGGATGAAGAACGCGCCACGCTTCAGGCAGGCCAGGAAATCCTGGTCTATGTGCTGAATGCCGAGGATGATAGCGGCAACGTAGTCCTCTCTTACAATCGTGCCAAGGAACAGAAAGGCTGGGCCGAGGTCGAGAAGATGCTCGAAGACAGCGAAACCTACGAAGGCAAAGTTGATGGTTTCAATAAAGGCGGCATCATCGTTCCTGTGCATGGACTGCGCGGCTTCGTCCCGGCCTCGCAATTGGGCATTTCCCGCCGCATGGCAGTCACCGGTGATACCCCTGACCAGCGTTACGCCAAAATGATTGGCGAGCCGATCAGTGTCCGCGTCATCGAAGTGGACCGCAAACGCCGTCGCCTGATTCTCTCTGAACGGGCTGCCTCCAGTGAGACGCGTCAGTCCATCAAGGAACGCGTCATCGAATCGCTCAAAGAGGGCGAGGTCTACACCGGCAAGGTGACCAGTCTGGCCGATTTCGGTGCGTTCGTCAATGTCAACGGGGCCGATGGGCTGGTACACCTGTCCGAAATTTCCTGGGATCGCGTCCAGCATCCCTCCGAGATACTCGAGGTGGGACAGGAAGTGCAGGTCAAAGTGATCAACATTGACCGCGAGAAGCGGCGCATTGGCCTGTCCATCCGCGCCCTGCAGAACGACCCCTGGCAGCAAAAGGTCGAGAAGTTCCGGGTCGGTCAGCTTGCCGAAGGTGTTATCACCCGCCTGACCAAGTTTGGCGCTTTTGCCCGCCTGGAGGGTGACCTGGAAGGCCTCATTCACATCTCGGAGATCAGCGAGAACCGCATCGAGCATCCCAAGGAGGCTGGCCTGCACGAAGGCGACGTGGTCACCCTGCGCATCATCCGCATTGACCCCGACCAGCGCCGCATCGGCTTGAGTCTGCGCAAGGTGGATTCAGGGGCTTACAAAGACCTCGATATGAAGCTGATTGATCTGGATGGCGTCATGACCGAAGGATCCGCCGCGCTGGAAGAGCCTCCCGCGCCGGAAGAGCCTCCCGCGCAGGAAATGCCTCCAAGGGATGAAGAACCCCCCGTCGGGGAAACCCCCGAACAGTAACCTCGAAGCCCGGTTTCTCCAGAGACCGGGCTTTTGTACCACCCATGCCCGTGCCCCTGATCGTAGACGCCCACGAAGATCTTGCCTACAACATTCTAAACTTTGGACGGGATTACACCCGCTCCGCGGCTGAAACGCGCCGCCTGGAAAAAGAATCCGGCTCGGAGGCCCCCGAACACACCGGCAATACCCTACTCGGTTGGCCCGAATACCAACGCGGCCGGGTGGCCGTCGTCTTTGGTACGCTGTTCGCCACGCCTGCCCGACGCAAAGGGGGCGATTGGGACAAACAGGCTTACGCAAATTACAACCAGGCCCATCGTCTTTATCACGCCCAACTGGACACCTATCACGAACTGACCGACCGCCAACCCGACCATTTTCAGCTCATCGTCACGCGCTCGGACCTGGAAATTGTGCTGGCTCATTGGGCTGATTCCAGCGCCGAGGACCATCCCGTCGGGCTTGTCCCGCTCATGGAAGGAGCCGAGGGCGTGCGCTCCCCATCCGAGCTGGACGAGTGGTGGGAAGGCGGCGTGCGGGTTATCGGCCCAGCCTGGGCCGGCACGCGCTTCTGTGGCGGCACGCGGGAGCCGGGTCCGCTAACCGACGACGGCCGCGCCCTGCTCGAGTCAATGGCTGACATCGGGTTCACGCTCGACCTGAGTCACATGGATCCCCTGTCGGCGCGGCAGGCCCTCGACCTGTATCCCGGCTCCATCATCTTCAGTCACGCCAACGCCGCCGCCCTCCTGCCCGGCTACGACGGCAACCGTCTTCCGCCCGACGACGTTATCAAAGGATTGATTGCCCGCGACGGCATCATCGGCGTCGTCCCGTACTGTTTGTTCCTTAAAACCGATTGGAAAAAGGGCGACCGGCGTGATGGCATTACGCTCGAAACCCTGGCCGCCCACGTGGACCACATCTGCCAGATGGCCGGGGATGCCCGACATGTGGGCCTGGGCAGCGATTTCGATGGCGGCTTTGGCCTGGAGGCCGCCCCTGCCGGTGTGGATACGATCGCTGACCTGCAAAAACTTGGCCCCATTCTGATGACGAAAGGGTATAATGATGGGGAGATTGCGGCCGTTCTCGGGGAAAACTGGCTGCGTCACCTGAAAACCTACTTGCCGACATGACTACTACCGTAAAAACATCCATCGCTCCTGATAATTCCCCGGGAAACGTCCCCTCGCGAGTGCGTATCCGTTGCGGGTTATCTCTGGTGTTGCTGGGTTTACTGGTCTTTTTGATCGGTGCCCGCCCGTCGCTCTTTGGCCTGGACCGCAGCCCGGTGGTCGGTTTCGTACAGATATCGGTATTCCTAGTGGGACTGGCCATCATGTGCATCGGCGGGTACATCACCGTGATGGCCTTCTGGAGGAACGGCAACCGCACCATCCCCGCCGACATCGGTTCGCGGCTGGTAGCGACCGGTTACGTGGTGGCCGTCTTTTCGGGCATGGCAGACGTGTTCGGCTTCGGCACTCAGCTGCGGCCGCGTGTACCATTCTTCGGTCCCTGGCAAGCGATAGGCGTGCAAATCGGTGAGGTGCTGATTGCAATCGGGTTCTTGTTGTTGATCCCCTACCAATTGCAGAAAAAAGCTCAAGAGAAATAAGAAGAGCCCCGAAAGGGGACTTTCTGTTTTAAACGGCAAGCGCCCCACATGGAGCGCTTGCAAGAGGCGTACCTCGTTTCATCTAATCGCCCATTCCACTCCCCTGACACTCGTAACGAACACTACCAGGCGTGAATATCTGAACCGGCCAATTGTTGTCATTGACGTTGTACTTGTCCAGTTCGCCTCGTACCACTTCCAGCGCCTTGTCTGCCTGCCAGCCCGCCAACGTGAACGAGCGCCAGTTTATGTCCTGCCGGTTCGAGGTCTGATAAGTGTGGCAGATCAGGATCACCCCGACCGCATCGCGGGTCATTCCGGGCAACGACGAGGATTGGAACTCCTCCACCAGTACCGGGACCGAATCTGCCGAGAGCGAAGCCAAGTAGGGGACATCCAACCCTTCGCCCGTCGTGGCGCGTGCCACGTTCTGTCGGACGATGTACCCATCCACGTTGACAAGCGCCAGCGTGGCAGCGAATCCGATGGAAGCCAGCAGGGCTGTCAGGGCAAAGAAACGCTCCTTGCGCAGGATGTCCAGCACGACGACGACCGCCAGCAGCGCGCCCAGCCAGATCATGAAAACGTGCGTGTAAAGCCGTAGACGCGAGAAACCGTAAGCGGCTTCATAAAGCAGCAGCCGCTGGAAGGCCGAGACCAGCATCACGCCGACCAATACCACCATCCCAATTCCCAAGCCGGAGAAGGCCCAGCGCTGAGCCATGCTCTGGCGCCTGACGATGGCACTCAGTCCCAGAAAGAGCAGCAGGCTGCAGAAGGCCACCGCCACGAGTTCTCCAAAGCCGCGCCGGGCGTACTCGGAAAAGGTGTAGCCTTGCACACCGATATTGGTCTGTCCGCCGAAGAAATACTGGAACTGGATGACCACGAAAACGGCGAACAGCACCACCACCGCCCCCAATACCACCGCCGCCTCGGTGAAACCCAGGAACTGCGACACGAGAGGCTTTTCCATGCCCACCAGTTTCTTGTCCTGGCTCTTCTGGGCGGCGTGCAGGATCGCACCCGCCAGCATATAGGCTCCGATCAGAATATACACACCCCGAAAGATATATTCCGGCAAATTTTCCAACCGGAACAGCCTGGTAAAATCATGCAGACGCTGGGCAAAGACCAGGTCAGCGGATGAAAGCAAAGCGGCGAATACGATGATGATAGGCAATGCGAGCAAAACACCACGCAGGATGGCCCAAAACCGCTTCCATCCGGACCTCGAACCTGCCGCGTTTGCGACAGGCGTTCCCGCCACGGCGGCCTGTTTCTTGTTCTCCGACAGGAACATCAGCGGACGGGCAACCATGCTGCCAATCAACCGAGCGTAATTCGTCACATAATCCGACAGGCTGTACCGCGGCCAGCGTCCGCCGAGAAAGGTGACAGCCAGTGTGCCCATCAGCCCGAGCGTAAAGACGAACGATAGGAACAGGCTCATCGGTTCCTGCCGGCTGAAGGTCATGGCGGCGAAGAACAGGATGGGGATGAGCAGGAGCAGGGACTTCCAGGAGGGCTTGAGGTCGTTAAGCCCTAGCACCAGGAAACCGCCGGCGAGACACAGCACCACATAGATGGCAAAATTGATTCCCGCCGCATGCTTCCAGAAAAGGAGATCAAACAGCCAGCCGAGGACTAAGGCAATGATCCAAAGAATGTTCGTGCGTTTCATGTGCGCTTCCTCCTAAAAGGTTTCGCTACAGGATAAACTTGTGTGGCTGGCAGGAACTAACACAGGACTATCAAAAGGTATCACAGTATTGACACACGAATATTTCTGTGCGATACTACCGCCAGCACAGGTTGCCTTCTGAGGGCAAAGCTGACCCAAATCCGCCATCCTTATAGAAGAGGAGGTGGTGCCCAAAATGGATCAAAGTACGAAACGAAGCGCTGTGGCATCCCTCCTCGTTCTGCGGTAACGTTCGCAGACCGTAAAGGTGCCACAGCGCGCATAGGGAGACCGTCCGAAAGGGCGGCCTTCCGCTTTTAATTGTCTCCAAACGAAATCCCAATTCCGCGCGCTGCAATGACCGCATCCCCGTTCACATCCACGCGCTTGGGAGTAGCCAGCGCCTCGTCCAGGGGGATATCAATCACCTTTGCATCGCGCAAAGCCACCATGTGCCCGAAACGACTCGCCGCGGCCGTCCGGACCGCGGCCGCTCCATAGCGGGTTGCCAGCCAACGGTCAAAGGCGGTCGGTGTGCCGCCGCGTTGGACATGCCCCAGCACGGTGAGGCGCGTTTCGAAGCCTTGATCCTCGATATATTCACCCACCTCTTGCCCAATCCCGCCCAGCCGCGGCACATAGACTGCATCTCCGCTGCGGGAATAAACTTCCTGCCCGCCCAATGGTTTGGCCCCCTCCGAAACTGCCAGCAAGCTGAATTTCGATCCGCGCTGGACGCGCTCACGCACTTTTTTGACAACCGACTCGAACTTGAATGGGATTTCCGGAATCGGGATGACATCTGCACCACCGGATACACCGGAATGCAAAGCGATGAAGCCAGCCTCGCGCCCCATTAATTCCAGCACCATGACGCGGTGATGGGCTTCGGCAGTGGTGTGCAGCCGGTCGAGGGTTTCGGTGGCGATCATCAGGGCGGTGTCGAAGCCGAAGGTCACTTCCGTGCCGCCCACGTCGTTGTCAATCGTCTTGGGTACGCCAATCACCGGGACGCCCCTTTCGCAGAGTTCCATTGCAATGCGCAGGGTGCCATCCCCGCCGATGACGATGACCGCGTCCATCTTCAAGTTATTGATGGCGGCGATGATCTCATCCGAAACATCAATGACGACTTCCTTTCCGTCCTTGACCACCTTGCGGGCAAACGGGTTGCCGCGGTTGGCAGTGCCCAGGACGGTGCCGCCGCGCGGGAGAATGCCGCGCACGGCTGACAGGTCCAGAGGAATGACGCCGCCCGCGGCGATGAACCCATCGTATCCATCCAGGACCCCGAACAGCTCACAGCCATAAACATTGATCGCCGTTTTGGTCACTGCCCGGATGACGGCGTTCAGGCCGGGCGCGTCGCCTCCGCCAGTCAACACTGCGAAACGTTTCATGGTCGCCTCCTTGGTATCTGTAATGATTATAAATCGCAAGGGCGACCAGATGGTCGCCCTTACAAAAGTCATTACGGCATTTGGTGAGTAAACCGCCAGCCCTGGTCAGTCTGCTGGGCGGTGGAGTTTACCCCCACCACCTCGAACCAGGTGGTGCCGGGTTTGAACGGGAAGGGTGTCCCATCCGGGTTGGTCAGCGAGACTACATCCGGATCATTGCGCTGCCATTTGACCTTGTACACCTGTCCATCCCGGAAAGCATACCCATCTCCCGAGCCACTGAACAGAATGTCGGTGATTTTGTTGCCATGACTGTCGGTACTGTACACTTCGTGAGTGACGAGCAGGACGACCATGTTGTCGAAGGCAATCGGTTGATTAGTCAAGCGGTCGGTCAGTTGTGCGTACTGTTCATTTCGAACATCAAAATCGTCGAGCGTATCGGAGAAACGCAGATACTTGCCGGTGGTTGGGTCATAATCCCAGCGGTTATAGATCACACCCGAATAACGCACAATGGCCTGTTTCCCTGGCTGGCCTCCATCGGGCGCTTTGAGTTTAAAGAACATACCATCCAGGTTTTGCCGTCCGTTCTGGATGCCCTTCGTGGTGGCATAAGCGCTCAGATCAGCGGTGTTCACCACCAGGTGATTGTAACCGTTCGGGTCGTAGCGTTTCAACGGGGTGCTCTCCCCCTCGATGACCAGCCGGTCGGCAAATTCCGAATGGAGAAACCGGTCCAGCACAACCGGATCGCCATAACCGTAGGCAAATATCGCTTTATAACCGCGCACCAGGTGAATGTCAATTAAACGTACCGAGCGGATTGGGCCGACCATGTCGGCATCGTTGCCATAAAAAACTGCCGTGAAACGGGTCCCGCTATCATCAGTGAAATACTCATATACAAGATCGGCCAACGACAGCCCCCATTGCGGGCGGACGGCAATGCGCGGCTCGTTCGAGACCTTGATAACCATTGGACGACGATCCAGCAGGGCTGGGTTGGCGACGGTCAGGCCGGTCAGCGGGTCCACATCCGAAGGAAAATTGGACGGGCCGTACCCTTCGGGCGGAAAAGATGGCGTCGGTCCGAAGGTGGTAGCTGTGGTCGAAGCTGGCGTCGAAGCTGCGGAAATGGTTGGTGTCTCAATTGCAGTTGGACTTGCCGCCGGTGCAGCCGGTCCACAGGCAGCCAATGCAATCGAAAGGAACACGAACACGTACAAGAATTTCTTCATAGGGGTTAAATCTCCTTCCCGAAGACGCTATGATACCCTATATTGTTCTGATTGTAGGAGAGTCTAAAGGAACTCTAATCTAGCTGAATTACACGACCGCTGCGGAAAGTCGCGCGGCGGCTGGCAAGTGACACAGGAACTGGCATCACTTATGGTTTTCTTTGAAGGTCTGCGCACTTTGCAGGATGTCGTGGGCCGAGCGGAGGGTGCCCTCGGTCACTTCACCCAGCATCTGGGCCAACTCGAGCGTACGCGGCTCGCCAGTCAATTCAGTGAGGTGCGTCAGCGTGCGCCCATCCTCGACAATTTTCTGCACCTGAAAGTGCTGATCGCCGAAGACGGCCAGTTGCGGCAGGTGGGTGATGACCATCACTTGGTGGGCACGCCCCAGGCACCACAGTTTCTCGCCGACCGTCCCGCCGACGCGCCCGCCGATGCCCTGGTCAATCTCGTCGAAGATGAGCGTGGGGACCTGGTCGGCGCGTGCCAGCACATTTTTCAGCGCCAGCATCAGGCGGGAGGTCTCGCCGCCGGAGGCGATTTTCACCAACGGTTTCAGTCCTTCGCCCGGGTTCGGCGCCACCAGGAATTCGATTTTGTCCAGGCCGTTCCCGTCAAAGGCGATGCGTGAACCATCTGGCAGGGGCACGCCTTCTGGATCGGGCCTGGTCTGGAAGTCCACGGCGAAACGGGCAGCGGCCATGCGTAGGTCATCCAGCTCGACCTCGATGGAATTGCTCATTTTCTCGGTGGCCTCTTTGCGCTTCTGCGAAAGGGACTGTCCCTGCTCTGAGAGTTTCGCCAGCGCAGCCGACTCGGCCTCTTCCAGTTCAGCGATACGTGCCGAGGCAGTGGTAATGGTCTCCAGTTGTCGGCGAGCGTCGGCGGCGAAAGCGATGACCGACTCGATGCTGCCGCCGTGCTTGCGCTCCAGGCGATGGATCAGGTCGAGGCGCTCCTCCACTTCCTCCAGCCGCTTGGGGTTGTATTCGATGGCTTCCAGGTAATTACGCAGGCTGTGGGACAGGTCGGCGAGGTTTTCTTCGATGGACGTGGCCTGTTCGGAGACGGTATTCTGAGTGGCGTCAATCTGGGCCAGTTTTGATAACGACTGGACTGCCTGACCAACCAAATCCGTGGCAGCCGGAGCTTCGGGTGTGCCCTCATCGAGCACCGTCAGGGCTTCCTGGGCCAGCGTGGCGAGCGATTCGGCGTTGGCGAGGCGGTCGCGTTCCTGCTTGAGTTCATCGTCTTCGCCATGGCGCAGTTTGGCTGCTTCAATCTCATCAGCCTGGAAAGTCAGCATTTCGGTGCGGCGTTCGGCGTCACGCTGGGCTTCCCGCAGTTCGTGCAGTTCGCGGCGCAGGCCGAGCAAGTTCTGGTAAGCTTTGCGATAGACCGCCAGAACGGATTCCACCTCGGCGTAGCGGTCGAGCAGGCCCAGGTGGGCATGAACATTGAGCAGCGATAAATGCTCGGATTGGCCGTGGATGTCCACCAGGATTTCACCCAATTCTTTCAGCAGGGAAAGGTTGGCGATCCGACCATTGAGGCGTGCCACGCTGCGCCCCTCGCGGCGGACTTCGCGCGTCAGGGTGACGTAGTTCGGGTCGTCGAGCAGTTCTTCCCGCTTGAGGATTTCATGGATAGATTCGCGCTCGGGGCCGGACAACTTGAAGGTGCCCTCCACGCGTGCCAGGTCCGCATCGGAGCGGATGGCGGTGGCGTCGGCGCGGCCGCCCATGAGCATGTCCAGGGCGTCCATGATGATGGACTTACCCGCGCCGGTCTCGCCGGTGAAGATAACCAGCCCCGGGCCAAGGTCCAGATCGAGGCGGTCAATGATGGCGAAGTCCCGGATGTGCAGTTCGGTCAGCATGGACTATCTAGTCAGTTGAATGCCCGACAGGCGAGTATAGACGATCGGTGTGGCAATAAACAGGAAAATGCCCTGGAAGATTAGGCCGAAGAGGTTAAAGGAAATCAGGTTCAGAACAACAGCTGGCAGCCCGCCCAATACGACTGCCACGACGACAGTGATAAAAAGCGAACGTGCCCGGTGCTTGCGGGTGACCAAACGGACTGCCTCGGCAATGACCATCCCGGCGGTCGGTGTAGCGACGATGATGATAATCCAGGCAAACAAACCCGCTATACCGCTGATCAACCCCACCAGCAGGCTGGCCAAAAAGGAGAGGACACCTGCCGTAACGAAACCTATAACATGATCGTACCATTGAGCGGTATTGAATAGTTGCTGCTGGCCGCGCACGCATTCCTTGCAGCGGTAGCCGGTGGGTGTACGCACAGCGCACCTGGCGCAGATGGGCTTGTCGCACTTGTTGCAACGCAGGGAGGTTTCCACGCCGGGGTGGTTGGCACAACAAGTAGGAGAAGTGGTATTGATCATCGCGGAAATCCTACGGAAGGATTCTGATTCATGTGAGCGGTCAGGTTGCGGTAGAAGTAGCCGGGGTCGCCGAAGCGTACGAACCGGGCGGTATAGTCGCCGGCGCGCACCTCCACCACATCGCCTTCAGCCAGGCCGACCGGGATCTGCCCGTCCACGCTCAAGACGGCGTCACCGCCGATCAGCTTGATGCTGACGGAGGCGCCCTCCGAGAGCACAGCGGCCCGTTCCACGGACAGGTGCGGAGCGATCGGGACCAGGAGGATGTTGCGCAGTTCCGGGGGCAGGATCGGCCCCCCGGCGGCCAGCGCGTAAGCAGTGGAACCAGTGGGCGTGGCGGCGATGAGGCCGTCGGCTACGTAGTTGGCCAGCAAGCGCCCATCCACGCTGGCAGAGAGTCGCACCGGTCGGACGGAGGGTCCGCGACAGACGACCGCCTCGTTGAGAGCGTGCCAATTTCCCAGCGATTCACCGGCTCGCCCGTGCTCGGTGCGCAGCATCATGCGGTTTTCAATCCAGAATTCGCCTTTGAGCAATCCATCAAAAGCCGTTTGCCATTCCTTCTGCCCAATCTGGATCAGGAATCCCAGCCGCCCGGTATTGACACCCAGGATGGGCAGCTCATACGGGGCGCACAGGTGACTGGCCCGTAGCATGGTGCCGTCCCCGCCGACAGCAACCAGCAGGTCGAATTCGCCGTCCTTGACGCGCTTGCGCAGGCCAATGTCGTCGAACGTGCCGTGGACGGATTCCAGGCCATGCTCTTTGAAATAAGTGTTGATGGCAGCAGCTTCCGTCACTGCCTCTTGAATCTTGGGGTGCGCAGCAACGGCAACTCGCTGGGGGATGGGAGGGGGAGTGGACATTGGGATAATTATACCGTGTTACCCCTCACCCCTCTCCCGCAAACGGGGGAGGGGTTGGGGGTGAGGGGTTCTCATGCCAATTTCTGGTCGCACGGCTCCCGGAACCCGCAGCGACGGCAGCGGCGCTCGTCCTCGTGGGAGCGGTGGACCTCGGCGCGGCGTTCGTCAATGCGCATGTCGGCAATCAGGTCGAGCAGGGCGTTTTCGAGGTCCGGGGTGTAGTCAACGGCGAAGTCGCGGCCGGGGTAGTGGATAATGCCGTGCGGCGGACGTTTGCCGGTCGTCTTGTGGACCAGCAGGCAGTAA
>Ga0315284_10005538_pt1 | contig 17944 bp, 15 predicted proteins | sample YL17G09_16_MG_FD_203696 | JGI IMG/M metagenome (GOLD analysis project Ga0315284, IMG submission 203696) | Sediment microbial communities from Yellowstone Lake, YNP, Wyoming, USA - YL17G09_16 | ecosystem: Environmental > Aquatic > Freshwater > Lake > Sediment | place: USA: Wyoming | collected...
TGCTATTGCTGCGGGACGAGTACCCGCCGTTCAGCCTGAGGTAGCCTTGTGACGGTAGCGGCGAACCCGTATCCAGTCACGCTCGAGGTCGACTACCCCGAGCGGCAATCGCGCTGGAAGGCGCTGCTCCGCCTTTTCCTGGCGATCCCCGTTCTCGTTTTCGCCGTCTTCCTGCTGTCCGCAGCCTACGGGATAGCGATCGCGACCTGGATTGCCATAATCGTGTGCGGCCGCATTCCCGGCTGGCTGTTCGACTTCCAGGTGAAGCTGATCGATTGGCAGGCGCGGGCGTTCTCCTATGCGCTCCTCCTGACGGACACGTATCCGGCTTTCGAAGGCGTCTACCCGGTCCGATTCGACGCGGTGTACCCGGAGCGCGTTTCCCGCTGGAAGGTGATTATCTGGAAGTACATCACTGCCCTGCCGCACTCCATCGTGCTGCAGTTCCTGTGGATCGGCGCCTTCTTCAGCATCGTGATCGGCTGGTTCGCCGTCCTGATCACCGGTCGCTTCCCCAAGGGGCTGCACGGCTTCGTCGTCGGAGTCGGCCGCTGGAACCTGCGCGTACAGGCGTACATGCTCTCGCTCACCGATGAGTTCCCGCCTTTCAGCCTCTCCGGCAACGCGGGGGCCGCGGGTCGCGATACCTACGTCATCTCCTCGATCATCGGCGGGCTGCTGGCCGCGGCCTGGATCGGCGTAATCGTCGTGGCAGCCGTGGTGATGCCGGGCGCGGACCGGTTCTCCGTGTCATATGCTGCGCTGAAGGCCGGCAACGGCGGGATGACGATACACGTCTCACAGACGGAGGTGTCCCTGGTGCGGGCGACGGACCCGGCGGATAGCCAGTTCCCGCTCCTGACGCCTAGAGAGGGCAAGCGTTTCGTCGCCTTTCAGTTGGAGGTCCGCAACGATCGTCGCTGGCTCCTGCACATCCGGAACGGCGACTTCCGGCTGAAAGACAACGAGGGCAAGGGCCACGACCCGACGCTTGTCGTCGTCGGTGGGAGCGTGGCGCCGGTCAACATTCCCGACCATTCGTCGGCCACGATATACGCATTGTTCGAGATAGACGATCAGGCGCAGCCGACGGAGTTGCACTACTGGTCGCCGCCGACCGAAAACCGTAAAGTCATCTGGGAGTTCAAGTGATCCGTGACCGTTGACCAACGCCTAATCGAGGAGCTGTCGCTGTCGCTTGACGAGTACCGCCTCATCGTCGAGCGACTGGGCCGCGAGCCGAACGAGGTGGAGCTGGGCATGTTCGGCGCCATGTGGAGCGAGCATTGCGGCTACAAGCACAGCAAGCCGCTGCTGCGAATGCTCCCCAACAGCGGCCCTCGCATCCTCACGCGCATGGGCGGCGAGAACGCCGGCGCCGTCGACATCGGTGACGGCATTTGCGTGGTAATGAAGATAGAGTCGCACAACCATCCCTCCGCCATTGAGCCATACGAAGGGGCGGCGACCGGCGTCGGCGGCATCGTGCGCGACATCTTCGCCATGGGCGCGCGACCGATCGCGACGCTCGACTCGTTGCGTTTCGGCCCGCTGTCCGAGCCGCGAAATCGCTACCTCTTTAGCGGCGTCGTCGGCGGCATCGGCGGCTACGGGAACTGCCTCGGCATCCCGACGGTGGCCGGCGAGGTGAGCTTCGCCGAGCCGTACTCCGCGAACCCGCTGGTCAATGCCATGTGCGTCGGCCTGGCGCGCATAGACCACCTGGTCTCCGCCCGGGCCGCCACGCCGGGGAACATCGTGCTGCTCGTCGGCGCCGACACCGGCCGCGACGGCATCGGCGGGGCGAACGTGCTGGCGTCGCGCGTGTTCGACGAGGGGAGCGCTGAGCTGCGTCCGACCGTCCAGGTGGGGAACCCCTTCATGGAGAAGCTGCTCATGGAGGCGTGCCTGGAGCTGGCGGAGAAGCACTCGGACTGGATCGACGGCATCCAGGACCTGGGTGCGGCCGGCCTCACGAGCTCGACTGTCGAGTCGGCGGGGCGCGCCGGGAACGGCATAGAGATCGACGTCGCGTTGGTTCCGCGGCGGGAACGAGGGATGGTCCCCTACGAAATCATGCTCTCGGAATCGCAGGAGCGCATGCTCGTCTACCCGAAGAAGGAGCACGAAGCCGACGTGCGCGCCCTCCTGGAACGCTGGGAGTTGAAGGTGGACGTAATCGGGCACGTGACGGCCGGCGGCAACGTGCGCGTGCTGGACGGCGGTCAGAGTGCTGCCGACCTGCCGGTGACGATGCTGGTTGAACCACCGGAATACCGCCGTCAGGGAGTGAAGCCCGCCTATCTCGATGGGCTGCAGACGTATGACTTCGCTGCTCTGGCCGACCTGGAGGGTCGCGACGCCGCCGGCAAGGCGCTTCTCCGTCTTCTCGCCTCGCCCGAGCTTGCCGACAAGCGCTGGGTCTGGCGCCAGTACGATCACCAGGTCCTGACGAACACCGTCGTCGGGCCCGGCAGCGATGCGGCGGTCCTGCGTGTCAAGGGCACGCGGAAGGGCATCGCCCTGACCACCGACGGCAACGGTATCTACTGCTATCTCGACCCTTACGCCGGCGGCGCCATCGCCGTCGCCGAGGCGGCGCGAAACGTCGTCTGCGCCGGGGCCCAGCCGATTGCCGTGACCGACTGCCTGAACTTCGGCAACCCGGAGAAGCTGGACGTCTACTACCAGATGGAGGAGACGATACGCGGCATGGCCGCAGCCTGCGAGAAGCTGGCGACGCCCGTGATCTCCGGCAACGTCAGCCTCTACAACGAGACGAACGGCGAGCCGGTGCTGCCGACGCCCGTCATCGGCATGCTGGGCCTCCTGGAGGACGTCGAGCGGCATTGTGTCATGGGCTTCCAGTCCGACGGCGACGAGGTGTTCCTCCTGGGCGCGGCCCTCGACGCTCCGGCGAAGACGCTGTCGGGGAGCGAGTACCTGCGGGGTATGCACGGCCTCATCGTCGGGCGACCGGAGATCGACCTCGACCTCGAAATGCGCGTGCAGGGTGTCTGCCTGGAAGCGATACGGCGCGGTCTCCTGCGTTCCGCCCACGATTGCTCGCAGGGTGGGCTGGCGGTCGCGCTGGCTGAGTGCTGCATCGCCGGCGGGCGCGGAATGGACGGCGCCGGCGCGCGGTCGACGGGCCGGCTCGACGCCGTGCTCTTCGGCGAAGCGCAGTCGCGCATCATCGTGTCATGCGCGGACGGCACGGTCGGCGAGGTGGAGGCACTGGCGCGAGAGGGGTGCGTTCCTCTGACACGCCTCGGACGCGTCGCCGGCGATCGTCTGGCGCTCGGCGGCGGACTCGACGTGGCCGTCGAAGAGCTGGCGACGGCCTATCAGGGAGGGCTGCCGCGGGCGCTCGCCAACCCATAGACCGTCTTGTTCTGAGGTCCCCCTTGACGGCGCAGGCGTCTTGGCTTATGGTATGCCACGTCGAACGTATGTACTTGTGGTGACCCTTTGTGGTTAGAGATGTGGAAAGATTTAGTTACCGACTTGACCGATTCCTTGTTGACCGCGTGGGCCGCTGCCATATCATGGTGAGGGTGGCTCGCCCCAAGATTAGTTCTCCCGGAGGTCCCTCGTGAAGGTTGTCTTTCTCAAAGACGTCGAAGGCAGCGGGCGAATCGGCGAAATAAAGAACGTCGCCGACGGCTATGCCCGCAACTATCTTTTGCCGCAGGGGCTGGCCGCGCCGGCGACCCCCGAGGCGATCAGGAAAGCGGAGGCGCGGGCGGTCATCGAGGCGCGGAAGCAGGCCCAGCTAGACGAGGCGGCGCAGACGCTCGCCGACCGCTTGGCCGGGGCGTCGGCGACCATCGTTGCCAAGGCCGGAAGCAAGGGCAGGCTCTTCGGCTCCGTGACGCAGGCAGACATCGCGGAGGAGGTGGGCAAGCTGCTCGGCCAGGAGGTGGACCGTCACCAGGTGCTGCTGCCGGAGCCGATAAAGGAGACCGGCGACTACAAGGTCACGGTCCAACTGAGTCGCAACGTACGGCCCGTCGTGTCGCTGAGGGTGGCGGCTGAGGGCGCGCCGGTCGAGGAGAAGGGCGGCGAAGCGGCGGCGGAGGGCGAAGAAGCGGAGCCACAGCCCGAAGAGGGCCAGGTTTCCGAATCGGAGAGCGAGAGCGAAGGCTGACGGCGTCCGAGTCAGCAGCGGCGGTTCTTTGGAATAGTGGAGGACGGCGATGACGACGAACGCCGAGTACGAGGAAGCCGCGCGGTCTGCGGCAAGGGAGCTTGAGCAGGCGCAGACTGCCGACGACGTCCGCAGGATATGGAAGAAGTACTATTTGGCTCTTGGCCACCGCGCGATGGGCAGGTTGCTCCTTGGGCGGCCGGCGGCCGAGCTGATTGCCCGCCGCGAAGCACGGTCTGAATAGCGGATCCGCTCACCAGACAATCGTCGCTCAAGGAAGAGGCAGAATGGCAGGATGCTGACCGACAGGCTTCCCCCACACGACATCGAGGCGGAAGAGGCGGTGATCGCTTCCATCCTCGTCGACAGCGAGGCGATCTTCCGGGTTGCTCCCATCCTGCATGCGGAGGACTTCTTTCGCGAGAAGAACGCCTGGGCCTACGAGGCCTGCCTGAGCCTCTTCGACCGCAACGAAGCCATCAACCAGGTGACCGCGGGCCATGAGCTCGCCCGGCGCGACCGCCTTGAAGAGATGGGCGGGCTGGCCTATCTCAGCCGCCTGGTCACCGAGCTTCCCACTCCTGTCGGCGTTGAGCACTACGCCCGCATCGTCAAACGCGACGCGATCTACCGGCGTCTGATCGAGGTTGCCAGCAGGATCGCGCAGATGGGGTACAGCGGCGGCCCGGAGTTGGAGGAGACGCTGTCCCGCGCCGAGACGATGCTGCTCTCTCTGCGCACCGGCGAGCGCCTCAGTGATTTCCTGCACATCAAGGACATCCTGGACGGGTTCTGGGAAGGCCCCGGCCTGGAATCGTTGCGCGGCGGCCTGGAGGGCAACGTCCGCACCGGCTTCATGGACCTGGATACCCTCATTGGCGGGCTGAAGCGTTCCGACCTCATCATCCTTGCTGCCCGTCCCAGCCTTGGCAAGACCAGCCTGGGACTGAACATCGCGCGGAACGCGGGGGTCGGCCAGAACGCGAAGGTGGCGCTTTTCAGCCTGGAGATGGCGGCGGAGCAGCTCGCGCAGAGGCTTCTCGCCAGCGAGTCGGGCGTCGACTCCACGCGGCTGCGCCTCGGCCTGCACACGGAAGCAGAGGAAAGGCGCGTCATGAACGCCCTCGGCGTGCTCGCGGCGGCCGAAATCTACGTCGACGATAGCGCCGTGCTGCGCATGCCCGAGATCCGCGGCAAAGCGCTGCGTCTCGCCCGTGAAAAGGGGGTCGACCTGGTCATCGTCGACTACCTGCAGCTAATCCACGGCGCGGAGCGAGGCGACAACAGGGTTCAGGAAATCAGCTACATTTCCCGCGCGCTCAAGGAGCTGGCGCGTGAGCTCGACCTGCCGGTGATCGCGGTGTCGCAGCTCTCGCGCGCGCCGGAGATGCGCTCTCCGCATATACCGATGCTGAGCGACCTGCGTGAGAGCGGCAGCATCGAGCAGGACGCGGACCTCGTTGTGTTCATCTATCGCGAAGAGGTCTACGTGCGCAAGGAGGAGTGGGAGGTAACCCACGCTGATGGCTCCCCCTATCCAGCGGGCGACGCCCAGATCATCGTCGCCAAGAACCGCAACGGGCCGACGGGGACGATACATCTTCGCTTCCGACATAATATCGCCCGCTTTGAGGACCTCCTTCTGCGCGAAGAGGAGGGGGCGATGAGCCACGCCTCACTGGAGGCGTGAGAGTCGCGGCATGAAGAGACTGGACGAGATCCTCAGGCATACGCAGTCATTCGAAGGGGCCGGCGGGACCGGGAACGGCGAGGCCTTGGAGCCGCCGGAAGATGACAGGACAGACGTTTGTCCGCTATGCGATGGCGCCGGCTTCGTCCGTAAGGCCCTTCCCGTCGACCATCCGGAGTTCGGCAAGGCGTTCCCCTGCAACTGCGTGCTCCGCGAGCGTGAAGATCAGAGGTTCGCCCGGCTCCAGCGCTACTCCAACCTCGGGCCGCTCACACGGCTCACCTTCGGGAACCTGAGCGCGCGCGGCCGCAGCAGTAACCCGCGCGACCAGGAGCGATTCCAGCGCTGCGTCGAAGAGGCGAGCGCGTTCGCCGAGAGCCCGGCCGGCTGGCTTGTGCTCTCCGGCCCTAGCGGCTGCGGCAAGACGCACGTCGCCGCCGCGATCACGAATCGATGCCTGGAGTTGGGTACGCCCGCCCTGTTTGTCATCGTCCCGGACCTGCTCGACCGCCTGCGGGCAGCCTACCACCCCGACAGCGCCGTCGGATACGATGAAACGTTCGAGCTGGTGCGCAACGCCCCCGTGCTCGTCCTCGACGACCTCGGCGGCCAGAGCAGCACGCCGTGGGCGCAGGAAAAACTATCGCAGATCATAAACCATCGCTTCAACGCCCGGCTGCCCACCGTAGTCACCAACTGCGGGCCGGTCCACAAGCTTGACGAGCGACTGCAGACCCGCCTTACCGACCCCTCATTCAGCCGCGTCTTCGAGCTGGAGCCGGCGTCGGGCGGGCGACGAGGCCGGCGGAAGCTGGACGTGTTCGATCAGCCACGGTTCCGCAACATGACGTTCGATAGCTTCGACACGCAGGGCTTCCATCTGCCGGTCGCGGAACGGCGGCGGCTCGAAGATGCCTACCGCTTCGCCCTCGACTTCGCGCAAAAGCCCGAGGGCTGGCTGATGCTGACGGGCCCGCGGGGAAGCGGCAAGACTCACCTGGCCGTGGCCGTCACCAACTACAGGCGGCAGATGGGCGACTCGCCGTACTTCATGGAGGTGGCGGAGCTCCTGCATTTCCTGCGTCATGGCAAAGAGGCGGAGGAGCACTACTACGAGGAGATCGAGGAGATCCGCAAGACACCGCTCCTCATACTCGATGACCTCGATTTCCGCCGACGCAACCCCTGGTGGGACGAGCTATACCAGATGCTGAACCATCGCTATACCGCCCGGCTGCCCACCCTCGTCACCACACCGCAGACGCTGGCGAACCTGTCGCTCGACGAGCTCGGTGAGCGCATCGCTTCGCTCCTGGGCGATGCGACCGTCTGCTCCGAGATGCGATTGCCGGGTGCGCCCCAGAAGCCCAGGCCGGCAAGCCCGCCGCCCGAAGGCGAGCCCACCCCGCGACGAAGAAGGCGACTTTAGACATCCTCTCACTTGTTGCCGTTTTCCCGCTGTTTCGAGCACAATACGAGTGATTCCTTATATCTCGTATCTTGACATGCCAGTATCCGGTTGTCTATACTCGTGCCGGCGGCCCGCTCTGCCGTGCATTTCGGCGCTTCCCCGAATGGCAAGAAGCCAGAGGAGGGCTCGAACGGTGGCACTAGAAGATCGGACGCTGGTCTGTCGGGATTGCGGAGAGGAGTTCGCGTTCACGGCGGGCGAGCAGACATTCTACATGGAGAGAGGTCTTCTGAACGATCCGCAGCGTTGCCCGGTGTGTCGAGCGACCAAACGACGCGAGAGGGGCGGCGATCAGCGCACGCTGACGACGGTGGTCTGCGCATCCTGCGGCAGCCAAACGACGGTGCCTTTTGTCCCCAGGCTGGACAAGCCCGTCTACTGCAATCCGTGCTTCGAAAAGGTGCGCTCAGCCGGCAGCGGCAACGAGCACAGGGAATCGGGCACGGCGCCAGCGATGCCCTAGCCCTGCACCGGATGGCCCTCCAGCCACGCTTCGCCGTCCTCCCATACCTCTTTCTTCCAGATCGGGACGATTTCCTTGATCCGGTCGATCGCGTAGCGGCAGGCCTCAAAGGCGTCGCCCCTGTGCGGCGCCGACACGGCCGCGACCAGCGCCGTTTCGCCGACCTCCAGCCGGCCGAATCGGTGACGCATGGCGATCCGCGTCGCCGGCCAGCGGGCGAGCACCTCTTCCCCGACCTTTCGCATCTCCTTCTCGGCCATCGAACGGTAGGAATCGTATTCCAGGTAGCGCACCCTGCGCCCGTGGTCTTCGTCGCGCACGATCCCCAGGAAGACGACAACGGCGCCGCTACCGGGGTGCCGGACGTCTTCGACTACAGGGCCAGGATCGAGAGGATCTTCCGTCAGGTCAAACATCGCACCCACCGCTGATAGGCGGGATCAGGGCGATCTCATCGTTGTTGTGAAGCGCGTAGTCGCGCGTCTTGTACTCCTCGTCTACGGCGAAAGCGAGCGACGCAAGCAAAGGCCTGAGTCGAGGATACTCGCGACTCAACTGCTCTTCCAGATCCAGCACAGTGGCGCCCTCCTGCAAGTCGACGACGACCTCGGGTCCGCCTGCCAGCTCCTTGAGACCGGCGAACAACCGTACTCTCACGTGCATGATACACTCCTATTTGCGCGGAATCCGCTTGTCAACGTTCGAGCCTCTCGCTAGGGCCGCCTGTACCCAAAACGGTTATGTGCATTCTTTCAGTTGCCGATGATACATCGGTGACAGTGTTTCTGTGATGGGCTATACTCTTGCCTCAGAAGTCCCAAGAACATCATGATCATTGGCTCGATACTAAGCAAGGCCGGCAGACAAGCCGTTGACTGGCTTTTTCCACCCCGCTGCGCCGTCTGTGGAAGCGCGGAATCGTTTCTCTGCCTGAACTGCCGGGAATTGCTTCCGCGAGCGGAGCGCCCGCGCTGCCCCGTCTGCTGGCAGCCCGGTGCGGCATCGGTCTGCCCGAAATGCGAGCGATTGCGGCCGGCTTTCGACGGGCTCCGGTCGCCCTACGTATTTGAGGCAGGCGCCAGGGAGCTCGTGCATGGCCTGAAGTACCAGCACCAATCGGTGCTCGCTGAGCCGATGGCGGACCTCCTCTACCGCTACCTGCTCGACGACCCACTGCCGGCGGACGTGCTCGTGCCGGTGCCACTCTTCTTCCGGCGAGAGCGCATTCGCGGCTACAACCAGTCGACTCTCCTGGCCCGGGCGCTGGCGCGACACCTGGGGTTGCCGCCTGATGACCGGACGCTGGTCAGGGCGCGCAACACGGCATCTCAGGCCAGGACGTCCAACGTCGACGAGCGAAGGGTGAACGTCAGGGACGCGTTCCGGTGCAGGGACCGGCAGTTGGTGGGAAAACGCGTACTCCTTATCGATGACGTGTCGACGACCGGCGCCACGCTGGATTCCTGCGCACGGGCGCTGCTGGACGGCGGCGCGACTTCTGTGTGGGGGCTCACCTTTGCCCATGAGGATTGACGGAGGCGGAATGTCAGAATCGCGGCGAGACGTTTTGGCGAGCAAAGACGACGGGGAGGACCGGCGATGCCGCTGCCACAGCTAGTGATGTTCCTCGGCGGCATGGGTGGAAGCCCGGTCGAGGACGCCTTCGCCCAGGCGCTCGCAGAAGACACGCTGGACACGATGGAGCGCGTGCTCGAATCGGGCGGCGTCGACGGCGCCATCCTCGCCACCGACGACCCGCAGATCGGCGCTCGCTGTCCCGGCGAGGTGCGGGTCGACAGGGACGGCGGCTCGTTTCACTTCGGCAAACGTCTCGCAGAGGTCATTCAGCAACACGAGCTGGAGCGACTCATCTACCTGGGCGCGGGGAGCGCCACGCTGATGGGCAGCGACGACTTCTTCTCGCTGGGCCACTACCTGGGCATGGCCTGGAACATGGTGGTGACCAACAATCGCTACTCCGCAGACTTCGCGGGCTTCGTCCCCGGCCGGGCGCTGCTCCAGGTACAGCCTCCGACGAAGGATAACCTGCTTCCTCGTGTTCTTCACGACGAAGCTGATCTCTCTTTGCAGGAGCTGCCGCGAAGCATGGCTACCCAGTTCAACATCGACACGCCTTCTGACTTGACGATCCTAAAGCTCGTGGGGTGCGCCGGCCCCCGGATTACGGCGTGGCTCGATGCCGCGGAACTGGACAGCTCCCGGTACCAGGCCTGCCTGGACCTCCTCACAGATGCCAACGCGCACGTGCTCGTAGCGGGCCGCGTGGGGAGCCAGGCGTGGCAATACCTCGAGAAGGAGACGGCCTGCAGGGTCAGGCTGTTCTCCGAGGAACGCGGCATGCGGGCCGAGGGACGGGAGCAGGGGAAGGCCCGCTCCCTGCTGGCCTATCATCTGCAGGAGGTCGGCTGTGAGAGATTCTTCTCTGAGCTGGCTGAGATGGTGGATGCTGCCGTCATCGACACACGCGTGATCTTCGCCCACCTGTCCCGTAACCTCTCGCGCTCCGACCGCTTCCTCTCCGACGTCGGGCGGTACACGGACATCGAGGACCCGTTCCTCCGCGAGTTCACGGAGGCGGCCATGAGGGCCTCCATCCCCGTACTCCTCGGCGGGCATTCACTCGTCGCCGGTGGGCTCATGGCGCTGACCGAACGCGCCTGGAAGGACGCGCCCGAAGCGCCTGCATAGGGCGACGAGACTCGACAGCGTATCTGCACCAGCTTGACAGGGGGTCGACGCTCTTGATACGCTCGGGCCAGTGGAAAGGAATCATTCGTCGCTCCGGCCACTTCCTGCATCCCCTGGAGCAGGGCTGCGCCAAAGACTGCTGCTGGCTCTCCTGATTCTCCTCTTCGCCGGGGGCGCCGCGTATGGGGCGCTCGTCCTGGTGACCCGGGTCGATAGCATCCTTTTCCCCGGCACCAATATCACTCTTCCTTTCACTTTGCCCGGAGGGGACACGGACGGCGGCGCGGGTTCCGTCGGTGGCCGTCGCATCAACGTGCTCGTCATGGGCCTTGACCGGCGTCCACGCGAGGGGGACATCTTGACGCGGACGGACACGATGATGGTCGTCACCATCGACCCGCAGACGAAGACGGCGGGCATCCTCGGCATCCCGCGGGACATGTACGTGGAGATACCGAACGAAGACGGCGGCTACTTCGAGGAACGGATCAATACGGCTCTCGAGTACGGGGAGATATACAATTACCCCGGTGGCGGTCGCCAACTAGCGAAGGATACCATCGAGAGGAACCTGGGCATAAAGATCGATCACTACGTGATTATCGACTTTCAGGGGTTCGAGGAGGTCATCGACTCCCTGGGCGGTATCGACGTGGACGTGCCGGACTACGTCTATGATCCAACCTACTCCGAGACTGAGCTACCCGGTGACTACTTCCCGCTGGAGTTCTCCCCCGGCCTTCAGCATATGGACGGCCAGAACGCGCTCGGCTATGCCCGCACACGGTACAATTCCAGCGACCTCGATCGCATTCAGCGGCAGCAACGCGTGATCTTTGCCGCCATGGACAAGGCCCTCAGTCTCGACGTCCTGCCGAACGCCCTTGACCTCTGGAAGAAATACCAGCACACCATCGACACTGACATTAACGACGTGGAGGTCGTCGGCTTTGCCAGGCTGGCAGCGGAGATACCCCCGGATCGCATCAGTGCCCTTTCGCTAGGGCCATGTACGGTCGGAGCGATGGTCAGCAATATGTCCGTGCAACTTTTTTCGAAGGAGGGGTGCAAGAAGATCGTCGATGCGCTCTTCCTGGACCAGGAGTTGCTGGCGGAGAACGCGGTGGTCGAAGTGCGGGACGGCAGCGGCGAGGAGATGACTGAGACGGCCGTCGATCTCCTGACTAATCTCGGATTTCCTCAGGGCTCCGTAATCGCCTCCGACCCGCCCGCGGAGGGCGAAGTGGCGAAAACGGAGATCGTGGACTACACGGGGAAAACCTACAGCAGCGGCAAGCTCGCCGAGTGGCTCGGCGTTCCGCCTACGGCGGTCCGCGCAGCCACTCCGCTTGACGCCGACCTTCGCACCACAGACGCCGACATCGTCGTCGTACTGGGGGCCGATGCGGACGTGACGGGACTCAGCGCCGACTCCACGGGCGAATCGTCGCAGTAATCCCCGGAACCTTCTTCAGACCGGCGCGGCAGACTGCTTCAGGAGCTCTTGGACTTGGAGGCTGGTTTCTTTGCCGCGGGCTTCTTGGCGGTTGTCTTGGCGGCTGTCTTGGCGGTCGCCTTCGATTTCGCAGTCCCCCGGGCGGGCGCTTTTGCGGGAGCCGCCTTCTTCGTCGCGCCACGGGCTGGCTTCGCCGCCGGCTCGACTGCCGCCGCAGTCGCGGCTACCGAAACTGCCGAGTTGTACTTCAGCATCAGCCGCGACTTGTGTCGGGCAGCGTTATTGGGATGAATAACGCCCTTCTCGGCGGCCTTGTCCAGGGCGCTCACCGCCTGACGAACGGCGTCCTGCGCCTCCTCAAGACGATTCCCCGCCATCAATGGCAGCGCCTTCCGGATTTGGGTGCGTGTGGCTCCACGGATCGACCTGTTGCGCAGGCGCCTCTCTTCGGCCTGGCGTACACGCTTCTCCGCTGATCGGCTATGAGTCAAATACCTCGCTCCTTCTATGTTCTAGGGGTATATTAGACGAGAGTCAGTCTCCTGTCTAGGGAGTCGACTTTCCGACGCGATGGCCATTCTGGAATGGACATCAATAGGCGGATGAGACGGGAAAGAGCCATCTCGGCCAGCGACGGTCTGGCAGCCGCGGCGGTCATCGTCGCGGTTGGCTTCTTAGGCAGCCGTCTGCTCGGCCTGCTGCGCACCGTCGCAATCGCGAACAGCTTCGGCACCAGCCCGGAGCTAGGCGCCTACTGGGTCGCGTTCCGTCTGCCCGACATGATCTTCCAGCTCCTGGCAGGCGCGACGCTGGCGAGCGCCTTCATTCCGGTCTTTTCGCGCTACTTCACGCGACAGAGCAGGGAGGAAGCCTGGCGGCTGGCCAGCTCCGTGCTCAACCTAGTCTTCGTCGCGACCGCAGTGCTGGCGCTGCTCGGTCTCTTGCTGGCGCCGCTGCTCGTTCCCCTGATGGCGCCCGGCCTGGGCGAAGACTCCGGCCGGCAGGCGGAGTTGCAGGCACTCGCCGTGCGCCTCACGAGGATCATGCTCATCTCGCCGCTCTTCTTCTCGGTGAGCGGCATGTTCATGGGGATATCCAACGCCCGTCACCACTTCCTCTTCCCCGCACTGGCGCCGTGGACCTACAACCTGTCGATCATCGTCGCTGCGCTCGTGTCGAACAGCGTCGAGGGATTGGCGATAGGTGTTGTCGCGGGCTCCTTTATCCACCTGGCGATCCAGCTTCCGGCCGTGCGCTTCATCGGCATGGTGTGGAAGCCGGTGGCCGATTGGCGCAACCCCGGCGTCCGCGAAGTCGGGCGGCTCATGTTACCGCGCGCCCTCGGCCTGGCGGCGGCTCAGCTCAACTTCCTGGTGACGATCTTCTTCGCTTCGCAGGTCAGCGATGAGGCGATTTCCGCGGTCAACTACGCCTGGCTGATCGTCATGATGCCGCTCGGGCTGTTCGGCATGGCGATATCGACGGCCGTGTTCCCCACGCTTGCCGAGCAGGCCGCGACTGATAGCATGGACGCCCTTCGGCGCACTCTGGCGGTGAGTCTGCGTCTCATCCTGTTTCTCACGCTGCCGGCCAGCGTCGGCCTGATGATCCTGGGCAAGCCGTTGGTGACGTTCCTCTTCGAGCATGGCGCCTTCACGGCCTCCTCGACCGACGTGACTGCCGCCGCTCTCCTGTTCTACGCCATCGGGCTCTTCGCGCAGGGAGGCATCGAGATCCTGAGTCGCGGCTTCTACGCGCTGAGCGACACGCGCACGCCCGTCACCTTCGCCGTCGTCTGCGTGGTTACGAACCTCCTGCTCTGCCTGGCCTTAGTCGGGCCGTTCGGCGTCAGGGGACTGGGGCTGGCCCTGTCGTTGAGCGCAATCCTGGAGTTCTCGCTGCTCTTCCGTGCACTGAGGGTCAGGCTTGTCGGTCTGGAGGAGGACCGGCTGGCGGGCTCACTCATTAAGTCAGCGTCGGCGACTATCGTCATGGCTGAGATCGTTGGACTGATAGTGCTCCTCCTGCATGCTTCCGGCCACCTCAACACCGGCAGTCTCGGCGACGCCTTTCTCGCCCTGTTCGGTGGCAGCGTCCTGGGCGCGATAGCGTTCTTCGGCGTCTCGTCGTATCTCGGGAGCGAGGAGATGGGCGTGCTCCTGCGGCGCTTGCCGATGCTTCACCCTTCGGCCGTGTTCGCCGGGTCGAGCACGACGGAGAGCTCGCCGGAGACACAGGGCCCTTGCTAGCGAGGCTTGATGCTTGCTTTCGGCGCCGGGCCGAGGAGCCCGCCGACCTTGCGCTGCCGGGCGCCCGCATCGTATAATCCACTTGTCCACCGATTCAGTCGGCGCGATTTTGATGAACGGAGACAGTCTTGAGCTTCGCCGATAAGGCGCTGGTATGCCGCGACTGCAACGGCAGTTTCGTATTCACCGCTGGTGAGCAGGAGTTCTACGCGAGTAAGGGCCTGCAAAACGAGCCGGTGCGCTGCCCGTCGTGTCGCACGGCCCGCAAGAACGCCCGCAGCACCGAGGAAGAGGATGGCTACGTCCGCTACGGCGCCTTCGCGAGCTTCGGTGGGCGGACGCCCCGTCAGATGCACCCGGCGACCTGCGCGGAGTGCGGCATGATGACCGAGGTGCCGTTCGTCCCCAGGGGCGACCGTCCCGTCTACTGCAGCGCCTGCTACAATAAGATCCGCGCCGAGACGAAGGCCCCCTCCGAGCTCTAGACCTCCTTCGATGCCCGTTATCGCTTCGCTTGCCGTTGACGCGCGCCCGTCGCGCTGTCTATACTTGTCTTGCGAAAGGCCACGACGGAGACGAGTACGCCGGTAGAGCCGAGCAGCGAGTCCGGTCCGGTGGAAGCGGACGCGGTAGCGCCGGTCGAAAATCCCTCCTGAGCCGCCGACCGAACGATCCAATTGCGATCAAGTAGGCTCGGCCGGAATGCCCACCGTTACCAGGGGCAGGGGCATGATGCGTGCCCCGACGAGAGTTCCGCCGGTGGCGGAGAACGAGGGTGGTACCGCGGGTACGAATTCGGCCCGTCCCTTATTGGGGCGGGTCTTTTTATGGAGTTGTAAGCATGTTCAAACCGGTCCCAACGAAGGTCGACTTTCCAGCCATGGAGCGAGAGACGCTCCAGTGGTGGAGAGAGCAGGCTATGGTCCAGAAATACCTGCGTCGCAATGCTGGCTCATCGAAGAAGTGGTCCTTCATCGATGGTCCAATCACGGCGAACAACCCCATGGGCGTTCACCATGCCTGGGGCCGCACCTACAAAGACCTCTACCAGCGTCTGAAGACGATGCAGGGCTTCCGCCAGCGCTACCAGAACGGCTTCGACTGCCAGGGCCTGTGGATCGAGGTGGAAGTGGAGCGTGAGTTCGGCTTCAAGTCGAAGCGCGAGATCGAGGAGTTCGGCATCGCCCGCTTCGTCGAAGCCTGCAAGGAACGCGTCCGCAAGTTTGCCGCCGTGCAGACAGAGCAGTCCATTCGGCTTGGCTACTGGATGGACTGGGACAACTCCTACTACACGTTCTCCGACGAGAACAACTACACCATCTGGCACGCGCTCAAGCGCTGTCACGAGAACGGCTGGATCTACAAGGGCCACGACGTCATGCCCTGGTGCCCTCGCTGCGCTACCGGCCTGTCGCAGCACGAGATCGTCACCGAGGGCTACCGCGAGCTGACGCACCCCAGCGTTTACCTGCGCCTTCCGTTAGTGGGCCGCGACAACGAGTACCTATTGGTGTGGACGACGACCCCGTGGACCCTTTCCGCGAACGTCGCCGCAGCCGTGCATCCGGAGCTTACGTACGTTCGCGCTCGCCAGGGGAGCGACGTCTACTACCTCGCGAGGGCAGCTCTCGGCTCGCTGCAGGGCGAGTACGAAGTCCTCGGCGAGCTGAGCGGCAAAGACATGCTGGACTGGACCTACCGAGGCCCCTTCGACGAGCTGCCGCGGCAGGAGGGCGTCGAGCACCGCGTCATTCCCTGGGAAGAGGTCAGCGAGACGGAGGGCACGGGCATCGTCCACATCGCTCCCGGCTGCGGCAAGGAAGACTTCGAGCTTCGCAAGGAGTTCGGGCTCGCCGTCATCGCGCCGCTGGATGAAAACGGCGTCTTCCTCGACGGCTACGGCTGGCTGAGCGGCCGCAGCGTCAACGACGTCGCGCAGCCTGTATTCGACGACCTGGAGCGCAAGGGCCTCCTCTATCGCGTACAGGACTACATGCACCGCTACCCCGTCTGCTGGCGCTGCGACAGCGAGCTCGTGTTCCGGCTCGTCGATGAGTGGTTCATCTCGATGGACGAGTTGCGCGACCGCATCGCCGCCGTGACGAAGAAGATCCGCTGGATACCCGAGTTCGGCCTCGCGCGAGAGTTGGACTGGCTCCAGAACATGGAAGACTGGATGATCTCCAAGAAGCGCTATTACGGCCTGGCCCTACCCATCTACGAGTGCGCATGCGGCAACGTCGACGTGATCGGCGGCGAAGATGAGTTGCGGGAGCGCGCCGTCGAAGGCTGGGACGCGTTCGCAGGGCATTCGCCGCACAAGCCCTGGATCGACGCGGTGAAGATCGTCTGCTCGAAGTGCGGCGAGAAGGTATCGCGCATACCGGACGTGGGCAATCCCTGGCTGGACGCGGGCATCGTCCCCTACTCGACGCTGGACTACCGTCACAACCGGCCTTACTGGGAGGAGTGGTTTCCCGCCGATTGGATATCGGAGAGCTTCCCGGGGCAGTTCCGCAACTGGTTCTACTCGCTCCTGGCCATGAGCACCGTCATGGAGGACCGCGAGCCGTTCCGCTGCTGCTTCGGCTATGCGCTCCTTCGCGACGAGCAGGGCGAGGAGATGCACAAGAGCAAGGGGAACGCCATCTGGTTCGAGGACGCTGCGGAGCGCATGGGCGTCGACGTGATGCGCTGGCTCTTTTGCCGCCACAACCCGATTGCAAACCTGAACTTCGGCTGGCACAGCGGCGACGAGATCCGGCGCGGCCTTATGCTGACGCTCTGGAACACCTACTCGTTCTTCGTCACCTACGCCAACATCGACCGCTTCACGCCCGGTGCCGCCGAGAAGCCGCGCTCGGAGCTCGATCGCTGGATACTGTCCAACCTCAACAAGCTCGTCGATGACGTGACGGCGGACCTCGAGGAGTTCGACTCCGCGACCGCGACCCATCGCGTCGAGTCCTTCGCCGAGGGCCTGTCGAACTGGTACGTGCGACGGAGCAGGCGTCGCTTCTGGAAGAGCGAAGACGACGCCGACAAGCGCGCCGCCTACGATACGCTGTACACATGCCTTGTCACGTTGAGCCGGCTGCTGGCGCCGTTCATCCCGTTTCTCGCCGAGGAGATGTACCAGAACCTGGTGCGCTCTCACGACGACTCCGCGCCGGAAAGCGTGCACCTGTGCGACTGGCCAAAGGCGGACCTCTCGCTTGTAGACCCGCGCCTCGATGAGCAGACACGGCTGGTGATGCGTCTCGTCAGCCTGGGGCGCGCTGCGCGGAGCAAGGCCGGCATCAAGGTGCGTCAGCCGCTGGCCCGGGCCTACGTGAAGGTGCGTGCCCGCTTGGAAGAGGAGGCTGCCCGCCGTCTGGAGAGCCAAATCCTGGACGAGCTGAACGTCAAAGAGCTGGAGTTCATGAAGAACGAAGGCGAATTCGTCGACTTCCAGGTGCGCCCGAATGCGGCTCTGCTCGGTCCCAAGTACGGCGGCGCGCTTCGAGAGATCGAGGAGGCGCTGCGAGGGCTCGACGCCGCGTCCGTCGCGCGCGCGGTCGCTGAGGGCGAGGCGGTCGCGGTCGGCGGCTACACGCTGGAGCCGGCGGAGTTCTCGGTGAGCGCTGTCGACAGGGAAGGCTACCGCACGGCCATGGAATCAGGCTACGCCGTGACGATCCCGACGGAGATCGGCGCGGAACTGCTGGACGAAGGGCTGGCGCGGGAGATCGTGCACCGCGTGCAGACGATGCGTCG
>Ga0315284_10005540_pt1 | contig 17942 bp, 11 predicted proteins | sample YL17G09_16_MG_FD_203696 | JGI IMG/M metagenome (GOLD analysis project Ga0315284, IMG submission 203696) | Sediment microbial communities from Yellowstone Lake, YNP, Wyoming, USA - YL17G09_16 | ecosystem: Environmental > Aquatic > Freshwater > Lake > Sediment | place: USA: Wyoming | collected...
TTTTAAAGTAACCGGTGATGGAAGCAATGCAGCATGGAATAATACTACCTGGATAACTTTTATTCAGCGTGGCTCAGATTCCCCGTACCAAACCCGGTTTAAAATCATGCATTCCGAAAGAGGAGTCTATTGCCTTTATCACTGCCAGGACAATAAGATTTCGGCTACCCTGAGAGGCGAAAACCTTGATATTTACCGTGAGGATGTTGTGGAGGCTTTCTTCTGGGCAGATGAAACAGTACCGGTTTATTTCGAATATGAACTTTCGCCGTTAAATTATGAATTGGTTTTAATGGTGCCCAATTATGATGGCAATTTTTTAGGTTGGATCCCCTGGCATTACAGTGGAAAACGGCTGACTCAACATGCTGTATCCCTGCAGCATGAAAAAGAAAATGAAAATGCTGTTACATCCTGGACGGGAGAATTTTTCATTCCCTATGAATTGATGAAACCCATGGTACAATCTGCACCCAAAAAAGGAACACACTGGCGTGCTAATTTTTACAGGATCGACTATGATAAAGGCCCTGCCGACTGGTCCTGGATGCCGGTGAATACGAATTTTCATGATTATCAGCGATTCGGGACGATACTTTTTCAATAAACATTTCCGCTCATTTAAGTTCTTGCAGATTCCTCACTCGTCCCTTGTCCCTTGGCCCTCGTCCCTTTTTAAAGTTTTTTACTAAACTTTGGAAACTTTTTATGTATTTTTTGTTTCCAAAGTTTTTTTAGTTTATATTTGCAGCATGAATGAAGAATTATCGAATATACTTCAACGGGTTCATACGCTTTACCGGAAATACGGTATCAAGAGCGTGACCATGGATGATGTGTCTCGTGAATTAGGCATTTCCAAGAAAACGCTTTACCAATACGTCCGTGACAAAGACGAACTGGTCAGAAAGGTAATTGAATTGGAAATATCTACCCGGCATGATTATATGCACGATAGTTGCAAAGAAAACCTGAATGCCATTGAGGAATTGACAGAAATCGCCCGTTGTATTGGCTATATGCTAAAAGAATACAGTGCGGTTACCGAATATGATCTCAGGAAATACTATCCTGATCTTTATGTCAGGATGCGTGAAGTAAGGCGGGAACAAATGTATCGATTCATACAGGACAATTTAATAAAAGGGAAGAAAGAAGGATTGTATCGTGAGAATCTGAATGTCGACATTCTCTCGAGATTGAGTGTATCCTATATCGACAGTATGTTCGAAAGTGAGGTAATTACCCTCACCGAATTCCTGGATCAGCATTTTTTCTTTGAATATCTGGTATATCATTTACGGGGTATAGCGAATGAAAAAGGTCTACAGGTTTTAGAGATTCAGCTCAGAAATCTGGAGGCAGGAAAACAATAGCCATCCCTGGGATCAAAGATATTAATTGGTTCTTAACAATTCATATATTACATAGTTGCGATTAAGTTTATTTATTAAAGTAAAAACAGTACAGATGAAAATCATTTCAGTTTTTTTCACATGGCTGGTGTTTTGTCTGGCATTGCCTGTCACAGCGCAGACGCAGCCCGGCACCGACCCCATAAGGTTCTCACTTAACGAAGCAAAGCAATATGCTTTAAATAACAGTCCGGTATTATTAAACTCAGCGCGCGATGTTGAGATAGCCCGGAAGAAGTTATGGGAAAATACAGCTACAGGACTTCCTCAGGCAGATTTGAGCAGTTCATATGCATATTCTCCCAAACTTTCAGGTTTAACTTCTGTTTTTACGGGTGGTGATACAACCGGTGGAGGAGGAGGAAGTCCTTTCGGGTTTTCAATTAATCCGGAGGATCTTAAAACATCTTTTTCTATGAATATCAGAGTAACACAGCTTATTTTCAGCGGTCAGTATATTGTCGGACTAAAGGCAGCAAAAGTGTATGCCAGCCTTTCAGAATTAGCCAACAGCAAGTCCGTGATAGGTATAATTGAAAACATTACAACTACCTATTTTACTTTACTGATAGCCAGGGAGTCAAAAGACATCCTCGATTCCACTTTGAAAACTGTACAGAAAACCCTGTTTGAAACCGAACAATTGTATGCAAACGGTTTTGCCGAGTCAACCGATGTGGATCAGTTGAAAATTCTTGTGTCGAATATCAAAAGCTCCCTGTCAGTTACCGAAAGACAAATTGAACTGATGGACCGTTTGTTAAAGTTTCAGATGGGAATACCCATCGATCAGGCAATTGTGCTGACTGACCAGATTGATCCCCTGGTTACTGTTATGAACTTCGAAGCTGCTGTGCTGGATAGTTTCAAACTGGAGAACAATATTGACTTTCAGATGCTGACTACTCAGGAAAAGCTGATGAAACTGAACATGCAGGTTAATATGGCACAATATCTGCCCACCGTGGCCGGTTTCTATAACCGGTATGAGGATTTCGACAACAACTTTTTCAATGATCAGTCGCCCAACATGTTCGGACTATCACTCAGCTTTCCGTTGTGGACCAGTGGTCAGCGCAATTCCCAGGTGAGTCAGAGCCGTCTCGATTATATGAAAGCCCAAACCAACACCCGGATGGCATCAGAAAGTCTCCTGATCCAGTATGAAACTTCGCTTTCGGAATTCCTATCGGCACGGGACATTTATGTTATGCAAAAAGAAAACCGCAATCTGGCGCTGCACATTTATGAGAAATCTCTTAAAAAGTTCACGGAAGGGATAGGATCAAGTCTCGATCTGAATCAGACCCAATCCCAGTATTTTGAGGCAGAAGGAAGTTATTTTAATGCCCTGATGTCACTTGTTTCTGCCAAATCGAAACTCGAAAGTCTTTTAGCCAAATCAGCCAACTAAATTGAAACCACTAATAACATAATAAAATGAAAACCAAAGTATTGATCGTTCTAACCCTATTGACTGTTGCAGCCTGTGGCGGCAGCAAAGAAGCCAAACTCGAAGCGTTAAAGACCCAACGTGATAAAATCACTCAGAAAATCGAAAAACTTGAAATGGAAATAGCAGCCTCTTCGGATTCAACTGCCAGTGTTGTAGCGTCTACCTTTGTATCCATCGAGGACATACAACCTCAGGTTTTCAATCATTATATTGAGGTTCAGGGGAAACTGGATGGCGATCAAAACCTCGCCATTTATCCCGAAGTGATGGGTAACGTAGTGGAAGTTTATGCCAGGGAGGGTCAGCGGGTCAGTGCAGGCCAGGTTTTGGCCCGCGTCAACGATGCCGCCTATCAGGATCAGTTAAAATCACTTCAATCCACCTATGATCTGGCACTTGAAACATTCCAGAAACAGGAAAACCTTTGGAAACAGCAGATCGGTTCCGAGATTCAATACCTGCAGGCAAAATCCGGCAAGGAATCTTTAGAATCACAAATAGCCGGTGTGAAGAAGCAGATTGACATGATGCGCATCAAATCACCTATTTCGGGCAATGTTGAAGAATCCCTAATAAAGGTCGGCCAGGCAGTTTCGCCTTCCTTCCCTGCTTTCAGGGTGGTCAATTTCAGCCATCTTAAGGTTACTGCCGATGTTGCCGAGGCCTATACAGCCAAGATTAATATCGGTGATGAAGTAATTGTATTCCTGCCGGATGTTAAACAGGAGATTACTGCCAAGGTTACTTTTTGCAGCAAGTACATCAATCCCACCAACCGTACTTTTGCGGTAGAGGCGCTGTTTAAAACAGTTACGGACAACCTGAAGGCAAACATGATATCGGTAATGAAAATTAACGATTACCATGCCCCCAAGGCAATTGTTCTGCCAATTAATATTATTCAGACCGATAATAAAGGACAATTTGTATTAGTAGCCAAACAGGAAAGCAATCAGTATGTTGCCAGGAAGCAGGCCGTTCAGACCGGACAGATCTATAACGGTCTGGCTGAGATTGTCAGCGGGCTTGAACCAGGTCAGAAAGTCATCACCGGTGGTTACCTGAACCTGAATGATGGTGAGGCCATCAGGTTCTAAATCCTTAATACCCTAAGAAAATGATTCAAAAATATAAAGAATTCAAGCCCACCAGTTGGGCCATTGACAATAAAACCAGCATGTATGTGCTGGCAGCAATTCTCGTTATTTTCGGCTTTATCAGTTATATTACAATTCCGAAAGAACAGATACCGGAAATCAAGTTGACTTATGTCATGGTTAGCACCCTCTATCCGGGCACCTCACCATCGGATATTGAGAACTTTGTAACCCGTCCGCTGGAAAAGAACATGAAGTCCATACAGGATGTCAAGGTAATCACCAGCAATTCGGTTCAGGATTTTTCAACCATTTTAGTTGAGTTTAATACGGGTATGGATATTTCGGAGGCGAAACAAAGGGTGAAGGATGCTGTTGACAAGACGAAGAAAGATCTGCCCAACGATCTGCCTGCCGAACCTTCGGTTATGGAACTGGACTTCTCAGAATTCCCGATCATGAATATTAATCTTTCAGGAGAGTACAGCCTGGATAATCTGAAAACCTATGCCGATAAAATGGCTGACCGGATCGAAGAGGTACCTGAAATTACGCGTGTGGATATTTTGGGAGCACTCGACCGTGAAATTCAGGTGGACGTTGATATGTATAAAATGCAGGCGGCCAAGGTTACTTTCCGGGATATCCAGAGTGCTATCCAGTATGAAAACATGACTATTTCCGGAGGCAGTATTGACATGGCTGGCATGAGCAGGTCGGTACGCGTGGTGGGTGAATTTTCTGATGTGGATGTTATCCGCAATATCAGTCTCATTTCCTCGAGTGGCGCTATTGTGAGGCTTTCCGACATTGCCGACATCAAGGACTCTCATAAAAAAGCAGAGAGCTTCTCCCGCCTGGCCGGCAAAAACGTCGTTACCCTGAATGTAATTAAAAAGAGCGGGGCCAATCTTATCAATGCTGCTGACCAGATCAAGGTCATAACCGATAACATGAAAGCCAACGATTTACCAAAGGATTTAAACATAACAGTATCCGGCGACCAATCGTATTATACACGCATCATCCTGAAAGAACTCAACAATACCATCATCATCGGATTTATCCTGGTCACCATCGTACTGATGTTCTTTATGGGACTTACCAATGCAATCTTTGTAGGTTTCTCGGTTCCTCTGTCCATGGCACTGGCTTATATAGTCATTCCCGGTTTTGATTTTACACTGAACATGCTGGTAATGTTCTCATTCATTTTTGCCTTGGGGATTGTTGTGGATGATGCTATTGTAGTAATTGAAAATACACACCGGATCTTTACCAAGACAGGAATGGATATAAAGAATTCTGCCAAGGCTGCTGCCGGTGAGGTGTTTGTGCCCATTCTTTCCGGTACCCTTACCACCCTGGCTCCCTTCTTCCCACTGGCATTCTGGCCGGGCGTTGTGGGTAAGTTCATGTATTATATTCCTGTCACATTGATCATTACCCTTTTTGCATCCCTGATTATAGCGTATGCCTTTAACCCTGTATTCGCCGTAACGTTTATGAAACCTGATGAAAAGGAAGGTGAAGTCCGTGACCGGAAAGCCATACTAAAAACCGGGCTTATTATTTTCCTGATCTCGGCAGTTTTTTATATTCCGGGTTTCACCGTTGGCAAGTTTTTCTTAGGCCTCGCTAACTTTGGAGTTTTCCTTGCTATCAGCTATGTTCTGCACAATTTATTCATGTGGAAAGTATTGCTGAGATTTCAGCAAAACGTCATACCCAGAATGTTGCATTCCTATGAAAAAGTTTTAAGGTGGGCATTGAAAGGCCGCAGGCCTGTTCGCCTGCTCTGGGAACTGATAGCCCTGTTTGTCATCAGCATTATCATTTTTGTGGCCAGTAAGCCGAATCTTTTATTCTTCCCCGATAGTGACCCTGCCTCGATTTATGTCAGTATAAAAATGCCCGTCGGGACAGAAGTTCACGTCACAGATTCAGTCACCAAAATGGTAGAAGATCGTGTTTTCAAAATCCTGGGTGAAAATAATCCGATCGTTGAATCGGTTATTGCCAATGTTGCCAAGAATGCATCTTCTGAAATGTTCAGTTCAGGCGCTGTTACCTCAAACCTTGGAAGGATCACGATCAACTTCGTAGAATTTGCCAAGCGGCATGGAGAGAAAACCACACCGTATATGGATAAAATACGAAAAGAGGTCAGAGATATCGCCGGAGCTGAAATTACCGTGGATAAAGAAAACATGGGCCCACCTGTCGGAAAACCTATCAATATAGAAATATCCAGTGAAAATCTTGGAGAACTCATTCTTACCACGGAGAATTTAAAACGCTTTATTGATTCTCTTGAAATTGGCGGCATTGAAGAGCTGAAATCGGATTTTGAGACCTTTAAGCCCGAACTGATCGTCGTTGTTGACCGTCAACGGGCCAACCGTGAAGGTATTACCACAGCACAAATCGGTAGTGAATTGCGTACAGCAATCATCGGTACTGAAGTTTCCAAATATCGTGTGGAAGAAGAACAATACCCCATACAATTGCGTTACAATGAGTACCTCAGAGAAAATATCGACCGGCTGATGAATCTCAAGATTACATTCATGGATATGGCAAGTGGACGCTTGAAGAGCATTCCGCTCTCATCGGTGGCTACGGTAACTTACCAGAATACTTATGGTGGTATTAACCGGAAAGATTTGAAACGGGTGATTATCCTGTCCTCAAACCTGTTATCAGGTTATAACTCAAACGAGGTGAATATGAAGCTTCGTCAAGTGCTGCCCAAGTTTAAAAAACCTGCAGGAACTGAAATTTCCATAACGGGTGAGCAGGAAGATCAGGCTGAGAACATGGTATTTCTGTCCAAAGCAATGCTGGTAGCATTATTCATGGTTATGTTCATCCTGATCACTCAGTTTAACTCACTGAGCAAACCTATCATCATCGTATCAGAGGTAGTATTCAGCATAATAGGAGTATTGCTTGGATTCAGCATTTTCGGGATGGATTTCTCCGTAATCATGACCGGTATGGGACTTGTTGCGCTGGCTGGTATTGTGGTAAGGAACGGTATCTTACTGGTTGATTTTACAGATAAACTGAGGGGTGAAGGCGTGCGCACCCGTGAAGCGATCATACAGGCCGGGAAAATCAGGATTACCCCTATTGTTCTGACAGCCACAGCAACTATACTCGGTTTGATCCCGCTGGCAATCGGATTTAATATCAATTTCAGCACCCTGCTGACCGATTTGAATCCTCACATCCATATCGGAGGTGATACCAAAGCTTTCTTCGGTCCTTTGGCCTGGACGATCATTTTCGGCCTTTCTTTCGCTACTGTTCTTACCCTGGTGTTTATACCGGTAATGTACAGCATTCTGCATAAAGCTAATATAAACTTCATCCGGAGCAATCATAGGAGGAAGCTGAGAAGGGAAGCCAGAAGAAAGTGACAAGGGACGAGTGACGTGTAACGAGTAGTGAAGTGGGTTTTGAGATCGCCAAACTCATCACTCGTCACTCGTCACTCGTTACTTTAATGTATTATTCCTGATAAATTTCGATCCTTAAAAGCCTGCTCCTAAAATGTTGCAAACACACTCCGGTGAATTTGCCGCCCTGCTTGTAGCTTTCTTCTGGTCAATTACAGCTTTATCATTTGAAGCTGCCAGCAGAAAGGTGGGTTCCCTGTCGGTGAATATCATCCGACTGGTGATCGGGCTTTTTTTTCTCACCTTGTTAAATTTGATTGTTAGAGGACTATTGTTACCAACCGATGCATCTCTCCATAACTGGATATGGTTGTCAGTATCGGGTTTGATCGGTTTCGTAATGGGTGACTTTTTTCTGTTCAAGTCCTATACTATTATTGGCTCATGGTTTGCCATGCTCATCATGACCCTTGCGCCTCCCATGGCGGCAATTTTCGGATGGATTCTGCTCCATGAACGCTTGAGTCTGTTGTCTGTAGCCGGCATCATCACTACAATGGCCGGGATTGTTATTGCCATGTTCCGGCGCGACAGGGAAAACCGTAAAGTGACCGTCAGTAAACCCTTACTTGGATTGCTCTATGCTTTTGGAGGTGCTTTGGGTCAGGCATTGGGCATAGTTGTGAGTAAATATGGCATGCAGCAGTACAATCCCTTTGCCGCCACTCAAATACGGATCATTATGGGCATAATTGGTTTTATAGTCCTGATTACATTAGCGGGCAAATGGCGGTCTGTGCGGACTGCCCTCACTGATCGTAAAGCGATGATTCCCATAACAATCGGTTCATTTTTCGGGCCATTTCTGGGAGTTTCTTTCTCCCTGCTGGCTATCCAGCACACTTCCGCGGGAGTCGCCTCTACAATAATGGCATTAGTACCTATTTTTATTATTCCGCCGAGTATTATGCTTTTTAAACACAAGGTGACAGCCCGGGAAATCATCGGAACCATAATCAGTTTGGGGGGAGTAGCATTGTTCTTTTTATAGAATAAACGATTAAACGATTAAACGATTAAACGATTAAACATTTTTGCATTAATCATCCATATTAATTACATTCGAACCAACTTAATATCTACTATTATGAATGATTATTTCAGACGTGCCGGAAAATTTATCCTGTATATGGTTGTGATATTTGTAGTGGTGCTGGTTATATTTCCAAAGATCACCGGAGGAAAAACACCGGACATAACCTGGAGTGATTTCTTACACAATCAACGGTTTACTATTTTCATGGGATTGCTTCTGGCCTATTCATTCGTATACCCTTTAATTGCCTTTGCAAAAATCAAACGCCACCTGAATGGGAGTTTCGCTGACAACCGTGCCGTATTTGAAAAAGCTTTTGAAACGCTGCAATATATTAAAACAGAAGAAACGCCTGATAGGATTGTTTTTCGCAGAAAATCTCAATTTGCACGCTTCGCACAATGGTATGAAGACAGCGTTGTGATCAACCTTGCTGAAAATCCGGTTATTATCTCAGGAATGCGTAAGTCTGTGACAAGGATTGACAGGATCATTGATCAATTATTGATCAGGGCTTCGGAATAATTTCCGATTCAGGTTGTTTTTTGGGTTTTGTTGCTGACATATCGCTGTGATACAAAATCCCAGTTTACAACGTTCCAGTAAGCATCGATATATTCGGCCCGCCGGTTCTGATATTTCAGGTAATAGGCATGTTCCCAAATATCAATACACAGAAGCGGGAATCCCTTTTCAGCGACGAGGTCCATTACCGGACTATCCTGATTGGGCGTTGCAGTAATTTTAAGAATATCACCATCTGCAACCAGCCAGGCCCAGCCTGAGCCAAATACTGTTTTTGCAGCAGTGTTGAACTTTTCTTTAAAAGCATCCAGTGAACCAAAATGTTTGTTCAATGCATCCAGTAATTCTTTCGAGGGCTGCTTACCGGTGGCCGGTGCCAGCATTTTCCAAAATAATTTATGATTCAGGTATCCTCCCCCATTGTTGCGGATGGCCAACGGATATTTGGATACTTCCGCCAATAATTCAAGCGCCGTTTTACCGGTTAAACCCGCTTCTTTAACAGCAGCATTAAGTTTTTCCGTATAGGCAGCATGATGCTTTGAATAGTGCAGTTCCATGGTTCTTGCATCAATGTATGGTTCAAGGGCATCATAAGCATAAGGTAATTCCGGGAGCAAAAATTCACCGTTCCATTTCTTCTTCTTTCTAGCAGCTTTCAGCTTTGTAGTAAAGCCTGATGCAAAAACGCCTGCCGCTCCCAGGAAAACTGATTTCAGGAATGTTCGTTTATCCACTTTCAAATGTTATTTAATGGGTAACAATAAACTTATAACAAACATACGATAAAAATGTTTCACTTCTCAGGATAAAGCACCACCCTTACATACTTCTTCAAATCAATCTTCCTTGCAGCTTCCTGCAGTCTTTCCGAAGTAACCGAGTCAATTCGGCTGGCATATTGTGTGATCAGCCCCGGGTCATCCAGGCGGTAAACATCCACAAGCTGTCCGATCCAGTAACTGTTTTCCTTGAGATTCTTTTCCAGATCGCGCCGTTGCGCTTCTTTAACCTTTACCAGGTCTTCGGGCGTTACTCCATTTTTCTGGATTTTGCGGATCTCATTAATGGCAGCCTTTGTCAACACTTCGGTATTATCGGGAGAGCAAGGGATTATGATATTCACAACGACATGTGAATAAGGTATTCTGACCAGATCAATACTCGCACCTGTGCTGTAAACGCCGCTCATTTCTTCCCTGAGCACATCTGTATAACGGATTGTAAGCAATTGCCCCAGTGATTCAAAGATGTGGGTTTCCATTGGATCCCAGGGTTCAATGGTTTCAAAGTAAAGTCCCACACGGCTTTTGGGATCCTTACCCTTGAAAACTGATATATCGGTCTTTTTAGCCGGAGGCCTTATGCCCATATCCTTCCAGTTTTCAACACGCTTTGTTGATGGAAGGCTTGCCAGGTAAGTCTCAATCATTGGCTTAACACTGTCAATTTTAAACGATCCCACAAGAAAGAAAGTAAAATCAGATGCGTCTCCAAAACGATCTTTATAAATATCGTACAGTCTGCTCAAATTTACCCGGGCAAAATCACTTTCGGCAGGAATAATGTCAGCCCTGGGATTATTTTGGGTTTTTGCCCGGATGAACTGATCTCTGAAATAGGTTTCAGGAGTGGATGTGGCATTTTTAAAATATCCTTTCTGAAGAGACATGACAGACTCAAACATTGCGCTGTCTTTCCTTGGTTGCGTAAAATACTGGTAAGTCATTTGCATCATGCTTTCAAGATCTTTGGGCGCAGCCGAACCGGTTATACCTTCATAATAATCACTGATATAAGGGCTCACCGATACATTTTTACCAGCCAGTAGTTTGTTAATATCAGAAGGTGTATAATTCGCAAAACCGCATTCATTAACGATATCGTCGGCATAATAAGCCGACTGGTGATCATCAGTCCCATAAACCGAATATCCGCCCGGACTAAAGGCGCTGAAAAGCACTTCATCATTTTTAAAATCTGTAGATTTTAAAACCACTTTAGCGCCATTTGACAACTTCATTTCAATAACACCAAGGTTTTCATTCTTTTTAGTCAGAAGAATCCTTCCTTTTTTTGGATTATCACTCATTAACTGGCTGCCGGCAATCTTGTCCTGGTAAGGTGCAATTTCACTCCTTGTTGCCATGTCAATAGCAGAAAGCACTTTTGCATTGTCCGGTAATTGTAAACCTTCCTTTTGGGGGGCTATAACAAACATTACCCGGTTATCGCGGGTCATATTCGTGCGCAATATTTCATTCACTTCATCGAGGGTGATGCCATCGAGGTACTCTTTTGCAAAATTGTATTCAAATTCAATTCCCGGAATAGGTTCATCCTGAAGAAAGTTACGGATGTATTCGCCGGCAAGGTTGGCAGAATTGGTTTTATTGCGCTCATTGTAAGCGTTTTCAATTAATGCAAAATACTCTTTTTTCTGGCGGGCAAGTTCATTGGCAGTAAAACCGTACTGAATGGCTCTTTCGCTCTCCGTAATCAATGCCTGTATGCCTCTTTCAATACCGGTTTCAGGTACCAAAGCTATTAATTGAAAGAAGCTTTTTTCAGGCACCATGGAACCGTATGCCACCTGAGAATTCATTACCGGCGGATCAGCCTGCTCCCTTAGCTCATCCAGGCGCTGGGTTAACATGCCGGTTATAAGCTGATAGGCAAGTGATTTCCTGTAGTCTTTTTGCAGTGTTTCTTTTTCCGGATTTGTCTTGCAGAATAATGCCAGCTGAACAACAGGCATCTCCTTATCAGCAACTACCAATGCCTTTGTACCGGGTTGATCAGGAATGGGGAAACCAGTTCGTGGTCTTGGATTTGCCGGGTTCTTTAAACCGCTGAAATGGTCATGTATGGTTTTCTCAACGGCATCGGGATCTATATCACCTACAACAACAAATGCCATCAGATCAGGCCTGTACCAGTCTGCATAGAACTCCTTGATTTTATTGTGGGGCGCTCCTTCGATAATTTCCTTTTTCCCGATCGGAAGCCTGTTGGCATACTGCGATCCTTCAAATAAAGCCGGGTACAGCTTATCCATTAACCGTTGACTGAGTCCCTGGTTAATCCGCCATTCCTCAAGGATAACACCTCTTTCCTTATCAATTTCGACTCCATCAAAACTCAGGTTATGTGCCCAATCCTCCATGATCTGAAACCCTTTCTCAAGGATATGAGCCGAATCGGTAGGAAGCGTGAGCATATACATGGTTTCATTTAAAGAAGTCATTGCATTTACCTCGGGGCCAAATTGCACGCCAACCGATTGCATGTAATGAACTAAATCATTCTTGGCAAAATTCTTCGTCCCGTTGAAAGCCATATGCTCTACAAAATGGGCCAATCCCAGCTGATCTTCATCCTCCAGCACCGAACCTGCTTTCACAACAAGCCTCATTTCAACCCTGTTTTCGGGTTTGCTGTTTTTCCTGATATAATAAGTCAGACCGTTGTCAAGCTTTCCTATCCTGATCTGTTCATCAACAGGGATAAGCTGTTCAAGTTTGTCCTGAGCCTGGCTGTACTGCAACGACAGCAAAATAAAAAACAATACGGCAATGCGTTGCCGCAATAATAGCATAATAGTTTTTTTCATGATTGTGGATTATACAATATATAATAACGTAATCACCGGATTATTGCTTTTGAGCAGGAAGAAATGGGAAATAATAATGAAGGTTTTCTTTGGTAAGCCGGGTTCCGTATTCGGAATCCTGAAAAGCTTCGCAGTACCTAATTTTGTTTCCCCGTTCGGCACCATAGAGTTCCACCAGTTTTGCCCTGAAGGGATCAGCATCCCAGGCGGATTTTCTCATTTTCCCCAGCAAGGCACGTCTTTCAGAGTCTGTTTTAGGAACCTGATCCAGGATGCCCATATTGAATGGCAGCCATTCATACATCTGCGAAGTATGCTGGTGGTACATGTCCATCTTTTTTTCGATGACATCATCAATGTCAATGCAAACATCAGGTTTAAAAGGTTCGGGATGGGTAAACCCATCATAGGTATATAAAAATACTGGATTTTTAGCGAGGAAAGGGACTTCCGGTAATATGGCAGGAACTGTCACCATGTAGGCGGCATCATTGACGAGTATTCCGGTATACCGGTGATCGGGATGATAATCATAGGGCCGGGGGTAAATTACTAAATCAGCCTTCTGTTCCCGGATGAGCTTTATTACCTGCAGCCTGTTCTCATAGGTAGGCATAAGCTGACCATCATGGTTATCGAGTGTAATGTACCTGACCCCGATCACTTCCCCTGCCTTCCGTGCTTCTTCCCTACGTATTTTGGCCAGCTCCGCAGCTTTTATTGACTGATGGCCCGCATCACCATTGGTCAGCGATACCATCAGCACATCATATCCAAGCTGTACCCATTTGTAGGCTGTACCACCCACTTCATCCGGATCGTCGGGGTGGGCACCGATGATGATAATGTGGAGTTTATAATCCTGTTTTGTCTGTGCCTGTAAGACTGAGAAACTCAATACTAGTGCTAATAGACAGAAAATTAAACTGATCTTTTTCATGATATAATCTTTATGTTAGTACTTTACTATAGCAATTATTAAGGCATTTGGTTCACGAACAAAAATAACATTTAAAGGATTATTAAAAATAAAAATAATTAACATGTCCGGACTAGTTTCAAATCAACTGTCATGCTGAACCTCGCCTGACCGAAGTCATTCGGGCAGGGGATGGGCTGTTTGAATAGCACTTATGTACCATTAATCAATAATTTCTCTTCTGTCCTGAAAACCCAAAGTACTCCTCCTGCGCATATGGCTGCCCTAAGCACATCCTCCGACTTCGTCAGTGCCATCGGGGTCCTCGCCGATTATAATGGCAGTGGCGAAAACATAAGTAGCATTAAAAGAATAAATTATCTGAATTCCCTAAGAGTTTTTCATATGAGGGGACATCATAAATAAGTTATTCGAACTTAAGCAATTCAGCAGCGTTGGTTCGGGAAGCCCTTATGGTTTGTGAACCGATTGTCAGTAAACCAATGAAAATGACAAATAGAATTCCAAAAAGCAATGTGCCTGCTCCAAAGCTAACATGATTTGCCATGTATTTAAACCACATATTGTTAAGCATATAGGCAAGAGGTGTGGCAATAATAGCAGCAATGATCAGCAACCATAAATATGATCTTGAGATCAGCAATAATATATTGGCAGGCAATGCCCCATAGGCTTTACGTACGGCAATTTCCTTGATCCGGGTTTGCGTACTGAATGTTGCCATACCGAGGAGTCCCAGGCATGAGATAATGATCACAAGTAGCGAAACATAACCTACTGTGTACAAGACATCCCCAAAAAATGAGTAATATTCTTTAATATTGTCATCCAGAAAGTCTCCTTCCATATCATGAACGGGATCAATTTTTTTCCATTCCTTTTTAATTTTATCGACTGTCCCTTTCAGATCCGATGAACTGATCCTGAAAACTGCCAAATTGTATTTTTTGGGATTAATCCTGAGAATTAATGATTTTTGGTTGAGGAAAAGCGCAGCATATTTATAGTCCTTTACCACTCCTATCACCTGAACCAGCGTGGAATCATCCAGTATCAAATATTTACCAATGGCCTCGGAAGGAGTACCCAGGTTAAACTGATGGGTAGTGAATTCATTAACAATCACAAATTTCTCCCGCTCTGTATTGATGTTCTCAGAGAAGTTCTGCCCTGCCAGCAAGGTGAGCCCCATTGCCGGAATGTAGTTTGCATCCACTGAAAAATAGTGGCAGTCAACCTTCTCATCCTCCGTATTCACACGTATTTGTACGCCCCATACGTTGCCTCTACCAGGTATGTGGGAGGCCGCTGATATATAGCTGATCTCAGGCAAACTGCTATATACATCTTTTACCCTGTTGATATCCTGTCCTTGCAGTTTTAAATTAAATACCTGTTCGCGGTCAAAACCCATCTCTGCATTGATCATATAGTTCATCTGCCTGAACAACAAAACGATAGTTATGATGAAAATCATAGAGAATGCAAACTGGGTGACGAGTAAAATCTTGCGTAGGGTAAGCCTGCTAAACAGCTTAATATTGAGTACTCCTTTTAAAACATTCTGCGGATTGAAAGCAGAAATAAAAAATGCCGGTAAGATCCCTGCCAGTAATCCGGTAAATATGGCAAAAATGAAAAATATAAGGTAAACAACAAAGTTTTGTTGCGGGCGTACTTCCAATATCGACATCATTTTCATTCCGGTAAATCCAGGCAATAAGAACTGAAGGAGTAATATTGAGATCAGAAGTGCCAGAAGAGAAATTAATACTGCTTCAAGTAAGAACTGCATGATGATCTTGCCGCGTGTAGCTCCTATCGTTTTACGCACACCCACTTCTTTTGCCCGCATCAGTGACCTTGCTATGGAAAGGCTCGTGTAATTAAAAGCCGCCAGAACAATTACCAAAAGAGCCATACCGCCAAGAAAATAAACCATGACATCCCATAAAAAGAAACCAATTTCATTTCCACGCAGAGGACCCGGAACAATTTTTGTCAAAGGCTGCAAAGCAAAAGAGACATTTGTTTTCTCCTTATCCGGGTATTTCTCCTGGCTAATATTGTCAAGAACGCCTTGAATATCTGTTTTATCAGCGTTATCTGTTAACAGAACATATATATAATTGGAATAGAAGTTGTTCCAATCGGTGGCAGTGATCTTTTCTGCCTTTCGATTTTTTTCATAAGACTCCAGCGTACTGGCAGATGCAAGGGCTTCAAAGCGGATATGTGATTTTCTGCTGCTTTTTTTAATGACACCCACTATAGTAAAATTCCCAATGCTATCAACCTGCAATGTCTTTCCCAACGGATCTTCATTCCCAAAAAACTTTTGCGCAGTTTCCTCCTTCAATACAATTTTATAAGGATCATCAAGAATCTTTTCGGGAGAACCTTCTTTAAGTTCAAAATCAAAAATTTTAAAAACCTCAGAATTAGCATACAAACCGCTTAAAGGAATACGGACTTCGCCGGATACACCTTCCCCGCTAAAAGAATTATTGAACACTGCTACGTCTTCAATCCCTGTATATTTATTCTTGAGTTCACTTGCCAGTGGATAAGCTGTTGATGCGAATCTGTTTAGCGAAATCTTGCTGAGACTGTCAATACTCTCCACCCGGTATATCCTGTCTTTTTTTACATGATATCTGTCATAGGAGTATTGATCCAGCAATACCACGATTATCAGCATACAAACTGACATGCTGAGTGACAAACCAAATATATTAAGCAGTGAAAAGCTTCTGTGTCTGATTATATTACGCAGAGCAGTTAGCAGGTAATTCAAAATCATAATAACAGATTTTATTCGTTAGACGATTTTGATTTCTAAAAAGTTACTTCTGCAAGGTAATTCTTATGTTTCAATATTAAGCCATAAAATCAAGTATTTCCAGTGGATGATTTAACAATTTCCTGGCGCCATTTGCCATTAATTCCTCAGCCGTTCTGAATCCCCATAGTACTCCTACCGCATACATGCCTGCCCGCGTGGCCGTCATCATATCGACATCCGAATCACCCATATATATTATGTCTTTGGAGGGTATGCCCATTTGCTCACCAATGAACCACGCACCGGCTGGATCGGGCTTTTTAGGAAAGTCATGACGTGCTCCAATAACCTGAACAAATTTAATATCGCCCAATAAGTGAGCAACAATCTTATGTGTGAGCGGTTCAGTTTTATTTGAAAATACAGCCAATTTCATTTTTCGTACCGACAGTTCATCCAGCAGTTCTCTGATTCCCTCATACAAACAAGTGTTTACCAGACAATTCTTACCATAGTCCTCTATCATTTCAGCCAGGCATATAGATACATTAGCCGGTTGTTGTGCAGGTACAGGCAATGATTGCGTTACCAGATTATCCAATCCCCTGCCCACCAGTAATTTATAATCCTCCACTGTGTGTACAGGATATTGGTGGGCTTTTAGTACATGGTTCATGGAACCGGCAATGTCTGAAAGCGTATCGGCCAGCGTGCCGTCGAGGTCAAAGATTATGCCTTTATAGGCCATTTTTTTCAATAAATATTTTTACCAATCATCGTAGAGACGGGTCTAAAGCCAGTCTCTACGGATGTTTCCGGAAATATTCAATTACAATTCCAGGGGAGGCCATACCCGGCATGGAAGCCCATTTTTTGTATTTTTTCTTCATGGCCTTTTCCAGTTCCGGCTTCTCGGCAGCCAAAGACATATCGTCCAAATAGGACTGCATCCGGGTTATCAATTCCCTGCCACCAATTTCACCATGTCCCGGGACAACCTTTTCTATTCCCGGTATATTATTCAGCCTTCTTAAAGCCTCAATAGATTTTAGGCCATTGCTGCCTTTCTTTGCATCAAAAAAAGTATTAATCCCATTGAAAACCAAGTCGCCGGTCACCAATAAACCTCTTTTTTGAAAATAAACTACAATATCACTCCAGGTATGGGCTTGTCCCATGTTGATCAACTTCACAGTCTCATCGCCCATGGCAATATTCAGAGTATCCGTCACCCATTGAGTAGGCATACCTGCTTTACCGTTATTGAGAATCCAGTAGTTTTCATCCACCTTGCCGGATATAATTTCAGCATCCTTATAGAGCGGATTCCCTCTAACGTGGTCCCCGTCGGAGTGGGTATTGACAATAATAACCGGTTTACCTGCAGCCAGAGCCTCCACATCATGGTATAACTTTTTCGCAGGCTTGCCCATTTTTGTATCCACTACCAGAATGGCAGAATCAGATTTAAGGACAACAGAATTACCTCCTCCACCCAGGTAAATTGTTAAAAGACTGTCAGGTCGGACAATTTCACCGCCGTAAAAAAGCTTTTTAGCTGTCGGGTAATAGAGTGCTAAAATTCCTATTGCTAACAAGATAAGGATTAGA
>Ga0315284_10005541_pt1 | contig 17939 bp, 22 predicted proteins | sample YL17G09_16_MG_FD_203696 | JGI IMG/M metagenome (GOLD analysis project Ga0315284, IMG submission 203696) | Sediment microbial communities from Yellowstone Lake, YNP, Wyoming, USA - YL17G09_16 | ecosystem: Environmental > Aquatic > Freshwater > Lake > Sediment | place: USA: Wyoming | collected...
ATTATTTTTTTGGTTTTTTTAATATTTATATTAATTTTAGCAATACTTATTTTGTTAGTAACATTATTGCGTAATCGCAAAACTATATTTTTTGATTAGTATTTTTTCTTACTTAATTATATAATGGTAACTCTTAATCTAAACAGAAGTCGAAGTCGTAATAAAAGTAGAAGTCAACGTGGTGGTAATGTAGGAGCTTATCCTCCTTCTGCGTGGGGATTCACTATGGGAACTTTAGGAAATGGTTGGACTCAATTTATGAATTCTTTAACCGTCCAACCTGGTGGGCTTAATCAAAGTAATAATATTGTCCCGATAAATGGTACACAAAAAGGAGGTAAAAGAAGAAAAAGAAAAGGAGGTAAAAAAGGAGGAAATTTATTAGCTGTAGCAGAACAAGCAGCTGTTCCATTTGCATTAGTTGCTATGAATAATATTGTAGGAAGTCGTCGTCGTGGTCATAATCGTGGTCACAAACATACTCGTCGTCGTCGTTAAAATATATATTTAATTATTATTAAATAAAATATAAAGATATGGATTTAATAGAGACTATAAATACATTAAATAATATTCTTCAACCTCATTTTTATTTAGTTGATGAAATTTATAGTGACATACGTATTAGTAATTTTGAAAAATTAATTGGTAATAATACATTATTTTGGAAATTAAATGGACAAAATAAAAAATTAATTAATGCTAATAAACAAAATGAATTATTAAAAATGGTAAAACAATTAAATATAGGAAAAGCAGAACTATGTAGTTTAAGTGGACTAGGAAAATATTTGGTTTTGAATTTACAATAAGAAATATGTAAAAAATTGAAATTTTTTTAATTATAAAGAGATAAGTATATTAGTTATAACCTATTTCATTAATGTCCACGTATACTATCACCGGTTTCAATGATGAAGGTAAATTTAAAATTGTAGATAATATATTATACCTTATTGATAATTCAAATACATATAAAGGTCGTTTAATAAATAATATTCCATTTGACGACTTACTGCAACAGGAGTATATGTATGAATATGAATATGAATATATAAATAAAAAAACAACTTTTAATGAAAACAAAAATAATATCAAACAAGTAAATATAGCATATAAGACGTTAGATATTATTGAACCAATTAAAGGTAGTTTAAAAACGAAAAAAAATATAAAAGAACACAATTGGAAAAAACATTCTAAACAAATTAAAAAAAAGCAAAAAGACAAATTAACATCAAAAATGATAAAAAAAAACCAAATGTATAAAAATGATTTAAAGCACAATTATGGCAATTATGATATATCTTGGTATCATGTTTATAAAGACAATATTAATAGTAATTTTGAACATTGTGCTATTGGTCCGTTTGATTGTGATTATTACGATGATTATTATGATTATCATTACGATGATACCGATGACGATTGTAGTTATGATTTTTGCTACTACTAATTTTTATATATGTCTTGAATGTTTTTTTCCATTTCATAAATATATTAATATCAATATTAAATCTCTATATTGTTATTTTCTAAATAATGTTTTATATTTTGAGAATATTTATTTTGCAGTTGATTATTTACAACATTGTTATATACCTTATGAACTTCTGGATGACCCGCCGCTTTATTTATTGATCCATCATCTAATATTCTTGTTTTTCTTCGCAAATGTTCATCTTCTGATTGTGTATAATAATGGGCAATATATGCAGCCGCTTTAATAAATGGTAATGGTTGGTTATTAAATGGTCCCATTGTCATTCTTATTCCATTCACTGAATAACATCTAGATTTGTTTATCATAACAAAAAAATGTGGATTATTTGTTCTTACAACCGCTGATGGTCTTACAAATGTTTTTACGTGTGAATTCAACCTCAAATCTGATCTTATGAAATTTTCTGTAATTAATCCTTTAGGTTGTTCTTTAAACCCTGATGTTCCAAACATTAACCAATTAACTCCTATTGAATCGGCTTCTTTAAATGCAGATAATAAACTTTTCACATTATTAAATTTATTTAAATTTAAATATTCATCAGCATCTAAATATAACATCCAACTATGATTTTCTTTATATGCTATATCTAAAGCTCTTTGCATTAATGTTAATTTTATATTTCCAGAACCATCCACTCTAATTACTTGTAATTTTTTGTTGAAATTATTTTTAATAACCGATTGTATTGGAATTTTCGATAAATGATCAAAAACTACTATTTTATCGAAACCAATTAATAAATGATGGGCTATCCATTCGGCTATATTAGGCTCATCTCTTGCATTTGTAAATAAAATTACTGAAGAATTATCAGTTCTTCTACTTGATGTAATTAATAATGGCAGTAAATTATTATTTTTGTAACTAAACATTATATAATATTTTAAATATATTATATTTTTCATAAACTAACAAATCAAAAATAATATTTTTTATATAATATTAAGAATATTTTATATACTATTTGTATGAGCTTTGAACAACAACTTCAGCAATGGGTATCTATTGATAACCAAATGAAAAGTTTAACTGATAAGATGAAGGAGCTACGAGAAAAAAAACACAATATTTCGGAACAAATAAATACACATATTGAAAATGTTCAATTATCAAATACTTCTGTAAAAATAGGTGATGGACAGCTTAAATTCGTCAAGGTTAAAGAAACACAACCACTAACATTTAAATATTTAGAAACATGTCTTTCAGAAATAATAAAAAATGAAGAACAAGTTAAGAAAATTGTAGATTATATTAAAGATAAAAGAGAAATTAAATATGTTCCAGAAATAAAGCGATTTTATAACAATTAATTTATATTATAATATTGTATATGACAAATATAAACAATAATATTTTTAATGGAGGAGATTTTGTAATAACAACTGGCGGAAATGGTGAATTTATAAGTGGAGGATATACAATTGCTTCCTCTTTTTTAGGAGGTGATCAAGCTTTAATGACAACATATAATGGAGGAGATCAAGATGGCGGAAAAGTTTCAAGTCAATTTGAAAATTTAGCAGTTCCAGCGGGATTATTTTATATAAATACAAGAATTAAAAAAAATAATGATATAAAGCGTGAAGAACATTACAATAATCGCAAAACAGCACCTGATGAAATGATTGATAAATTATATGCTCTTGTTGAATTTGATAAAAAACGCAAGAGGAAAACCAAAAAACATAACATTAAAACAAATAAAACAAATACTCGTAAAAATAAATAACTCGTAAAAATAAATTACTCGTAAAAATAAATAACTCGTAAAAATAAATAACTCGTAAAAATAAATAACTCGTAAAAATAAATAACTCGTAAAAATAAATAACTCGTAAAAATAAATAACTCGTAAAAATAAATAACTCGTAAAAATAAATAAATCAAATTGCTATATATATCAAATGAATATTGAAGAAGATGTCTGTTTAATTTGTTGGCAACCTACTGAAAAAAATAATATAATTAAAAAATTATCAGATTTTTCAGATGTTAGTATTTCTTGTAAATGTAATCCATATATTCATCAATTGTGTTTCCGCAATTGGATAAGTAAAAATAATTCGTGTCCAATTTGTAGAGCACAAATATATAATTTAGATACTTTTAATACTTTTCATATAATTAAAATTATATACTATATTACTCCACTTTATTTTATATATTTTATATATTTTAATATTAATATTTTATTGATGTGTTTATTTGATGACTTTACAGACATATATTAATATTATAATTTAGACCAATTATTATAATTAAATGGCGAAACCAATACTTCCGATAATTTATCTCTCCAATAATCTACACGCTTTTCCATAGCTAAATCTTTCTTTGTTTTTGGATATACTGAACTATTTTCCATTAAATCTCTATCTGTTTCCGTCATTCTTGGTCTAAAACCGTAACAATTTACTCCAAATCTTACTGCTGGATTTGAAATATAACCTCCGTTTATTCCAGGTCTTCCACAGTCATTTTCGTGACCTTCAATTTCTTGTAGTTTATCAAATGTTTTTTGTTGTGTCGGAAATAACGCCATTTGACCTTCCGACCATCCATAATTACACCATTCACCGCCATTTTTATATGCATCTTCGACCTCGTTATATGTCGCTAATCTACCACCATATGCAGAACATACTGCTTTAGCATCAGGATAAACAAAATTATTTTCAGGTATGTTAAACACTTGTGGTCTCAGTAATATTTGAGGGACATCATTTTTTTTAGTATCAGCTCTCGAGGGGTCAACAGTAATGTCGATTTCTGGATTTCCTGTAAATAAGTTTTTAAGTTTCGCTATAATATCAATACCAAAAAAATATAATAGTCCATTGATTATTATTAAAATTATAAAAAAGGCTACCAATATTATTGTTAGGGTTGATGAACCCGAACTTGAAATTGTATTACTTGAATATTGACTTGACGAATTATCACCTAAAGATAAGAATAACATACTATATAACGCTAAAACGACCACTAAAATTATTATTAGACTTGGATTTGATAACAAATTATTTATATAATTATAAATATCATTTGTTATTGTTCCTAAACCTGTGCTTAATGTATCAACTGAATCATCCATAGAATTATTATATATTATATATTATATTAATTATTTTCTAGTTTCCCGTTTTCGATAAAAAAAACAATAGGCTTTAGGTGTCTTTATTTGTTCTGCTATTTTTACCTCACTAACAGTTGTATCATTATAATGATACCATTTATCATTCATATTTTTTACAAAAGCAGTATAATGACCGCCCAATAATGAACCACTATGATTACAAACACCATAAAGGTCATATATATACGAACTCTTATCATAACCTATTATATATTTGGATAAATCTAAATTTTCTAAGGGGAAATCAATCATCACTTGATTTTTTTTCATTGTTGTATTAAATCGTTTAATATCAATTACTAAAATTTGAGGAAGGCTCCAAAATGAAATACTTTTCTTTGCCGAGACTTTTTCATTGCTTCCTTCAATTTGTATCGAATTATCACCATCCATTAATTCATATTCTACATAAAGATCAAAACAATCTAATAAAGTTGGACATTTATTATTTAATGGAATTGGTAAATTAATTATAAAAAATGGCTCGGGAGTTATGCTGATTTTTTTACCAGTTGACGAGTTTTCTAATAGAGAAACGTGTATTCCATAAAATATTTTCCAAATTTCGGAATATTCATTTTCATACATTTGTTTTATTCGTTCAAAACATTTTACAGCGATTTCATCCTTTTCATTTTCGATTTTACCATTAATCGTCATATTAACTTCACGAGATAAAGCATTGTGAAAACAATCAATTATAAAAATTAAAAACTCTGGTAAATCATTTTGATTAAACCCCGTAAACATATCTTGACCTTTTAACCTAGCTAATTTTTGCACTGTTTTTACAAATTTAAATGGAGAAACTATACAATTTTCGTTCCATAAAAGATTACGTAATTCATCCCATTCAAGTAAAAGCGCTGAATCGTATTTATTATTTAATTTTTTTTTATATATTTTCATTTCTAAGAACATATTTAACTCATATGTATGTGATAATACTTGCATTGTTGCATTTAAAAAACACGTATTTCCTAAATTAGTTAAACCCGATAACCCTTTGTCTTTATATTTTTCGAAACTCATTAATTAATTATAAATTATATTATGATTTATATTTAAACATTTATTATATAATATATTAAAAAGATGTCATCTTTACATAATTTTATTAATATCAGAAATTTAACACTTGAACAGCAAAGAGTATATGTTATGTATGTCAATCAATATGATCTAATAAGCAATCAAATTGATTCATTATATGAAATGTTATATGATATTAGAGCTAATATTAGTGATCTTCAACCTAACAATGTTAATAATATTAATATGCGAAATATATATAATTATCCTAATATTATTTCTCATAATAATAATACTACTACTGGCACAAATACTGGTACAAGATATATAAATACTGGTGCAAGAAATCCTACTACTGGAGTAGAAAGAATTGTTAGTAATTTTTTAAATACACCTATTACAAATAATAATATTTTAAGACCAACTTCTGAACAAATAAATAGTGCTTCAAGATTAGTAAGATATGATGATATTGAAAACCCATCAAGTGAAATATGTAGTATATCTTTACAAGAATTTAATAATGATGATCAAGTTAGACAAATATTATATTGCGGGCATATATTTCACGAAAATTCATTACAAGAGTGGTTTACAAGAAATACTGTGTGCCCTTTATGTAGATATGATATTAGAGATTATATTAGAAATAATAATATTCAACCTTCTCAACCTTCTCAACCTTCTCAACTTTCTAATAGACCCCCTAATAATATAAATTTATATAACCTTACTGAAATGGATGTTGATATTAATAGTCCGCAATTTATTAGTATAGTAGATGAAATTACTAGAATTATGATTCGACAATATATAAATACGAATACGAATGCGAATACGAATACGAATACGAATACGAATGCGAATGAAGATTCAGAATCAGATACAGATATTGATGATATACCTATCTAATACCATCAAATAATATTATAAAAAATAATATAAAGACAGCATATTATATAATATAGATATAATGGATTACACAAGAACAGGAAAACATTGGACTATTAATGAATGTCTTCAATTACAACGAGAACACGAATTATTAGAATGGTCAATTGATGAAATTGCCATAAAACATAAGCGCACCCCAAATGCAATTATGTATAAAATAGTTAAAGAAGAGTTTGAAAATTCTGATTTATTAAGTAGTTATTTATTTTGTAAAAAAGACGAACAAGAGGAAGAAAAATGTGTAGAAGAAGAACAAGAAAAAAATAATGATACAGACAGCGATAAAAGTAGTGATAAAGAAGATGAATTAAATGATTTAAAAAATCACGTTAAATGTTTGGAAAATAAAATGTTAACTATTATTGAATTACTGGTGAGTCAAACTCACACTCAAAATAAAAATGTGACTGCTTCATCATTATTTTTTTAAACTAACAACATTATTCTAAAAAATATTATTATTAAAAATGTTTTAATAATAATATATTAATTTAAATACTTTTACTAAGGCTTAATAGTGAAGAACTTTGCAACACTTTGATTACCATTTTTATTATTATTTGTATCTCTTAAATACTTTGAAAATATTAATTCTTCAACCTCTTTATCTTTCAGTTTACTTATTTTTTTATCACATTTTTTTTCATCCAATGTTTCCGCTTTAATTTTATTAATCGCTTCCTGTAATTTTGTAACCTTCGCACGTCTCGGCGGTTTTTGTGACAGCCAAATATCTTTTAATACTAACCCAAATAATTGTAATAACGGTTTCATAATTTGATTTGTTATGTAAAATGAATAATCGATTTGTAAATTATTATCTTTAATAAATGATGGCGTTTCAATTCTATCTCCTTGTAATATTTTTTTATTTTTTACAGGCCCCTTATATACAATATATACAAAAGGAACTCTATCACCTGATGTCGGTTTATTTCCGGGTTCTCTTTCTCCGATTCTATCAGCCAACACTTTATGTGCTATACTTTGTGGATTTTTATAAAATGAACGCAGTGATTTTGTAATAATTAATTTTTCAATAGGAACCTTGCTATCTACTAGTTCTTGTAAACGCATATTTACATATTCAATTGCCTTTGGTATATTTTTTTCTTTTATCAGAATATCTATTGCACCTCCATATACATCTTTTACAATAGGTGCATTATCACGTCGCTTTAATGCACTGCCCATATCATCTCTTTTGCCTTTCGTAAAATCTGTTCCGTATTTAATCGAGAAATATCGCTTCTTTGCGAGCAAACAAAAGGGCATAAATGTTTTTTCATATTCAAAATCGTGCGGTTGCTTTAATACTTTTGATACTTGATGACACGCTTCTTGTGCTATTTCAATAGACAATTCTAATGCTTTTTCGCCTATGATTTTTTCTCCGGTTGCTTTATCTGTTAAGTTAAATTTAAAGAATACAGAGTCTGTGTTATGAACTATCATATTTCCAACTCCTGCCGCAAAGTGATGATTTTCTGTTGTTAAATCATATACATAACCCGAATATTCAATATTGTGTATTTTTTTTATAGCAATAGGATTTCTATATCCAAGTTGATTTGGAACTATAATAATACTTAAATCGTCTCCACTATTTATTCTAAATTTGACATCTTTACTATTTAAATAGTTAGTATATTTAGCACTCTCAATCATATTATCAAAATGTGCCGTAAATATTTCATTATCATAAATACTTCCATTTATTTTTTCTAAAAGTGGTTTATGTAATAATTCTGTTCCAATTTGAACATCATTTGGTGTTATTTCAGTACCATCTGAATTAACTAATGAATGATCGTCTGTAACATCAACACATCCTGTATGAGTTAATACTCTCATCATTTTTTTATGTCGTGCTAATACGTGTCGTATAACTCTAAATAATTTTGTCCATCCTTTTTCTGTCCAAGTTTCAACATTATTTAATTCACAAAATTCTTTGTCTTGTTTTCCTGGTTCAACACAATTAACCCAATTATTATCTCCATATTTTTCGGCTAATTGTTCAATTGTTAAAATACAAACTTCATCATTTACTTTTATATAAACTGGAGTATAATTTGCTACACTGTCCCCATATACATACTCCGCATTTGTATTTACCAGTCCATATTTGCTGTCAATATCTGTGTTAGTATAACATTCTTCAACCACCTTTTTAGCGAATGTTAGCAATAGTCGACCAGTTGCGGTGGTTGATGCGGCAATATCGGGTTCATAAAATGTGCTCGTTTTAGCGCCTAATTGACCATATAACGAATTTGCGGTAACTTTATACGCAAGCTGTCTTTTATCTAGCACATTTTTCATAAATTCATCTGATGTTTGCGGTATTAATTTTCTAGTGTCTTTTCTTGCTTTTAATAATTCTTGAAGAATGGAAGGCATAATAGCTTTTTCCTCTTGTCCTTGTTCATTCATAGTTGGTTGTGCAAACCTACATTCTTTGTATCCTGATTTAACCTTTTCTACTTTTGCCTTGGCGGTTTTTCTAATCCATAAATATGTATCAAAACGAACATCAACGTATTCAATTCCAGGCAAATTATCATAAATATATTGACCATTCATATGTTTTTCTCCAGTTTCCAAAATTAAATTCCCAGCTAAATCATAAATCTTTGTCCAAACCTTACTACTTGGACATAAATTTTCAGACAACATTGAACTAGGATATAGTGACGCAAAATCACCAACGCAAACCGCATCATCTAAATATAATCCACACTTTGGATCTAATACAATAGCTCCTTCATAACCATCATTTTTAGACCCTTTGTCAATAACAGGCATTAACACTTTTTTCTCTCTGCATTTTTTAGCAACATAACTTGTTAGTTTAATTCCCTGACCTCTAAATATTAAGAAACTCATCGGCACACTACATAATTTGGACATTTCAACTAAGTCAGTTATAACATCTACTTTATTAAATAAATAATGAACAAGATTACAATCCTGAACACAGTATTTAGCAATAATAGCTCTAGATTCAGGCCCTTCATTTGTCATTCTAAATATATCTTTAGGGGTAACATCATCCTTTGCCAATCCCCATTTAACCTTTTTTGCGCGTGGGGTTTCAATACCTAAAATTTCAAACCACCCCTCTTCTTTACAAACATTTATAACTTTGAATTTTTGCCCATCTTTATAATAATCGCTGCTGTGATTTATTTCTTCGAAATGAATATAACTCTCCACTTGAAGTCCCGTCATATTATTTGTAGCAACTCGCGTTATATCGAACCCATCTTCGTCCTCTTTATACCAATGTAAGAGACTTTTCACCTCATCCCCTATAAAATGCCCCCCTACATAATCCAGCTTATACGACGTCAAATTTTCCGTCCGGCGGAACCAATTTAACATATCCACTTGTAGCCGACCATTCATCTTAATAATCGCCAATTCATACGTGCCTGATGCTAATGTTGTTGAACTTCGATCGATATCTATTTTCCCAGGATTTTTATAATCCGCTGTTGCGCATACCTCATCATTATTACGTGATAATTTTAGGAAATCTTCTACACAATCTAACTCTTGAGATCGTCTGAACATAAACTCATAATCGAAACTAAATATATTGTATCCGATTATTATATCCGGATTTTCTCGTTGCACTAATTTAGTCCAGGCTTGTAATACTTCCCTTTCTGTATTATAAGTCTCAATTTGAGAATTGGATGACATAATATTATCACACGAATTTAAAACAATACAATGATTTAGATAAGGATCGTTATCCCCATATTTCATAAATGTTGACCCGATAAATGTAACCTTATCCCCTTCTAATGCCGGAAAATTGTTTCTTAATGATCGTATTAGTTCATTTATTTTCACTTCCCTTTGAAATTTTTTATCAATCATTATATCTACTATTGTGGATTCTTTGTCTGTGCATTTTAGGTTATTAATAGATCCTGGCTTCCATCTTGTATTATTTTCTTCTTCTAAAACATCTAATTCATCATCAGATCCATCATCAGATCCATCATCTTCTTTTTCTTTTTCCTCTTCTTTTTTTAGCATTTCCTTGTTGGCATTTTCAAACAACGTTTCTATAATATATTCTTCATTTAACCCCTCTTTACAATCTCTTACCTTTGTTTTAAACCAAAGTTCCGTCCGGGTTTTCAAATCATTTTCATCTTTTAATTGTTCCTTTGAATATACCAAATCTATATTATTCATTTTACTAAATCCAAACGCGGCTTGTAATATTTGAAACAATATTTTTTTACATTCAGTCTTACTAACATCTCCCAGTTTTGTAAAATGGTCTACAATATTTGTTGCTAATTTTTTATACGATTTTATTGGCACCGGAAAATCTCCGTGACTACTTGATGCCTCAATATCAACACTCATTACTTTATAAGGGACACTGTCTTCCTTATCATTCAATGGAATTACATTTTTATAATTTACTACAAACTCATAATCACACGAAGTAGTCTTGTTTAAGTTAGTTATTTGTGTTGTTTTTGACATCGGCATTGCTATCCATCCCGATGGACTTACTTCACGAATATGAAAGAAACGCAATAAGGGAGGGATATTTGCCTCATATAATTCAACAAATGTTATATCATCTTTAGATACAAATTTATAACCATTTTTTATTAATTTGCGTTCTTTTTCACCATCTTCATTTATTGCATCGCAATACCATAAATTTTTTACTTTATTATAAATATTTATATTTGCAAATTTTATTTCTATAAATCTATGATTTTTACCAGCATCAAACCCGTATAATTTTTTTCTTTCTATTAATTTACATTCTAATATAGCATCTTTATAATAATTACCTACTATTGATTTTAAATGATTGTAAAATTCTGTTTTTTTCGTTTGTCCCCAATTATTTTTTACCTTTAAATAAAAGAACGGTGTGTAATCTTCGACTAATATTGATGCAGTTTGCCCTTCTTCATTGATTCCAAACATTTGAATCATAAATTTCGAAGTATCTTGTTTGGGTTTAACATTTGTTTCGTCATCAGAGTCCGAGTTAACTCTTCTATCATTATAAACATTAAACTCGAATAATTTAAAAGTGTGTTCCATTAGTTTCATATTATAACATATCCTATCTATTTATTTTTAATTCAATTTTTTAACAATTCTAATAAATGATGGAAATTATGCTGCAAAAACATTATAATTATTTTGTTACCATTTATCGTAATAAAATAAACTAACAAAAATTAAGAGAATTTGTCAGTCTTAACTTTCAAAATAAAAGTAGGCTAGCTTTTTGAAAATGGACATTTATAAATGTCCAATATAGGAAACCTAAGGGAGTCTTTGGAAAATAGACGCTAAAACTACGTTTGTGACCATAATGCTCTAAAATTCATTTCGAAGAGTGAAAAAAGCGTTACGATAAAGTTTTTCATATATTTAAGGAAAAGGGTTTAGGCGTAATTTATATTCTATAAATATAGAATAAATAGAATGAAAAATACGCAATTTTACACCACTGATTTTGAATGTTTATCTTGTCACTTTAAATGCGGTAAGAGAAGTGATTGGGATAGACATAAGTCGACTGCAAAACATTTAAATAGAACAAATATAGAACAAAATTACGCCGAAAAGAGCGTGACGTATAAATGCTCTTATTGTAGCAGAGAATATACCGCTAGAAACTCATTATGGTATCACAACAAGAAATGTAAAGAACCCACTGTTGCCGAAGTATTTGCGAACAATAATACCCAACAGATAACTGAACTTATGCTTAAGATGATTGAACAAAATAAAGATTTAACCGACAAGATTTGTGAACTGGCGAAAAATAGTGGAAATAATTATACTAATACTAACAACGTTAATAGTCATAACAAATTTAATTTAAATGTATATTTAAACGAAACGTGTAAGGATGCAATGAATATAACTGATTTTGTTGATTCTTTGGTTGTTAGTGTAAAAGATTTAGAAGAAACAGGGAGACTTGGTTATACTGAAGGAATATCTAAAATCTTTTTAAAGGGGCTTTCAAATATGAATACACATTCACGGCCTCTTCATTGTAGTGATTCAAAGCGGCATATATTATATATCAAAGATCAGGATAAATGGGAAAAAGACGAAACAAATGATAAAATTACCAAAGCGATTAAAACAGTTGCTTATAAAAATATGAAGATGATACCTGAATGGATTAAACAACATCCGGATTACAACGATGTAAATTCAAAAACCAATGATAAATATCTGCAAATTGTGTTAAACTCAATGAGCGGTTCAACCGAAGAAGAACAGAAAAGAAATATTAATAAAATTATTTCAAATGTCATTAAAGAAACAGTTATTGTTAAATAATATTTATTTATATTATGAAATCATACAAGAATAAACGGTATAAAAGAGATAAAACACCAAAAAACAAAACAAAAAAACGGTTTTTATATAATCCAAATAACCCTAAGAAATCATTTGATGTTTATATTGATAAAAACCCAAATGATACAATTCATATTAAATATACAACGACAAATGACGTTAAAAATACTATAATTAATTTAGAAAAGTTGTATAAAAGTAAAAAATATCCACATAAACGTATTTGGCAAGTTGGGATGATTATGAAGGTTAGGCTCGAAGTATTAAAACATAAAAAACCAGATGAATATAAGTTATCTAAAAGGTATTTCGAGTTTTTAGGCAAACGAACAAAACTACCGGAAAATAAACGGTATCAAACAGTATTTCATTTTTAAATATTCGTTATAACATATTATTATTTATGTATTACAATTATAATATGACAAATAAAAGTATAAAGGCTATTGCAGTTTTTACTGAAAATATTAAAGGGACTGTTAAGTTTACAGAAATTGACAATAAAATTAAAATAGATGTTTCAATAATTGGATTAAAACCTAATCATTTGCACGGATTTCACGTTCACGAGGCAGGAGACTTAAGCGATAAATGCACAAGTATGTGTGCCCATTTTAATCCATATAAAATGAATCACGGTTGTCCTGGAATAAAAGAAAGACATATTGGAGATCTTGGAAATTTACAAACTAACAACAAAGGAGAAGCAAAATATTCATTTTACGATGAATGTATTAAATTACGTGGAACAAAGGCCAATATTATTGGTAGAGGATTAATCATTCACGCAGATCAAGATGACTGTGGTCAAGGAGGTAATGCGGAGAGTCTTAAAACTGGAAATGCTGGAAAACGAATAGCGTGTGCTGTTATTGGATATTCTAAGGACAATTTTGTGTGTTAGTTTGTTACTTTTTCCGGCTATATTTACAATATTGTTTTTGTGAAAATCCTTTTGGTTTCTTACAATTGATACTTAATTTATATTTTTTTGACCATTTACCACCTTTATGTCCCTTTTTATGTTTTTTATGTTTTTTAGTATGTCTTTTAGTATGTCTTTTATTATGTCCTTTATAACTATGTTTCTTTTTACTATGTTTCTTTGTTTGTGAAATCCTATTATATACATTTTTTACAGAACTAGTTGGAGTTGTTGAAATTACTGTATTTATTTTTGATTCAATCCAGTTTATAAATGAATCAATACTTCTGTCTTTTTTTTTAATGGAACTTTCTTCATATGGTTCAACTGTTTTTCCGTATGTTCCAATGTATTTTATGGTTGGAAACCCGTCTATATTTCCTATATGCTTAATGTTTGTTATAAAGTCTTTATTTACGTCAATAACAACTAATTTATCATTTGTAGAATACTGTTCCTCTAACGCACTTTCTAGTTTCCCCCATTCAGGGCGAGTTGCGTTACAAGGTCCACACCCTTCCATATAAACAATAATAAACACATCCTTTCCATCTTTAATCATTTCATCTATTTTACTAGCATCCTCTTCCGAATTAATATGTAAAATATGCATATATATATACTTTTATAAAAAGTTTGTTATGCTTTTTTTAAAAGTATATTTGTTATACTTTTTTTAAAAGTATATATATATAATGTCATATTCAGTACTAAAGATTTTATTTGGATTAACTATATTTTTAGGTGGACTGCATTTTTATATATGTTATACAAAAAATCCTAATATGCTTGAAGGACTAACAACCATAGACGGTGAATTAAGATGTCCAAATCTTTTAATTCAAAAAGGCCCCAAATTTTATTTGTATAATTCAAATATAGCATCCGTTCCAGGAGTTAATCCTATCGAATTCAATAATTTAGAAGAGTATACTGAATTTTTAGAATGGCAACGAGGTGCTGGAATTCGCTGTCCAGTATTGTATGTTCAAAATACATATGACGCACAAGGCGAACGTGTATATAAAGTGAGACCTAGTGTTACTGAATTAGAAGGAGGTTTACCTCCAACAACGCCAGTTCCACTACCATTAAAATTTAATGAATCAATTGATCCCACGTTTGACCAATCTAATTATTACGTAGGTTCTATATCACCGCTAGATCAAATTAAAAATTCTAATTATAATATGTTATATAGTGATAATCCTATGGACCCAAACTGGGGAGGTCAAAAATATACGCAAGCACTAGTAGATGCGAATTATTATAAAGGAAATGAAGTAAGTATTAATGTTCCTTAAAAAAAATTGAATTATTATTATAATATAAAAGTATTTCAATAATATTATAATATGACAGGTAAACGAATAAACGGAATTGAGTATATACATTTATTTAATTGTAATGATTTCAAGAAAAACTCATTATATGATAATTTGTATTTAACATTGAAAGAAATATTTTGGAATGCTAATTCGACGGATGTTAGTATGCAAGCCAATAGTTATAATTATATGTTAACTATTATAAGTTTTGAAGATATACCAAAGGATGAATTTAGAAAAATATTGGAATTGTTAAATCGTATTACTTATGATAAAGGATGGTTTGAATTTATTGATTTAGAAGAAGGGGAAGAAATAAACGAAGATGAATATATAAGGTTTGATATTTGGTGGCAACAGTTTGAGGAGTTAAGAGTTATGCTAAATAAACATTATGACAAACTGACATATAAAAACTGATTTAAATATAATACATTAAATTAACGTAAAATCTAATGTATAATTTTATTATTTTATCTTCTTGTTTATTTGGTTCAGTATATTTAAATGTAAAATCAATAGAACAAATAAATATGTTATTAATACAAAGGAAATCTATACCAAATAGATTAATTATTTTGAATAGTTTATGTTTTACATTTACAAGTTTAAATTTTTATATAATAAGTTATATATTACTAAAATAAATAGGTTATTGTTTATCTAAGAATGCCATAGTAGCATTTAAAGATTCTTTTGAATTTTTTAATATACCTAATTTTTCAATAGTTTCAATATTAGATTCTAAATCACCTTTAAGATTCATATTTAATGTTAGTTTAATCATTAAATAACCAATATAGTCATCTAAATTAATAATAATAGCTTCATAATCTTTTCTGTATTTTGATATTAAAAGTTCGTCTTGTAGTTTAACAACGCGTGCCTTAATAGCTCCTGCGTATGCTACAGCATTACCGGCTTCACCTGATGATGAAATAGTAGATTCGCTAATTGTTCCATCGGGGTTAGTTAAACCTTCAACCACTTTGGTTTGGAGATTAAACATTTTTAAAGTCATATAAATAATAAAAAAACATACTACAATAATTCCAATAATTTTAAAAAATTCTTCTTGATTCATATATATATCCACTTTTAAAAAAAGTGGAGCAAAAATAACTAAACCTTTTAAAAAAAGTGGAGCAAAAATAACTAAACCTTTTAAAAAAAGTGGAGCAAAAATAAGTAAACCTTTTAAAAAGTGGAGCAAAAATATCTAAATCTTTAAAAACTTAATAATGGTTGCTATAGCAGTCTTGCTAATTTTTCTATTTTTTCCATTTGCATCAGTAGTAAAAACATTATTTAGACATGTTTCATCTTCTTGAATAGATTTAATTAAATTGGGTAAAGTTTTAAATTGGCTTAAAATAGCTAATGCGGAAACAGAACTAACACCGGGAATTTGACATAACATAATTTCTCCAATATTATCTGGAGTAACATTTTCTTTTTTAACCTTTTTGATAACAGAGCAATAGTCTTTTTCAGTTGGTTCCTTAATTGAATCTAAATTATTTGTATTTGATTCACTCGACGATGATTCGTTAGAATTTTGTTCATTCGATACCTTAATATTATTATAGAAACCAAGTTTACCAGCTTTTAATCCGCTAACAAGTTTATATACCATATTACACGTGATCATAGCAGTTTCTTCTAAATTATTTGACCGCATAATAGAAAACCCTTTAAAGTAGTTAACCGAGAACATTGCAGAATATAATGTTTGTTTATCGAAACGTTCCTTAAAAGCATTAAAACGATAAATATCTCCTTCAATTAAATAAATGATATTATGATTATGATGATTTAATCCATTTAAACGATATGATTGCTCTTCATAGCGCCCGTCTTTAATACTTGCTGCTAAATCGGATAACGTTTTTCTTTCAATAATAATACAATCGTTAATTCCATCATTAATAATAATATCTCCTAAAGGTAATGTTTGTAAAACTAATTTAATATCCTTGAATTTTGGACTACCTTCAATAGTATTTTGACATTTGGTCAATAACTCTTGTTCTCTTGTGTCAATTTTAATAATCATTATAAATAATTTAGTAAAGATATCATTAAATTATTTTTTTATAATATATATTATTAGCTTAAGTTTTTAAAATAATTCATAAAGTTATAATAAATATTTTTACATACGTCCAGTACGTGTAGCACGGTATCCGTATTGTTGTGTTTGGATACTCATATTTGGAATACAACGCAAACCAAATTGAGTATTAGTGGCGCCAATCATATTTGGATTTGATGGCAAATACCAACCGACAGATGGTGCGAGACCCCCTTTTTTATTTCCTCCACACGTATTTGTTCTATTTACAATTGATGATTGATTGCGAGCGCTGCGTGACCCTCCCATGTAGACCATAGTATATACTAACAAAAGATAAAAAATTAAATTATAAAAATATTATAAAATTAATCTAAATATTTCCAAATAAACCCTCCAGATGTATTTTGTTTTTTATAGAGAACTTCTTTAATTGATTTAATATTAGTTTCTCTCATTGCTTCAACAATTGAATTAAATTCCTTAATTAGTTCTCCATTTAAATTATATTGTCCAATTTTTCTAGTAAATATAGTTGTTAATCCTATATTATAAGTATGTTTACTAATTTCTTTATAGGTTTTCCATTCTAAATTTATAAC
>Ga0315284_10005542_pt1 | contig 17938 bp, 13 predicted proteins | sample YL17G09_16_MG_FD_203696 | JGI IMG/M metagenome (GOLD analysis project Ga0315284, IMG submission 203696) | Sediment microbial communities from Yellowstone Lake, YNP, Wyoming, USA - YL17G09_16 | ecosystem: Environmental > Aquatic > Freshwater > Lake > Sediment | place: USA: Wyoming | collected...
AGGGGGCGAAAGCGCAGTCTTTGTGTTCCTCTGTCCCATTCCTGCCCCATGGAAATTCCGCCTCCCAATTCGTGTTATTCGTGGCTATGTTTTTTCTCAGTGTCTGAATCGCATAAAGAAAACCCAATCTCTATTTTTGTCTCTGCCAAAAAGGGCTATAATATCTGGTTATTTTTGCTGCCCGTGAAACCGGGGCTGGCCGACGATTCGGGCGGCGCAGACGTTATTTCGGGACCTAATTATTTTGGAGCTTTCCTATGGGTTGGGAATATAGCGAGAAGACAAAGCAATTATTCATGGATGCCGTTCATGGAAAGCCCGGCACCCATCTGGGCGAGATTGAGAATCCGGACGGCATGGGCGAGCATGGTTCGATTTCCTGTGGTGACGCCATGCGTTTTACCTTCCGGGTCCGGCGCCACCCGACCGATCCGACACAGGATGTCATAACCGATGCCAAGTACCTCACATTCGGATGCACTTCGGCGATTGCCTCCTCGGAGGCTCTGTGCGCAATCATCGAACAGGGCAACTATACGCCGATCACAGCTCTCAAGATTCGCAACAGCGACATTGTCGATTACCTGCAGGGGCTGCCGCAGCAGAAGATCCACTGTTCGGTCATGGGAGCGGAGGCGCTGGAAGCCGCCGTCTTCAATTGGGCACAGCACCGTGGCGTCGACCTTAAGAGCCTTGGCATCGACATCCACGACCAGGAAACCGAGGAGGGGAGAATCGTCTGCAAGTGTTTTTCCCTGACGGAGCCTTACATCAAGCGTAAGATCCGCGAACTCAACCTGCGCTCCATCCCTGAGATTTCCAACGCCATCAAGGCTGGAGGCGGCTGCATGTCCTGTCACCATGTCCCCGGTGGGCTTCAGGACCTGCTTAATGAAGTATGGCAAGAGCAGCCGGAAAAGACTCCGGCCAAGCCTCAGCCATTTCAGATCCTGTCCAGCGAGGTGCGCCAAGCCCCGGAACTTTCCCCCTACCAGTTTGCAAAGAAAGTGGAAAGGGCCATGGAAGAGTACGTTCGGCCCGCCTTGCGCATGGACGGCGGGGACGTTGAAATCCTGGATATCAAAGGGAACCTTGTCTATTGCCGGCTGAATGGCGCCTGCTCCGGCTGCATGGGTGCGGGCCAGACCCTGAAAATAATGATCGAGCGTACCTTGAAGGATCAGGTCGACGAGCGCGTCCGGGTCGTTCAAGTATAATCAGTCGATACAGCCCATGAGAACCATATACCTGGATAACAATGCTACGACGCAGGTGGCACCCGAAGTCTATCGAGCCATGGTCCCCTTCTTCACAGAGGACTACTTCAACCCGAGTTCCATGTACGAACCGGCGCGCCAGACCGCGCATGCCATAGCATCGGCACGCAAAGGCATTGCAGAGGGTTTGGGAGCTGTGGACGCCAAGGAAATACTGTTTACAGCCTGCGCCACCGAGAGCAACAACACGGCCATCCTGGGAACGGCTCGTGGCAATCCGAACCGACGCCACATCATCACTACTGCGGTAGAACACCCCGCCGTTCTCGAAGTCTGCAAGGAAATGGAGCGCGACGGGTATCGCGTTTCCTACCTGGGAGTGGACCGGGACGGCAACCTGGACGTGGGCGAGTTCATCCGTGCATTGTCACCCGATACACTGCTGGTGACCATCATGCACGCCAACAACGAGACGGGAGTCATTTTTCCGATTGAGCAGCTGGCGCGAATCACCAAGGAAACAGATCCGGCGATCGTTTTTCACACCGATGCCACCCAGACGGTGGGCAAACTCCCGATTGATCTGGTGAGGGAGATGCCCTACGTGGACCTGCTGTCATTTTCCGGACACAAGCTCCACGCCCCCAAAGGGATTGGCGCCCTCTATATCCGGCGCGGGACGCGCTGCAGGCCGTTCATGATCGGAGGCCACCAGGAAGATGGCCGGCGTGCAGGCACGGAAAATGTGCCATACATTGTCGGCTTGGCCGAAGCCCTGCGCTCGGCCCTGGCGACCCGCGAGCAAGATGAAGCCAGGATTGCAGATTTGCGGGATCGGCTGGAGCATGAACTCGTGAACAGGATTCCATGCGTGCAGGTCAATGGCGTGGGAGCGCCCAGACTGCCCAATACACTGAACATCTCTTCGCACTACATCGAGGGAGAAGGCATGCTCTATCAGCTGAGTGAGCACGGCATCTGTGCCTCCAGCGGTTCTGCCTGCACTTCCGGATCCCTTGAACCTTCCCACGTCCTGAGGGCGATGAAAGTTCCCTTCACCGCGGTCCATGGGTCCGTGCGCTTCAGCCTCAGTAGATATAACACCGGCGAAGATATCGATAAAACTATCGCGGTCTTTCCGCAAATTGTGGCAAACTTGCGCAAAATGTCGCCCTATTGGGACAATGAGCGGAATGCGCCCCGCCCTGACGCCCCCAGCCTGGGCTGAAATCTCCGGAGCTGCTGGAATAACGGGTGCGGACGCCTTGGCGATTCAGGAAATTCACGACGGCCGCGATCCAGGCGTCGTGAGTGGTTTCGAGATGGGCGCAGTGATCCGCACCCGGAAATGAGACGGCCGCTTTTTCTTTCGTGGCCAGACGGCGGAAGAAGAGCTTCTGGCTTTGGGCATCCACATTCGCATCCCGATCACCGAAGAGCATCAGCGTAGGCACTTTGATTCGCGACGAGTCGCAGATAAACTGCTCCTCATCTTTCCAGTCCACATGAACGGGATCGGTTCGGATCGCCGTTTCTACAAACGCCTTTACCACGGATGGATCCGTCAGGCGTGGGGATACAAAATCGCTGGCGGCCGCTTCACGCGTGTTTTTCTCGCGCGGCGGCGCCGCCGGCTCGACTACAGAAGCGATTACGCCATCGGGATCCGGGGCATATCCATAGAGGATGACAGCGGAGAGATCTGTTGGTGACGATGCCGCTATTAGATGAGCCGTCGCGGCGCCAAGCGACCAACCAAGCAGCGCCGGCCGCGGCAGTTGCGGGTGCCGTGCGGCAATCCAGGCAAGCACACCTGCGGCATCTGCCGCCGCCTGGCGCGGCGTGATCCACCCGGTTGCGTCGCGAGGCGTTTCCCCGTATCCACGCTGATCGAGCGCGTAGGCGGCAAAACCCTTGGCAGCAAGCGAAACCAGCACGGATCGATTCAGCCCTGGAACCTGCAGGTCAAAATCCGGGAGGCTGCTCCAAGTACGTCCATGCAGAAGCAAAACCGCTCCTCGAGGGGCGCCAGGAACGCGCGCCCAAACCGCAAATGTATGTCCGTTCACTTGGACGCTCAACCGCTGCAGCGCCGGCGCGGTCTGGCCGCTTGCCGACATCTCAGCGCCAAGGATCGCAATGGACAGACTCGCGAAGCAGAGCCGCACGTAAGAGGATGAACGTCGAAACGTCCTGTTTTTCATCCGGAGCCCGACTTGTTTTCCTGACTTTGCCATGTTCACCGATCGACGGATTGAGGCATAATGAATCGCCTGAGCGGTCCCGTCAATTCCATTGTTTGAGGTGGATCCTATGAAAGTGCCCCGCTGGTCATGGTTTGCTTTCGCGCTTGTATCCTGCTGCCTGGTTGCACAGGAGTCGGGCCCCGGCTCCACTGCAAACTCACTGTTCGCTCTCCGCAACGGATGGATGCTGCAATCCTCGGCCAAAATCACAACCGAAGCGGGGGTGCTTTCCACAACGCAATTTCAGACCTCAGGATGGTACCCCGTATCGGTACCCACAACGGTTGTGGCGGCGCTGGTCAAAAATGAGGTGTACCCCGATCCGATGTTCGGCATGAATCTGCGGTCGCTGCCGGGAACCACCTATCGCATGGGCACGAATTTCTCGAACACTGCGATGTCTGCGGACAGCCCGTTTGCGGTTCCATGGTGGTATCGCCAGGAGTTCGTTTTGCCCGCGGGCTACAAAGGAAGAAACATTGCCTTGCACTTTGACGGCATCAATTACCGCGCGGAAATCTGGCTGAACGGCACTCAAATAGCCACATCCGAAGCTGTTGCCGGAGCCTGGCGGACTTATGAGTTCGACATCTCCAGCCTGGCACTCCCCGGCAAGACGAACGTGCTGGCGGTAAAGGTATTTCCCCCATCAGAAACGGACCTTGCGATTACCTTTGTCGATTGGATGCCGCAGCCGCCCGACAAAAACATGGGATTGTGGCGCGGCGTAAGCATTACGGCCAGCGGACCCGTCACACTGCGGCATCCTGCGGTGTTTTCCAAACTGGAAACTCAGTCAGGATCCAGCGCCCATCTGACTGTTGCCGCGTCGCTTCATAATGGCAGTGCCCGTGAGGTGCGGGGCACGCTGAAAGGTCGCATCGAGAAGATCGAGTTTGCTCAAGAGGTAATCCTGGGCCCAGGTGAAACCAGGGACGTGGCCTTCGAGCCAGACCATTTTCCTCAACTGATTTTCCGGGCACCAAGATTGTGGTGGCCTGCGCAGATGGGGACTCCGGAGTTGCACGACTTGCACATGGAATTCGCTGCCAACGGCGCCGTCTCAGACCGCAACGACACGAAATTCGGCATCCGCGAGGTCGCCTCGGAACTGACCGCCGACAACAAGCGGGTGTTTTCAGTCAACGGCAAGAAAATCCTGGTGCGCGGCGCCGGCTGGGCGCCGGACTTGCTTCTGCGCGAGAACTCGCAGCGGCTCGACGATGAGTTGCGTTACGTCCGCGACATGGGTTTGAACACCGTCCGTTTGGAGGGAAAGCTGGAGACAGATGAGTTTTTCGACCTGGCGGACCGGTACGGAATTCTGATCATGGCGGGTTGGTGCTGTTGCGATCATTGGGAACGCTGGCAGAAATGGACGGCGCCGGACCGCTCCATCGCAGAACAATCTCTGCGCAGCCAGATGTATCGTTTGCGCGGTCATCCCAGCCTTCTCATGTGGCTGAACGGCAGCGACAATCCACCTCCCGCGGATGTGGAAAAGATGTACCTGGATGTGGAACAACAGTGCCGGTGGCCCAATCCCATCGTGTCTTCAGCAACAGCCCGGCCCACGGCTGTGACAGGAGAGAGCGGCGTCAAGATGACTGGTCCCTATGAATATGTTGCGCCCTCCTATTGGCTCGAGGACACGAAGCGCGGCGGGGCCCACGGCTTCAACACTGAGACCAGCCCTGGCCCGGCCGTGCCTCCGGTGGAGAGCTTGCGGGAAATGCTGCCCAAAGAGCATCTCTGGCCGATCGACGATTGGTGGAATTTTCATGCGGGTGGCGGCTCATTCAAGGACATCCGGGTTTTCACCGAAGCCCTCAACGCGCGTTATGGCACCGCTGCCGGCCTGGAAGATTTTGCCCTCAAATCCCAGCTCATGGCCTATGAAGGCATCCGTGCGATGTTCGAGGCCTACAGCCGCAACAAATACACTTCCACGGGCGTGATTCAATGGATGCTGAACAATGGTTGGCCTTCGCTCATCTGGCATCTTTACGACTATTACCTGCGTCCAGCCGGAGGGTATTTCGGAGCCAAGAAAGCCACAGAGGCGCTGCATCCGATCTATTCCTATGATGACCGGTCGATCTGGGTGATCAGCAGCCAATACCGGGATGCAAAGGGCCTGAAGCTGACGGCGAAAATCCATAATCTCGACATGAAGGAGAAGTTTTCGCGCCAGATAACCCTGGATGCGGCCGCAGACGGCACCGTAAGGGCGTTCGTCCTGCCTGAAATCCAGGACCTGAGCCCGGTATATTTTGTGGTGCTGCGTCTTGAAGATGCGGCCGGGAATCTCGTGGGATCCAACTTCTATTGGCTCTCCACTCATCCTGAGACTCTGGCATGGGACCAATCCAATTATTATATGACACCAACTTCTTCCTACGCGGATTTCACCGCGCTTCAGGAATTACCCGAGGTTTCCTTGAAGCTGAGTAACCGCTCGGAGCGCTCGGGCGCGAACATGATCACCCATGTCACAGTCGAAAACCCAAGTGAGAGCCTGGCCTTTTTTGTTCGACTCAAGATAAGTAGGCTTTCAGACGGCCGCGAGATACTGCCGGTATTGTGGCAGGACAATTACTTCTCGTTGCTCCCCGGGGAAAAACGCGAGATGACCGCGACCTATCGGGCTCAGGATCAGGGTGCCGGCGATACCACGCTCGATGTAAGCGGCTGGAATTTGCGTCACCAGGAGCCTGTTGCCATTTCTCCGCCCAAGCCAGGCTTGCCCGCAAAAAAGCGTTAGCCGGGCGTATGAAAGCGAGGCACAGACATAGGCAGACATCTTGGCCAACGGTCCCACATTTCTCACAAGTCTCACAAGGAGGCAGGAGCTTATAAAGAGTTCAAAGAATTTGCAATGAAGGGCAATGACACGGCGTTTATCACCAGCTTCCTCTTCAAATTCTGACAGGCTTTCAAGCGATACGGGAAATTACTGAAGCCATATGACCGCCAAGATTTTTGGCAAAGCCCTTGAGGCCGCGTGAGATCCTGGATATCTCCTGGGTACAGTTCTTGTAGTGTGGGTTCGAACCGATCATCAGATGGAGGTAATCGATGATCAGCAGGTTACCACTACCCACGCTATCCGAATCCCTGCACAAGGCTTCAGCTACGAGTTCAAACAGATGGGAGGCCGCCCATGAACTGCCGCCTCCTTCGGCGGAACGACCGCATCAACCGTTACTTGGTGTGAGGGTAATAGCCCTCGCGGCCCCGTACGACCATGCCTTTCCTCTGAACCTCAATCTTGATTCTGCGGTATCCGTTCAGAGCGCTGGCGTCGGGTGTGTAACCGAGGTTGTACTGGCTGCGCAGCTCTTCCTCGATTTTGCCGTAGATCTGGTCGAGTGTCTCCTTCTTACCGACTTCGAAGTAAGCGCCGCCGGTTTTGCTGGAGAGCTCCTGCAGGTTTTCCTTTCCACGGGCGTGGTCCATGCCTCCGCCCGGACCGCGGTTCGGAGGGCCTCCTCCCGGGCCGCGGCCTGGGCCGCCCATCCCGGGAATTCGGCTCAAAGTTCCTAATACACCGTTGTTTGCTGCAAAGTCCTTGTCATAGATCCGGATGGAATAAATCAGCGTATCGGCCTGCTGGGCAGCAGCGATTGCCTGTTCGCCGCGGTTGCCGAGGTGACCGCCATCGCCCAGAATGAGGAGCGCCTTTCTGCCTTGCTGAGCCTTCATGATTTCGTCTGAGGCAAGGTAGACAGCATCAGCGAGTACGGTCTCGTAGGCGCCGGGCCCTCCCTGTGGCCCCTGACCTCGTCCTCCCGGCTGTCCTGGCCCCCTCCCCCCCGGCTGTCCCGGACCTGGCCCTCCGCCTTGATTCCCAAATCCATGCGCCTGCAGACGATTCATGGCAGCTTCCAGCTTCTCGCGCGATGAGGTCAAATCCTGGAGCAACACAATTTCATGGTAGTACTGGATCAGGAATGCGGTGTCTTTTTCGGGGCGGAGCATCCTGTTCAGAAAGGCCAGGCTGGCTTTCCGCTCAGCATCCAGCATGTTGGATTCGCTGGGGGTGGTATCGACGAGCAACCCAATGGTCAGGGGCAGGTCACTCTCACGGGAGAAGTAACGGATGCTCTGCATACGACCGTCTTCGCTGAGGGTGAAATCTTCCTTCGCGAGGTCTTTGACGATTTTGCCCTTTTTGTCGCGGACGGTGACGAAGACATTGACAACCTCGACATCGACCGAGAACGTGGGAAGCTGTGCGCGCGGAGTCCCCTGGGCACGCAGGATGCGGTTCCCCATGACCACCGACGCAGTGTTGAGGAGGATTCCCCTCTGGGTCATGATCTTCGGTTCCAGCATTTTCCCAGCCATGCCTCCAGCTGTGAATCATATTGAGAGGGTAACATTTGGATCTGCGAATGGATATTGTATCCTCAGATCAAACCAAAAAGTTAACTGAAGCGCCTTTCTGGAGGTGGACATGAAATATCTAATCACAATCTTAACAGCAATCGCCATCCTGACGATGCTATTAGCATTTGCCCAGACACCCAATCCTCTGAATGGGACCTGGAAGCTTAATGTGGCGAAATCAAAATTCAGCCCACCTGAACTCGCCCCGAAGAGCGGCACGACCAAGTTTGAGGTGAGTCAGAGCCAAATCAAAGCTGTCATCGATGGAGTCAATGCTAAAGGCCAGGTAACACACGCGGAATACGAAGCGGCATTCGATGGCAAGGACTATCCATGGAAGGGCACAATTGACGGCAAGCCCAATCCTGACTCGGACGCAGTTTCGTGGAAGAAGATTGACGATTACACATATGAAAGTATCGGCAAACTGAAGGGGCAGACGCTCACCATCCAACGAACCGTGGTCGCTCGCGACGGGAAGACACGGACGAACACAGTCACCGGAAAGAATGCCCAGGGCCAGACGATCAACAATATTACCGTGTACGAAAAACAATAGGATTCGTAACAGTCTCGAACCTCAGCGGGCTTTACTCAGCCTAACGCTCCCTGCAAGTCTAAGACCGGAGTGACGGTCACCAGTGTGCCTACTGCTCACCAGTCTTTTAACACGGGTGACAAAAGCGGAATACTGGTGACCGTGATCGGCTTCCCGGCTCTTACGTTCCACAAGATGAGGCTTTCTTCGCCCCAACTGGTCAGGGACATACAATCGGGCACATATTAAAGATGCAAATCCTCCAGATACGGGCTTGGAAGTTGACAGATGACCAGCCACCCGCCTGGTTAACGCGCTACTCGTAGAAGTGAAATCCCCGACATGCCCGCAAGTCCGGTTCGAGGAAGCCACAACTGAACATGGAAGGATTGTCCGCTACCTGAGACTCTCACTCATCCCTGTCAATTGCGCCGGTCGAAGTGGATAGATTCTCTATCCATGACTTCTTTGCATTTTGCAAAGAAGTTTCAGCGGAAGCTGAGTACTGAAAGCTGAAAGCGCGCGGCGGCCCAATCTCTCCCCATAATTGGTTGCGGCTTCAGCCGCGCTGGGCCAAATAAACTGCAAAATCGAACCGATGCCGCTTTCCTTCCGGAGTGAGGTAGTTTCCGATATGGGGTCTTATGTTAACTTCGGCCCGTCTGCCGCGACTCCCCAGAACCCAGGGTCGACCACAGAGAGCATTGTACTGCAATCCGACGGGTCCTGCGCGGGCGTTCGATGTCCCAAAAGGGGTGCGGTGCCGGTTGAGTATTAATCCGTCTGCTTTTTGGGTTTCACCGACTGACTTAGGATCGTGCCATCAGCCGCAAGCAGAACCTTCAGAATTTCCTTGTTATTATCCAGATGGATCTCATATTGAATTTTGGGATCATTGTGGAGCTGAAGGGTCTGCGTTTCGACGATTTTGTAGCTCTTGTATTTCTTGGCAAGTGAGTCGACCACGGCTTTGGGCACTTGCGCGGAAGGGATTTGCGTTTCCGTTTCCAGCCATTTTCCGGCCGGATCGAACTTGACGGTGATCGCGGCGCCTTTGGAAGTGAACTCCGCCTCAAAATTCTTATCGCCGGCGATCTTCCATTCGGCGCTCTTGAGACCCGGGAATTCCCTCTGAAGCGCTTGTTTGACTGACGCGGGCACCTTATCCGCAGTTGTGACTTGAGCCAATGCCGCTGAGATCGAGAGGGTAACAAAGAAGATCACCTCAAGAGTTTTCTTCATAAATCCTCTTCCATTGAAGAAATTCAAACCCATCGCAAATCGCCCAGCACCAGCTTGCCATGGGCCACATTAACAGAAGATGAACGCGACGGATATGTGAAATAAGCTAAATCGATCCGATGCTACTTTCCTTCCGAAGGCAGGCAGCTTCCGATATGGGGATGTTAACTTCCTGGCCTCTAAATCACAGCTATGGTCTGCTCCGGAAGGATTCTACCCGGAAAGGGATGGCGGGGTCGACAAATCTCCCCCTCACCAACGCACAACTCTCGCACGCCAGGCGCAATCACCGACATCGGCCGACTGAGAGGCATTCCCGGACTGATTCCCTTCTGCTCTACAATCCCATGAAGTTTATTTGATATTGCTCAGCATCTCCTTGATGGCTTTGATCCCGGCATCCTCGGAAGGGACACCGAGCGCGACGATGATGTTCTTCCCGGCGCGAATCGCAGCCATGTTGCCGTAAAAGCTGTCCTTCCCCGAAAAGCCTCCATCGCCAGGCGCCTTGAGATCCTTGACTTCCTTTCCGCCCTTGGAAAGAAACTGCCTATAGAGCCCGAGCGCATTTTGCGCGCCCGCAGGATCGTCCAAGGACACAAGGATCATTTTATATTCCTTGTCGCCCGCCTTGTACATTGCCTGGAATCCGTTGGTGAAGTAGCTCTGCGCCAGAACATCCCTGGGGATGTATACGATCGTGTGGGGCAACTGATTGGCTTTGGGGAAAAATGTAACTTCCACGGGTTCTGCAGCCGGAGCCGTGATCTTGGCGGCTATAGCATTGGCCAGCTTGGTCATCTCCTGTTTGATTGCGTCTTTTTCATCGAAAGTCGTGATCTTCACATAGTATGGGCCGGACCAGAAGTTCAGCGAAGTCCCTCCCGAATACCCCTCGTTGCCGACCTTGAGGAATTGATATTCGGGATTGCGTTCTTCAGAGTATTTGCCGAAAGCATTGAGCGGATCTTTCATCTGGTACACATCGATTACCGTCTCGTATCCCGTCCCTTCCTGCGCATAGTCCGCACTGACGACTTCCTGAAAGCCGTAGGTCAGGTAGCCATCGGCGGCGCCATCGATGAATTCCCAGAGATTCCCCGGATTGAAGGAACGAGGTTGCTGCGATTGCGCCCACCCGGGAACTTCATTCTTGCCTGGAAGCAGGGCGAGCAGTTGCGGTGACACATTGGAAGCGCCTGATGGAGCGACTGCCTTGGTTTCCTCTTTTTTTGTGGCCTCATTGCGGCTGCAGGAAGTAAGACCAAGACCGGCAAGAAGCAGGCAAAGCACGGTGATCCGTTTCATATAACACTTCTCCTATCCCAAGATTTCCATAAGACATCCCGATGTTTCATGAATCGCGAGGCGCCGGACATTCTGACATTCAGGACGGAAAGCTCGGCATGCTTCTCTGCCTTCCAATTATCGATACGCGCCACTTTCCAGGCGTATCTGATTGCTGCGCGAGCGCGTCTCTCCGATGTTGGTGACGTACACAGCAGGCCGGTCCTGAACCGGACATACATTTTCGCAGACACCACATCCGACACATTTGTCGACATCCACGCGCGGGCGCTGGACCGCGACCGTGGTGCCATCATGGCGCGTGACGGTTTCTGCTTGCACCCAAATCGCTTTCGGCGAGGTTGGACAGAATTCCTCGCAGACGATGCATGGGGTGGCCATCGCCCAAGGCAGGCACCTGCCCTGATCGTAGAAGGCAGTGCCGATCTTGACCGGGCCCGGGCTATTTTTGCCCGGCTGCGCGCCGCCGCCCTCAGCCTTGCCCAGTTTTTCGGCCTCCGTCAGCTTCCAGATTGCTCCCGTCGGACAGACTTGACCGCAGAGAACGCAATTGTATTCGCAATATCCTACCCGCATCTTCAGCATCGGGGTCCACAAACCCTCCACCCCGCTTTCGAGAAGCGCCGGCTGGATGGCGTTGGTCGGGCACACCTTCATGCACTCGCCGCAACGTATGCAGCGTGCCAGAAATTCGCTTTCTTCCAGCGATCCCGGAGGACGGATGACGCCTGCGTTATAGTCCTTGGCCAGGCCCGTGCTCGCACGGACGACCGGCAGCACGACGAGACCGGCCGCAATGCTTTCAAGAGCCCTCCGTTTCTTCAAGTCAGGCGCGACATTGATGTCGCGGGTGCGCGGGAAAAACTTGAAGCGGATGACATCTTCGGGGCACGCAACCTCGCAGTTGAAGCAGAGGTGGCATTCAGCCTGGCGCCATGGCACCTTTCCCTGTGGATCGCAGGCCCCCTGGCAGTGGAGGAGACAGCGGTTGCAGTCATCGCATTGGCTGTGGTTTTTCTCCATGCCGTAAATCGAGAAGCGTGAGAGCAGCCCCATGAAAGCGCCCAGCGGGCAAATACCCCGGCACCAGAACCTCGTGATCGCGCGATTCAGGATCGCAACAGCCAGGAAAATAACGCCAAGCAAAAATCCAAAGTGGTAGTACTGCGGCTTGAAGCTCAGGAGATTCGAGCCAAACAGGCGATAGCCGGTGTCGGCAAACCACTGGAGGAAGCCGATGTTGGTGCCGTACATGAAATCGAACCCGCTTCTCAAGCCGAAGTTCAGCGCAGGGATAACCGAGACCGCGAGCGAGCGCACGAGAAAAGGAATGGGATCGAGAATGCCGGTCTGAAGCGAAGTGAAAACCGACATCGCGATCAGGCCGAACAGCAGGTAGTACTTCGTCGCCATCCACTTTTTATAACGGTTGGCATCCACCCGCTTCTTGCCCTTGCGCTCGGGCTTGTAGCTCGAAAAAAAGTGATTGAGCGTACCCAGCGGGCAGATCCAGCCACAGAAGAACCGCCCGATCAGGACCGTCCCCGCGATGATCACCAGCGCCCAAATGACCTTGCCATAGAGTGCATGTGTGGAAAGGGCCGTGGAGAAGGCCACCAGCGGATCCATTTCCAGAAAAATGCTGACCGGGTAGTCGAGCCTGACCGCGTCGATCGCGCCCCGCGTGAACGTGCCGCGGAATTCGGTCTGAAAAAGGAGGAATAGAAACAATCCCAAAAAGAGGACCTGCGCAATGCGCCGGAGCCAACGCAGCCACATTCTGGGCGCTCGTTTTACAGTCATGCCGCTATTGGGCGCAGCGGCAGCCAGCACCGGGCTATTCGATGCTGACATACTTTACCTGCAGTTCCGAATAATTCTTGTTCCCCAGCCCGCGCTCATGCCCAATATTGATATAGGGGATCTGTTCCGCCCGCAGGCCCAGGAACGTAGCACCATAGGCGTCAATGGCCACCGGATCTGTACCGGCTGCCACCGTCTTGACGAGCTTGACGTCGTTGAGGTTTCCTCCTTGAGGCCCGTTGGCTGTAAGCACACGATACGCATCCAGGATCGTCAGCGTCGGCCGCACGAAGGTCGCCAGGTCGGCGATGCCGATATCAATATTCTGATGCAGCTGGTTCCTCCTTCCTCCGAGAATGCCGTACCAGTTTTTCATCCCCATGGTGACGCGAGAGAGGTTGTGATGCTTCACAATCGGAAGGTTGATGATCTTGTCTGCTTCGAGGATGGGCGTATAGATGGGCCAGACAGAAAGCAACTCGCCATTGAGGCGGTAGTCGCGGAACTTGCGTTCCTCGGGAAGCAGCACCGTAGCGCCGACCGATTCGGCTGCGCCGGCAATGCCGCTGCGCATGAAGCAGCGCCTCGGATCGTTGCACGAAACATCCGTAACGATGACTTTTTTGGCGCCCGCCTCAAAACACAACTGGGCCACAGCCTTCACCAGATCAGGGTTGGTGTTCGCGGCCTGTTGCGGGACCCGGTCCCAGCCGATGTTGGGCTTCAGAACCACCACATCGCCCCTGGAAACGAATTTCTGCATCCCGCCGAGGGCCGCCAAAGCCGCCGCGGCGAGCGCAGCCGGGGTTCCTCCCGAGACAACGGCCATCTTGGGGAGGTCGTTGCTGATGTTGCTGCGATAGTCTCTCGATTGGGCCGTCGACAATTCATGGCCTGGATGCCGGCTGCGGGAATGCAGCCAGAACCCGAGCCCGCATGCCGCCCCGACAGCGACGCCTGCGCAGGATGATCTCTTCAAGAAATCCCGGCGGCCGATTTCTTCCTTCATGTCCTTGATCGCTCTCCAAAATTGGCTGGGACCACGATCAAAATGATAGGTAAATGTCCTTCCGTTGTAAACGGCAATAGCAAGCCAGACAAAAGGAAAAGTTCAGCTGGAAGGACACGAAGTGGGCGCCGGGCGGCGCACGGCGCGCGAGCCTCAGGACTCCTGATCCCACGAGGGATTTTCGAGCCGTTCCGGATTGAACTATGATACCGTTTCGGATCGCTGGAGCGCACATCATGCCAGGAGGCCACGCATGCCGCAGACCTTGCTGCCCATCTTTCCGGCGGAAGCGATTCCGATCAACGAGCTCATCTCGTTTTGCAAGCGGAATGAGAGCATCTGCTATTTCCACGGTACCCTGCCGGTTTTCACCCACGCGGAAAGCGATCTGAAAGCTTTCCGGATGTACACCAGCCAGTTGGTGGTGAACGGGACGCGCACCCAGGCGGAGTTGGTACGCGCTTTCGGCATCAGTTCTATCAGCATGAAGCGGTATGTGAAGAAGCTCCGTACGGGCGGGAGTAGAGCTTTTTTCGCCCCGCGCCGCAAGCGGCAACCGAGAGTATTGACGCCGGAGGTCCTGAAACGCGCGCAGGAGTTGTTGGCGGAGGGGCAACCGCGCGCGGCGGTGGCGAAGGCTCTTGAGCTTAAACCCGACACGTTAAGCAAGGCGGTGCGTGCGGGTCGGTTGGTGGAGCCGCAAAAAAAAACGACATCGCCAGCACAAAAAGCGAACGCAACGTAGAGGACAGCCAAGCCGCCATGGGCATGGGCTGCACCCGCGTGGCGGAACGGGTGTGGGCCGCGGTGGGGCTGTTATCGGAAGCTCCCTCGCAATTCGTGAATGCCGAGAGCGTGGCCCAGGGCGGGGTACTGTGGGCGCTACCGGCCCTGTTGGCCAACGGTCTGCTGCGGCACGCCCGCACTTGCTTCCAGTTAACTAGTGGCGGTCCTGGAGCAGCCGGACGCAGAGCAGACAGATCCGCTTTTGTTCCTGAGCCATCCATGCCCCGAAATCGACCACGCTCGCCTCTGATGCCGCTCTTGCCGGAACTGCAACTGCTGCCCCCATAACTCTATTGTCGAGGGAACACTCCAAAAAGACTACATCAAGAAAGAAATTCCCATCAAAAACTTTCAGGGCATTCGGGGTCTGACGAGATGGATTGATGGAAAACAGGCGGGGAAACTCTACTTGAGCCCTCCCGAAATGGGCTTGGAGCCGAAACCCGGGGACCATTTTTCAATCCAAGTGCGCGGGTCCGCTCTTTTCGCTCGCCGGGCCTGATATTGCCATTCAGCAGTACTACTCCCAGGGTGGGGGCCGCTGACGATTGGCTACTGGCACATCAAGACGGACAACACCCTGGAAAAAATCGTCGTGCGTGGGCAGGCCTTGCCGCAGTTCGGCGGTCTCGCCGTGCTGGGTTCATGGGAGGGAGCATCCATGAACGGCGCAGGAGTTTACCCCATCTGGGTTATGGTCACCGGAGGACAATTTAAGGAGGCCATCCTTCTCTACTTCTCCCAGCGATAGCAACGGAATATGGGGGCTTAGGAAAACCGGCTGTGCCCGCAAAGACATGCGCGAGCAAATCCCGCCGCAGGTCTTCGTCCCCCACGCGCGAAGAAAATCCATCTGGGGGATGACAGCTTACATGCGCACCGGATTGGATCCGATGATGTAAGCTCTTTTTGCGCTTCAGGTTGAGGGCTCATGGCCTCCCCCAGGGGAAAGGGCGGCTTCTTCCAAGGCACGCCCCCGTTTCCAGGGAATCGCGCATGCTGCGAACAGATCGGGCAAAGATGATCGCGGCGCCCGGCCGGAGCGAGGATCGTCCCACACTCAGGCCTCACGGCCCGGGCTGCCACCGTGTCGCCTCTTCGAGGCTAAGTGCATGAGTTCATAAATACCATGATGTATTTTCAGGACGCGGATTCACGCAGGCAACCGCACCCGGGGCTTGCCGGCTTCTGCTTCCCAGGGGGGGAGCGCTGCGCGCTCGTGGTTTCTTCCGGCGCCCGGAGTCAAACGCGCCTTTACAGCAGGAACCGCCATGATTGCCAATAGGACCTGCGCGTTTGACTCCGGGCGCCGGAAGAAACCACGCCGAAGCCGGCAAGCCCCGGGCGCGGTTGCACGCGGATGGTTCTTGCCCTATCCGCGTTTGTCAGCGTGAATCCGCGTCCAGAAAAATACGTCACTGTATTAATGAAATCCTGTACTAAGCTGCAAATCATTACCTTGTTTGCAGGTTGGGCGATTCCAGACCAGCCTGAGGCGCGAAGCGCCGGCAGAGGGTAGCCCCGCGCGTGAGCGCGGGGTTCAGGTGTCCAGGGAAAATGAGGCCTGAAAGGCCGGCACTTTTCGCAACAGCGGTTTTTGCTCACGACCTGAGCCGATGACAAACTGTTGGAATGATGGCCGCTGCTTCATTCCGCGCCTCCTGGCTCTGATCAAAAGCCCAACACACCCCTGCTAACTTCCGACAGGTCCCTATTGCGGGCGCAATGTGGATCATGGTGTGCGCCTGGAACATTTCCATGGCTGGACAGGATAGTTTTCCAGAGCATCGGTCGCCTGCATATAAAGGTATTGGAGGAAATAAAAGATTGATTATAAGTTTTTAATTAGGTAGGATATTATCACACTTTTGCGTCAGCAGACTTTTCGATCGGTAATCGAGAACCGTCGGCGACAATTGCACAGATTGGCTCGGTTCTCTACTTCTGCCTGTTCCGGAAGGTATCAAGTGATTCAGCTCTGTGCCTGAATCAAGCAGCGCACATCCATGAATCATCGGGAGTTGTTCCGTCGAGAGCGTCCCCCTCATCGCTCTCCATCAGCAGAAAGCAACACATAAGATCGGTCCTGATATTCCGTTTTCCGGCCGAAATCCATTCGTTGAGGTGGATCATGTCTACTCGCATCTTGCGTTTCGTGTCGTACCTGTCGATTTTGTTTGCGTGCGCAATTATCTCCATGGGCATCGTGCAGGCACTAGGTGCGAGTCAGCTCCGGCTGATTCCCGGCGCCAACGTCAACATGGTCTCCGGGACGGTGTGGCCATACGGCGATCCGTTCCTGCAGCGGCAGAACGAGCCGTCGATCGCGGTGTCGACCCGGAACCCGATGCACGTATTGGCGGGGGCCAACGACTACCGCACGGTGGATATTCCCGGCCTCCCTGATGGTTCGGAAACCGGCGACAGCTGGCTCGGCCTCTATTGGTCCTACAACGCTGGCGATGCCTGGCAGAGTACTCTGCTGCCCGGATTCCCGCAGGATGCCTCTGAGGCGGGCATGGCTTCGCCCCTGCATGGATTCAGGGCCGCGGCCGACCCGGTCATGCGCGCCGGCACCCACGGCATGTTCTACTTCAGCGGCATCGCTTTTGATCGCGGGTTCAGTCCCAAAAGCACCGTCTTCGTAGCCCGTTTCATGGATCTGAACAACGAAGAGGGCGGGAGCCCAATCAAGTACATCGATACAGTCAGCGTCAGCCAGGAACTTCTGGGCAAGTATTTCATCGACAAGCCGTGGATGGCGGTGGACATCCCGCGCGCGGACGCGACGGAAAAAACTATTACGGTCCCACCGAATGGCACGGCGAGCGTCACTCAATCGATACCGTGCGGCAATGTGTATCTCGCCTGGGCTGAGATCGAGGGGGAAGGAACGGCCCTGCTCTCCAGGATCATGTTCAGCCGTTCCACGGACTGCGGCGCGACATGGAGCACTCCGGTTCCACTCAGCGCCCCGAACACTTTGAACCAGGGGGCGACGATCGCCATCGCACCGGCCAGTGGCGAGGTCTATATCGCCTGGCGCCAATTCCCAACTCCCCAAAGCAGCAGTTGTGTCCCGGGGGCATTCCAGAAGTTCATGAAGGGTGGGGATGACAGTTATTGGAAGGCGAATCCGGCGAAGTGGCCGGTGCAATCCTTGACGCTTGGCGGCATCACTTATTCAAAGGCTCAACTGATCGACATCCTGAACACTCCGCACCGGGGCGATCAAACCTACAAACTCGCATACCAGCTGATTGCGGCCAAGCTGAATTATGCTATACCCGCAAAGGACGGTTGGCCCTCAATTTGCTATGCTCGCAAGCAGGTTGCATATTTTCTGTTGAAAGTCTGGTCGGCGGATCAGCTTTTTCATTTTTGGGGAAACCCTGTC
>Ga0315284_10005544_pt1 | contig 17935 bp, 10 predicted proteins | sample YL17G09_16_MG_FD_203696 | JGI IMG/M metagenome (GOLD analysis project Ga0315284, IMG submission 203696) | Sediment microbial communities from Yellowstone Lake, YNP, Wyoming, USA - YL17G09_16 | ecosystem: Environmental > Aquatic > Freshwater > Lake > Sediment | place: USA: Wyoming | collected...
CGGCCACCCACGTGGCTACCGGCCCTGCGGCCAGCGTGGCCGTCCGTGGATCGATAATAAACCCTCGCCCCGGCGGCTGGGCCGAACCGCTGAACGATCGGTCCCGCAGCAGCAGCGTGCCCAGGTTGTCATCCACGCCGTCGGGAGACCGAAGCGACACGCGCCATCCCTCTTGCCCGGGCGGGACGCCCATCGCCAGGACGCTGCTCATCCCGCCATGCACGAGGGCCGCCGTGATGCCCCACTCCCGCAGCAGCGCCATCATCTGGTCGACCGCGTAGCCTTTGCCGATGCCGCCCAGGTCGACTTTCACGCCCGCGGCCCGGACGCCCACGGTGAAGTCGCTCGGCCTGAGGTCCAGCAGGTGCATGCCCGTCCGCGCCCTGGCGGCGGCAATCTCCTCGGCCGATGGCTGACGCCTCGCGCCATCTTGACCGCGGAAGCACGCGATGAGCGCCCCCACGGTCACGTCGAACACGCCGCCCGTCTCGGCGTTGACCTTGGCGGCCGCCGTCAGGCATTCCATCGTGGCGACGCCCACGCGGACGTACTCGCCCGCCGCAAGCCCGTTAATCTGCGAGACGTCGCTGCCGGGGACGAAGCGGCTGAGTTCGTGCTCCAGGCGGTCGCACTCGTCGAACGCCGCCTCCGCCGCCTGCCGGGCGTACCGCTGCTCCTGGCCGGCGATGATGACCTCGAAGACCGACGCCATCGCCTTGTGGGCGAAGCGGTGCACGGGCATGCTCGCACTTGCGTGCCCCTCAAGTGCAAAGGCGGCCGGCGGCTGGCTCATTGTGCGCCTCCCGCCTTACCCTCGCCCGAAAGCATCCTTTCCCACAGGTTTTCCTGCACGCAAACCTGGAGGAACACCAGCGGCCTGAGGCCGTACAAACTCTGCCGGTTGTAAGGCCCTTTCAGCCTCGCCTCCACGGCCTCGCCGACATCGGGCGTCACGATGACCACGGCGGGCGGCGGCAGGCCCTTCACGTCCTCCCACCAGGCGTCCACGTCGTGCCAGTAGCCCACGCGGTCCTCGTTGAACCGTCGCAGGTACCACGGCAGCGGCCAGTAGTTCTCCGGTGTGACGACGTGAACCTGCATGTTATGACCTTCGGGGGAGACACGGGCCAACTGCTCCATGCGCGCGGCCAGGTTGAGCACGTCGGCCGACGTGTGGCCGTATACGTACGGGTTGCGCGAGTCGGCCGAGAACCGATAACTCAGGAGGTACGATTGCCATCCGAGGTGGACCGCGCCGGCAGCCAGGAGCACGCAGACAATCGCCTTCAGCGGCCGCCTCGGCACGAGGCGCACCAGCGCCGCCGCCCCCACGCCCGCCAGGAGGATCATGCCGCACAGGAAACTCAGCATGCACCACGGCGTCTTGTACGGGATGGCCGCATAGAGGGCCGTCAGGATGAGCGTGTAGAACGCGAGGAACCTGGCCAGCGGCTTGTGCTCGGCCGGCAGGCCCCGGCGCGTGAGTGCGGCCACAAACCCCGCCATGGCGAGGCCGACGATCAGCCCCTCGCTCCAGAAGAACCCGCGCGCCGGCCGGTCCGCAATCAACATCTGAAGGTAGAAGTGCCAGGGGTGGCTGTGAAGTTCATCGCCGACTGCCTTGTTACAGTAAGAGCCGTAGGCGAGGATGGAATCCAGCGGCCCGCGCAGGTTCGCGCCGAACGAAGAATAGAACGCCGCCGCCACGACTACTGCCGCCGCAAGGCCGGCGACAACCGCCCACGGCCGCAAAGTGCCGCGGAGGTCCCCCGCCGGCCCGTTGCGCCAGCGCGTCCAGAGGGCGGCCAGTGCCAGGCCTGCCGCCATCGCCGCAGCCGCCAGAACCCACGTTTCCTTCGTGGCGTGCATAAGGCCCACCGCCGCGCCGGTCAGCACCGCCCACACGACAGACTTCGTGCGGACGTACCGCCAGCCGCAAACGATGACCGCCAGCGTGAAAAAAACGAGCAGCGTCTCCTGGATGTAGTACCGCGAGTAAAAGACCATCGCGGACGAGATGGCCGTCAGCACGCCGGCCACGACCGCCGCCGGGCGGCCGATGCCGTCGCCCACCAGCGCCAGGAGCAGGATGATCGCCACGCCGAAGGCGGCCGGCACGATCCGGTACATGGCTTCGTCGCTGTCGGCGAAGGTCCTGACCGAATCGAGCCAGGCGGACGGCAGGGTCAGGTAGTACAGGCTGGGCCCGTGATGCTCGCGGGGGTCGTAGCGATAGACGCCGGTCTCAAGGAGGGCGCCTGCCTTGACGACCTGGTTGGCCTCGTCGCCGTGCATCGGCCGCAAAGCCAGCCGTGGCAGACGGAAGGCTGATGCTCCGACTGCCACGGCAACGATCGCTATCAGAAAGAGGACAAACGGGCGGTTCATTTGGCCGGTTTGCCGTATACCTCCACCTCGATGTAGTGGTTCTGGTCGTTGGACGTGTTGCCCTTGGAATACAGCCGCACGTAGCGACCCGTGACACCCTTGCAGTCGGCGCCGCGGGCGTCAATCAGGCGGCCGCGGAAATCCTCGATGTACTCGAGGTCCTTGCCGATGCCGAGGCCGGCCGAGTTGTCGAAGTCGTTGTTGTAAATGGTCTTGACGTTCTCGATGAAATCAGCGTCGTCGGCGGCCTGGACGACTACGTCGTGGTACACGCGGCCTTCGCCGTGATAGTGCCAGACGACGATGGCGTAGATGGTGCCGGGTTCGCCGAGGTCGATCTGGACCCATTGCTTGCCGGGTCCGAGTTCAACGAAACTGCCGTCCGAGCCTTCCTTGTCGCCGTCGGTGATGAGTTTGATCTCGCCGATGATCGGCTCCATGTCGCTGGAGGTGACCTTCTTGCCCTTCGACAGGAGCACCGTGCCTTCAGGGGCCAGGAACGGCGGGCGGTTCTTGTCGACGTACTTCTCGAGCGTCGGGGCGGGCTTGATGTTCTTGGGCGTCCCCTCGAACAGGGCCTTGGGCAACTTGATGTCAACGGGCGCAAGTTTCTCGCCGTTCGGACCCGTGGTCGGGGCGGCCGGAGCGTCCTTCGAGGCATCGGCGGGCTTGTCCTTCGGTGCATCGGCCGCCGGCTTGTCCGCCGGGGTGGCGGGCGCATCGGCCGCCAGCACTGCCGGCGTCACGACCAAGGCGAGGCCCACAAGGCCTGCCGCCACAACCAGTCCCATCGCCAGATAACTTCTCGTGCTCATGGTCTGCTTCCTGCTCCAAAGTGACCTAGTTCCATCGCCTCCCGCGGCTGCGGGGGCCTGTCCCCCAGTACAAACCGCCGCCGGGTTGATTAGTGCCGCTAGAAAGTAGCGTCCGAAGCCCCTCCCGTCAAGTCCGAAGGTTCCGTCGTGTCCAAAGGTTCCGCCCAGGTCGTTGCTCGCCCCCGAATCTGCGACTCCTCGCTACTATCTCGCGGTTAGATACTGTAATCACGCGGAGAAAATCCCGGCGCGGCCGTCTAATACGATAGCGCCTTGCAGGAAGGCAAGTTTCCTGCCAAGATAGAAGGCTCCGGCGAGGGGTGAACCGCAAAAAGGAGAAGCGAGAATGCGTCAGACAGGCGGCATAGCAGTCCTGGTGGGTTTGCTGGTGATGTTCCTGGCATCGTTCGTTCTGGCGGGAGAACCGGCGGCACCGAAGCCGGCCAAGCCCGAAGAGGTCGCCAAGGTCACCGAGGCCATGCCCACGGCCCCGATCGTCAAGCCCGCCAAGCCCCGTAAACTCCTCATTTTCAGCCTGACGAAGGGCTTCCCGCACAGTTCCGTTGCCATCGGCGCCAAGGCGTTTGAGATCATGGGCCAGAAGACCCGCGCGTGGCAATCCGTCAACACGCTGGACCCCTCGTACTTCGCCCCCGACAAGATCAAGGACTTCGACGCCGTCGTGATGAACAACACGACCGGCAAGGAACTCATCACCGATCCCGTCCAGCGCCAGGGGCTGCTGGAGTTCGTCAAGGGAGGCAAAGGCATCGTCGGCGTTCACTCGGCCACAGACGCCTTATACGAAAATTGGCCGGAGTACGGCGAGATGATGGGCGGCTTTTTCACGGGGCACCTCCCCGGCATCGTCAAGGTCTCCGTCAAACTGGATGATCCAACCAGCCCGCTCAACCGGATGTTCGCGGGCAACGGCTTCGAGATCGGCGACGAAATCTACATGTTCAAGGAGCCCTACTCCCGCGAGAAACTGCACATCCTCCTGAGCATCGATTTTGAGAACGCGCACTTCAGGGGTAACAAGCGCGCCGACAAGGACTACGCCCTCTCCTGGATCAACGAGTACGGCAAGGGCCGCGCCTTCTACAGCGCTTTCGGACACGACCATGCCATCTTCTGGAACCCGGCCATCTTGAAGCACTTTCTGGCCGGCATCCAGTACGCCATGGGCGACCTGAAGGCCGACGCCACGCCCAGCGCGAAACTCAACATCGCGCCTGTGCGCGGGCCGGTCCTGGACGAGAAGCCGAAGGAGCCCGCCAAGGCCCCGGCCCCGAAGGTCAACAAGGCCCCGCGCATCTGGAACGCACCCGCGGACCCGAGCGACGGCTGGACCGTCCTCTTTGACGGCAAGAACCTCGACGCCTGGCAGAAGCCCCCGGCCGACAAATGGAAGATCGTCGATGGCATCCTCACGTGGCAGAAAGGCTGCGGCGACATCTGGACCAAAGAGAAGTACGGCGACTTCGTCTTGGACTTGGAATTCAAGGTCGAAAAAAGCACCAACAGCGGCGTGTTCCTCCGCTCACCAGAGGGCGAGAAGAACTGGCTCAACGGCTCCATCGAAATCCAGATTATCGCGCCGCCCAAGGACGGCAAGCCCGACAAGCACACCACCGGCTCCATCTATGATTGCCTCGCCCCGAGCGTCTTCGCCGAAAAACCCGTCGGCGAGTGGAACCACATGGTCATCACCGCCAGGGGCAACAGCATCAAGATCGTCCTGAACGACAAGCCCATCATCGACGCCAACCTCGACGACTGGAAGGAGGCCGGCATGAACCCCGACGGCTCGAAGAACAAGTTCAAGACGGCCTACAAGGACATGGCGAAGGTCGGCAACATCGGCCTTCAGGACCACGGCGCGCCGGTGTGGTACCGCAACGTGAAGATCAAGACGCTGAACTAATACGAAGCGCAGGATTGCGATTTGCGCCTCCCTCGGCCCTATTTAGCCCCCCGTGAATACACGGGGGGCGGCACGCGGGAGACGCTTGTGGCCGCGCTACCCCCGGTGTATTCACCGGGGGCTAAATAAACGAGCGCTTTGCGCGGCGGGTCTCCCGACCCGCCGCGCGTTATTATCACTTGGACTTCTTCAGAATCTCCTCGGCCGCCTTGCGCGTTCCGTCGTTCGTCGACACCGCCAGGACCTTCTCCATCGCGGCCTTGATTTCGGGGCTTGCGCCGCCGGAGTTCTTGGCGATCTTGACGGCCGCGGCGGCGGCGGCCTCCTTCAGGCCCTCATCGGCCATGGCCGGCACGACCAGCGCGAGGGCCTTGGCGGATTTCACTTCGCCCGCCGCCCCGAGGACCATCTGCTTGTCGTCCGGCCGCTTGGCCGCGGCCATTGCCTGCTCCAGCATCTTCAGTTTCTCCGCGACTGGCCTCTCCGGCGGCACGCCGGCCAGCCGCACGTAACCCCTGAGCGCCAGCACCTGGTGCGCAAGCTTCGCGGCGGACCTGGCAAGTTCCAGAAGGTCCGGCGCGGCGGCGTCATCGGGCCAACTCGCCAGCACGCGGATGGCCGCATCCTGGATATCAACCTCCGGGGCCTTGGCTGAAGCGCGAACGGCCGCAAGGGCCTTCTCGCCGCCGATGCGGGCGAGCGTGCGAATCAGGGCCGCCTGCGTCGCCGCATCGGCGCCGCTCATGGCCTTGGTCATAATGTCCGCCGCCGCGTCCTTGTTTGCCGCGCGGCTGCACACCGCCCCGAGCGCCTTCTCGACGGCCTGCTTATCATCTCCTGCGACCGCCTTCGCCAGCAGGCTGACCAGGGCCGGGATGTTCTTCTCTTCGCCGAGCGTCTCGGCCGCCGCCAAGGCGGCGCTGCGCACGCCCGCGTCGGCATCTGAGGCGGTTGCCAAAATCGCGTCGACCTGCTCCCGCGCGCCGCGCGCCGCGAGAATCGCCAGGAGGCTGCGTTTCAGGTCGGCCGACGCCGAAGGCAGCGCCGCCGCAACGGCCGCGGTCGCCTTATCGCCCGGCATGCGGCCGAGGGCCGCCTGGGCGGCTTCCTGCTCGGCCTTGCCGGCGGAAGAGAGAAAGGCGACGATCGCCGGGGCGGCCTTTTCATTCGACAGTTGTGCCGCCGCGTTGATGGCGGCCACGCGTACGGCCTCGTCCGTGTCCTTGGTAGCATCGAGGATGGCGGTCTCCGCCGCCGGGCCGCCACGACGGGCGAGCATCGCCAGCACCTCGCCGCGCGCCGCCGGCGGAAGGCCGGGCATTTGCTGGACCCACTTCTGCGTGACCTCTTCACCGGGCATCGCCTGGGCCGCCTGCACGGCCGCAGCGCGAATCTGGAGGTCGTCATCTTTCATGACCGCCAGAAGATCGTCCATCGCGCCGGCGCCCAGGAGCATCGCCAGGCCGCGGATCGCGGCGCAGCGGATGTGCCGGTCCTTCTCGCCGGTCCGCGTTTTCCAGAGAGTGCGGTAGATCTGCTCGGCCTCCCTGGCCTTCTTCGCATCGCCAAGCCGCTGCGCCATGAGGAGCGCCGCATCGACCGCCTTCCCCCGCTCGTAGACCGACTCGGCGCCGGCCGCCTTGAGGATCGTGTCGGTCGCCGCTGCATCGCCGATGTTCGCCAGCGCCCAGAGGGCGGCCAGGCGGACCTCGCGGTCGGCGTCGCCGGCGGCCTTCATGAGTTCCGGCCCGGCCTGCGCATCTCGCGCCACGCCGAGGTTCTGGATGATCGTGAGGCGGCACTTGCCCTGGACCTTCGCTAGCGCCTGCCGCAGCACGGGCGCCGCCGCTTCCGGCGAGATGCTGATGAGCGTCTGGGCAGCGTACTCGCAGAGTTCTTCATTGAGGAGCACTTCGCCGATCGCCGGCGCGGCCGCAGGCTGCCCGGCCAGGCGCAGTTGCGCCAGGAAGAAACTCTTCACCGAATTCGGCGCCTTGCCGCCGAGGAGGCCCGCGACAGTCTCGGAGAACATTTTGCGTTCGGCGTCCGCCCCCGGCCGCGAGACGTACGTCGCAAGGCCGTGCATCGCGGTCCGGGCCTTAGAGTCATCGACCGGACCGGGTTCAACGACCAGCGCCGCCAGGTCCTTGATGCCCTGGGGCCCGAGTTTGACGAGGTCCCCGTACGCCGCCATCGCCGCAGCGGCATCGTCGTTGGGGATCTTCGCCAGGATGCCGGCGAGCGGACCTGTAGGTTGCGGCCCCGCGGGCGCGGCCCCGAAAGCGGACGCGGACCACGCCATCGCCAGGGCAAAGAGTAAGATGTTTTTGCGCCCGGTCATAACAGTCTCCTCGCAAGTTTGGACGGCCGCTACTATACCAAAGCCCCGTCGTGCATCGACAAAAAACACACGCGGCGGGTCGGGAGACTCGCCGCGCGGTTTCTGTGGACGACATTCTTACGCTATGGACGGCATGCTTGCGCTGCCGCTACTTCTTTTCCCACCCGCTGTAATGCACGTCGACGAAGAGCGGCTCGTCGAGCACGAGGATCTTCTCCAGCCGGAACAGTTGCCCGTCGATCGGCAGGTTTACGCGGATGGGCGTCGCCCCGGCGGCGGCCGTTGTCGCATCGGCCTTCGCCTGCGCGGCCGCCTGGATGGCACTGACTGTCGCCTGCGCGTCCACCGGCGGTTGGCCCGGCCCGCCCATCAACTGGCGGAACTCCTTGACGACCGTCAGCGGCCCTTCGATCCACGGCTCGCTCGACCACGGCCGCGTGTACTTGCCCTCGCGCGGCAGATATACGTTCACCATGAGGTGCGTGATGGGCTCGCTGGCGCGCGGCAGTCCGATGTGCAGCGTGCCGGCCGGATCGACCTTCTTGGCGGCGTCCGTGGTCTTCTCGACGTACACGATCTCGACCGGGAACGACGCCAGGCCGCTGGAGGCGCCCTCGGAGCGGACCAGCGGTATCAGGATCCTATTCTGCTCGTCCTTGGCGGGGCGGATGGACTTACCGCTTACGCTGGCCGACCAGATGTCGACGCCTTCAGGCATCGCCAGGCGCAGGAACTGCTGGCGGTTGTTACGGACGTTATAAACGACCTTCGTGATCCGCCGCCCGTCCATCGTCTGCATCGTGGTGATGACGCCGGAATCGACGAGCGTCACAAGGACGCTCACGTCCTCGTGCTTCTTGATGGCCAGCGGAATGTCGAACTTCTCCGTCACGTACCGGAACGCCAGGAGGATCGGCTGCGCGGTCATGGCGAGCATCTCGGGCGGCAGTTCGCGCACGTCGATGGCGGTGGCGCCGTCCAGTTTCGGCGCCGAGAGTTCAACGTTCGCCAGGGCCACGACGCCAATGTGCCCCTTCTCTCGCACCACGTCCACGGTCCGGAGGACCGGCAGCCCGGCCGTGCCGGCGGCGGCCGCGGCGGTCGGCTTCTCGTAGGTCACGTTGAGGACGTAATTGCCGATCACCTCGTTCGACATGGCCACCGTCAACTCGCTCTGCACCACGCGCCAGTCGCGGACGCGATCGCCCTTGACTTCAAGGATGCTCGCGCCGTCGGGCACTTTCAGTTTCAGGACGCGCACGCCCGTGTGGAGGATGTTGAAGTTGATCCTCTCGCGGCAGATGATGATGCCGTCGCCAACGGCCACGAGGGTCTGCGTCTCGGCGTAGAGTTTCGGCGGCACCTTCTCGGCTTCCGGAATCGCCCGCTCCCACGCCAGTTGCACCGGCTGCTGGGCCGGCAGGGCCGCGGCCACGCGGGTCGCCCCGCCCTCTTCTTTCTTCACGACCGCCTGGGCGCCCGTGACGACGATGTCGACGCCCGTCTGGGCCACCTTCAGGTCCAGGACGCACGTCGACGACGCCACGCGGTCAAACCGCAGCGCCAGCGTGCCGGCCTGCTCGGTCACGGCGACGGCGAACTTCACCTTGATTTCCATCGGGCCGGTGCCGGTCGTCAGGACCTCGTACATGTTATTGTTGAGCCGCAGGTAGGCGTTGGCCGGCAGCGTTACGTCCTGGATAGCAACGGTCGCCGGAAGGATGGGAATGGTCTTCCAGTCCTTCTCCTTCAAAATGTTGACCTTGAAGGTGGCGGTGAAGGTGGCGCCGTCTTTCGTCAGGTCGCCCGCGTACTCGGCGGCCGTGATGGCCCAGTCGGTGGGCGGCGGCGCGACGTTCTTCTGCTTCTGCTCGATGCTCCACTGGAGGAGGGCCTTGAACTCCTGCCACGGAATACGGACCTTCGCCTGGCCCATGTTCTGGATTTTCATGCCGATGAGGCCCTCGACCTCTTCCCACGACAGGGTGAACATACCGGCCTCCTGGCCGCCCTTGGCCTCATCGTAGCCCGTGATCTTCTTAAAGACGTCCCACGGGAGGACGACCTGCCCCTGGCCGTCCGGGGCCGGGGGCTTCTGCTCGGCCTGCACGGCGGTCGCGCTGCCCGCCACGAACACCGCCGCCGCCAGGACGGCCGCCGCCAACATCCATCGCTTCGCATTCATTTCTCATCTCCTTGCCAAGAGTAGTCAACCACCAGTTCCAGGGTATCACTTGCATCCACAAGTGTTTTCTCGAATTTCACCGTTCGCCCCACGACGGGCACCGTTACGGCCGCCGGCACGCCGGGGAACCGCACCGGCTCGGGCTCGGCCGTCCAGTGGCGCATGCGGGCCGACTTCACCGCAGTCAGGTACCCGCCGTTATTGACCAGGAAGTAGTCGTCGTGGCCCACCGTAACGTCGTTGCCGATGTAAGAGTACGTGTTGGCCCTGTCCAAGGCGCGGGCGATGTTGACCGTCGCGCCGTTCGGCAGGGCCGCCGGCGTGCCGACGACCGTGTCCTGCCGCACGTCGCCCTGCGGGACAACCGCCTTGGCGTCGTTGGAGACCCTCTGCTCGATGTCCATGAGGCTCAGCAGTTGCCCCTCGTCGAGCACGGCGTACGTCACGCCGTTGGCGCCATTCTTCCACTCGATGCCCGCTGCCCGGGCTGCGCCGGGGTCCACGAAGATATTGCGCGAGGCGAGGGCCACGCTCTGGCCCAGGTTGGTCCGCAGACGATTCAGAACCGCCGCAACGTTGCCGGCTGCCGTGGCGTCGTTCGTCACGGCCAGGGTGCCGTCGCCCGCATTGATCGTCACCTGCGCGCCTGTGGCATTCGTAGTAACAGCAGCGCCGTTGCTATCGAACCAAGAGTTTTGGCCCTGCGGCGCAGGGACATTGGCATTCCCGGCTTGCACCACCGTACCGCCTACGGTCAGCGTGCCGCCGCTGAAAGTGACGGCGCCGGTGTATGTGTTGGCGCCGCTCAGGGTAAGCGTGTTAACATCCTGCCCGTTGGTCATCTGAACGGTCGGCGGCGTTGACACGACCCCCCTCCCGGTCACTTGGCCGCCGCCGGTTGCGCTGGCCTGAAGCGCCCAGCCGTAGTTGGACTTCACATAGTCGGCCAGTTTTTTCTCCTCGTCTTTGCCCTGCGCGATACCCGCGACGCTGAAGTTGACAGTGCCGAGGTTCCTGGCCGTGTTGGCGACGGCCTGGCGGGCCTCTTCGAGTTTGCGGCGGTTCTCGGCCACGACCTGCGGTTCGACGGAGGAAGGCGTACGGAAGTCGCCAAACCTCGTCGGGTCTTCCCTGGGCTTCGGCTGGTCAGCGCCCGCCGGCGCGGCAGTGTACTCATGCGCCGGGGCCGCCTCGCCCGCAAGGGTGGCCGTCCCCGTTCCGGTCTTGACAAGCACCTGCCCGCTGCCGTCTACGTTGGTGATTGCCGCGGTCGCGGCTGCGGCCGGGGCCCTGGGCTGATCGGCGCCTTCGGGCGCCGCAATTCCGCCTCCAACCCCTCCAATACCCCACACAGCCCCACCCTTTAGAACGAGCGTTCCAGCGCCGGTCTTGCCAAGCGCCGCCGCATCGCGGGCCACCGCTTTCTCATCCTTTTCGAGATCGGCCAGCATGTGCTGGGCCTCTTCGATTCGGCCCTGCCGCGCGAGTTCCGTCGCCTTGTCGGCCCGCGAACTGATCTCCCTGGACTTCTCGGCGACCTTGCGGCCGAGGTCGGAAACGCCGGCGGCCCTGACCGAGGACCTACTCAGCGTCTCGGCCCGCCAGCCACCGTCGACGTCTGCCGGCTGTCTCTCCCGCTTCTCCTTGACAGACTTCAGTTCGTCAACCTGCTTCTTAAGTTGCTCAACGCGCGTGCTCAGGCCCGATGAGTCGTCCACCGTATCGAAGGCTATATTGCCTCCACCCGACACAACGCCCTTGTAACTTCTGCCGGCCCGTGCCGCGAGTTGCTGCTCGGCGATGGCCTCGCCCAGTTCCACCTGCGGCGCGGGCGCGGCTGAACGTAACTGCGGCGCCTCCGTTACAGAAGCGGCCGGCGCCAAGGCCGCGGTAGTCCCCAGTTCAGCGCCACTGAAGCGATCGGTACGCTCTCCGGCAGCAGCCGGCGCCTGAGCCGTGGAATGCGAAGGCCGGCCCGCCGCACCTCCCTGAGCGAGGCCCGCCACGACCCCGTTCGCTATGGCGAGCGATCCGGCGTTCTTGTCGACACCCTCCGCCAACGACTGCATTTTTATGCCAGGGGCTGCCACGGCCAGATCTGTCACCTCGTATGTCGTCACTCCGACATCCCTGCCGCCATCCTGCGCGATGGATTTTTTGAGCGACTGAACCTGCTGCTGCAACTTCTCGACTTCCTGCGCCGCGGCCTTGCGCTCCCATTCGCGATTCTGGATGAACTCCTTCGCCTTGCGGACGACGGCCTCCTGCTCCTTCGCCTCCTCGCCGCGCGCCTGGAGTTTGCCGGACAGGCTGAGGGCCAGTTTGTAGGCGGCCTCGGCGTCGGTCTCGTTGCCGGCCTTGACGGCCTGCTCCGCCTGCTGGAGCCAATCCTGCTGGCGGCCGCGAAGTTCAAAGTTCGCGTCCTGCTGGGCCATCTGGACGGCCTTGGTCGCGGCTTGAAGGCTGCGGTCCTCTTCCTTGCCCTTCGCCTGCTTGCCGAGGGCGATTTCGATGTTGCCCAGGAACTTCCTGGCGTTCTCGGCCTCAACAGAGTTCGGCGCGACCTCGATGGCCTTGCTGAAGTGTTGCCGCGCGCGATCGTAGTCGCCGCGGTTATAGAAATCGTTGCCGGCCCGATAGGAGTTCTTCCCTTGGAGGATGAGGGCCTGCGGGTCGAGGCGATAGTCGTTGAACGTCTTCTGCGCATCCTCAGGCTGAGGCTGCGGTTCCTGGGCGGCCGGCGGGGTGGGCGGTTTCGCGGGCCTGGCTGCCTCAAAAAGGTTGCTTATGATAGGCACGGTCGACAGCACCGGCTTTTCGCCCCCGACAGGCTTGCCTTCCGGTTTGGCCGACGGAGCCTTGGCGACCGGCGTCGGCTTGGCCTTGGGCTCCGGGGCCTTAAGGCCCGCCGCAAGGTGGCCGTGCCCGTACTCGAACTCCATCTCGGCCGTCTCGTTGGACCACGAGGGGACCTCGCGCAGCAGACCTTCCCACCGGCGGACCTGGAGGCCCTCCGGCACCGACACCGCGCACCGCGCGTAGGCCACCGGCAGGTCTGTGCGCGGCAGCGGCAGGCGCAGCCGCCCCGCGCGCTCAAGCGGCGGCCCCTTGGTCGCGTACACCAGTTCCACCGGGAAACTCACGAGCCCCGCAGTCGTCAGGACCGACTTTTCGAGCGGCACAAAGACCGTGTCGCCCGGCCCGCGCGCCAGGTTCTTCTGCTGCTCTGCCACGCGGGCCAGCAGCAGTTGCGAAGCGGGCGGCAGATCGACCTTCATGTACTGCTGCCCGCGGTTGCGGACCTCGTACGTCACCTTGGTCATAATGTGCCCGTCGGGCCGGTACAGCACCGTGTAGAGCGCCGAGTCGACCAGCGTCTCGCGGACCGGGAACTCCGCCATGTCGACCACGTCGACCTGGGCGTTCCACGCGCCGGCTCCCGCCTGGTATGCGTACACGACCGGGGCCGCCAGGAGGCCGCGCACGGCGTCGGGCAGGTCGTATAGCGCCATCGGCTGAAGGCCCGGAGACTCGATCTCCAGCAGGACCGCCCCCGCCCCGCCGCCGATCGCCAGCGTTCCGCCGCGAGCGCTCGCGCCCTGGATGCTGAACGCCGGCAGCGCCATGCGGCCGGTCTTGGCTCGCGGCACTTCAAAGGTGACGGCCAGGCGCGTCCGCTGCGTGATCGGGCCGCGCAAGAACACGCGGGCCGCGCCGCCGGCGGACTGCACCTCGCGGACGTCCGGCCCGGTGATGCTGACGCGGTCGGCGCCCTGCGGCAAGGCGACCGCCAATTCCTGGACCTCGCCGCCCCAGAGCCGCAGGTCCACGACCGCCCGGACCTGGTGCACGCCTTCAGCCAGCGTCCAGCCGACCTGTGCCACGGACTCGATCTGCGCGGCCCGGTGAACGAGCGGTTGCGGCTTCTGCCAGGTGACATCCAGCCGGGCGCCAGGAACGAGGCCCACGCTGCCGCGCGTGCCGGCCTCGCCGCCGATGATGGCGGCCGCGGCCCGCGAGAAGCGGACTTCCCACGCCGCATTCGACTCCGCGGCGCCGGTCGTCCATCCCGCCGGCGGCGTGGCCCAGGCCAGGCGCCGCTGGACGCCGAGTCGTTCGGCCTTCATGGTCGCGCGGGCTGTCACGCGATAGCGGCCGGGCGCGGAAGGGTCGAGCCAGAACCAGCCGTCGTCGCCGCGACGCAGTTCAGCGGGCTTCCCGTCGATGGCCACGTCGCGCCAGACCACGGCCGTCGGCAGCAACTTCACGTGCCGCGCAAGGCGCCCCGGCAGCGCCGTCACGTCGAGCGCGGCCTCGACCACAGCCTCGTCGGAGTCGTCGGCGAGGAGCGTCCACGCGGCCCGCTCCAGCCAGGCGGCTTCCGGAGGTTTCGGCGGGGTCGGCCCGAGCAATGCGTCGCGGACGAACATCTCGTAGACCGGAATGGGAATCTCGACCTGGGCCTGCGGCCACTCGGGAACGCGCCGGAGGATTTCGCGGGCGAGGTCGTCGCGCACGGAGTCCGCCGCGGCGGGCGCCGCAATGCACATCAGCAACGCCAGAAGGTAGGAACTCCGCCTCACGCACCACCCACGAGCAGCATCCGGGCCCTATCGGACCTGCTGATTCTACCCTTCTGACGCGGGAAGCAAAGAAAAGTTCCTGGAAATTCCGCCTCGCGGATATACTGGGTGACAGGCCGGGTGGCACTGTCGCACTGGAATGTGCTTGGCGTCGTGAGCCGTATTTAGCCCCCGGTGAATACACCGGGGGCGGCACGTCGGGGACGCTTGCGCGCTGCCGCCCCCCGTGTATTCACGGGGGGCTAAATAAGGCACGCCGCGCAGCGTTAAACACCCGCCAGGCAACGGCACGCCACCCCTATTCGGAGAACCGCCATGCCGATCTTTGACGTCACGCTGCCGCTGGGGCCAGCGACGCCGCTGTACCCGGGGGACCCGCCGTTTGTAATGGAGATGTACCGGCGCCTGGAGGCCGGCGAGAGTTCGAACGGCTCGCGCCTGGCGATGGGCTCGCACAACGGGACGCACATCGACGCCCCGCTGCACTTCATCGCGGGGGGCCTGTCGGTCGACCGGATTCCGCCGGAAGCCCTCATCGGCCCGTGCGTGCTGGTGGACTGCGGCGACGCCGACCGGCTCACGACCGATGTCCTGAAGCGGCTGGACCTCGCGGGCCGCGAGCGCATCCTCTTCCGCACAAAAAACTCGGCGTGGATCAGCAAGCGGTTCCAGGAACCGTTTGTCGGATTCTCGGCCGACGGCGGCAAGTATCTGGCGGAACTCGGGCCCAGGCTCATCGGCATCGACGCTCCCTCGTTGGACCCGCGCGGCACGCCGGGGCATCCGGCCCACATGGCGATCCTGGGGAGCGGCAAGATCAAGGGTGCAATCGAGTGGCTGAACCTCGCGGGCCTTGAGACGGGCGAGTACGAACTATTCTGCGGCCCGCTGAAGATGGTTGGCGCCGAGGCTGCGCCGTGCAGGGTGCTGCTGCGAAGGCCGTAGATTTCGTCCCCGTCGGGGATATCCCGCCGCTTCCGCGTCGGGCTCGGGTAACGTTGGGTTATGCCGACCCGATCAACATCGCGCGGGCGACATACTGGGCAAGGAACAGGACCGCAAACAGCCCCACCAGCCAGTGCAGTTGCCGCGCGCGGCCGGTGACGACCTTCAGAAGCGTGTACGAGATAAAGCCCCACGCGATGCCGTCGGTGATCGAGAGGCTGAACTGCATCACCACGATCGTCAGGAACGCAGGGATCGCCTCGTCGTATTCCTCCCACTTGATGCGGCAGACGGTCCCCATCATCATCACGCCGATGACGATCAACACCGGGGCGATCACCGGGTAGAACTTCACCTCGATGGGCGTCCCCGCAACCACCTGCACCAGTTCTTCGGCCGTCCCGGCCCGAACCAGGTGCGCCCCGCCGCCGATCATCTCGACGAGCGGCGCAAGGGCGAGCGACGCCAGCAGCAGAACGCCCACCACGACGGCCGCAAGGCCCGTCCGGGCCCCTTCGCGCACGCCCGCAGCGCTCTCGATGTACGATGTGACCGTGCTCGTCCCGATGATCGTGCCGACCACCGTGCCGACGGCGTCGGCGAGGAGTGCCTGGCGTGCGCGCGGCAGGCGGCCGCTTGCATCCATAAGGCCCGCGCGCTCGCTGACGCCGATGAGCGTGCCAACCGTGTCAAAAAGGGCGAGGAAGAAAAAGATGAACATCACGAGCAGGACGTCGGCGGGACCGTGATCGCGGAACAGCGCCAGCGGGTCCCTGAAGATGGCCGCAAACGTCGTTCGCGGCGCATCCGGCAACGACACGATGCGGCCGGCCCAGGAGCCGCTGTCGCGCGGCTTGGCCAGCACCACGCGGACGTCTGCGGGCGGAATCGCGGGAACAGGGTTTGCGGCCCCTTTGGTCACGCCGGCCCGCTCGAGGTGTTGCGCCTTGGTGATGACTTCCAGGCCATCGGGCTGATAATAACGCGGCTCCATCTTGCCCACGGCCCAGGCGATGATGGCCGTGGCCAGGATGGAAATGAGGATCGCCCCGCGGACGTTCCTGGCCGCCAGGATGGCCGCGATCGCCACTCCGGCCAGCACGACCAGAGCCACCGGGCTCCGCAGGTCGCCGAGGCGAACGAGCATCGCCGGGTGGTTCTGGACCAGGCCGCCGTACTGAAGGCCCACGAACGCGATCAGGAGGCCGATGCCCACGGCGATGGCGTACTTCAGGCTGTCCGGCACGGCCGTCATGACCGCCTCGCGCAGCCCGAAAATGCTGACGGCGACGAAAAACGCCCCTGCCAGAAAGTTCGCAAAAAGCGCCTCCTGCCACGAGAAACCCATCCCCAGGGGTACGAGGCCGCACACCGTAAAGGCGAAGAAGAAGTTGTGTCCCATCGCGGGCGCAAGCGCGATCGGGTAGTTGGCCAGTAGCGCCATCAGAAAGCACGCGATGGCCGAGGCCACGCACGTGGCGACGAAAACGTCGTTGGTCGGCATTCCGGCGGCCGCCAGCACCGCCGGCTGCACGAAAAGAATGTAGGAAAGCGTCAGGTAGGTGACCAGGCCCCCGCGGACCTCAGTCCAAAGGCTCGTGCCGCGCTCTCGAAGTTGGAACATCTTCGATGCCCCCGGCAAGTGCGGCTAACGTGGGAACAGTCGGATTTGTGGCACGGCCGCTGTGGGCTGCCGCGCCACGACTCCTACTCTTCTTCGATGATAATCGCCCCGGTTGGGCAGGCGTCGCAGGCCTCCCTCACCGTGTCCTGAAGTTCGGGGGGAATCTCCTTGATGAGGACCGTCGAAACGTCATCGCGGATCTCGAAGACTTCCGGGCAAACTTCCGCGCAGGGGCCGCAGCCCGTGCACAGTTCAGGGTCAACGCGCACCTTCATGAGTCACCTCCTCGCTTGCACGACCGCCCCGCAGATTCAGCACGGTGACTGGCGGCCGCCGGCCCGTTTCTCAGGCGGCATTCTACCAGTCGACAAAGGCCCTGTCGATAGTCCCTCGGCGACACAAAAAAAGAGGGGCGGCCTTTCGACCGCCCCTGCATTCCTTGGCATCCTACTTCAACCTGCATTGTTAACTTACAGTCTTCTCCCGTGCTGTACTCAGGGATGTGTTGTCACAGATGCGGCACCTGCGACAGCAACTTCAACCCAGGCATAGGAACCCATCCTCGAGCGGTTCCGACGCCTTCGGGCCGAACCTTACGCCCTCGGCGTCAGTTGGGAGATCCCGACCGCCAGCTCTTTCATGCTGTCGACATCGGTCACGTACACCACCGACTTGCCCTTGCGAGTGCCGATGACAAGCCGGCCCATGCGCAGCAGACCCAGGTGATGGCTGATCGTGGGCTGCTTCAGGCCCAGGCCCTTGCACACCGCTGTGACGTTCTTCGGGCCTGTCGTCAGCAACTTCAGAATCCCCAGCCGCGTGGCATCCGAGAGCAACGAGAAGCCGCGAGCCAGTTCCAGCAAATCCACTTTCTTCGCCATTGATACTACCTTCCTTTCATTGTCCCCCCTGGATTTAACATCGTACTAGATTACAACCCTGATTGCGAGCGGTCGTCCCCGGCGGGGTGCTACCGGAGGCGCCGGAGCGTTTCCTGCCCCAGGCTCAGGGTTCTAGTCCCAAAACAAGCGTATTGCCCCGAGCGCGAAGTCGGCCAGGGGGCGTGAGGGTGCGGCGCAGGAAGTCCCTGCCGGGCATCGCCGGCCTGCCGTTGCATCGCTCGGTTG
>Ga0315284_10005545_pt1 | contig 17932 bp, 17 predicted proteins | sample YL17G09_16_MG_FD_203696 | JGI IMG/M metagenome (GOLD analysis project Ga0315284, IMG submission 203696) | Sediment microbial communities from Yellowstone Lake, YNP, Wyoming, USA - YL17G09_16 | ecosystem: Environmental > Aquatic > Freshwater > Lake > Sediment | place: USA: Wyoming | collected...
AATTACAGCAGGACGGCCACGACGTGGCCGTGGTGGACAAAGACCCCCAGGCGTTCTACCGTCTGGGCGAAGGGTTCAAGGGCAAGACCGTCACAGGCATCGGCTTTGATCGCGACGTGTTGATCCACGCGGGCATCGAACGCGCCGATGCCCTGGCAGCTTTTACGGCGGGCGACAACACGAACGTCATCACGGCGCGCGTGGCGCGCAACGTCTTTCGCGTGCCCAAAGTCGTCGCACGCCTGTATGATCCGCGCCGCGCCGAGATTTATCAGCGGCTGGGACTGCAAACGGTTTCTTCGACGGCCTGGGGAGTGAACCGCGCCATCCAGCTCTTGATTCACCCCGACCTGCACGTTCCCGTGACCCTGGGCAACGGAGACGTGGAGGTAGTCGAACTCGAAGTGCCATCCCACTGGGTGAGTCGCTCGGTCCACAATGTCAACGTGCCGGGCGAGATCAATGTGGTGGCGCTCACGCGCAGTGACAAGACGATCATTCCCACGCTGGGCACCGTGTTTCAGGAGGGCGACCGTGTGGCGATAGCGGTGCTGGTGTCGTCCCGTGTCCGGTTGGAAGAGATGCTGGCGCTGCGGTAGGAGGCAAGCAATGTTTGTTATCATCGTGGGGGGGGGAAAGACAGGCTCGCACCTGGCCGAATTGCTCCTGGCGGGCGGACACCGAGTCCGAGTGATTGATCAGCGGGCCGAGGTGATCGAGAAGCTCAAGACCGAGCTGCCGGCCGAGGTGATTGTTCGAGGCGATGGCGCCGACCCTCAAGTGTTGAGCGACGTGGGCATCAGGACAGCCCACGTGGTCGCGGCCGTGACCGGCGACGACGAGAACAACTTGGTCGTGTCTACCATCGCGCGGTTCGAGTTTGGCATCCACCGCGTCATTGCCCGCGTCAACAACCCCAAGAACGCCTGGCTGTTCACGTCCGAGATGGGCGTGGACGTGGCGATCAACCAGGCCGACCTGATGGCCAAGCTCATCGCCGAGGAAATGTCGTTGGGCGACATGATGACGCTGGTCAAGTTGCGCAAGGGCGAAGTCAGCATCGTCGAAGAAAAGATTGAGCCAGGCGCGATCGCGGCAGGCAAGCTCGTCCGCGACATACCGCTCCCGTTGGGCTGCACGCTGGCGGCGGTCGTTCGCAAGGGCGAGGTGATCTTGCCGCGCGGCGACACACTTTTACAGCCCGGCGACGAAGTGTTGGCGGTGGTCCGCACCGAGCAAGAGATGGAACTGAACCGGCTGTTGACGCATCACTAGAGGCAAGACCTGCGGGTTTTCAAAACCCGCAAGGTCTCTTGGATCAGCCATGCAGGTAGACTTGAACTGCGACCTGGGCGAAAGTTTTGGCCGCTACTCGTTGGGCGAAGACGAGGCGATGCTGCGCGTGGTCACTTCGGCTAATATCGCGTGCGGGCTGCACGCGGGCGACCCGCTGGTGATGGCACGGACAGTGCGTTTGGCCGCGCAGAACAAGGTGGCCGTGGGCGCTCACCCCGGCTACCCGGACTTGCAAGGCTTTGGCCGCCGCGAGATGGCGCTTTCGCCGGATGAGTTGGAAGCATTTCTCCTGTATCAGATGGGCGCGCTGGCTGGTTTCGCTCGCGCGGCGGGCGTGCCCCTCGTTCACGTCAAGCCGCACGGCGCGCTCTATAACACTGTCGCGCGCGATGCCAGGCTGGCGGAAGCGGTGGCTCGCGCTGTTCTTGCTTTTGATCCACATCTCATTGTCGTCACGCTCCACGGCTGTGCGTTGGAACAGGCCGCTCGCGCTCTCGGTCTGCGCGTGGCCCGCGAAGGTTTTGCCGACCGAGCCTATCGCGCCGAAGGCGCGTTGGTTCCCCGGTCTGAGCCGGGCGCGGTGATTCACGATCCCGCGCAGGCGGCCGAGCGAGCCGTGCGCATGATTGCACGCGGTGAGGTCGAGACGATAGACAAGCGCATCATCCCCTTGCGCGTGGATACGCTCTGCATCCACGGCGACACGCCCGGCGCAGCCCGCATCGCTGCCGACTTGCGCGCGGCGCTTGAAGCAGCCGGTGTACAAATCGTTCCGTTGACTGAGGTGCTCGCAAGGTGAGCCAACTAGGGCCGCGCATCTTGCCAGTCGGCGAGGCCGCGTTCACCGTCGAGTTTGGCGACCGACTGGACGAGGAGCTTGGCCGCCAGGCTCACGCGCTGGACGCTGCCTTGAGCGCGCGTCCATTCCCCGGCCTTGTAGAAACAGTTCCCACGTATCGTTCCTTGCTTGTGACGTATGATCCGCTTGTGGCGGATGAGGCCGCTGTCCGCGCCGCGTTGAATTCTGCGTTGGCAGAACGGGAAGTGGGTGCGTTCCCTGAAGAGCGGCTCGTCGAGATTCCGGTTCACTATGGCGGCGAATCGGGGCCAGACCTGGAAGACGTGGCGGCGCACTGCGGCCTGACGCCGGAGCAAGTCACCCGCCTGTACACCGAGCCAACCTACCGCGTGGCGATGTTGGGATTTGCGCCGGGGTTTGCCTACTTGTTCGGTCTGCCTCCGCGCCTGGCAACGCCGCGCCTACCCACGCCGAGGCTGCGCGTAGAGCCGGGCAGCGTGGGCATCGCCGGGCCACAGACGGGCGTGTACGCTTTGCCCACACCCGGCGGCTGGCGCATCATCGGACGCACATCCATGCCGCTCTTTGATCCCAATCGAGAGGAACCGTTCGCTCTGCGCGCGGGCGACCGGGTGCGCTTTGTGGCGATGGACGCGATCACAGATCGCCCTCTGGCGGGGACCTGCGACAAACCACACACCGCAGCCCACGGTCAGCCAGCAGTCGAATCGCTCGAGGTCATTGAGGGCGGATTCCTCACCACAGTCCAGGACGCGGGCCGAATCGGCTGGGCGCGCTTTGGCGTGCCGCCCTCCGGGCCGATGGATGCATTTGCTTTGCGGGCAGCCAACATTCTCGTGGGCAATGCTCCCGATGCCGCCAGTTTGGAAATCACGCTGGCCGGGCCAGTTCTGCGAGCATCCCACGAATGCCTGATCGCAGTCTGCGGCGCAGAGTTTGATTTGCGAGTCGGCAATCTCTCTGTGCCGACCTGGCACGCGGTCTACGTCCGCGCCGGGCAAGAGATTCGTTTCGGTCAGCGACGCAGCGGCGCGAGAGCGTATCTGGCCGTCTCGGGCGGCATTGCGCTGCCACAATTCTTGGGCGCGCGCTCCACCTACTTGCCGGGAGGTTTTGGAGGACTGGAAGGCCGGGCGTTGCGGGCTGGAGACCGGTTGCCATTTGGCCCAACGGGAGACGACTCGGCAAATCGCGCAGGAAAAGTGTGGCCTCGTGCAGCTCGGCCTCTTTATTCGAGTCATCCAACGTTGCGAGTTGTGTTGGGGCCACAAGATGATTGCTTTACGCCACAGGGACTGGCGACCTTTTTATCGTCCGAGTACGAGGTGAGCCACTCGTCCGACCGGATGGGCTACAGGCTCGCTGGGCCTGCGGTAACTTTTCGAGACAAGGCGGAAATCGTTTCAGATGGAGTCGTCACCGGCAGCGTTCAGATTCCGGGCGACGGCCAGCCCATCGTGATGATGGCCGACCATCAAACGACCGGGGGCTATCCCAAAATCGCCACCGTCATTCGGGCCGACCTGCCACTCCTGGCTCAATGCTTGCCGGGTGACCGGGCCCGCTTTCGCGCATCAAGTATCACTAAAGCTCAAGACCTCTAATGGTTGCATCTACCCGGTGACGATGTTATAATCCCCGCCAGGGGATGATGATGAAACTCACGTTGGCTCAAGTCGAGCACATTGCCGAGCTTGCCAAGCTAGCGCTGACCGACGAAGAAAAAGCGCGCTACCAAGAGCAGATTTCGGCGATCCTGGAATACGCCGAGCGGCTGCAAGAGGTGGACACCTCCTCAATTCCATCCACGGCCACGGTGTTGCCGCTGCGCAGCGTGATGCGCCCCGACGAGCCGCGCGATTCGATGAGCCGCGACGACGCGCTCGCCAATGCCCCGCAAGTTGAGGCCGATTGTTTCCGCGTGCAGGCCGTGTTGGATTGACTCGGAACGCGGTCACTCTTGCGTCTCTACAAGAATTGACATGGCCCTCTACGACCTGACCATTCACGAATCCCTTGACTTGATGCGGCGCGGCGAGCTGACCTCGGTCGAGTTGACACAGGCCGTGCTGGACCGTATCGGGACCGTGGATCGCCACATCCAGGCGTATCTCGCGCTTTCGCCAGAGTGGGCGCTCGATCAAGCGCGGCAAGCGGATGCCCAAAGGGCACGCCGCGCTCGTGGAGAGAATGCGTCACTGTTGGGCGTGCCGCTGGCGATCAAGGACGTGATCTGCGTGGAGGGCTTGCCCTGCACGTGCGGCAGCCGCATCCTGGAAGATTTTACGCCGCCCTACAGCGCCACCGCCGTCGAGCGATTGCGCGCGGCGGGGGGCGTGATTTTGGGCAAGACGAATACCGACGAGTTTGCAATGGGATCGTCCACCGAAAACTCGGCGTATTTTACAACGCACAATCCGTGGGACCTCTCGCGTGTGCCGGGCGGATCGTCAGGGGGAAGCGCCGCTGCGGTTGCGGCGGGCATGGCGCTGGGCGCGCTCGGTACCGATACCGGCGGCAGCGTCCGCCAACCGGCTTCCCTGTGCGGCGTGGTCGGGCTGAAAGCGAGCTATGGCCGCGTTAGCCGCTATGGACTCGTGGCGTTCGCCTCGTCGCTCGATCAGATCGGCCCGCTTGCGCACAACGTGCGCGACGGCGCGCTGCTGCTCGGCGTCGTCGCCGGGCACGACCTGCGTGATTCGACGTCCATGCCGGTCGCCGTGCCGGATTACGTCGCCGCGTTGGACACGAAAAACGGGTTGAGCGGGATTCGCATCGGCGTGCCGCGCGAGTACTTTATTCCGGGGATGCAGCCGCAAGTGGCTAAAGCCATCCGCGCGGCGATTGAGGTGATGCGTGGCCTAGGCGCGCAGGTGCGTGAGGTGAGCCTGCCGCACACGGATTACAGCCTGCCAGTGTATTACCTGCTCGCGCCCGCAGAAGCGTCGGCGAATCTAGCGCGTTACGACGGCGTGCGCTATGGGCTGCGCGTCGCGGAGCGTGGTGATACGATGTGGGAGACCTATCGCCAGACGCGCGGCCTGGGCTTGGGCAGCGAGGTCAAGCGGCGGATTATGCTGGGGACATACGCGCTCAGCGCCGGGTACTATGACGCCTATTACTTGAAAGCGCAGCAGGTCCGCACGCTCATCAAAGCCGATTTTGATGCGGCGTTCCGCGAGGTGGACGTGATCGCCTGCCCGACTGCGCCGACGACCGCGTTCAAGATCGGCGAAAAGGCCAACGACCCGCTGCAGATGTATCTTTCGGACGTGTTCACGCTCTCGTGCAACCTGGCGGGCATTTGCGGCATCAGCCTGCCGTGCGGCTTTGACGGGAACGGCTTGCCGATTGGCTTGCAGATTTTGGGACCGGCGTTCGGCGAAGAAATCATCTTGCGCGCCGCGCACGCTTACGAGCAGGCGACGGAATGGCATACGCGCAAGCCGCAGATTTCGGTTACTGTAGAGGTTGATGAGTGAGCCGGGAGAATGACCCCCGGGCCTGGCAAGAGTTTGCGCGCCGTGATTTGGTCACGGCCCGCAAGCTGTTGGAATGGGGCGATTACCTCCACTGCGCGCCGCTCTGCGAACAGGCGGTTGAGAAATCGCTCAAAGCAGTGATTGTCGCCAAGACAGGCCAGCTCCCGCCGCGGAGTCACAATCTCCGCAAATTGCTGAAAGAAGTGGACAGCGTCCCTGAATGGGTAGTGGAGAAAATGCCGGATATTGAGGCGCATTACTTTATCGCGCGCTATCCGGCGGACATTGACCTGGAATTCTATGACCAGGCGAACACACAAGCGCTGCTGGAAGACGCAGAGGAAATCTGTCAATGGCTCTCAGTGCAGGTGAGCGAGCTGACCAAATCAGGCGTTTCCTAGATTATTTGCGAAAGCAGATTGTCGTGGAGCGAGCGATTCTCTACGGCTCCTCTGCTCGCACACAGACTCACGCTGAAAGCGATATTGACTTGGCCGTGTTGTCACCGGATTTGGCTGGCCTGGGCCGGTTTTCTCGGTTGCGTCTGTTGTTGCGCGCCGCATGGAAGGCAGGCACAGATCTGATTGAGCCAATAGGATATACGGCGGAAGAATTTGACGCCAGTAAGCCAGGTACTTTTGCAGACGAGATTCGGAAGCATGGCATCGTCGTCTATGAGGCAAAGGCTGTGCGCACAGAGCTGGTGGCGGAGCCATCTGCTCACTATGGCGCTGATGAGGAGCCGTCATGAGCCTGCCGTGGTGGCTGCCGTTTGGCCGCGTCCCCGAGATTTCGGCGGACGAGTTGCATGAGATGGTGAAAAACGGCGGCGCGCAACTGATTGACGTGCGCACGCCGGTCGAGTTCGCTGCCGGGCACGTAGCCAGGGCGCGCAATGTGCCCATCTACACACTCAAGCAGGCGTTGCCGTCGCTCGCGCTCGACTCGAATCGCCCTGTCGTCGCCATCTGCGCGACGGCGCATCGCAGCCCGCCGGCGGTGAGGCTGTTGCGAGCAGCCGGGTACAAGAACACAGTGCAATTGAAAGGCGGCATGTTGAGTTGGGCCGCCGCTCGATTGCCAACGACCAGCGCATAGAAGCATACTCTGCAGACAGAAAGGTTAACGGATGAAAGTCATCATTCCCCTAGCTGGGTTCGGCACGCGCCTCCGGCCCCAGACCTACACCAAGCCCAAGCCGCTCATCAACGTGGCGGGCAAGGCCGTCTTGGGCCACATCCTGGATAAATTCGCCGGGCTGGACGTGGAGGAATTCATCATCGTGCACGGCCACCTGGGCGAGCAAATCCAACACTATCTGGCGACGCAGTATCCTCAATACCGCGCCCGCTTTGTCGAGCAAAAGGAACTCATCGGTCAGGCCGATGCGATTCTGCGCTGCCGCCCGTTTGTGGATGGCCCCGTGCTGATCGTTTTTGTGGACACGCTGTTCGAGGCGGACCTTTCCGGTCTGGCGCGCGAGAAGGCCGATGCCGTCATCTACGTCAAAGAGGTGCAAGACCCGCGCCGCTTTGGCGTGGCGGTCGTCGGCGCAGAGGGCTGGATCACGCGCTTTGTCGAAAAGCCCGAGTCTATGGATAACCGGCTCGCCGTCATTGGGATGTATTACCTCAAGGACTCGGACGCGCTGATGTGTGCGTGCCAGGAATTGATGGAGCGGGACATTCAGACGAAAGGCGAATACTTTTTGGCCGATGCATTCAACCTGATGGTTGAGCAGGGACAAAAATTCCGCACAGAGACGGTCGAGGTCTGGGAGGACTGTGGCAAGCCAGAGACCGTGCTGCATACGAATCGCTACCTGCTCGAGCACGGCCACGACAACAGCGCACAGCATCGAGACAATGGCTACCTGGTCGTTCCCCCAGTTCACATCGCGGCGACGGCGGTCATCCAGAATTCGGTCATCGGCCCGTATGCCACGATCTCGGACGGCTGCCACATCGTCGGCTCGATCATCCGCGATAGCATCGTTGACGAGGACGCACTCATCGAAGACACGACGCTCGACCAGTCGCTCATCGGCAAGGGCGCGCTGGTCAAGAGCAGCTATCGCAAGCTGAACGTGGGCGATTCGTCGTCGGTGGATTTCAGTTGACAGATGTCAGAGGTCGAAAATCGGGAAGCGGTGAGCGTCGAGTGTTATTCCGGCGCGTGGTATGCCGAGCGGCCCGTGGCGTTGACGTGGCGCGGCGAGAGGTTGAGCGTCGAGTCGGTTGAGCGCGCCTGGCAGACACCCGATGGCCCGGCGTTTACCGTGCGCGTCGCCGACGGTCGCAGCCTTGAGCTGATCTACGATGTATCCCAAGATCGGTGGTCGGCCAGATTGCTTGGGATTTGAAATTGAGGAGAAGCACACGTGACTCTAATAACCATCATCGGTCTGAATACCATCGGTTTGTCACTGGGATTGGCGCTGCGTAAGTCGGAGCAAAAGCTCACCGTCGTCGGCGTGGACCGCGATAGCGCAGCGGCTCGCAAGGCGCAGCAGCTTGGCGCGGTCGAACGCACCCAAGTTTGGGCCGGCAATGCCTGCAAGAACGCTGCGCTCGTCATCCTGGCCGAGCCGATTTCCCAGTTGCGCGACATGTTCGAACTCATCGCTCCTAGTTTGCCGCAGGGCTGCGTCGTCACTTGCACCGCTTCCACTATTGCTCCTGTGCTGGCGTGGGCCGACGAGCTGTTGCCCGGAGGCGTGTCGTTCGTCGCCGGGCACCCCATCCTCGACCCGACCAAAGCGGAGGATGTGCCCAGCTCGGAGCTTTTCCAGCGAGCGCAGTATTGCGTGGTCGCTTCGCCCAAAGCTAATTCTGCCGCGATGGACCTGGTGTGCCAGTTGGCAGTGCTCATCGGCGCGCAGCCATTCTTTCTCGACGCTGCCGAGCACGACGGACTGGTGACGGCTCTGGATGGATTGCCGGGGCTGTTGGGCGTCGCGTTGATGAGCGCGGCGGCGGGCGCTCCCTCGTGGCGCGACATGCGCCGCGTGGCCGGGCCGGCCTTTGCGCGAGCCACGGCCAGCGCCGAAACCGAGCCAGCCCAAGTCGCCGCCGCGCTGCGCGCCAATCGCGAGAACGTGGCCCGCTGGGTAGAGATGTACTGCGCCAAGTTGGAAGACGTGCGCGCGGCGCTCTTGGCCGACGACGCAGAGGCGTTGACCAAGCTGTTGAGCGACGCGGGCGAGGCTCGCGACCGTTGGCTGCGCGATCACAAGTCAGGCAATTGGGACAATGTGGTGGTGCCGCCCAAGGTCGGCATGAGCACGATCCTGGGCAACATGCTGTGGCCGCAGCGCACTCGACCGGAAGACAAGCCCAAGAAAAAGTGAGGGTTCAAATCTCAAACACCTGCACTGCGCGCAGGCGCAAGTGTCTCAAACCGCAAAGCTCAAAGCGGAAACCCTCCGATTGCTTTTGCTACATCGTCGAGTGCGCCGACGGCACCTTCTACACCGGGTGGACAACTGACCTCAAACGTCGAGTGGCCGCGCACAACGCCGGGCGGGGCAGCCGCTACACTCGCTTGCGACGCCCGGTCAAGTTAGTATATTTTGAACATTTGCCGAATCGTTCTGAGGCCATGCGCCGCGAGGTCAAAATCAAGCGCATGACGCGGTCTGCAAAACTTCAGTTGGTCGCCAAACTCTAATGTGGCATTCCGACATCCGACTTTTGACTTGCGCTCTCTGGTATTTGAGATTCCCATGCCTTACCGTATTTTGATGATCGCCCCGACCTCGTTCTTTTCGGATTACGGAGGCCACATCCGTATCCTCGAAGAGGCGCGCATCCTACGCCAGGCCGGCCAGACGGTCAGGATTGTGACGTACTACAAGGGCCGCGACGTGGATGGGCTGGACATTGTCCGCACGCCGCCCACGCCCTGGCGCGCTCACTACGAAGTAGGCTCGTCGCGCCACAAGTTCGCGTTCGACGCGCTGCTCTCTTGGACGACGCTCGGCACGGCGCTGCGCTTCCGGCCCGACGTGATCCACGCGCACATGCACGAAGGCGCGCTCATCGGCAGCGCGATTTCGCTGCTCACGGGCGCGCCGATGGTGTTTGACTTTCAGGGCAGCCTGACCGGTGAGATGATGGATCATCGCTTTTTGCGGCCCGGAGGCTGGCGGCACCGCTTTTTCCGCTGGATGGAAGATCGCGTCAATCACGCTGCGCCCGTCATCCTCGCCAGCTCGCGCAATGCCGCCGACTTGCTGGCGCGCGAGTTTGGGGTAGACTCGGCGCGCGTCCAGGCCATGCCGGATTGCGTCAACGTGGACGTGTTCCGCCCGCGCGAGCCGGCCGACGAGCCGGAGATGGCGGCGCTCAAGGCGCAGTGGGGCATACCTCAAGAGCGGACCGTCGTGTCGTATCTCGGCTTGCTGGCGCCCTATCAAGGCACTGACTTGCTGCTGGAAGCCGCCAGCATCATCCAGCGCGTGCGGCGCGACGTTCATTTTTTGATCATGGGCTTTCCCGGCGTGAACACCTATCGAATACGGGCCATCGAGAAAGGCGTGGCCGACCACGTCACGTTCACCGGCAAAGTGAATTACGAGGACGCGCCGCGATTCTTGCGCATGGGAGACGTGGCCGTTGCGCCCAAGCTTTCGGCCACCGAAGGCTGCGGCAAGCTGTTGAATTACATGGCCTGCGCGCTGCCGTCGGTCGCTTTCGACACGCCGGTGAGCCGCGAATACCTGGGTGAGCACGGTATCTATGCCGCGACGGGCGACGCTTCTGCGCTCGCGGCGGCCATTTTGCAACTGGTCATCGCGCCGGAGCACGGGCGCGCGTTGGGCCACTGGCTGCGGGCGCGCGCCATCGAGCGATTTTCCTGGCAGGATTCCGGCGTGCGGCTGCTTGGCATCTACGATGCATTGACTTCCAAATATCCAATCTCAAATTCCAAATATCAAAAGGCGCGTCACAGCGCGACCATTGACATTTGAGATTGGATATTTGACACTCGAGATTTGACATGCTTTCCAAACTAGTCGAATTGTGGCACTACCGCGAGCTGGTGATCAACCTGGTGGCGCGCGACCTCAAAGTGCGCTACAAGAACTCGGTGTTGGGCATCGCCTGGTCGTGGCTCAACCCGCTCTTGATGATGGCCGTGTTCACCATCGTGTTCGGCGTGCTGAACCCTGGCCCTCAGGAGATCAAGCACTACCCGGTCTACATCCTGGCCGGCATCCTGCCCTGGAACATGTTCTCGGCGTCGGTCGTGGGCGCGACGGCCAGCGTCGTCAGCAGCAGCTACCTCATCAAAAAAGTCTACTTTCCCCGCGAGGTGCTGCCGCTGGCGGCTATCCTTTCGAGCACGGTCAACTTTCTCATCTCGCTGCCGGTGTTTTTTGCCGTGGCGATAGCGCTCGGCGTCCGATTGACGCCGTGGGCGCTGCTCGCGCCGGTCGTCCTGCTGGTGCAGGTCATTTTCTCTATCGGCATCGGCCTGATCCTGGCAACGCTCAACGTGTATTACCGCGACACGCAAATCATCATGGAAGTCCTGATGCTGGCGTGGTTCTTTGTGACGCCCATTTTGTGGAATGTGCGCGCCATCCCAGAGACCAAAGTGCTGTTGGGCACCGCCTGGCCGATCCAGCGACTCGTCTACATCCTCAACCCGATGGCCTCGATTATTGCCTCGTACCGAGACACGCTTTATTGGGGCACACAACCGGCGCTGGACTTTTTTCTGCGCTCTACCGCCACGGCGGTGGTCATTTTGATTGTGGGGTACCTGGTGTTCCACCGGTTCAGTTCTTCATTTGCCGAGGAGTTATGAGAATGCCAACATTGCCCAAGACGACTCATCCTCTGCGAATCTTTGCAGGCTCAGCCAATCGTCCGCTGGCCGAAGAAGTGGCGATACGACTGGGCGTGCAGCTCGGTCGTTGCACCACCACGCGCCTGCCCGATACCGAAATCCACGTGATGATTGACGACGCCGTGCGCGGCGACGACATTTTCTTTATCCAGCCGTGCTGCGCGCCGGTGAACGATCACCTGATGGAGCTGTTGCTGTATATAGACGCTTTTCGCCGCGCCAGCGCCAACACGATCACCGCCGTCATCCCCTACTTTCCTTACGCGCGTCAGGAGCGAATGGCGCGCGGACGCGAGTCCATCAGCGCTCGAGTCGTGGCGACAATGTTGGAGACGATGGGCGCCAGCCGGGTGATCTATGTGGACATTCACACCCCGGCCATCCAGGGCTTTTTCGATATTCCGGTGGATCCGCTGACGGCCATGCCGGTGCTGGCCGAGCAATTCCGCGACGAGCGTTTCCTCGACGCCGTCATCGTCGCCCCGGACGAAGGCCGCGCCAAGATGGCTGTCCGTTACGCCGAAACATTGGAGCTGCCGGTCGTGTTGCTGCACAAGCGGCGCACCAGCTTTACCGAGGCCCAGACGACCTCGGTCGTCGGCGATCTGACCGGCAAGATTCCCATCGTGGTTGACGACGTGATTTCTGGCGGGTCGGTTTTGAGCCAGGTGCCGTTCTTGCTAGAAGCCGGCGCTCGACCGGAAATCTACCTGGCGATCACGCATGGAGTCTTGGCGCCCAAGGCGCTCAATCTCCTGGACAACCCCGCGATTTGTCGCCTCTTTGTCACCGATACCATTCCGCTGCCGGCAGAAAGGCAGCATCCCAAAATCCAAGTGGTATCCATCGCGCCGCTGCTGGCGACCATCATCCAGCGCGTCCACGACGGCTCTACCATCAGCGATTTCATCCGACCGGCTTGAGGGTGAATGTCATGCGCCGGCTGCCGCTGCGATTGATCGTGGTTGCGTTGCTCTTGCCCCTGACGGCAGCGGCGATCCTGGGCGCGCTGGCATTCCAGGTTCATCGCCAGGAAATGCGGCGGTTGGTGGGCGAGCGCGACGAGCGGGCCGTCCGCGCGGCGGCGGTGGGATTAGCCGAGCGCGTCTATAACCAAATCACGGCGCTCCGCACGCTGGCCGACCGGGTTTCGGACGGCGTCCCCTTTCAACAACTGGTCTCCGAGTCCGAGTTCTTGTTCGACCAGTTCGATGGCGGCGTGGCGTTTTACGATCCCCAGCAAAGGCTCATCGCCGGCGCTCCCTCGAACGAGGTCTGGGCGCAGCGCCCATTCGCTTACGAGCTGTTGACGTTCCTGGGACGCGGCCCCGGCCCGGTGTTTTCGCCATTGGTGGCGGATGCGCCGACGCGCGGCGTCGCGCTCTTTATCGCCATCCCCTCGGCGCGGCGCAACGTCGTCGCGATGGGCGCGCTCAGTCCGCAACAACTGGGCATCCCAACGCTCGTGAGCGGATTGCAGGCCACCCAGCGCGCTTCTGCTTTTTTGATTGACCTCAACGGCCAGCTGATTTACCACACGGACGAATCGCTCATCGGCCAGGACTGGCGCGCTCGCCCCGGCGCAGAGTCGCTGCACGGCGAATCCGGCTCGTACTATCGCACGCTCCCGCCAGATAACCTGGAGCGCGTCATCGCTTACGCTCCCGTAGACCCCATCGGTTGGGGACTGGTCGTCGAAGAGCCGTGGGCGGATATGGTCAGCCCGCTGATGCGATACAGCGAGGCGGTGCAATTCATTTTGCTGCCAGCGGGTTTGCTGGCAGCGGTGGCGCTTTTCTACGGCGTGCGGAGCATCGTCCGCCCGCTGCAACTGCTGGACGAGCAAGCCGCTCGATTGGGCTGGGGCGAGTTTGAAGCGATTGAACAGCCGGTGGGCGGCATTGCCGAGATTCAGGCATTGCAAGCCACGCTGATCCAGATGGCCGAGCAGGTGCAATCCTACCAGGCCGGAATGCGGGGCTACCTGGCTGCGTTGACGCAAGGCCAGGAAGAAGAACGCAAGCGGCTGGCGCGCGAGTTGCACGACGAAACGGTGCAAAGCCTCATCGCGCTTGATCAGAAAATTCAGATGGCGCGCAAAGCATTGGGCCGCGATCCCCAGGCGTGCGCCTCTCGCCTGGACGAGCTGCGCGCGATGACGACGGACATTGTGGAAAAAGTTCGGCGCTTTTCGCGCAACCTGCGCCCGATTTATCTGGAAGACCTGGGGCTGATTCCCGCGCTCGAAATGTTGACGCGCGACGCGGGCGGCGAGGGCAAGCTGGTGACTGCATTTCGCGTCACGGGCGAGCCGAAACGCCTATCAGCGGAACGGGAGATGGCGCTGTATCGCCTCGTGCAAGAGGCGCTCAACAACGTGACCGCGCACGCCAACGCCTCCCGCGCTGATGTGACGATGATTTTTGTCGGCGACGAGGTATCCGTGACGATTGCCGACGACGGCGTGGGCTTTGCCATCCCCGACCGGCCGGGGGAACTGGCCGAAGCCGGGCACTATGGCGTGCTGGGGATGCGCGAGCGCGCCGAGCTGGCCGGCGGCTGGTTGAGCATCGAGTCCGAACCCGGTCACGGGACGCGGATCGAAATTCGTCTGCCGATATAAAAGGGCGCGCTCACTGCGCTGGCAGGATCAGAACCGACACTGCGTTGAACGAGCTGCCAGTACCGCCGTTAGTACCACCACCACTGTCGGGAGTAACCAGCACACGCGTGCCAGCGGTAAGATCGGCGCGAGTGCCCGACGCGGTCCTTTCGATCTGCGTCTTGTCGCTGAGACTGACTTGCACGTCGCGCTGGCCTATCGTGACCGTCAGCGTACCCCCGTCCACACTCTTGATCACGCCCGTGATGCCCGCGCCTCGGCCTTGACCGCCGCCGCCTGTGCCTCCAAAGCCGCTTTGCTGGCCCTGTCCTCCGGCAGCCTGACGCTGCTGAGCGAACTGTTGGCGCACCTGGTTAGCACGCTGGAACCCGGCGCTGTCGCCCATCTTGTAGCCGCCAAAGGCTGCCGCACCGCCCACCACAATCGCCACCACAAAGCTGATTAGAATTGTTCTGCCCATTCTCTTATCCCCCTTTTGATTGCGGATTTCGGACTTGGATTTCGGTGCACACCTTGCGCACAAAGCGGCGACCGAAATCTGCAATCCAAAATCAGAAATTGATTATTCGTACCGCAGCGCGTCAATCGGGTTCAACCCCGCCGCGCGCCAGGCCGGATACCAGCCAAAGAACACGCCGACTGCCGCTGAAAACAACGTCGCCAACAGCACCGCGTCCAGCCCGACGACGGGCGTGATGGTTGAACCGCCGAACTGTACCCCCCCGATCAGCCGCGACATGCCCCAGCCCAGCGCAATGCCAATGATCCCGCCGACCAGGCTCAAGAACGCCGCCTCCGTGAGGAATTGCGACAGGATGTCACGCTTGCGCGCACCGACCGCCTTGCGCAGACCGATCTCGCGCGTGCGCTCGGTGACGCTCACCAGCATGATATTCATGATGCCGATGCCGCCGACGAGCAGTGAGATCGCCGCCACGCCGCCCAGGAACAGCGTCAGCACGCCGGTGATCTGATTGGCCGTGTTCAAGATATCCTGCTGGCTGGCGACGCTGAAATCATCCTGGAACGTCACGCGGTGACGCTCGCGCAGCACCTCGCTGATCTCGGCCACAACCTGGTCAGACACCGATTGGTCAACGATCTGGATGTTGATGCTCGAAATGCTGCGCTGCCCGCCGCGAGTGTTGCGATTCGCGCCGAACAGCCTGGTCTGCGCTGTCGTGATCGGAACGAGCGCCAGGTCATCCTGGCTGCCAAAGCCCGACCCGCCTTTGGGCGTCAGCACGCCGATCACACGGAATGGCTGGCCATTGATGCGGACGCTCTGCCCCACGGCCGACGTCGAATCGCCAAAAAGAGTGGTGGCCGTCGTGTCACCCAGTACGATGACGGTGGACTGCGCGGTGACTTGGGCTGACGAGATGCCTTCGCCGTCCGCGATGGTATAGTTGCGCACCTCGATATATTCGGGCGTCACACCATAGATGCGCGTGCGTGTGTTCTGGCTCTGGTACACCAACTGTGTCATTGATTGGACTTCGGGCGCGACGGCGACGATGGACGGCAGGCCGACCAACGCCTCTGAATCTTCCAGCGTGAGCGTTTGCGCCGAGCCGGCCTCCTGCCGAACGCCGCCCTGCTGAACCGCGCCGGGCCGCACAAACAGCAGGTTCGTGCCGATGCTTTGAATCTGCGACGTGATGGCCGCCTGCGCACCACGTCCAATCGAGAGCATTGCAATCACCGCCGCCACGCCGATGACGATGCCCAGCATCGTCAGCGCGCTGCGCGTCTTGTTCGCCGTCAGACTGCGCAGCGCCATGCGCGTGCTCTGGATCAAGTTAGCCCAAAACGCCGCACGGCTGTCTTCCTGCCGCTCCGGCACAGTCATCTGCTGGCAAGCGCGCCCGGTGCCTTCTTCGCGCTCGACCTTGCCATCGCGGATGCGGATGATGCGCTGCGCTTTCGCCGCCACATCCAGGTCGTGCGTGACGAGCACCACCGTCATGCCCTGCTCACAGTTGAGCCGCTCAAAAACTCGCATGATCTCTTCGCCGGCCACGCTATCCAGGTTGCCGGTCGGCTCGTCGGCCAGGATGATGGCGGGATTGTTGACCAGCGCGCGCGCAATCGCCACGCGCTGCTGCTGCCCGCCGGAAAGCTCGTTGGGGCGATGGTTCACGCGGTCGGCCAGCCCCACCGATTCGAGTGCAGCCCGTGCGCGCTCGCGCCGTTCCTTGGCGCCGCTGTAAATCAGCGGCGTCTCGACGTTATCCAGCGCCGACGTGCGCGGCAGCAGGTTGAACGTCTGGAAGACAAAGCCGATTTTCTTGTTGCGAATTTCGGCCAACTGGCCGTCCTTCAGCGCGCTGACCTCGACGCCATCCAGCATGTACGTGCCACTGCTAGGTTGGTCGAGGCAGCCGATGATGTTCATCAGCGTAGACTTGCCCGACCCCGACGGCCCCATGATGGCGACCATCTCGCCCTGCTTGATCTGGAACGACACGCCGCGCAACGCGTGAACTTGCACCTCGCCCATTTGGTACGTGCGTGTCACATCCTTGATTTCGATAACGGGATCCCCCGGATTTACTGCCATAGTCTCACCTATCTCACCAAACTCTAGTCTCAGAATCCGCCCGGGCCAAAGCCTGGGCCTCCAAATCCGCCCGGCCCGCCCTGCGTAGTCGTCGTCGTTTGCTGGATCACCACCACGTCACCCTCGTTCAAGCCGCTCGTCACTTGAGACTGGCTATCGTTGGACATCCCCAACGTCACGTTGACCGGTGTCGGCTTGCCGTTCGAAAGCACGGTGACGGTCTTTTGCTTGCCGCTGGTCTTGACCGCGCGGTTAGGGACGAGGAGCACGTTGTCTAGCTGCTCTACGACGATAGAGACGTTGGCCGTCATGCCAGAGCGAATCGTCTGGCTTGCACTGAGCGAAGCCGAAGTGTCAGCCTGGTCGAGTACCACCGTCACGGGGTAGTTGACCACGCCCTGCGTCGTTACGCCGGTCAGCGCGACTTTTATGACGTGCCCGGAAAAGGTCTGACCCGGCAGCGCATCAAAAGTCACTTGAATAAGCTGACCGACCTTGACCCTCGGCAGGTCGGACTCGGAGACGTTGACCTGCGCCACAAGCTGCGAGAGGTCCACCAGGATGACGTTCTGCGTGCTACTGGCCTGCTGGCCGACTTGGATATTGAGATCGGCCACCACGCCGTCGAATGGCGCGACGAGCTGCGCTTTGCGGAGGTTCGACTGCGCTTGCTGGAGTGTGATTTGCGCCTGCCTGACAGACGCCTCGGCCAGTGCCACGTCTTCGGGCGTGGGGGTATTTTTCAGGTTGTCGAGCGTGGCTTGCGCTGCAGCCAGTTGCGCCGCGGCGGACTTTAGCCCACTGTCGTTGACGCTGGCGGCGGCCAGGTTATAGTTGGCCAGCGCCACGTTGTAATCAATTGTCGCGTTGTCCAGCGTGGCTTTTTGGGACGACCACTCCTGGCCGGCCGGGGGAACATACGGTGCCCCTCTTCCTTTGGCCCCAGACGGCTTGTATTCGAGCAAGTTGTTGTACGAATTCTGAGCGTCGTTCAGGCGCGTGCTGACGTTGTCCAGGTTGTTCTGCTCAATCATGAGTTGGTCGGCCAGGTGAGCGTTCTTGGCCTGTGCGGCGCGGTATGCCGCCGTAGCACTCGCCAGGGTTGCCTGCGCCGCTTTCACCTGCGAATCCAACGGGCCTTGCTGGGTCTGCGCCAGCTTGGCTTGTGCGATTTCCAGCCCGGCTTGTGCCGAAACCACTGCGGCTTCCAGCTCGGTGGCCTCAAGTGTGGACATCACTTGTCCGGCCTTGACGTGGTCGCCCACCTTGATACTGACTGTCTTGACCTGGCC
>Ga0315284_10005546_pt1 | contig 17932 bp, 19 predicted proteins | sample YL17G09_16_MG_FD_203696 | JGI IMG/M metagenome (GOLD analysis project Ga0315284, IMG submission 203696) | Sediment microbial communities from Yellowstone Lake, YNP, Wyoming, USA - YL17G09_16 | ecosystem: Environmental > Aquatic > Freshwater > Lake > Sediment | place: USA: Wyoming | collected...
CCACGCGCTCGATGGCTTCCAAAATATCCCGCAGGCGTTCGCTTTCGTCTCTCATAGCGGCCGGGCCTCCCGAAGCACGCGGGGCCGCAGGCGTGGGCGCAGGCCGGTTTCGGTCACCACATCCACCTTGCGCCCCATCAGCTTTTGCAAATCCATCAGCAGTCCCCCGAGATCGAGCAGACTGCGGCCTGGCTCCAAATCCACCAAAAAATCCACGTCGCTGTCCGGCCCGGCCTCATCGCGCGCCACCGAGCCAAACAAACGCACGTTGCGCGCGCCCCGGCGGGCAGCCAACCGCAAAATATCTTCTCGTTTGCTTTGGACTTGTTCAAGCAAGGTCATATCCCAACTCTTTCAAATTGCGCTCAATGGCCTTGTCCGATTTTCAGTTGAGCGCGCAGGCCGGCGGTCAGTTGTGATTGTTGGGCGTGATGATAGATTTTATGATTGTATGTCAGGCTTGGGGAAATGTCAAAAGGCGCAAGCCCTTGAGGCGCGCGGCGTGATACAGCCCTTGGAGTTGACCGGCTCTACCGGCTTTAAGGCAAACGCTTGGGAGCAGCCAGACCGTGTTCTTTGAAATAGCGTTGCTCGCCATAGCTCCAGACGAATGTGCGGCCACAGTCAACACACTGGATGGTCTTGTCGCTCATGGCATACCTCTAATCCACCCCTGAAACTTCCCATACTTTTAAAGGCTCGGTTTGCCACTTGTCGAAATCAGGCAAGCTGCGAACCGGATAGTTCGACTTGACGCGGTCATGGACGCGCTCGGTGATCGCTATCCCCCGGTGATGCCCAATTGTCTCCGCTCGAATGACCTCTTCGCCAAACACGTCCCATTGCAGCAACGTTCGGTGCCCAAAGGTCCCGGTGGCGACTCGGCCTGATCCAATGCCGATTTCCAGTTCCGTCTCAACCGACAGCCCTCGGCGGCTCACAATCTGCGCGAAAGCCTGGCGCAGCTTCAGCGCACAGTCTACCGCCTTGTTTTCCGTGTCCGCAGGAAATACGCAGAGTAGGGCGTCCCCCAGATACTTGACGATTGTCCCGCCATGCTCGACGATGGCGTCACCCAGTTTCTCGTACATCTCTTGCAGAAAGTCATAGGCGTCCACTCCCAGCGCATGGCTGATCTTGGAGTAATTGTGGACATCCGCGAACAACACAACACGCTCCTCAATGGTAATGTTGGGGCTTGCCATTTTATCACCTCTCTCACGGCTCAGATTTCACCCGTTCGCTGTCAGGCGGCCCGCCGATCCTCTCGCCATCCAACCTACTGGATTCCAACTGCCCGACGCACCAGGATGGCCTGGCCGGGCGGGGTCAGCTCCTCTGCGCCGTTGCAGTCCAAAATCACGCGGCTGTCCTGCATCGTCGCCGTGGTCAGCGCCACGCGGGCGGGGGCGTTGCCTTGAGCGCGCCGGGGCAGACGTCGGTCGAGGGGCGCTGCGTGGCGGCGATGCGGTGAATGCCCGCCGCGCGCCCGTTCATCTTGCCCGGCAGGCTGGCCGACCTGGGCTTTCGCGGCCATTGGCTTTTGGGCCGGCTTGACAGGATGAGCGGCTACGGGTTACTCTTTGCGGCGTACCGGTTGCGCCAAGTCTCGTCCAACGCGGCGCAGGGTGCGCCGCAAGGGCTCATTCCCCGACCTTGCCGGAAAATTGGCAGTGGCGTCTTTTAAAAAAAGAGGCCCCGGCGTGCCTTGTGGGGCCTCTTGGCACACTGCCATTCACTCCAATTACGTAACTGCTCAGCCGCTCCTGCCGGATTGACAAATCCGGCAGTTCCGCGCGCAAAACCTGGCGGCTTGCAGCTTGTGGCCTGGATTTGCCAATCCAGGCTGAGTAGTTACCCAATTACGCTATTTGCACGCCGGTCTGGCGGATCTCACTGATCGGATCATTTCCGTCTGGCGGGCAGTATCCTCGGGCGTGCCTTTCTGGCGGAAGGCGCGTTTCACGTCAGGATAGCGAGCTTAAAGCCGTGATCGTGATCAACGCTTCCGTGCGCGCTTCGTCCAGGTCCAAAAGCTTGAGAAACCTTGGAGGTCTCTTGCGCCGACTCTAGGAGCCTGTCGGAGAGGTAGCTTAGCCCCTCGTGGGCGACGGGCACAAGGCCCTACGCTTCGCGTACGGGGGCTCTCCGACAGGCTGCTAGCTCTTTAAAAACTCTTCCAGCGCCGCTTTGCTGATGCGATACTGGCTGCCAATCTGCTTGGCCTTGATCTGGCCGGCCTGGATCATTTGCATCACGTCGGCCTCGGTCACTTGCAGAAAAGTCGCCGCTTGCGCCGGGTTCATCACGTCGGGCATGGCGGCGGGAGCCGCTTGAGGCGCGGCCTGTTGTTGCTGCGCGCCGGGCTGCATCATGCCGCCCATCATGCCGGTCATCATCTGGCCCAAGCCCAGACCCGCGCCCAAGCCCACACCCGCGCCGGCCAGGTTGCCGCCAGGCGCTCTGGCCGCGTCGCGCATCGCGTCCGCCGCCTGCAACTGGGCGTAGGTCTGCATGTCAATCAGGCCCATCTTGCGCAAGTCTTCGGCGGTAGATTCAGACGGCGAGAGGGACCCGATCACGATGGCCTTGAGCGTCAGGCCGAGCGCAGTAAAGTCGTCGGCGGCTTTGGCGCGCACGCCCGCCGCGATCTCTTGCGTCAAGCCTTGCACCTCAAAAGCCGACTTTTTCAGCTCGCCCAACAGGTCGCGCATCGCCTGGGTGATGACACCCACCAATCGCTCGCGGATGTCGGCGAAATCATAGCTGCCCTGCGCGCCGACGAATTGGCTGACAAACTGCTGCGGGTTGCTGATCTGCATGCCGAACGTGCCGAAAGCGCGCAAGAGGCTGGCGCCCAGCCCGACGCCGGGGTGCATGATGGGCACCGCCTGCGGCGTGCCCCACTTTTGCTGCGGGAACTCGCGCGTGCTGACGAAATAGACCTCGGCGGTGAACGGGCTGCGATCGTTGAACGCTTTGCCGATCACGTCCACCAACAACGGGATGTTGGCCGTGGTGATCTGGTGGCGACCCGGCCCAAATGTATCCAGCGCTTTGCCGTCGCGAAAGAACACGGCGGCCTGGCCTTCGCGCACAATCACCGCCGAGCCGATACGAAAATCGCCTGCGCCCTGCTCGGGAAAGCGACGCACCAGCTCGTCGCGCATCTCGTTCGGGTACTCGATGACATCAAAAATTCTTGCCATGGGAATTCTCCTCTCAGCTTGTCAACACTTCTTTGCGCTGCTCGAACGTCGTGACCAGGTAGCGGCACTGGTCGTCAAAACGGCTGATGGCTTCCGGCACGCCTTGCTTGGCGGCGATGGCCGCATCCATCGCGTCAATCGTTCCCGAGATCTGCGGTATGCCATCGGCCAGCGCGTTGTCGAACGCGTACAGCTTGTCGAGCGCGGCCTCGTCTACGCGCACGGCGTCAAAGATGCCGCCATAGCCCATCGCCGCCGTCTTGAGCTTGTCAATGAACCCGCGCAGCTTGGTCGCCGCGCTTTCCACGTCGTCCGTGAACTCGATGCCGCCCGCGCTCATCAGGCGCTTTTGAACGCCAGACAGACGCGCCCACTGCTCTTCGTACTTGCGGGCGAGCGTCTCGCGCAAGAGGCGGTCCGCCTCGCGGCGCATCTCCTTTTCCTTGTAGCCCTTGTAGCCGGGGATCGCGCCGACGAGCTTTTCCAGCCCGCCGCGCGACTGGCTGATCTTGTCCAACAGTCCGCTCATACAGGCCTCCTTTGTGGCGTTGAACACACGAATAAGATTATAGCCCAAATCGGCAAAAGGACGAAACGGGCGCGCATCGCGCATTCCATCGTGAGCCATCAGTATTATACCGGAATCGAAACCTAAAAACAAGACGCATAGCTGACCGCATCATCCGCGTTTTCCGACACAGCCCGACTCATCCGGCAGAAACGCCCCGAACACGCGATTGCCCAATAGCCACCCGCGCCGCATCAATCGCACGCCGGCTTCATCCACGACGACCAACCCTTGTTCCCCAAGTTCATCCAGTTCTCCCGAATAGACATCCGTCATCTTGACGCCGAATCTTGTCTCAAAGCTCGCAAAACTGACGCCCTCCGTCAGTCGCAATCCCAACATCATCGTCTCGCCCATTTCCAGCGCGCGCCGGATGTCTTCCGACCCGGCGACTGCGCTTTGCCCCGCTTCAATCAAACGAATGTACTCGCGCGGATGCGCCACGTTCCAGAATCGCTTTCCTCCAAAACTGGAATGCGCCCCGGCGCCCAAGCCGAAGTAGGGCGCGTTGCGCCAATAGATCAGATTGTGGCGACATTGCCAACCCGGCTTGGCCCAATTGGAAATCTCGTAACGAGTCAGATCCTCGGCGGCCAGTCGTTCATCGGCCCACAGCGCCATGTCTGCCGCCAGGTCGTCATCCGGCGGTGGAACCTGGCCGCGCCGCACCCACAACGCCAGCGTCGTGTGCTCTTCAATAGTGAGACAATACATCGAAACGTGATTGGGCGCCAGCTCGAGCGCGCGCTCGATGGTCTCTTGCCACATCGCCATCGTCTGGCGTGGGATGCCGTAGATGAGGTCAACGCTCAGATTGTCGAACCCCGCCGCGCGCGCCAGCTTGACTGCTTCGACTGCGTCCGCAAAGCTGTGGCCGCGCTTGAAGAAATCTAGCTCGGCTTGATACGCGCTCTGCGCGCCCAGGCTCAGCCGGTTCACGCCGAGCGCGCGCAATCCTTCGAGGTACGCCGCGTCCAGTGTGCCAGGATTCGCCTCCAGTGAAATCTCTGCGTCCGGCGATACGTCGAACGACGCGCGGCACGCGGCCAGGATTTCGGCCTGCATCGGCAGCGGCAAGAGCGAAGGCGTTCCGCCGCCCAGGTAAATCGTCGTGGAGCGTAGAGCCTGGAGTGTAGAGCGAGCGGAAATCTCGCGTGCAACGGCGCGCGTGTATGGCTCGTAAAGCGACCGCATCCCGGCGTAGGCATTAAAGTCGCAGTACGTGCACTTGAAACGGCAAAAGGGGACGTGAATGTACACGCCGACATTCATCGCGTCACACTGTTTTGCAACGCTTCAATCGCGCGCAGCACGCCATCGGCCACTCGCCAGGCTTTGTCCGAGATGCGGTAACACAGCGCCGGGTCATCGCGCGGGTCAACGTCGCCGACTTTGGCCCCGGCTCGGACGCGCACTCCATCGGCCAGCAGCCCACGCACGACGCCCGTGAGTTGCGTCCGCACAGGATGACCGCTCACTTGCGCCACGGCCTCCCCGGCGCGCACGCGGTCGCCGATGCGCGCCAGTCCGACGAACGTTCCCTCTACCGGCGCGCGCATCACGCGCCGGGCGGCCTCGCCGCCCACCTCGCCCGGCACGCCGGAATCGGGAGTAGTGACGCCGGCAAAGTACACGCGGCAAAAGTCCGGCCCGCGCTGCGTTTCGACGACGGCGTGACAATCCACGCCCGCGCGCAAGCCCGGCCCCAACGCCACGACGATGGGCGCAGCGCGGATCGTCGTGCCCGTGTTGCGCTTGGCCATGATCGCGTCCACGACGACGAGCGGCTCGACGGCGCGCGCGATGCGCGCCTGTGGGTCCACGATCACCGGAACGTGGCCGTCTTGCCAGGCCGCCGCGACGCCCGCCTCGTCTCGCACGCAGAGAGCCGTGACGCCTTCGACCGTCACGCGCCCTTCGTAAACTGCCGAGGCCATCGCCACCGCGCGGCGAACGACGAGCGGCTGCGCCAGCTCCGTCACGACGACGCGATACTGTCGCTGGCGCAATCGCAACGCCACGCCGGTGCCCAGATCGCCTCCACCCTTCACCAGCGCAATGCCTGGCTCATTCGTCATCCGACATTCGCCATCCGTCTCGGATCACGCAAAATCGTCGCGGCCCACACTCCCGCCGCGTAAAAGCCCACCGTCACCAGAAACAGTCCGCGATAGCCGAGCCAATCCACCAACAGCCCGCCCCAAGCAGTCGAAAGCAAGGCCAGGCCCAGCGCCGTGTTCGTCAAGCCGACGTACAACGCGCGGTCTTGCTGCGGCGCCAGCTCGAGCAGCAGACTCATGCCGCCCAGGCTGTTGCCCGATTGAAACGCGCCGGACAGAGCGAACACGACGACGAACAGCCACGGCGCGTGAGCGCCCAGAGCCAGCGCTCGATTGAGCGGCCCGGCCAGCCAGGTCAACAGCGCCATGCTCAGGCCCAGGCACGCGCCCAGCCAGATGACCAGGCGATTGCCACGCCGGTCCGAGAGCCGGCTCCATACCAGATTGGAAAGCAGAAAAGTGGTTGTGTAGGAGGCCAGGTACACGCTGACCATCTCTGCGCCCGCGCCCAGCTCGCGCGAGGCATAGATGGCAAAGAACGGCGTCCCCATCTGCGCCAGCATCAGCGCCATGCGCGCGATGAGAAATAATCTAAAGTTGCGATCCTGGCGCGGCAGGCTGGCCGCGCGGCCCAGGTGCGCCGCCAGGTTGACGGCTTCGTTCTCCGCTTTGCCCGGCGGCTCGACGACGAACATGAACGCCAACAATCCGCACACGGCAAACACGGCCGCAATCGCCATCAATTGCCCAATGTTGGTGGGAAACGCCTGCCCCAGTTTTTCGCTCAACGCCAGGCGCACGACCAGACTGCCGACGATGCCCAGCGCCCCGCCCAGAAACATCCGCGCGCCAAAAAAAGTCCCCAGCCTACGCGTCGGAATCGTTTTGGCGACAATATCCATGAACGGCAAGCCCGCCACGCCGGAGGCAAAGCTGTTGACCGTGTAAGGGATGAAAAAACCGGCAATCAAAATGGCGGGATCACGCTGAGTGAGCATGACGACTGCCATGGACAGCCAGGCCAGGCCGCGCACAAGCGCCATGACCGAGTAGGTCGGCAGCTTGTAGGGCAGGCGAGACTGGTAACGCGCGGCGATCAATTGCGGGATGAACCAACCGGCGTCGCGCAGCGGGACGACCAGCCCGATGAGCACATTCGGCGCAGAGAGACGCGAGAGGAACCACGTCAGCACCAGCGCCGAATCAATCAGCGTTTCGGCCAGAATGTACAGCGCGCCGTTGGCGACGCCTAGCGCCAGGTTGCGTCGTAGGTGAAAAGGTGTAAAATCAGGCGAGGGCGATCCTCCCTCGTTCCTGCTAGCGGCCAACTTGGACTCCCGAAAATCGAGATAGCGCATTATAACACCCGGCATTGTGGCTGGCAAAGCCAGGCCAAGATTGTGTGCACGCAAGCGTTGTCAGATAAACTTGTTCTGCCGCACGCGAAGCGGCACTGCGGCAGTGGGGTGTCAGCAGTGCAACTGCTGACAAGCTTTGCGTGCACACCAAGATTTGCCTCCCTCCGGTTGTATTGCGCAGAGTCCCGAATCGCATTATAATAGACATTGAATCTAGAATGTCTCATTCACGCGATGACGCTCTCGTTTTCTTTTTGTGGCGGTGGCAAGCGCCAGATAGAGTGTCGTCGTCACGGCTAGGAGATTTGCTCGACTCTCGTTTGCGAGTGGGCGCGCGTCTTTTCTAGCAGACCGCACTTGGCATCCAGCAGAATGAAAAGTTATGACGGTTAATGTGGATCAGGTCAAAGCGCCAAGCTCATCAATGGACACTCGTGCGATAGCCACCGAGCCCAAGGTTCCCCGGGGGCGGGGGGATGGCACGCTGGCCGTCGGCCAGGTGCTGCAACAACGCTACCAAGTCCTGGGCGTGCTGGGCATGGGCGGCATGAGCGCCGTGTATCAGGCGCGCGACTTGCGCTTTCCCAGCGTCACCAAGCTGTGCGCCATCAAAGAGATGATCAACCTTGCGCCTGACCCGCAACTGCGCGCGATAGCGGTGCAAAACTTTGAGCGCGAGGCCAACATCCTGGCGACGCTTTCCCATCCGTCCATCCCCAAAGTCTATGACTATTTCAGCGAGCGGGATCGCGCCTACCTGGTGATCGAATACATTGACGGCCAAGACCTGGAAGCCTACCTGGCCGATTCCCAGGGGCTGCTGCCGCAAGAATTGGTGCTGGACTGGGGCATTAGACTTTGCCAGGTGCTGGCTTATTTGCACAGCCACAATCCCCCTATCATCTTTCGAGATATGAAGCCTTCCAACGTCATGTTGGACAAGCACGAAGAGATCCGTCTGGTGGATTTTGGCATCGCCAAGTTGTTCCAGACCGGGCAAAAGGGCACCATGATCGGCACGGAGGGCTACAGCCCGCCGGAGCAGTATCGCGGCGCGACTGATCCGCGCGGAGATGTTTATGCGCTGGGCGCGACGCTCCACCACCTGCTGACCAAGCAAGACCCGCGCGTCGAGCCGCCGTTCTCGTTTCACGAGCGGCCTGTCAAGGCGGCGCACCCGGCCGTCTCGGACCAGTTTGTCGAGATCATTGGCCGAGCACTCGAGTACGAGCCGGAGAAGCGTTGGACTTCTATTCTCGAGATGCAGAGCGCGCTGGAAACGGTGCGCGGGGTCCCCGGGGGTGTCGCCAAGCCCGGCACCGTCCGCATGAGCTCCAGCGAGATCGAGCCGTTGTGGGTGTTCACGTGCGAAGACGAAGTGCGCTCCAATCCGGCCGTGGCGGAGGGCGTCGTCTTTGCCGGCGCGTACGACAACAACTTGTATGCGGTAGATGCGCAGACAGGCCAGTTCAAGTGGAAGTATGCCACCGAAGGCGGGTTGGCCTCGTCGCCTTGCGTCTGGCAGGACCGTGTCTTTATCGGCTCGGAAGACAATTCACTTTACTGCATCAACGCGCAGACCGGGCGGATCGTGTGGACGTGCCCGACGCAGGGATGCGTGCGCTCGTCGCCTCGCGTGGAATACAATCACGTCTTTTTCGGCTCGGACGATCATCACCTGTACGCGGCGAACGTGCAGACCGGGCGCGTGGCGTGGAAGTCGGATACCGAAGGGCCTGTGCGCTCACGTCCCGCCATTGGCGACGAGTCCGTCTACTTTGGCTGCGAGGACGGCGCGATTTACGCCCTGGATATTCGCGGCGTGCTGCGCTGGCGGTTTACCACCAAGCGAGCCGTGACTTCGTCGCCCACTTTGGACGAAGGCATCCTCTACGTTGGATCGGGCGATCACACGATTTATGCGCTGGACGTGCGTTCCGGCTGGGCCGTGTGGCGACTCCGCACGGGCAAGCCGGTCATTTCGTCGCCTGCCGTCGCCAAAGGCACTGTGTTCGTCGGCTCGGTGGATCACGGCGTCTATGCGCTGGACGCGCGCACGGGCCGCCAGGTGTGGAAGTTTAGCACCGATAACCAGGTCACGTCCTCGCCCGCTTTTTTTGAAGATGCGGTATACTTTGGGTCGGTGGACGGCAACGTGTACAGCCTAGATGGGCGCACCGGCACACTGCGCTGGCGCTTTCGCACTGGCGGGCCGGTCACGTCGTCGCCCATCATTGCAGATGGCATTGTTTACATTGGTTCCACGGACCATCGCGTGTATGCGCTGGTTGCCTGACGGATTTTGGCGTCAGAGGCGGGGAGAAAAGATGCCTGTGAATAATTCTTTGGCAACTACTCAACCGATGGCATCCCTACCGGTCGCTCGCCGCACGCCAACCGGGCTGCGAGTGGGACGCGTGAGCGATGTGGGGCACGTGCGCGATCACAACGAAGATGTGCTGTTGACGCTCGAAACCAGCCAGTTGGGTCAACAAGCGCCCGAGCCGCTGGGATTTTTCGCCCTGGCGGATGGAATGGGCGGGCACGAGGCTGGCGAGCTGGCCAGCGCCCTGGCCGTGCGCGTGGTAACGCACCACCTGGTCAACGCCATCTTCAAGTCCTACCTGTTCAACGAGCCGCGCGATGCTTCGCAGCCGCCCTTGAGCGAAGTGCTGGTGAACGCCGTCATGGCGGCGAATATGGCCGTTCACGACCAAGTGAACGGCGGCGGGACGACGCTCACGTGCGCGCTGATCTTGGGCGGGCGGGCGTACCTGGCCCACGTTGGCGATAGCCGCGCTTATCTCTGGGCGGGCAATCGCCTGCGACAGATCACCAAAGATCATTCGCTCGTGGATCGGTTGGTGGAGCTGGGGCAAATCTCGTCCGGCGACGCGTTGAGCCATCCACAGCGCAACGTCCTGTATCGCGCCGTGGGACAGGGAGAGGCGCTAGAAGTAGACACTTACGTGGAGCCGTTGCCGAGCCATTATCGGCTGCTGCTGTGTTGCGATGGGCTGTGGGGCATGGTCGGCGACGAGCAATTGGAAAAGGTGCTCCGCTCCGCCGCCACGCCGCAAGAAGCGTGCGATCAGTTGGTGGAGCTGGCTAACGCAGCCGGCGGCCAAGATAATATCACGGCGGTCGTGGTCGAGCCGTAAGACTCACCTGGGACGATAGTATGGAAACGTCACGCGATTACTATGTCGTGCTCGGCGTCTCGCCGGATGCGACGGTAGACGAGATCAAAAAAGCGTACCGGCAACTTGCGCACCAGTATCACCCAGACGCGCAAGAAGCGCCGGGCACGGCCATGCTGTTCCGCGAATTGCAGTCCGCCTACGAAATCCTGGGCGACACCGCCAAGCGGGCCGCTTACGACCGCGCCCGCGCCGACGCGGGGCTTTCGGCCGATAGCGCATTCCAGATGCGCATGCAATACAGCCGCGAGGCGTTGCCCTGCATCGAAGAAGAACAAATCTTGTACGTGCTGGCGAACATCCAGGCCGCCCAGTCCATTCAGCGCCGTCAGCGGCTGCCGCTGAATCTCTGCCTGGTCCTGGACCGCAGCACTTCAATGCAAGGCCCGCGCCTGGATCAGGTCAAAACCGCCACCTGCCAGCTCATTGACACGCTGGACAAGGACGATCGGTTCAGCGTGGTCACATTCAGCGACCACGCCGAGATTGTGTGGACCAGCCAGTCGGCCAGCGAGCCGCTGCGCGCCAAGGCCAAAGTCAACGCCATCCAGGCCAGCGGCGGAACGGAAATCTTACAAGGGATGTTGACCGGGCTGGGCGAGCTGGAAAAGGGCCGACGCCCGCAAGCGATCAACCGCTTGATCCTGTTGACCGACGGACAGACGTATGGCGACGAGGACAAGTGCCTGGCCCAGGCCGTCGAAGCCAAGAAAAAAGGCATCAGCATCACGTGCATGGGATTGGGCGAAGACTGGAACGACACATTGTTGGACGCCATCGCGTCGCGCAGCGGAGGCACTTCGGCCTACGTCACCACTGCCGAGGACGTGAGCCGCCTGTTCCGCGATCAATTGCACGGGCTGGGCACGCTTTACGCGACGGACCTGCAATTGACCGTGCGCCGGTCGGAAGGCATCTCGCTCAAGAACGCGTTCCGGTTGACGCCTTACCTCGTTCGCCTCACGCAGGAGCACGACACGATTTTGTTGGGCACGCTGCAGACCGATGGCCCTCTCACCATGATGCTCGAGTTCATCGTCAAGTCGCACCCGCCCGGGGCGCACCGCCTGGCCCAGGTCGAGCTCACGGGCGATGTGCCGGTGTTGGAGCGCAGAGGGGAGCGCCTGCGCCAAGACTTGGCGTTGACCTTTACGTCCCAGACGCCCAGCGCGCCGCCGGCGGTGCCGCCGGCTATCCTGAGTGTGCTGGCCAAGATCACTATTTTTCAGATGCAGGAGAACGCCTGGAAGTCATTGGAGAAAGGCGATGTGGCCGAGGCGACTCGCCGATTGGAGGCGATGGCCACGCGCCTCCTCGACTTGGGCGAGCACCAATTGGCGCGCGCGGCGTTGTTGGAGGCTGGCCGCCTCGCGCGCAGTGGACATTTGTCCCCAGCCGGACGCAAGACGATCAAATACGGAACCCGCAGTCTATCTCTAACACAAGGACGCAGCCATGATTGAATGTCCTTCTTGCGGACGCCAGCATCGGCCTGGCACGTTGTTTTGCAGCGAGTGCGGAGTGTACTTGCTAACCGGTGGCCCGTTACGCACCGAGCCGCTGCCGGAATCAGAGATGCCGGCCAGTCGCGCCGACCCGTGGGCGACTGGCGCGCCGGCCACCGCCGAGGCGCTGCCGGCCACGCTGACGATCACCGTCGTGGCGAACGGCCGGCAAATCCCGCTGACCGGCGGCAAAGAGTTTGTGCTCGGGCGGTTGGATGCCACGCGCGGCGTCTTTCCCGACGTGGACCTCAGTCCAGACGGCGGGTTAGAGGGCGGCGTGTCGCGCCGCCACGCGCGCGTCCAGCAGCAGCGCACCCAGTACTTTATCGAAGACCTGGGCAGCGCCAACGGCACGTTCCTGAACGGCCAGCGCCTCACACCGTACCTGCCGCATCCGCTGCACGACAGCGACGAATTGCAAATCGGCCGCATCCGCTTGCAGATCGGCCTCCATTAGTCAAGTCGGGAGTTGACGGACTATGGCCTATATGGTTTTAATCCATGTGGCTAACGAGGACGCCATCCTGGCTGACGTCGAAGAACTGCCCAGCCCGACCGACCAAGCCGTCGTCTGCACCAACCTCCGCCGACGGGATGGTAAAGACATTCACTATGTTGACGCGCAAGCCGTCACGTGCATGATCCCCTGGCACCGCATCAACTTTCTCGAAGTCATGGGCGGCGAGGAAGAAGGCGAGATCATCGGCTTTGTCCGCGAGAAGCAGTGATCAGTCAATCAGTAATCAGTCAACCCGTTGCTCATTGACTGATCACTGGTCACTGATCACTGGTCACTGACCTCTGACGATGCCAGACGAACCCAAAAAGCTCGTCCTCGTCGTGGACGACGAGCCGCGGATGATCCAGTTCATCCGCATGAATTTGGAGTTGGAAGGCTACCGGGTGACGCAAGCCGCCAACGGGCTGGAGGCGTTGCACAAAGTCCGTGACGAGTTGCCCGACCTGGTGATCCTAGACGTGATGATGCCGGAGTTGGACGGCTTTGAGACGCTGCGAATGCTGCGCCAAGTTTCCAGCGTGCCGGTCATCATGCTCACCGTCAAGGCCGACGAGGATGACAAGGTCAAAGGGCTGGAACTGGGCGCGGATGACTATGTGACCAAGCCGTTCAGCCCACGTGAGCTAGCCAGCCGCGTCAAAGCGGCGCTGCGCCGCGCCGAAACTCCCCCCCCCGTTGAAAAGTCAGCTCTCAAGATTGACGACTATTTGCAGGTGGATTTCAGCCGTCACGTCGTCATCGCCGGCGGCCAGGAAGTCAAGCTACGCCCCACCGAGTACCGCCTCTTGTATCACCTGATCAACAACGCCGGCTGGGTGATGCCGCACGAAAACCTGCTCTCCAAAGTGTGGGGCTACGAGTACCGCCAGGAATCGCATTACCTGCGGTTATACATCACCTACCTGCGCCAAAAGATCGAGCCGGACCCGGCGCACCCGCGCTACATCCTCACCGAGCGCGGCGCGGGGTATCGCTTTGTGGATTGGAAGCGCGAAGGGAAGGAAGAATAGGCTGACGCGCTTTCTTTGGGGCTGATTCGAGATAATCTCGATCTGGGCCGCCCGGACCGGGTGAGCCTGATCTTTGAACGACGGGTGACCAAACGAACTCCCGGCGAGTTGTACACGCGCGTGATTCGCAAAGGCGTTTTGCCCAGTATCCGCATTCACTACAAGCAGTGTCCTCAAGCAGTACTTCAAAGATGGGCGGGCCTTGCGCACCGAGATGACGATCAACAATGTGCAGGACTTGACCTCCCGCGGAGCCTGGCGAACTTTTCCACACTGGTTGAGTTGGGCCGCCGGTTCAATGATCGCATGCTGGAACAAGAGTGGCTCGGCCAAGATCGCTTTGCGCCCCTGGACGAGATGCGTCGCTTGGGTCAATCCATCCTGCTCGACAACAGTCAACGCGCCTCCGCCTCGCGGTTTGGCGAGCCGCGGGTGATATCCCTCCTGGGCGGGATGGCTCGCAAGGCTTGATCCAGCGTATGCCCCCACTTGCATCGCTATCTCCTGACCTAAATGGGCAAGTGGTCACCTTCTACACCCAGCTGAACGAGCGCCTGTTCCGTCCCGGCCTAGCTGCTCTAGCCCCGGATCAACCTTGGCCGTCTGACTTGGTGCAAGCCTTGGACACTGTGGTCAAGGTCGTTCAGTCTTGGCTGGATGCGGCCTTGCTCGGGCTAGTTCCTGCGACGGCCTGAATCTCGCTCTGGTTGTTCAAATTCGATAGCCGAGTTCTGTCCCCGACCAAATAGTACACTTGATTTCTCTAGAGCCACTGCCGCGCTTGTATTATGCAGACGCACGGCTTTTCGCCCTCGGCCGCGGGGCTGTCGAATGTCGGGCACGGTCTCGAACAGGGCGAGCGTGACGCTAAAGGCGAGGAGCGTCAAGGCGCAGGCGGGCTGCACCGCGGCGGGGGCGGAGGTTGTCCCAAAGTGAAAACGCTCCCATTCGCGAGATAGCCTGTCGCCATGCTTCGGTGTATAATTCAAACACGGGAGTGGCGCTTGGACGCCGCTTATTGATCACTGGGCAGAGAGGCTGCAATGGACCTGCTTGGCAAAAAACTGGGACAGTACGAGATTCTCGCCGAGATCGGGCGCGGCGGCATGGCGACGGTCTACCGCGGCTACCAGACTTCGCTCAATCGCTCGGTGGCGATCAAGGTGCTGGCGGGCGAGCTGGCGCGCGACGCGGGCTTTCGCGAGCGGTTCGCGCGCGAAGCGCACGCCGTGGCTCAACTGGCGCATCCTAACATCTTGCCCGTGTACGATTTTGGCGAGGACCCCGAAACCGGCGTCGTCTATTTTGTCACGCAACTGGTGGAGGGCGGGACGCTGGCGGCGCGAATGAGCGCGCCGCTGCCGCCCAACGAGGCGGCGCGCATTGTGGCCCAGTTGGCGCGCGCGCTGGACTATGCCCACGCGTGCGGCATCGTCCACCGCGATGTCAAGCCTGCCAACGTGCTGATGACGCGCGACGGCCACCCGCTGCTTTCTGATTTTGGCATCGCCAAGATCGTGGCGGAGACCAGGCTGACGCAGACCGGGACGAGCATGGGCACGCCCGAGTACATGTCGCCGGAGCAGGCGCAAGGCTTGCCGGTGGATCACCGCAGCGACATTTACTCGCTGGGCGTGATGCTGTATGCGCTGCTTTCGGCCACGCTGCCGTTCCAGGCCGATACGCCCGTGGCGCTGCTGCATCAACACGTCTACGAGCCGCCGCCTCCCTTGCGCGAGCGCGCGCCGGGCGTTTCCAAGAGCCTCGAAAAGATTGTGATGCGCGCGCTGGCCAAAGACCCCAACGAGCGGTTTGCGACGGCCGGTGAGTTGGCCGACGCGCTCAACGACGAGGTCGAAGGCCGGCGTTCGCTGCTCGGCCTCGGTCGCCGCACTCCGCGCAAAGTGACTCCGGTCGCAATGCCCGGCGCTCCGACGGAAATCGTGGGACCGGCGCCGGTTGCGCCGCCCCGACCCGTCACACGTCTGGGGCGTCCCACCACCCAGCAAAAAGTCGGGCGGGCCGCCAAGGGATTCGGGCGATGGCTGCTGCGCATCGTCTTGAGCGCGCTGGCCGTACTGCTCGTCGTCGCGATGGCTGTGCTGGTGGGCGCGGCGTTCGTGCTGGGCGCGATGGCCGAGCAAGCCATTGCCAGCCAGCGTTGGGCGTTCGAAACACTGGGACCGGGGTACGAAGAGCGCGTGGCGTGCGCCGACATTCAAAGTGGCGTCGAGCAGGCGCTCCGGCCCTATCTGCTGGATGCGCTGACGGACGTGATGGCCTCGTGCCGTCCGCCGGACACGGTGGAGGTGAGCGGCAAGTTTCGTGGCGAGCCGGTCTCGCTGGGCGTGCGCGTTACCTCATTGCGCGGCGTGCCGGCGGTTCAATTGGAGCGATTGAACAATGCGCCGTTTTTCATCATCGGCGGGATTCTTTCCGATGGGATCAATCGCGGACTGAGCAAGGCCTGGGCGAACGCGCCGGTGAGGTTAAAGACGTTCGCAGTCTCTCCGGCGGCCATCGAGCTTGTCTACGAAGCGAACCCGAACGCGCCCGCGCAGCCTGCGCCGTCGCCCACCTCGCAAGTGTCTGCCTTCATCCAGGTCAGCAACACGACGACGCGCACGGCCACGGTCGAGTTGAACGGCCTGGTGTCCAAATCGCTCGTCGTCGCGCCCAAAGAATCGCTGCCGCTCTCCATCCCCGCTGGCAAGTATTTCTATACGGTCACGGTCGCCAACCTGGGCGTCACGACCGGCGATATTACCTGGGGGCCGGGCGAGCATCCGTGGGTGATTCGGTGAAGCAGAGGGGCTGAGATGGAGCAGCTCATCGGCAAGCCGCTCGGTCAATATCAGATCGTTCAAGAGCTGGGGCGCGGCGGGATGGCCGTGGTTTACAAGGCACATCAGCCGGCGCTCCTGCGCCACGTCGCCATCAAAGTGCTGCCGCCGCAGATGGGAATGGACCCCGGCTTTGTCAAGCGTTTTCAACAAGAGGCCGTCGCCGCCGCCAGGCTCAAGCACCCCCACATCGTGACCATCTACGACGTGGGCATCACCGACGGCGTGAATTACATCGTGATGGAGTTTATCGAGGGGCAGCCTCTTTCTGCCATCATCCGGCAGAGCGGGGCGATGCCGCCCGAGCGCGTGGCGCACATCATCGGCCAGGTGGCGTCGGCGCTGGACTATGCTCATCAGCAAGGCTTTGTCCACCGCGACATCAAGCCGAGCAACATTATGCTGGGCGCGGGCGATCACGCCACGCTGACCGATTTTGGGATCGCCAAGGCGATGAGCGGCGTGCGGCTCACACAGACGGGCGCACTCATTGGCACGCCCGAGTACATGTCGCCGGAGCAGGTGCGCGGACTGGCGGTGGATCGCCGCGCGGATATTTACTCGCTGGGCGTTGTGGCATACGAGATGCTCTCCGGGCAGGCGCCGTTTAGCGGCGACACAGCCTCGGTGCTCTACAAGCAGGCCAACGAGTTGCCGCCGCCGATTCGCACGCGGGTCACGAACGTTCCGGCTCACGTCGCCAACGCGGTTGACCGGGCGCTCGCCAAAGACCCTGACCAGCGTTTTGCCACGGCGGGCGCATTCGCCCAGTCGCTCGGCGGGGCCGCGCCGACAGGCTCGGCGCAACGGGCTGCTCTTGCGTCGCCGCCGCGCAACGGGAAGCTGATTGGAACTGTTATCGGCGTGGCGGCATTGGCCGTGATTTGCGCCGCCGTCATCGGCGTGGTGGCGATTGCCGGCTCGGTGGGCAAGGTTGCTTCCACTCCAACCCAGGTCGCCGCGCAAGTGACGACGGTCGCGCCGCCTTCCACCTTGGCGGCGCAATCGCAGGCGACCCGGGGCGCGACAGCGACATCGAACACGCCAGTGCGCGCGGTTCAGCCTTCGGATACGCCTGCGCCCACCCGGACATTCACGCCCGTTCCCACCAGGACGCCCACGCCGACACTTACCCCCACACCCAGTTGCCCACCGGTGACAGGGCCATTCGCTGACATCTGGCAATCGGCCAAAGATAAATTCGGCTGCGCCACGAACGCTGCGCATGGCTCGTGGATGGCAGAGGAGACGTTCCAACAAGGGCGCACCCTTTGGCGACAAGATTGGGAAAAGTACGTGATCGTGCTTTACAACAGCGGCAGTTGGGGGAATTACCTGGGTGACTGGCAAGAGGGCGAGCCCGAGTTCTCCTGTGGGCCGGAGTCCAGTCCGCCCACTCCCAAACGCGGCTTTGGGCGTGTGTGGTGCAAGTATCCCGAGGTCCGCAGCGGGCTTGGGAACGCCACGACGCAGGAGCGCGGCTTTAACGGAACCGTGCAAGACTTTGAACGAGGGTTCATTCTCCGCACCGACTCGGGTGAGACGTATGTGACGTATTCGGGTGACGGATGGGAGACAAGGTGACACAGTGACAAGGAAACAGGGAGACAAAGGGAGACATCACATCATTTGGATCTTGTTGGTCGGTTGCTTTGCGTT
>Ga0315284_10005547_pt1 | contig 17931 bp, 9 predicted proteins | sample YL17G09_16_MG_FD_203696 | JGI IMG/M metagenome (GOLD analysis project Ga0315284, IMG submission 203696) | Sediment microbial communities from Yellowstone Lake, YNP, Wyoming, USA - YL17G09_16 | ecosystem: Environmental > Aquatic > Freshwater > Lake > Sediment | place: USA: Wyoming | collected...
CGAGTACCGCGCGAAGAAGTTGCTCACGCCGTTGTTCGAGGCCCCCTGGATCGGCTCGGGCGTTCCTCCCTGGCCGTCGTTGAACGGGAGCCTGTAGAGATCGAACAGGAATGGCTTGCCGTCCTCGACGAACTCCTTGCACTCCTCGCGGGTCAGCAGGATTCTGCCCTGGCCGCGGGTGTCCTTGAGATCGTACGCCCGGGCCCTGGCGAAGACGACGTATTTTCCGTCGGGACTCCAGGTGGGATTGCTCTGGACGAAGTCGGGGCTGTCGGCGCCGGGCAGGGCGCGGAAGGCGCCCGTTTGCCTGTCGTAGAGGCACAGGATGCCTCGCAGGGGGAAGAACAATTGCGAAAAGGCCAGCGCCGGCTGAGGGACGAAGACGGACTTGTCCTTGACAGTGCTCAAGACATATCGCCCGTCGGGCGAAATCTGCGACAGCAGGCCGAAAGTCTGCTCGCCGTCCTCCTTGCGATAGCTGTCCCACGTGATGATGTCGCTGGTGGCCAGGGTCATCTGCGGCTGGACCCGCGTGATCACGTACGAGCCCTTGCTGTTGGCGTAGTCTACGTCCATCGCGAGGACGCTACCGTCCCGGCTGAACGAGTGACAATTGCCGCACACGGGCATGTTCTGCAGAACGATCGGCGGCGGCTGCGCCGACGAGATCGCCCCGAAGCGCCAGCGGATGAGCGACGGGTCCTTCACCGCGTCGATGAAGGGCAGGTTCACCTCGCGATAGAACAGCGGGGCGCCCACTTCGTCCCTGGAGGTCCTGATAGACACGCGAGCGCCGGTGAGAATCTTCGGGCCATCGCCGGCGACGCCGAGGATTGCGACGCGGGCATCCCGCTCCAGAGACCCCTTCTTGATGGTCTCCCAGTCCTGCGGCGAGGGCGTCCACCGCGGCTCTCGAGTCAGAACGCTCATGGCCGGCGCTGTGCCGCCGAGCTCGATCCGAACGAGCCATGCGGTGCACCTCGGATTGGCGTCGGTCCACCAAAACGTCGGCGTCGCAATTTCCGGCGGGAACAGCGTCCCATCGCCAGGATAGCTGATCGTGATGCCGGTATAGTCTGAACTCGCCTGATAAATGGCGAGAACGTCCTCGATGTGAAGCGTGCTCTTGCGGATAGAAATGAGCGTGAATGCCGCAATTGCGACGACTGCGGCTGTGACAACTACACCTATAATGGCTTTCTTACGCATCGCAGACACTTTCGATCAGGCCGCCACACATCTTGAGATTCATGCCCGCCGGCGTTTGTATCCAGGTACTCCAGCGTCTCGGATGTTATCGGCAAAGTCCGAAGAAAAGTCCACGAAAAAGCCGAAGAGCCGCTCGTCGCGGATCGTCACCGGAACGGGAGTTCATGCACACATGGCGTGGCCCTCGCGCGGCACACCGATGCAAGTGAACGATTTCGGCCCTACGTGGCGCCTTGCCAGGTCTGGTCGAGCGAATCGGCCAATTGCTGGAAATTCTCTCGGCTGCCGATCATCTGGACCCCGCGGAGAACGCCGTTTTCCAGGAGGATGGAGCGATAGACGTGTTTCCCGTCGTCTGACAGGACTCTCTCTTCCAGATCGTCGCCTGCGGGCCGGCCGACGGAGTGGAACTCGACATCGGTATGCTTGAAGGATAGCGGCGAGACCGGTTCGGGGACGTGGCTGAGCGGCCGGCCCTGGAGGAAGGCGATGGTGTTGTCGGCGGCGCAGCGGCCGTGCTGATGCGCGCGGAGGACCGTGGCCGTCCGCAGGTGGTCGCGCTGCGCGATGTCGCCGCACGCGAAAACCCCAGGCACGGACGTTTGCAGATATTCATCGACCACGATTCCTTTGTCGGTCTTGATCCCGGCCTTTTGAAACAGGCCCAGCTTGCGGGTCGCGCCCACCGTGGTCAGGACCAGGTCGCAGGGCAGCTCGCCGGCGTCGTCCAGCGTGAGATTCAGCCGGTCGTTTTTCCTCGACATGGTCACGGCGTATCGCCCCGTCAGCAGGCGCACGCCCTTGTCATGCAGCCATCGTCCGAGGACGGCGGTGGCCCGGGGGCCGAACTGCATCGCCATGGGACGTTCCATCTTCTCCACGACGGTCACGTCGATCCCCGCCTCGCGGGCGTACAGTGCCGACTCGATCCCGCTGATGCCGCCGCCGATGATGACGAGGTTGCGCGTGGTGCGCAGACGCTCCCGTATGGCCAGGCTGGCGTTGGCGCTCCAGAGCGGGATGACGTCGTTGGGGAATTCCTGGATGAACGCCAGGAGGACGGGGCTGGCTCCGGCCGCGATGATCAGAGCGTCAAATACTTCCTCTTTCCCTCCGGCCGCCACGGCCTTGGCATGAACATCGATTTGGACCGCCGGGGCGTCCAGCCGCAAATCGACGCCGTTGTCGTGGTACCACTTTTCGGGCCGCAACTGCATCCCCTCCAGCTCGGTCCGGCCGAACGCCAGCGCCACCACCCGCGGTCGAAAATACGGATACACCGCCTCCTGCGAGAACAAAACAACCTCGGCCCCCCGGCTGTTCGCATGCCGTGCCGCCTCCACCCCCGCATGTCCCGCTCCAATAATCCCGATCCGCATCGACAATTCCCCTCGATTCAAGTCAACTAATTCACATAAGCAGACTCTGGTACTCGGCTCGTGAAGAAAGCACGCTTACGCGAGAACATGAGCATGCGCCCATCCATTTTACGCTCTCACATACCCAGAAATTGTCGGAAATGCAAGTGGCCAGATCGCGGACACGTGGGGCGTCGCGCAGAGTGCATTCCAGTCTCACGCCTGAAGATCCCGCTCCATCGCAGGCTATCTCTTGGGCAGGGTAGGAGGTGGTGGGGCAGGAGCGGCGTGGGCGTCCTTCAACCAGTGACTCGCCATGATCGCCCAATCTGCAAAATCCACCCGACAATCGCCATTGATGTCACCGGGGATCATCGTCTCACAGACCGGGTCACCGAAGTAGGACTTGCTCGCCTCCGCCGTGCCGCCATAAGCGCCCATGTTGATCCGCCAGCCATTTGGGAATGGTTCCACGCCGACGGGACTGGCTGGATCGCCGGCGTCAATGGCGGGACTTGTTACATCGTCCTTCACCCAACTCCTGCTGACCGGGTCCCATCGCCCAGCCTGGCTCTTCAGGTGGTAATCGCCTTGGATCCAGAAGTCGTCGGTTGGGTCATCGGGCGTGCCATTTGGGTCCCAGTAGTCGGCGCGCGGGAAGAGTTGGTCGAGCGGTGGGCACTCGACGCCCTTAGGCTTGCAGGACGGCGCGATGCCAACGAGACTATATGCAATCTGACAATCCATGAGCCGATCGGCCCAATGATAGTCGGCGAGGCTGATATCCATGCGGCCATTTCCGCAGACGATGGAGTTATGCACTATCATCAAATCCTCCGCCGTCCCACCGCCAAGGATGCCGCTGTTTGCCGCCACATTTCCAGAGATCGTACAGTTCACAATGGTTATGCTCCCGCACGCCACAGCGCTACCTGTCGTACGATTACCGGTGATGAGGCAATTGGTGAGCGTCGCATGTGACGCGATGATCAATACTCCCCCTCCCGTTCCCCAGATCCCCTTGGCTGCCATGTCTGGAGAAGGGGTCATATTGCCGGAAATGACGCAATTGGTGATAACCACTTCAGAACAGTTCCGGCATGCAATCCCACCACCGCTCCAAGCGCTATTCCCGACTATGATGCAGTTCACGATGCGTGGGCTGCCGCCATAACAGTGTATTCCACCACCCTCAAAGCCGCCGTAAGCCCCCGTTATGGTAAGGCCCTCAATGGTGGATGTGCCACCGTTGGCATCACCGGCAGCCAGGGTGATACCTTGCCGTGGCCTGGACGGGCTACCGCCGCAGTCGATGACGCAGCTTTGGGGGCCTTTTTCACTGCGGATAGTGATAGCCTTGAGCCACACAGCGACATCGCAGTTCCCGTCGCCAGTGTAAGTGCCGGGGGCAACGAGGACGGTATCACCATCATTGGCATCATCCACGGCGGCCTGGATGGTTGGGAAATCCGCCGGGCCGTCGTTGTTCACGGAGATGGTCCGGCCGAATGCGGTCGCGGTGAGGCTCAGGGCCAAGGCGCAAGCAGTTGCCACCAGTCCCAGTTTCTTGTTCTGCTCCATTTTTTCCGCCTCCTTCAATCGCGTCGCACTGGCTCAGGAGTATCGCAAATCCTTGGCCTCTCTTTGTGCCTCAACTACGCGCATTGTACCATTGTCCCCGGCATGGCTGCAAGCACTTTCCGCAAAGGCATTGAAGAGAATTGCGGTCGCAGCGTGGCAACAGGTCATTGCGAGCGTAGCGCGGCAATCTCAGTCGAACGACTTGTGGAACGCGGCGCTAATCGGCGGCTATCGTTGCTTCGGTGATTTCAAAGGCCCAGGCATGCTCGCAGGGGGGCGACTGGCGGATGCTCTGCGGGATTGTGATGGATAGGCCGTCATCGGCGATCTTCCATTCCACCGCGACATCAGAGCCGAGAAGACGGACGGATTTTACGCTGCGGACCGGCGGGACCTGGATTCGTTCGGGAGGCGCTATTTGTCCTTCTTCGGCGAGGTAAATCGCGTAGGCGGTGTTCGCCTTTCGGGTCAGGCACACCTGGCCGATCTTGTAGGGCGGCACGGGGCGGGTGCCGTAAATCGCGTTGCCGTTGACCCGCATCCACTTGCCGATCTCTTTCATCCGCTGCACGGCGGGCTCGGGCAGCTCACCGTTGGAATCGGGGCCGACATTGAGCAGGAAGTTGCCGCCCTTGGCCACGATATTGACGAGCAGATGGATGAGCTGGCGGGTGGATTTGTAGTTGTCGTTCGGCTTGTACGACCACTGCGTGGCCATGGTCATGCAGGTCTCCCAGATGTAGGGCTGGGCCTTGTCGGGCACCTCCTGCTCCGGCGTGACGTAGTTCTCATACCGCCCGCCGACCGTGCGATCGACGACGATCAAGCCGGGCTGATGGCTCCTCGCCATGGTTGCGAGCTTGGCCATATTGATATCCTGCTGGGGCGGGCGGACCTGGCCGCCGTCGAGCCACAGGATGTCGATGGGGCCGTAGCCGGTCATCAACTCCTGCACGATGTTGTGCGTAAAATCGACAAAAGTGGCCCACTTCTCCGGGTACTTGCTTATATCGTAGTTCACGTTGCGGTCGCGGTGCGGCCAGTCGGGCGACCAGTAGCCCGGATGGCGCCAGTCGGACTTGGAATAGTACGCCCCGATGCCGAACCCTTGTGCGCGGAAGGCGTCAAAGACGGTCCTGACCACGTCCGCCTTCGGATTCGTGTGGAACGGGCAGGATGGGTCGGTCGTGCGGTAATCCGTCTGCTTCGTGTCGAACATGCAGAACCCATCGTGGTGCTTCGTCGTGAAGACGACGTACTTCATGCCGGCCTCTTTCGCGGCGACCACCCACTTGCCGGGGTCAAAGTGCTGTGGATTGAAAGTCGTGTTGAGGCCCACGTAGTCGCGGAAGAACCGCTCGAAGTTCTTGTCCCTCTCGGTCCATGCCTTGAGATCGTCCGGCCGGGCCCACTTGTCCGCCTCGACCAGCGGCCACGACTCGATGCAGCCCCACTGGCTGTAGATGCCCCAGTGCATCATGAAGCCAAACTTCCAGTCCTGGAAGCGGTCGAGCTTGTCCAGCACGAGCGGGTCCGTCTCCTGGTCCTGCGGCGACTGCTTGCTGCGCGGAGGATAGGAGAGGTAGGCGGCGAGGATGTGCCCGAGGATTTGCTCGCCTTGCTCGTTAGCGTGGATCGGATCGCGCTTGAACCAGTCGAGGTCCTTTCCGGATTGCCGGATGTATGAGCCCCAGGCGGCTTCCATGTCGAGGAACGCGGCGCTCGTCTCCCGCGTCAGATTCTCCGGGCCCTTGCGATATTCGCTGTAGGAGTTCGGATCGCTGATCGCCCGCCACGACTGCTCGTTACGGGGATCGGCCTGCCCGAACGCGCCCGTCATGAGCAGGATATCGGCCTGCGAGGCGTCGCGAATCTGCCGGACCACGTCGCGGATGGAGATGATGTCGCCCCGATGGCTGATGCCTCCGATGATGACCAGGTCGGGCCTGTGGTCGAGCACATATTCCTTCACCCGGCCGGGCTCCTTGTACCACCAGCAGCCGGTGGACCCGCGCACGCACGTGACCTTCTCGACCCGGCAGGTGGGATGGCGCCGCTCCACAAGGAGTTCCCAGCCCGAGCGGCTGGTGTCGTTGACGATGCTGTCGCCAAGACAGACGGCCCGAAGGACACCGCCATTGAGCAGCCGCTCCTTCGTCTTAGGCAGTCGCTCCCAACGGTCCGCGGGCGGCGTGTACTGCACCGGCGGCATCTCGGCATAAGCCTTCTGAATCGTCTCCAGGGACCTCTCGTTTCCGCGAATGACGTAAACGTCGTTGGCCGCTGCGACGAGGGATGTCGTGAAAAGAGCGAGAATCATTGCCGACAAAGCGCGAGATGTCAAAGTCACCTGTATTCTCCTGCTGATTTGCGTCGTCAAGGACTATTCCTAACGACGAAACCCCACGAATGCCGCCATGATATGCCATTGGAGAAGACCGTGCAATCGTGATCTTGTTGGGATCTGCCCTACGGCGAGTTGGTCTGCGTGAGTCTCCTGACCGCCGAAGGAAAGGTCCTCCGCCGGCCCGTGGATGTCGTCGTCGCTCCTGACGACTCCCTGCTCAGTAGCGACGACGAAGCCGGCCGCATCTACCGCATTCGCTACACGGCGGCGCTATCCTCTTGGGATGGGCGCGGTTGATACGTGAGAGGCAAGAACAACCGGTCGCCGTCTGGCACCCGACTCTCAATCTCAATGCCTGTGGCGCTCAACGGTGGCAACCCATAGATCAGAAGGTACGTGAATTGTGATGAAGACTACCCAGAAGAACCCTCTCTTGTCTGATCTCTTCTGATGATTAGCTTGGGGAGGCTCTGCTTAAGCTGTTGTATCCCCGCATCCGTGACCCGCGTCCCGTTCAATTCCAGGTCCTGCAACCGCGTCAGACCCTTGAGGTGTTCCAAGCCCGCGTCCGTGATCTGGGTGCCCGACAGACTCAATCCCACCTCCAGCCGGGTCAGGCTCTTGAGGTAGGCCAGGCCCGCATCTGTGATCCGGGTCTGGGACAAGATCAAGTACTGCAATCCGGTCAGGCCCTGGAGATGAGACAGACCCGCGTCCGTGATCTGGGTGTTGTCCAACCAGAGTTCCCGCAATCCGGTCAGTGCCCTGAGATGCGTAAGTCCAACATCCGTGACCTGCGTACCACTCAAGCACAGGTGCTGCAATCCGGTCAGGCCCTTGAGATGAGCCAGACCCGCATCCGTGATCCGTGTGCCGTCCAAACGCAACTCCGTCAATCCGGTCAAGCCACTGAGGCACTCCAGGCCCACGTCTGCGATCTTGGTGCTCGATAAATACAACCCCCGCAGTTTAGTCAGCCCCTTAACATGGAGCAGACCCGCATCCGCAACAGGGGTACCGTTCAGATTCAAAGCCTGCAATTCGTTCAGGCGCCCAAGATGAGCTAGACCCGCGTCCGTGATCCTGGTGTTCTCCAGCCGCAGTTCCCGCAAGCCGGTCAGGCTCTTGATCTGCTCCAAGCCCGCGTCCGTGATGCGGGTACCGTCCAGACTCAAATCCGTCAGTCTGGTCATGCCCTTGAGACGCTCCAAGCCCGCGTCCGTGACCTGGCTGCCAGCCAAGTTCAAGTGCTCCATTCCAGTCAGGCCCTGGAGATGTGCCAGTCCCGCATCCGTGATCTGGGCGTTCGGCAATGTCAAGTCCTGCAATCCCGTCAGACCCTGGAGGTGCTCAATGCCTGCGTCCGTAATCTTGGTTTCGGACAAGTACAAGTCCTGCAGTTCACTCAAGCCCTTGAGATGCTCCAGACCCGCGTCTGTGATCGGGGCGCCGGACAAATCCAGAAATCGCAGTCCGGTCAGACCTTCGAGATGAGCCAAGCCCGCACCCATGATCTTGGTTCTCGACAGATGCAGCCGCTGCAACTCGGTCAAGCCCTCAAGATGTACCAAGCCCGCGTCCGTGATCTGGGTTCTTGACAGCCATAGGTCGCGCAGTCCGCCAACCTTGACGTAGGCCAAGCCCACATCCGTGATCTTCGTGTTCGACAATCCCAACGTCTGCAGTTTGGTCAGGCCCTGGAGATCCGCCAAGCCTGCGTCCGTAACCTGGGTGCCATCCAACCACAGAGTCTGCAATCCGGTCAAGCCCTTAAGTTGGGCCAGGCCCGCGTCGGTGATCTTGGTACCCTGCAAATCCAGGCCGGTCAGTCCTGTCATGCCCTTGAGATGGGCCAGGCCCGCATCCGTGACCTTGGTTTCGCCCAGCGCCAACCATTGCAGCGCGGTCAGGCCCTGGAGATGCTCCAAGCCTGCGTCTGTGATTTGAGTGCCGGACAAACCGAGGCTACGCAATCCCGTCAGACCCTTGAGGGACTCCATGCCTACATCCGTGATCGGGGTATAGCCCAAACCCAGTTCTTGCAATCCGGTCATGCCGTCAAGGTGCACCAAGCCTGCATCCGTGATCGCAGTGTGGTGTAAGCTCAAGTGCCGTAATCTGGTCAGACCCTTGAGATAAGCCAGGCCCACATCTGTGATCCTGTTGTTCATCAACGAGAGTTCCTGTAGTCCGGTCAGGCCCTCAAGATGGGCCAGACCCGCATCCGTGATCGCGGCGTCGTGCAGATCCAGGCGCTGCAGCTCAGGCAAATCCGCCAAATGGCTCAGGTCGGAATCGGTAGTAGCCGGATCCAATCCCAGACCGGGGACCTTATTCCGACCTATTTCTCGGGCCACTGAATCCCAGTCCTTCACCGGCGCCGAGGGTTGCACCCACCAAAGCCAGCACGCAGGGATTTCCAGTGAAGCGGCACTCGGTGTGCGTCCAATCGTCCTCTCCTTGGACCGAGACGAGTCTTGAACGAAGACCTCGAACGCCGCCTTGGAGTTGAAGGTCCGAGCGGCAAAGCGAGGTTGCTCGGATTCTTTGCTGATGCCGTTCCCTGCGGGCGGGACCCTTTCGCTCGCGTCCGGACTGCTCACCTGCGCGGCAACGAATGCCTGCTTGGCCGGTTTTTCGGCCTTTGCCATCGGAAGCAAGACCGCCGAAACGACAAGGATTGTGATCGTGCCAAGCGCTCCGATTCTCGCACTCTTGGGTACTGGTCTGGTCAACATGTGTTTGATCCTCCGTTTTAAGGCTTTTCTCGATTCCGCCACGCCGATCAGGCGCAGGCCGAAATCGGCCTTCCAGAACGCCATCTCGCCGATGTCTATGAGCGTGTTGCTGTAGTCTTTGGCTCGCCCGCCAAGAGTCACGAGGACCGTCTCGTCCACCGCTTCCTCACACGTCCTGCGAATGATCGCATTGGCGAACCACACGAAGGGATTGTAGAAATAGACGACCTGCAGGAACGTCTGCACGGAATTGACCCACAGATCGCCCCTCTTGATGTGAGCGAGCTCATGAATGAGGGCCGCCCTGAGTCCTTCGGGCGAGAGCTTCTTCACAAGCACGGCTGGCATCAAGATGGTGGGCCTGAGCAGGCCGCAGACGGCCGGACTTGGGACGGCCTCTGACGTCCGCAGACCCATCTGTCGGCGAACGCCCATCTGTCGGCGGCATTGTTCCAGCACGCGGAGCAATTCTCCGTCGGCAGGATTGCTCGCCGCCACAAGGCCCTTGACGAACCTGACACGTTGGGCAAGCAGGGCTGCGAAAGCCAGCACACCCACAAGCCAGAGGAGGAAGAGGACTGCCCGCCAACTGATAGGAGTCAGAGTCAAGACAGCGGATGGAACGGGAGCATCCGGCTCAACCACATTCGCGGGAGGCTGCACGGGAAGACTGCCGCCCGAGGGTTGCGAACTCGCGGGCCGATGCCGCCCATCGCTCTCAAATCCAACTGTATCCGCAAAATGTTCCGATACGGGAGAGGCGGCGGGCAGACGATCTCCCAGCCAGTATCCAATCCCCGTCGGGAAGGCGAGGGTCGGCGGCAGAACGAGTTTCGCCAGTACGAGCAGCCACACGCCATATCGAAAGACGGCACGCACGCGCTTACGCACCAGCAGGTCAATGCCAAAGAGCAGAATGACCAGGAGAGCAGATTGGAGAAATGCGCCGGCGGCGTAGCTGCTGAATGCGTTGCCAAGATGGTTCAAGCCGCTCAGACAATCGTTGACGATCTCGATCATAGGTGGACCTCCCACTCCTGTGAATCCGCTGGATCAATCTTTCACTTTCCCGGCCTTCTTCGCCAGTTCGCGAAGCTCTGCCGCCTCATCTTTCGAGAGACCCTCATGCTCGATCAGGAATTTCAGCATGGGAGTCAGCGCCCCGCCGAAGGCCCGCTTGAGCATCTTGCGAAGCTCCCCCCGTCTGGCCTCGACTTCGCTGATGCAGGGCCGGAAGAGCTGCAGGTTGCGAATCCTGTTGATCTCCAGGAAACCCTTGGCGACCATGCGGTCCATGGTGAGTTTGACGGTGGCGTAGCACCAGTCCCTGGTGGCGGCCAGCGCCTCCTGGACGGTACCGGCCGCACAGGGCTCCTTCTCCCACACCACTCTCATGATTTCCCATTCGGCCTCGGTGAGCTCTGCTGTGGTCTTCTTACGCCTGCCGGCCTTTGGCTGCTTCGATGCGGTCATGTTCTTGTCTCCATATTTGATTTAACATAATACTATTTGCCTAAAATCAAATAGTCAAGAGAAAAATCAAAAATACTTCAAAAAAAGTTCGGGCTGTTGTCCTTGGGGGCCGCTGGGCCAGAGCGTCAGACGACTTGGACGACGGCGAAGATCAGGGCGAAGCCGGCGAGGGTGGACACGAGCGAGACCAGCGGCGGGTTCTGCTCGTGGGCCTCCGGCAGCAGGTCGCTGGCGCCGAGGTAGAGGAAGCCGCCGGCGAAGAAGGGCAGCAGGTAGGCGAGATACCATTGCGGAGGGGTGACGAAGAGGGTGCTGACGGCGCCGAGCACCGGAGCGACGGCATCGACGATCAGCATTCGCAGGGACGATCGCAGGGAATTGCCGGCGTCGAGCATGATCGTCACCGTGTTGATCCCGTCGGAGAAATCGTGCGCGATCACCGCCAGGGCGACAATCAGCCCGGCCCGCACGTCCACCTGGAAGCCCAGGCCGATGGCGAACCCGTCCATGAAGCTGTGGATGGACAGCTCGGACGCCCCGAACCAGCCCGCCTGCGGATGACGGACGTTTCTGCACTGGCCGCCCTCGCAGATTCGGTGCACGGAGATGTACCGGTCCAGGGTGAAGAGGAACAGGAATCCCGCCGCCACGACGTACATGATGTGCCGGGGCGGTATGTTCGCCTGCGTCCCGAGGGTCAGCGCCTCCGGCAGCAGGTCGAACAGGGGCACGGCGATCAGCACGCCCGCGACGAATGAGGCCAGCACGCCGAACCGGGCCCTGAGTCTCGCGGCCGCCAAGCCGCCCATCAGGGTGGAAAAGAATGCCACGACACTGAAAATGACCGCATCCATACCCCTCTACTTCTCCATTGATGATTGATAATTGATGATGGATGATTGAGGCGGAGGACGGACCTATTCCCCAATAATCAATCATCCATCACCATAATCACTTCCTGGGTCCGATCTTGTCGAACGGGATCGGCTCGAAGCCCAGCTTGAACGCGGGGGAATCGGCCTTGAGGCGGAAATCGCCCTTGGCGGCATCAATGAACAGCGGGTCGGCGTCCGTCAGGTTATCGCGGCTCTCGACCATCTGGGGCTTGGCGCCCCACGTGACATTCACGAGCTTGCTGCCGACGCAGATATTGCGGGCGATGAGGACGTTGCCGGGCGGCACGCCGTCGTCCTTGCTGTAGTATTGTTCCAGAGCCGCCAGCTCCGGATAGCGGGTGCTGTAAGGAGGCTGCTTCCAGTTCATCTCGTCCAGCCGCTGTTTCATCGTCTTGTAGACCATGTCATGCCAGACGGGGGCGGTGCTCAGGCCGCGTCCATCCAGCTCGACCGCCGGGTCGCAATCGATGAAGACGTTGTTCTCGACGCGGAAGTCCCGGCCGCCGCCGAGGAAGACGGCCCGATGCAGCTTCCACAGCACGTTGCCATAGATGAGCGTGCCGCTGACGCAGTCGTCCATGTAGATGCCCATGGAGCCCATGCCCACGCCGCCGGTGTGGTGGATGAAGTTGTGGCGGATGACGTTGCCGCGATAGGTGTAATCCCGGCCGGTGTAGATCGCGCCCACGTCGCCCGTTTCGAGACAGACGTGGTGGATCTCGTTGCGCTCGATGGCGTGCTCGTTGCCGTCGAACAGAATCGCGCAGTGCGGATGATCGTGAATCAGGTTGTTGGAGGCGCGGATTCCGACGCCGGAGATCAGGATGGCGGGCGCGTAGCAACGGGACCACCGGGCGATGTGGTGGATGTGGTTGTTCTCCACGACGTGCCCTGCGGGGGCCAGGGTCTTCCGGTCGCCGCCGCTGACGGAGACGCCGCCGTCGCCGGTCTCGTAGATGGTGCAAGCCTCGACCTTATGATTCGTGCCGCCGTCGATGACGATTCCATAGTTGCCGAGATCGTCCAGAATGCAGTCGGTTACGTGGTTGCTCTGCCCGCCGGCGATTTGAATTCCGGTTCCTCGGGCGCATTCGATGGTCAGGCCCTGGATGGTGACGTGCGAGGCGCCATTGATATGGATCACGGGACTTTCGACAACGGAGACCATGGCCCGGCCCTGGTAGATCGGCTGCGGGGGCCAGAAGTAGAGGATGCTTGAGGGGCGGTCGAGGTACCACTCGCCCGGCTCGTCCAACTCTTCAAGGATGTTGAGGAAGAAGAACCTGCCGCCGTCGCCGCCGGCGCGGAAGCCGTAATGGCCGTAGGGCGGGCTGGTCTTGATCAGCCGCTTGTCCAGGTCGATGGACGCGACGTGCTCGTAGGAGTTCGCCCAGTCGTAGGCCCAATAGCCGTGAATCCAGATGTCGCCGGTGTCACGCCACCTCGCGGGCCGGTCGCCCTCGTAGTTGAACCCGCCTGTCAGCGTGCCGAGCTTGCCCCCGTGCTCATCGCCGACCCCGCTCGGATAGCCGACGATCTTCGTAAAGCCGCTGTTCGGCCAGCGGGCTAGGGTCATCGGCTTGCCTGAGAAGAACAGCTCCAGTTGTGCCGGCGTTACCGCCCGGCCGAACCCCCGGCTGCTCAATCGGCCGAAGTTCGTAATCCCGAGAGCCTTCAGGTCGGCCTGCACGACGTTCCCTCTGGCGGCCGGATCGAACCTGTTCAAGATAGCCTGGTCCTCGACCTTGCGCCAACTACTGACCTCGCGCCCGCCGACCAGTCGTGCGTTCTGCGTTTCGGCCGCACGATATACGATCGGCGATTCTGCCGTGCCTGAGTCTTCCTCAGTCAGCTCGAAGCCCCGTTCGAGATAGTAGTCACCCGGACGAATCCACACGGCCGCGCCGCCGGCCGGCCGGCCCGTGGTCTTCTTCATCTCGCGAATCGCCTGCCGGGCCGCCCCAAGCGTGGCGAAGGGACCATCGGTCCGACCCTCATTCGGCGAGTCCAGCTTGCCCGACCAGGAATCGTTCCCCTGTGGCGAAACGTACAAGCCAACCGGCTGCGCCGCCGCGAGGCTGGTGCGCAAGAAGGCCAAGGCAAACAGTGCCGCCACGAGTATCCTGATGTGCCGCGTGTACGTTGCGATCATCGTCATTTCCCCTTCCATTCAAAACGAGATTCTGCTCCATCACGTGCTTGCCGGCTGGCCCTTGGCCGGGTTGCCGCAGCACTTCTTGTATTTCCTGCCGCTGCCGCACGGACATGGATCGTTGCGGCCGATTCTCGGGGCGTGCTCCACGATGGGCGCCGTGCGGGTGAGACGAGGTTGGTCCGCCCGATCAGGAGCCTCCTGCTCAAGGGACTCGAGTGATTGCAGGGCCTGCTCGTACCAGAATCTTTGCAGCGCATCCGCGTCCGTTGTATCCACGCCGGCTTGTTCCGCCTTCATCGTCATTGTCTTGGCCGGGCCCCAGTTCTCGGGGTCCATCGCCGCAGCGACGATCTGCTCGGTCCAACCCTGCACCACCTGTGCAAGGGCTGACGCATTCGCCAATGTCCCTTCGGAGGCCATCCACCCCAGAAATGCCTCGACCACCGGCGCCACCTTGGCAAAGAAGCTCCGTTCTCCGGCGACCTTGCGCGGAAACACGTCCAGCAACACGCTTCGCAGCGTTGGTTCATCCAGTTCATTCGGAGCCGCCCCTTCGTACGTCTCGGCGTATTCGAGCAACCGACTCGTGATGAACGGCGCATCCTCGAAGAGGTCATCCGGCAGGTCTATGGCCCAGACCGACATCAGGAACCGTCTGACGATGGTGTCAGGCTGCGTCGAGTCAGCACCCGCATCTTCTAACTCTTCAGCGTCGCGTCTGGCGAACCAATCCCTGACCATCTGCCAGCGGGGCACGAGCCATTCCCGCACCGGCTCCTCCCAGGGCTCCGGCCACGGATCGTCATTCGGCGATCCCTCCAGCAATTGCACCGCCTCCTCGTAATCCCCACGGCCGCAGAATGGTTCGCATTTTCTGCTCAGTCGGTTCAGCAACCCCGCGTATTCAGTGCGTCCGAGCAAAGTGAGTGTATGGGCCGCCTCGATTCCAAGGTCCGTGTCGAGGCGCCCATGATCGGCCCGCTCAAGCATCTCGACACACGCCCGCACAGTCTGGTCGCGAAGGCCGGCATCTTCGGTCGCGGCTGCCAGCCCCGTCAGATTCCACAGATGAAACCATGCGCCCGTGGAGTCCGGCTCTGCGGCTATCGCGTCGAGAACGGCCGGCACAATTGCCGGGCCCATCGACCCGCTCGCGCTGACCAGGACTTCCATCATCAGGTCGTCATCGTCCCGGCCGGCCTCCGCGAGCTTCTTCACCAGGAATTCGCCGATCGTGCGGCGCCTGACCTCGTCGAGCCTCGGCGCCGCCAGGGCAAAGATCGCTGCCACGTACAGGTCGGCATAGCAGATATTGGTGAGCGAGACGTCGCGCGCCCGTTCGTACGTTTGGAAAAGCTCTGCCGTCAGATCAGGCTTGGCGGCCTCGGCCTCGGCAAATGCCTCCAGCGCCGGCCACGGGATGTCTCCCTGCGTGTGCCACAATTCGTCCCAGGGCAATCCTGACAATCTATCGTCCACGGATTGGACTCCTTTCTTATTTGACTCAGTTCAATCACCATCCTGAGCCCGGAGGCGCCGATGATGTGCGCACGTCGGGCCTGCACTATGCGGCTCACCGGTTATTGCCCCGTGAGACGCCCGTGTCACGGGAACTGCGTCCGCTGAGCAGGTCGGCCTTGAGGGCCTCGGCGGCGGCGCGGGCGTGGCTCTCGAAGTCGCCGGACCCATCGATCAGCACGGACCCGCCGATGGCGCCGGTGGCGCTATCGACGATCCGGACGCGCAGTTTCTTTTGTCGGCCGTCCTCGCCGGCATAGTACTCGCATATGATGAGCGCCTCGACGCCGAGGATCTCCTGGATCCTGGCCCGCTTTCGCTCATCGAGCCTGCCCTTCAGCAGGTCCTGCTCACTGATGACCTCGCGGAGCCGGCTGCGCTCGACGAACGTGATGAGCCTGCCGGAGAAGGTCTTGACGTAGGCGGCCATGAAGATCTGCTCCTGCTCCGGATCGAGGCCGAACACGGCGTGGCGCTCATAGGTATACAGCTCCGGCCTGGTGAACAGCGCCCGGGCATCGGGACTGCTCGTGCAGCCGGGCAGGACGAGCCACGCAATCCACAGAACCATCCAAAGGATTGTAGAGATGCCGTTCTTTCGTGCCATCATGTCTCTCCTTGACGAAGTCCGGCGCAACTATGCCGCCATTTCTATCTTACCGCTCTTCGCCTCATACACAAGCGAATCTCCGCACCAGGGCGAATGCGAAGTCGCCCTACACAATGGGTGGCATCGTCAAGCGCAGCTTGGCGATGGCGATTCTCCCGTGCGCAGAACCATCGGCAAAGCCTTCGGTCTTGCCGCTGCCACCCACGAACCTCACGCTTCCTGTGCCACAATCCTGTCGTACACCCATGCCGTTTGTGGCATCATTTTTCGTTTGCCGCCTCTTGCGAGTCGATGTATTCTGTGGAGCAGTGCGGCCGTTCATCGGCCGGGTCTTTCGAGTATGTGGGAACGGCGCGTTGTGGAGCGCCCTGTCAACGTATAGCGGTAGGGGAGCGACATGGACACGACCAATCTTTCAACTGGAAACGCCGGTGGCCTGCCTTGTGCAGCGGAGCGAGCCGGCCCGCAAACAGAACCTCTGGAACATGCCTCTCGGCTCTCTGCTCAACATCGCGCTGAACAATCGGGAGGCGATGGGGCGGTTCCTGAGCCTGACGGGGGGCAGTGTCCTCTATTGCCTGAGCGCCCTGTCCATCGTATATGGGATCACGCAGATGATCGGCCCGCCGCTGGCGAAGAGCGGTGCGCTGGGTGACATCCTGCCCTGCGTGGCGGTGCTCAATGTCTACGAGCTGGCGCTGCTGGCCGTGCTCGCGCTGATCGTCGTCTGGCGCAACGTGACGGATGACGCCATATCACTGGTGGTTCTCGTCGCCCTGTTCCTGGTCGCCAGCGGCATGACCCTGGGCGTCGTCGCGCCCAGCGGGCTCGACATCTGCCTGGCCATAGGTTTTGGCTCCTTCGCTCTGGGTCTCGCAAAGCTCTACGTCCTGCGACGATACATCTCGCTGCGGATCGGGACGCTGTCAGCCTTGGGCCTGGCCCTCATTCTTGCGTGGAACTTCCTCGGCCCTTCGCTGATGGCCAGACCCATCATGGCGCGCACGGCTACGGACGAGCTGCGCCGCAACCAGTGGCTCCTCGGCTGGTTGGTGCTGCTGGCCGGAGCGGCTCTGGCCTTCGTGGATGCCGCAGGAAGGGAATCCTCTCACGTCAACAATTCCGGCCGCCGGATACCGTTTCTTCATACCCAGTCAATGGTGGCGACATTCGTTCTCGTGCTGCTTGCCGCCACGGGCGTCGGCCAGTATGGGATTGCCTACATGTTCGCCGTCGATTACGTGTTCGGGGATTTCATCCCCCTCGCGGCGATCCTGTCGCTCCTGACGCTTGAATTCATCCGCAGTCTGGGAAAGCGGGCCGGGGGCCTGGGAGTGCTTATCGCCTGCGCTCCGCTTGTGCTGACCGTTCTTGCAGTGCCGAGTAGACTGATCACCTCGCCGGCACAAATGGGCGCCGAGATGATCTTCTACCCGCCGGTGGCGCTCGGCTTGACCGGAGCGGCCCTCTTGTGGACCGGCTTTCGGCATGGCTGGACCTGGCCGCGCTACGTTGCGACCGCCTACGCGCTTGGGGTGCTGCTGACCCTCGGACGCGGACACGAGCTCAACTGGCAACTTGGCGGCGGCGGCGCGATCGTGGCGCTCCTGATCCTCGGTGCGATCCGACGAAACGTGAGCCTGTGCTTTGCCGCCGTGCTGGCTCTCGCGGTGGGACTGGGGGCAACAGACGTTCTCGCCAGGTTTGCCAAGTTACACAACTTGACTGCCGTCGGCGCGGCGGCGGGTGTGGCCGGCATGGGCATCATCGCTGTCGCGCTGGCGTTTGGCCGGCGCACCCAGGCCGCCTACGTTCTCATTGGGACCGTCTCGGCGGTTCTGTGCATCTTCGATTATCTGCCCAAGTCGCTCCATTGGACGGATCTCGCGGCCCTCGTGGCCATTGGCGTGCTGTTTGCCGCGTTGCTGGCTCGCACGAGGGACATCGCCCCGGCCCTGGTCCTGTGGGTGCCGGTCTTTCCCAGGGCCTATCTGTTCGCCGCGCGAATGTCCTCGTGGAGCTTCGTCGCGTTGAGCTTCCTCCTGT
>Ga0315284_10005548_pt1 | contig 17930 bp, 14 predicted proteins | sample YL17G09_16_MG_FD_203696 | JGI IMG/M metagenome (GOLD analysis project Ga0315284, IMG submission 203696) | Sediment microbial communities from Yellowstone Lake, YNP, Wyoming, USA - YL17G09_16 | ecosystem: Environmental > Aquatic > Freshwater > Lake > Sediment | place: USA: Wyoming | collected...
GCCCATGGCCAATCTCCTCTCCTCGGCTCCGTCCGAAGCACCCAGAACCAGGGCCACGTCCCTCCACCGGCGTTACACCGGCTTCCTTGGTACTATTGGCCCCTCCGACGCCCACCCCGGCCCGCCCCCTACGGAGCGGTTGAGGGTCAGCGACTCCCTCACCTCGGTGGGCCTCCCGTGTTGCGACGCAAGCCTTGGCGGTTGTCCCCGCTCCGGATACGGCGGCCTTCCCCGCGTTAGAGTCGGGTCGGCACTCGCGACTGCATTTCGGGGCCTGCTCAGGGTTCACGCGTGTTACGGCCCGCAGATTTGCTGGCCCCCCTAAAGAGGGCTTTTGTCCGGGTGGCTCGACGACCCCGGTTACCCGGAGGCCGTCCACCCGTAGCTACGAGGCTGTACCGCCAACTGCCTCGGCAGGACTTTCACCTGCAAGAACGCGCCGCCTTTCACGGCGCACTCCAACGGTTGACGGTTGAGCGGCTCCAGGGCCGGCCTTCGGACCATGGGGCGCGCCTGCTGCGTCCGCTCGAGCCGCTGGTTAGCTGCCGGTGACGTCCTAGCTACCCTGGTAATCGAGCGGGCTGGCACCCCCCGTAGCGTTAAGCCACTGCTGATAGCCCGTGATCTCAGCCCCGCCCAGGTTAATCACCAGTTCCAGGCCGAAGATGGCGAGAACGAAATAGAAGTCCGCGAAAGGCGTCTGCAGAATGGTGCGTTCGTGGACCGTTTGGACAGGCTTTCCCTGTGAGTCGGTGATACAGCGGTCAGCCCTGTAGATTCGGCGCACGTGATACGGCCAGGACTGCGGCCAACCCTCCCTGGCGTGACGCCGAATCGGATCGAACTGAGCCTCGTCCACGACATAGTCCTGTCCTCCAGGGGCCACCATGCAGCGCTGAGCGACAGTCTCCAATGCTGCCTTGGCAAGGAACCGGGAAACGACGAGGTCTCGCGGGGGTGACCCGCCTCCCGGGAACTCGATCGTGCCCTGGGAATGACTCAGTATATGGTGGGCCCCTTCCAGGTCAGTGAAGACCGATCCCACGAATGGGCCTTTGGGATAACGAACAACGATGGCAGGAAAGCGCGAGTCTATTAGCCCCTCCTGCGGGGGAACCCGCCCGCGCTTACTGGGCAGGACCTGCTGGAACCGAAGGCCAAGGATAGCTGGAGAGTTGAGGAACGGGCCCTCAACCTCCCGAGAGAAGTAGTTGCTGCAGGAATCGCACACTACACCCGGGGGGAGTATGGCGGTGGTATTACCGAGTGATTCGGCGACTATGTGCTCGCGGCTGTGAGATCCGCTCGAATCGTGCTTGCAGAAGATGCACTGCACTCATCGCACCCCCGTGCAGCTAACAACCCTTATCCCGATCCGCCTAAGCCGCGAAGCCTCGATCTCCCGTCCGCATAACACGCCGTTGGCCCACCTGAAAACCTCGCGGCAATCCCCGTGCTACCAGTGCCTTCGGTCGGATCACCGACTTATCCCGGGGTGTTATGCGGATCGGCATAAGAGCCATCCTGTCCGGCCCCCGAATCCTCCCAACCTCTCACCGCCGGCGCCGTCGGAGAAGCCTGGCCACCCAGCGTCGCCACGAGGCCATGAGGTCCAAGGTATAACCCACCGGGCAGAGGCGGAGGCACCAGAAGCGCTTGTAGAACAAGCCCACCGCGAGGACGAGGATGAGGAACGCCCAGGCCAGGCCTGACCCCTCGCGAGTGAAAGCGGTGCCAAACGGCTCGTAACTGCCCTTGGACGGCGTGCGGGTCACGAAGATGATCATCAGGGCCCCCCAGGTCAGGACCGGGCGGCTGAGCCGGAGGACGCGTCGGACCCCGGCCTTCGGCGTGAGACCGCCCCCGCCGACGCGGCCCACTACCTCCAGAAGGCCGCCGAAAGGACAGATCCAGTAGCAGTGGAGGTTGCGGCCAAAGACCAGAAGCGTGGCGGCAGTCCCACCCGCGAGGAGGTACCAGACAAGGTGGGTCGTGTCGAGGGGAGGGAACTGGCCAAGGAGCAGGGCCGCGAAACTGGAGAAGGTGAGAGGCGCCGCCAGCCAGAACCCGACTATGCCCAGACTGGCCAGCAAGGTCACCCAGCGGAGTTTGGGCCGTCTCGCGGTGAAGCCGGCGATGGCCACAACCCAGAGGGCCAGGACCAGAGCGGCCTTGAGGTCGAGGGTGAGCTTCCCCTGGGCCGGCTGGACGGTGAGGCTTGTCTGCCGGACGCGAGCGATGGCGTGCGCCGCCTGCTGGACGCCGTCGGCGATGCCCCGGGAAGTGAAGGTTGCCCCGGAGACGGCGTCGATGTCCTGGCCCAAGGTCAGGGGGTCACCCACTTGCCGCCCGGCAAAGCCCTCCAGGAAACCGGCCCCGTAGACTCTTTCGAGCCAGCGCGTCAACTCGATGCTGTCGACAACCGTGACGCTGATGATCTTGCCCTGGGTGTCGGCGGCAACCACGCTCCGAACCTTGCCCTCGTAACCGGTGCCCAGGCCCGCGGCCACGTAGCCGACAAGCCGCTCCGACCCGCTTTCCAGGGCATAGGCCTCGAAAACGTCCGGGGCTTGGGCAACCTGTCTGAAGTTCTGGGCTTCCGGCAAGGCGGCCTTGAGTTCCGGCAGAGGGTCGCTACCTGGCTGTTTGGGGGCAGCGACGATGGGAATGAAGTAGGCGGCCACGAGGGTGACAATGGCGAGAACCGTGAGAACTTTCTCCGTGCGCTCCACGCGGGATCGTCTCTCCCTCGGCACCCTCGCCAACCAGCCTGGCGCCCTCGCCAACCAGCCTAGTCCAGTCGCCCTAAACCTCGCCTAAAGGCGTCCCGTGGCAGGCCCGCGCTTCCGACGCGACACAGCGGGCCGGCCACACGGCCGACAACGTAGCCGGCCCCGAGTCCGGCCACAACGAGCGGAGCGACATAGGCTGCCGCCGCGACGGGGCCCACGTAGAAGGAGGCCACCGACAATTGGCCGAGGTTGTGGGCCACCCCACCGGCCAGGCTCAGACCCACGAGCGTCAACCGGAACCGTCCCGTGGTTCGGCGACTCAGCGACCAGAGCGCGGTCATGACTAGGACGCTCATAACGGCCCCGGACAGGGCCAAAGCGAAACCCAGCGAAAGTAGGCCACCGCCGGCCAGCCCTCCCACCACGGGCCGCGACACCGCCACGGCCACGGCCACCTCCGGACCGGCAAGGTCCAGGGCGATCAGAGTGACCAGGTTGGCCAGGCCGAGTTTGGCGCCGGGTATCGGCAGGGGCAAAGGCACGAGGCTCTCCAGAGCGTGGAGGACGGCCCCGCCGGCCACCAGGGCCGCGACCAGGAGAACCCGACGGGTCTTCATTGTCCGGCGAGCCCCTCCATTCTCCCTTCGGGCGAATCCCTGAGATTCACTGGGGCGGCTAGTGTCCCGCGAGTCGGAAAGGACTAGCCCCGGGAGAATTCGAGGACAAGACCCGCGGCCCCTGGCCGGGCGGGGACCGATAAGGAAGGTGGTAGGAAGGTGGCTATGGGCAGGACCGGGACCGGGTCGCGGGCGCCGCGCCGTTGCCGGCTTTTCCACCTAGCCGCCGCCGGGCTGGTCTTTCTGTCCATTCTCTTCTTCGCCGCTTGGCAAGCGGGTCTCCTTTCGCGGGCGACGGAAGTCTACGCCGATCGCTTCCTTACGACCTCGGACGCGGCCTACGTCATGGGCACCTACCTTCAGATCACGGCTACCGGGCGAGGAGCGGAGAAGGCCGTTGCCCTGGCCGTGGCTCGCTTCCAAGAACTCGACATCCTGCTCAACCCGGCCAATCCGGCCTCCGACATGACCTCTCTGACGGCGGCCGCCGGCTATCCGGTGAGCGTTTCGCCGGACACCATCGCCGTCCTGGAGCGGGCGGACGCGGTCTATCGCCTGTCCGGCGGCGCCTTCGACATGACCGTCGGGCCGCTGGTCGAGCTCTGGGGGTTTGGGCCGCAAAGCGTCGTGGAGACGGGCACGGCGGCCGGCGGCGGTCGTGCGACACCACCCTCGGAGGCGGAAATAGAGATCGCCCGGCGCCTGGTGGGCTGGCAGCGAGTGCAGTGGGACCGCGCCGCGGGCACGGCCATGCTCCTTGCCCCGGAGTTGACCCTAGCCACCGGTGGCATCGCCAAGGGTTACGCCCTGGACGAGGCGGCCCGCATCCTGCGCGAGTCGGGTGTCAGGCGGGCCATCATCGACGCCGGCGGCAGCCTCTATCTTCTCGGGGCCAAGACCACGGGCCGGCCGTGGCGCATCGCCCTCCGCCATCCCCGGCAGGAAGGCTACCTCGGGATCTTGGAGCTACCGGCCGACCTGGCCGTGGCCACATCAGGAGACTATCAGCGCTACTTCGAAGCCGATGGCCGGCGCTACCATCACCTGATCGATCCGGCGACAGGCCGGCCGGCTATGAGTGCGATGAGCGTCACCGTTGTGGGGCCGAGCGCCGTGGACGCCGACGCTCTATCCACGGCTCTCTTTGTCCTGGGTCCGGGGCCGGGTCTGGCCCTGGCCCTGACCCTTCCCGGCCTGGAGGCCCTCTTCGTGGACGCGGCGGGGAACATCACCATGACCCCGAGGATGGCCGCCTGGTTCGTCCCGGCCGGCGCCTCCGCGGCGGACTCCGCGGATGAACCCGGCCTGGTCACCCGCTTCGTGGTGGAGGTGGCCGACGTCAGGATGCTACAGCTCGACCCCAATGTCGACGGCCTCTACGCCGTTCAGGGACCCCTGGGTGAGACCCGGATCGAAATCCGGGATGGGCGAGCCATAATCCGGGACTCACCCTGCCCGCAGCCGGCCTGGCACGGCGGATGGCTCGACCGCCGGGGTCAAGTATCGGTGTGCCTGCCCAACCGCGTTGTTCTCATGGCCCAAGGCGCCGGCCAGTCCGGCGCTGGGCAACCGTTCGACGCCGGAGCTCGCTAGGACAGCTCCAAGGAACGCGGGCTCTTCCCCTCCCCCGGTCTTCCCTCCTCCACCCCCGCATACCGTTTCCCTGCCGGGAGGGTCCGCTTGGCCCGACAATTGTCGCCTGGTCCGGCGAGGGCCCGCCCGCCTAGGCTCTTCTTCCTTTGGGGGTAGCCCAGCGTGGCGGGAATCCGCCGGTTCGGGTTCGGAGGCTCCGGGTGGCCGCGGCGGCTATTCGCCTGGCGGGCCCGCCGCCTGCCCCTGGCCACCCTCCTTCTCACCCTGGCCCTAGCGCCCTTCCTCCTCTGGCCGTCCGGCCCGCCGTCCCTCTACTCCCTCTGGTCCCCGGCCCTGGGGCTTCAGGTCCCGACCTGCGAGTCGAGCCGCGTCCTGACCCTTCGCGTCCCGCCCCTGCGGGGAGATGACGTGACCGAACTCCAGATGACCCTCCGCCAACTTTCCATCTACGAGGGTCCCATCGACGGCGTTTTCTCGCCCGAGACGGCGGCGGCGGTGACAGCGACCAGGATGAAGTGCGGGCTCTCCCCCATTGCCCGCGTGGACACCGCCTTCTGGGAGGCCGTAGGGGCCGACTGGCTGGCCGCCAACGCCCAGGTCCGGTCGGCCGCGGCCGCCACCCCTGGCGCGGCCGCTCCCCCTGCCCCTCCGGAGGGCGATCTCCTCATCGTCATCAACATCGAGACCGTCCGGCTGACCCTCTACGCCGGTGGCTACCCCTATAAGTCCTACCCCGTGGCCATCGGCCGACCGGGCTCGCCGAGCCCGGTCGGGCAGTGGCGGGTCAGGAACAAGGGCATTAACGTTGGCCCGCCCTTCGGAACCAGGTGGATGGGTCTCTCCGTCCCTTGGGGCATCTACGGCGTCCACGGCACGAACAACCCGGGCTCCATCGGCTCGATGGCCAGCGGCGGCTGCATCCGAATGTTCAACTGGAACGTCGAGGAACTCTATGAGTGGGTGGAGGTCGGGACGCCCGTGCACATCATCTCGCCCCACTGGACGGCCTCGGTCCGCCCCTCCCTGCCCGAGGGCGCCGTGGGCCTGAGCGTGGTCTTTCTGCAGTGGCAGATGCAGAGGCTGGGCTGGAACGCCGGAGACGCCGACGGCCGTCTGGGTGGGCAGACGGTCGAGGTCATTCGCGATCTCGAATCCTTCTACGGGCTCCCGGTGGACGGGGTCGCCGACACAGACGTCCTTTCTCTATTGGACCTGGGCCGTTGACCACTCGACCTGGGCCGTTGACCACTCGACCTGGGCCATTGACCACTCGACCTGGGCCGTTGACCACTCGACCTCGGCCGCTAATCGGCGCCCTCATCGCCCTCGCCACCATCCTGATCCTTGTCACCGCCGGGGCCGTCGCCACCCTCGTGGGTTGCGGCCCGGAACCGGCGGGCATCAACCCCCAGGCCCCCATCGACCCCGCTCGCCAGTACCACCTCGTTGTCTGGGACTACCGCCTTCCCTTCACCTCCCTGGGAGGGGCCCCCTACTCCGAAGGCTCACGGGAGGTCATCGACGACTTCGAGCGCCGCCATCCCAACGTGACCGTGGACCTTCACCTCGTAGACCCGGCCGACGGGCCGGCCAAGCTGGCCGAGGCCCTGGCCGCCGGCTACCCGCCCGATGTCTACTGCTCACCCTACGGGCCGCCCGCCGTGGGTTCCGAGCTTCAGATTCCCCTAGGCCTCTACCTGGACTACGAGACCTGGTCCCGCTTCGACCCGGTGGCCTGGCAGGCGGTCAAGGTCGACGACACCATCTGGGCTCTGCCGCGCTGGCTCATGCTCTGGCCCTGGCTGGGTAACCGCGACCTTCTCGGCCAGGCCGGAGTCGATGTCGAACGGGTTTCCCGCGACGGCTGGACGAGGGACGAGTTCGCCGCGGCGGCCGCCCGCCTCGCGGCATCGGCTGGTCGCGGGAGCGGTCTGGTTTTTCTCGATTCCATCGCCCCGGCCGCCACCTTCCGCGATCTCCTTCTCGCCACCCCCGCCGGCCCCACGGCCCCCGCCGCCCAGGATTACTGGCTCGGCCCCGAGCCTGGTCTTGTGGCCGAATGGCTTGAAGAGCTCAGAAACGCCGGCGGCCTTGGGTCGGGGTCGGGCGCCATCGACGCTTTCCTCCACGGGAAGGTCGCCGTCCTGGCCAGCCCGTCTCCTTGGGCCGTGACCTTTCTCATGGAACTCGTGGAGCGTCCTACGCCCTCTCAGTTCAGCCTGCCCCGGCGCGAGACGCCCCCGCCGATGGTCCTCCTTCCTCCCCCCTCCGGCCCCGGGCAATCCTCGGCCGCCTGGATCTCGGCCGCCACGGTCGCGGTCTTCCGTCAGGCTCGCTACCGGGGCGACGACAACACCCGTCTGGCCGCGGAGCTGGCCCTCGAACTGACCGAGGGTCTCAGGCCCTGGCTGAGAAGCGAGGTCCTCTGCGTTCCGGCGACCGCGAGCGAGCAGGCCTCCTGGCGGTTGCGGGGCGAGACGTTCGGAGAAGTCGGGGCCTTCGCCCTTGAGTCGTTCGAACGCTTCCAGACCTGGCCCAAGGACCGCCTGAGTCAGGCCCTGACCGCCCTCAACTACGGGGGCCGGCCGATCCTGGTCGGGCGCGGGGCCGAGTCTGGACCCGGGGCGGGGTCGGCTGGCTCCGATGGCGGGGTAGCCTCCTCCGCCCGCGGCTACCTGGGTCCCTTCCTCGAGGAGGCCGTGGCCCCGGCGGCCGCCCGCTTCTGGCGAGGCGAAGCGACCGCCGCGGAGATGGTCACGGAGATCACCCAAGCCCTGTGGCGGGGACCTTAGGCGGGTATAGCCGGCCACCTCGCGGCCGCAGGCGGCTACCTCCTTCGCGGCCGCGGCCGGCTGCGGCCTACTTCATAACCTCCAAGTAACGAGGCAGATGCACTCGGAAGGTGGTCCCCTGACCCGGCCGGCTTTCAAAAGTGAGCCGGCCCCCGTGGGCCTCGGCCACCCGACGGCAGACAGGCAGCCCGAGTCCGGTCCCGGCCGGCTTGGTCGTGTAGAAGGGCTCAAAAATCCTGCCGACGTCGGAGGGCGGGACACCTACCCCCGTATCCGAAACCTCCAAAGCAACCTCCCCGTTCTGGGAGACGGCCCGGAGGCTGAGGACCCCTCCGGCCGGCATAGCTTCCACGGCGTTGCGGCACAAGTTGAGCAGAATCTGCTTGATACGGGGTGGATCGACCAGCACGATCAGGTCGGGATTGCAGCCGAGGTAGGTTATGATCACGGGCGGCCCGGAGGCGACCAGTCCCCGGGCCACCAGGGCCGTCTCGGCCAGAAGCCCGTCGACGACTAGCCGCTGGGTCGGCGTGATGCGTGGCGCCCGGCTGAACAGGCAGTAGTCTTCCAGGAGGCTGATGGCCCGGTCGAGTTCCCGCAGGGCGACCCCGGTATACTCCGGAATCGCCGTGCGGTGGTCCAGGGTGAGCTCGAGAAAGCCCTTCACCGCCGTCAGCGGGTTGCGGATCTCGTGGGCCATGCCGGCGGCGATCTCCAGATTGGCCGCCCGCTCCTGACGTAGGATCAGCGATAGGCCGATGGCCCGGGCCGAGAAGAGGGCCTGGCCAAGAAGGGCCTGGGCCGCGTCCTGGCGCTCGTGCGGAAGCAGGATCCCAAGACAGGCCACCGGCACGGGCGACTCGCCCAGGGGAATGCCAAGACCGGCCATGACCGGTTTCCGGGCGCCTCTTCCGGTGTCCGCGCCGGGCGCCAGAAAGACGACAGCGGCCTGGCCCAAAGCCAATCCGATCGGATTGGGACCCGCCGCCTGCAAAGAGAGCACTCCCCCCACTTCGGGGAGAAAGCGGCGGCTGTCCCGTGAGCCGGAGTCGGTCAGGCTGGTCGTAGCCGAGACCTCAAGCAAGACTCCGGAGCACTCCGCCAGGACAACCCAGGCCGCCAGACCCAGGGCTGTTCCGGCCCGGGTGAGGGCATCAACGTAGTCCCGGCAAGTTCTTATCAGCCAGTCGTTCTCGACCTGAAGGGAAGCCAGGTCGGTGGCGGACACCGTAGCTGGAACCAAGGGGGTCCGCCCGGGGCCTCGTCCGGGAGTCCGCCCGGAACGGAGACCGGAAACCCCCTCGTACCACGCGCCCGAACGGTCCAGGACCGGAAACCCGAGGTCCTGAGCCACGAGCTTCATGGCCTCCCAGGGGGGCACGGCGGAGCCCGCACTCGACGCCTGCCTCGTATCCAGTTGAGCCACCTCGTTCCTTACGCTGGGTTGCGCTAGGGAACCGCTCCCCGATGGCCCATAAAGCGCTGCATTACAACTATCAGTCGATCAAGATACTGGCTTATGTTTCTGATGCGATCGTCCTGGAAATCGAGCCCGCTGGCAATGGCCTGCTTCAAGACCTGCCTCTGACGGTCGATCTCCCTGGCCAGGACGTAGCTGTCCATGACCAGGGCCGCTCCGTCACCGAATGCCTGCGGTGACGAGTCACCTCCTCCACCGCTTCGCATCGACACCACATAACTCTGAAGATCCAGAAGGTCGGTAGCCGTCGCCAGCAGCGCTCCCGGAGAGATGCCGTCTTCCGGGTAGACCGAGAGAGCGGCGGGTCCCGCCCCGAACCCTTTCGCCGCCGTTCCGAGACGACCGTCGATCAGGTCGACCAGAGCGACCTCCCCGCGAATGACCGTCTCCAAAACGGCCGTCGCCTCGGCGCGGCTCGTCCGCAACCAAACGAGACCGACCTGGTTGGAGTCGGCGCCGAAGCCAAAGGCCCTTCCCGTGCGTAGCCGTTCCCGGCGGCGTGTCGGACCCGCCTTGAGCAGGGCGCCGCGCACGGGCACCCTGCCGCGGCCACCCTCCCCCCTTAGACGAACTAGGGCCAAGACCACCGGTTCGTCCGCGCTCGTGCGGAGAAGCGCACTCTCGAGGTAGAGGGACAGGTACGGGTTGAGGGTGTAGGGAGGCATGGCCGGGTCTTGCCTTCCCGGATCGCGCGCCGATCCGGCCTCCGCGGTCCTTTCCGCATCGCCGAGGGCCAGGGACAGGGCCAGGGCGCCACCCTGGGCCATGGCTCGCCCCAATTCCGTGACGGCCACGTCGAGAATGCGGTCCGCGGCCAGCCGGCCATAGACCACGCCCAGGAGGACCTTGCCGTCCCAGAGCGGTAGGGAGAAGCAGCCACCGGGCCGCCCCTGGGTCACCTCAAGGTCGGCCAGCCCAAGTCCCGGATCGAGTGGAATCACCGACCGATGGGATTGGGCCGGCTGCAGCCCGCTCGCGGCGGCCTCGACCAGGTTGGCTCTTTCCCGGTCGTAGAGATAAACTGAGCAATCGCTTAGTTTGAGGCGCCGCACGAAGCACTCCGCCAGGAAGGAAGCGATCTCCCGGACCTTGAACTCCGTGCGGGGTGACCAATCCCGAGTAGCCAAGTCCTGTTCCTCGAGTTCCGGTTCGGCCGCGGAAGCAGCCGTAACCTGCCCTTCCGGGGGCAGAAGCGTCGCCGCTAGGGTCTTTGGATCTTGATCGCTAACGGATCGGGTCACGCTACTCCTCCCTCAGACTCCCCGCCTGGTCGGCGCCAGTCTCCGGACTGGGCATGATCAGGCCGCGCCGGTCCTTGATGGCAAACGGCAGCCTGGTCACACCGTTTCCGCAGCCCCTCGTCTTTAGGACGTGAAGGGAGCGCTTGGCGCTGTGCGGGCAGAGCCTTAGTTCCAGGTGAACCATGGCGTCGGCCATGCGGTTGGCGAACGGCGACGCCGCGTCTTCCTCCTCGCGGGCGACGGTCCTGGAGGCGGTGAGAGCGGTGGTGACTCCCCGAGCCTTGAGAAGCTGGCTCAGGGAGTACAGGAAGCCTTGATAGTCGTCCTCGGGCATGGCCGCCGTATCGAGGTCGGTGATGGCGTCAAGAACGACCCTCCTGGCCTGGGACTGGTCGACGAGCCTCAGGAGGTCGTGGCCCAAGCGGTCGACTTCGACTCCCAGCGGAGGGACATGGGCCACGGATATGGCCCCGTTGCGGCTGTGGACCTCGAAGTCCCAGCCCAGGTTCGCGGCCGTCCGGCGCAGCCAGGCCGGTGTCTCCTGCGTTGAGACGAACACCCCCGGCTCGCCCGCCAGCACTCCGGCGAAGAGAAACTGAAGACCGAAAACAGTCTTGCCCGTGCCCGGAGCGCCGGTGACCAGGACAACCGAACCGCGGGCCAGACCACCCCCGAGAGCCAGGTCCAGAGCCTCAAGACCGGTCGAGCATGGCGCCACGAGCGCCCTGGGATTGGCGTCGGGAAGGCAAGGACCAAGACAAGAGCCAAAGCGCGGGTAGACAGTCAGGCCATGGCTGTCGATGACCAGGAAGTGCGACCCCGACTGGAAGCTCGATCCGCGGAGCTTGAGGATCTGAACCCAGCGTCTATCCGAGCGACCGCTGGTGGTGTTGTTTATGCAGACAATGCTGTCGGCGACGGCGGCCATCGGCGACCTCATGATCCGGTCCATCGGGCTCTCATCCAGGAGGAAAGTGGTGCATCTCAGGGCGCTCAGGATCCCGGTCAACTCGTAGAGGAAGCGAGCCGTTTCCCCGGCCGAACCGGAGAAGTCGCGGAGAGCACGGAAGCTGTCTATCACCAGGTAGCGCGGGAAAATGCGGGTGGTGTCGGCGCGGATAGTCTCCAGGACACCGGTCAGTCCGCCGCGGCAGAGGGTCTCGCCCAGGGATGAGAAGTGAATGGCCTGGCTGATGAGATCGCGGCGGTAGAAGTTGAAGGATTGAACGTGGGCAACGATCTTCTCGGAAGGCTCGGCCACGGTGGAGTAGTAGATGGCCGGACGGGACTCCGAGGCCCCCGAGAAAATGATCTGTTCGACCATCACCGTCTTTCCCACACCGGGCGAACCGCAGATTAGGTTGATGCTCGCATCGGGGAAGCCCCCACCCAGAATTTCGTCGAGACCCGGGATGCCCGAGTCTATCCGTTCCAAGCTCAACGCCACACACCTCCGAAGCTGCCAGCTCTTGGCGTTTTCCTTGGCCTGCCGATCAGACGTCGAACTTCGCCCGCCAGGACGTGCCTCTCGGCCGGCTTGAGCAGGAAGGAATCGGCGCCCGCGTCCGCAGCCTCCTCGGCGGCGTCGAGAATACTGAAAATGAGAACCGGGGTAGATCGCGTCGCGGGCCGCGACTTGAGCTCGCGGCAGAGCTGGAGACCATCCTGCCCACGCAGGAGAATCTCCGAAATGATCAGAGCGGGACGGAAGGTCGTGGCGGCCTCCACCAGTTCGGCGGGCAAGACAAAGCGAACTTCGAAGGATCGCAGAATGGCCCGAACCATTTCAGCCATAAAAGGATTCGGTTCGACCACCAGTACTAGGGGCCGAGTGTCGGCGCCGGCGCTTCCTGTCGTGGCCCGGGGTAGGTTCATGGCATCCTCCCCCATGTCAACCTCCCGAGTAGTTTCATCCTCCCTACGGCAACCTCCTGCCACCGATAGCAAAATCAGGGTTCTCTGGGCGAGGTCTGGGGAGGCATGCGGGACGCTAGGCGAGGTTTGGCGAGGCGGGGGTCGATCCGGCCGCCAAGAGTTCGAGGAATGCGTCGAGCCGTGTCTTCGTCGGGCCGGCCGAAAGGGCCCGCGAGTCGGTCATGTCGGCCTCAATAACCAGGGTGGGCAGGCCAAGCTCGTCCCTGACGGCCCTCGACAGTTCATACTGGCCGAGAGAGTAGGTCTTACAGCTCCGGCAGGAGTGGAAGACCACGCCGTGGGCGCGCTGGGCCCGCACCATACGGAACAGGCGCTCCTTGCGGACCTCCAGGCCCACGTTGAGAAGAACCTGGGAGTAGAGCCTGGCCATCGCCTCCAGAGGGTCGGCGGCATCCTCCGGTCGGTACTGGTAGACACCCCAGGCGTCGGTGTAGGTCTCACCGACAAAGGCCGCGCCACGGGCGTGGAGGTAGCGGACGAGGTCGAAATCGTACCAGATGGCGATGTTGTCCCAGATGAGGCGGAAGCGTTCCCCGTCGACGGCCCCGAGGCCCTGGCCAACGCGCTCCGCGAGTTCGGCCCGAACCTTGCGGTAGTACTCGACGCAGAGCGCGCTGCCCCGCAGGGTGACGATCGGGAAGAGGTTCGTAAACATGTCCAGGGCCGAGGCCGGCGTTGGCGAGGCTTGACGGAGGACCTGGATGTCCTGCCAGAGCGCGGTCGCCTGACGGGTGAGTTCGAGGACGCCGAGAAGCCGTCCTTCGAACGCCTCGCGGGACGGTGGCGGTCGGTGGATCGCCCGGGAGGCGAAGACAATGAGTTCCTCGAGCTGCCCCCGGACATAGGCCACCTGGGCCGAAGTCAGGCCGTCGGCAGCGAAAGGCGTGTCCACGATGAAGAGCGGGCAGCCGAAGTGCCGGGCGGTGACCTCCCACCACTTCACGACCACGCCGCAAATGTTCTTGGCCGCGACCAGAAGGTCGGGACGGGGTAGGGGTCTACCCCCCAGCTCGCCACGCCCCGTAAGCATGGAGCCGATGTTGGTCCGGGCGTAGGAGCAGAGGTCCTGGCTATACCCGGCCCGCTCCGCCTCCTCGCAGTAGGCCACGGCGGCCTTCCGGCTGCCGATGAGGGCGCCGTAGTTCTCAGGGTAGACGGGAAGGATGTCCAGGGCCAGGAGTATCTCCACCGGCGCCCCGCTGGTGACCCAGGCCACGGGCTTCCGTCCGAGGAGACCTTTGGCCTTGTAGGCCCCGAGGTAGTGCTTGAGAATGAGCCCCTTGAGATCGCGATCAGAGGCCAGCCGGCGGTCGGCGGCCAGGAGCGGGTAAGGGCCGGTCGCGCCGGATGGATCCCCTTTCGAGGTCCGCCTCACGGGGGGCCACCTCCCCCGTCGGCGGACGGGCCGACGAAGCGAAGTCGCTCCAGGAAGGCCTCGACCCTGGTCCCGGCCTGCCCGGCGGGAAGCCCACCCCGCTCAATCTCGAGCGAAAGGCACGGCCGTCCCGAGGCCTCCAGGGCCTCGCGGAAGGCCGGGTAGTCGAAGGCGTGAGGATCACAGAACTTCTGGAGCAGGAAGATCACCCCGTCGACCTGTCTTGACTTGACCTCGGCCAGGAGAAACTCCAGGCGCCGCGACGGCGGATGCTTGGTCGGACAAGGCACCCGGCTCAGGTAGGCCTGGGAGAGGGCGGATAGAAGAGCGGGCACGTCGGCGGCGGGGGACCGCTCGCGCCCCGCGCCGTGCCCCGCACCGCGCCCCGCGCCCGAAAAGGCTAGGGCGCGCCCGGCAAGACATAGGTCGTCGCCAACGACATCGGCCCCGGCCTCCTCCACCAGGCGCAGAGGTTCCTCGGTTTCGAGAAAGCCACCGGAGACGAGGATCCGAGGCCGCCGGGGGCGGGCGGCCGACCCCGAGGCGCAAGCGAGGTCCGCGCCGCCGGAGATGCCGGCGCCCGGGCCGGCCGGCCCGGTGGCGGCGGTAGCCGGACCCATGAGTCCGTCGGCCACCCCTCGCACCAGGTCAGTCGCCTCTTCCCGGTCCAGGGTCGCTGCCCCCCGGGCGATGGCCAGAAGCTGTGAACCCTTGAGAAGGTCAGGGCGGTCGGAGCGAAGGACGTCGAGACGGGAGAGTTCGCGGCGAAGAACCGTCATCGACTCCACCGCCTCGGTCAGGGCCTGGGCGGTGACCGGGCGGGCGCCCTCGACCGCGGGCAGGGCCTCGGCCAGGCGTCCGAACTCCGAAGCCGTGTACTCCGCCGCCCCGGGACCCTCGACACAGGCCGGTAGGTTCAGGAAGTGGGTGAACGATCCCGCCGGCTTGCGGGCCTTCCAGGATTCCAGGGCGGCCCGCAGCGAGTCACAGGTGTGAGCGAAGACAACCCCCCCGAGACCGCGACCCTGGCCGGAGAGGAGGCCGTCAAGGAGACCGCGGGCGAAGGAACAGGCGAAACTCTGCAGACAACTGTCGACCGGACCGGTTGGCCCGGCCCTCGCCCCCAGCCTGAGAGGGTGGCAGCCGGCCGCCAGGATGATCTCCTCCGGGACGTAGGAGCAGACGTAGCCCACGACCGGGCGTCGGCCCGAGCGCGCGGCAGGCGGAGAGGAAGCCGAGGCCGGCCCGGTGCCGGCGCTGACGCCGGCGCCCCCCGCGGCCAACGGATCGCGGGAGGCGGCCAACGGGTCGCCGGAGGCGGCCACAAGACGAGCCAGGGCCGCGCGATGGTCGCTTTCTGTCATGGCCACACCTCCACCCGCATTCCGCCGGGCCCCGCCGGCGTCCGTCGCTGTCCGCCATTCCGCCGGGCCTCGCCGGACCCCGTCGCCGTCGTCCGGCGATCCCCTACTTAAACATCCGGTTGAACAGGCCCACCGCCTCGCCGGACGGGACCTCCATGGCGCCGGCCGTGCAGAGCTCGCAGCAGCAGAAGCAGGAGATGCACTTGGCCGCGTCGACCACGGGATGCGGGTCGAGCTTAATGGCCCCGGGCGGGCAGTTCTCGGCGCAATCGCCGCACAGAGTGCAGGTATCCTCATTCACCCGAGGGTGGATGGCCCCCAGCGACATCAGAATCTGGGCCTGCTCCTCGATGGAGACGCCAATGGTGTTGGGCAGGGCGAAGTCGGGCAGGGGCTGGACTTCGAGCGGGTAGCCGTCTCCATCCAGGACCCGGACCTCGCCGGGGCGGTAGCGACCCAGCGGGGCGCGGCCCGCGGCCTCCATCTCCGCCGCCTTCTGAAAGAATTTCAGTTGCATCGGATCGACACCCATCATCATCGTCAAGACGGCGTCGACGGCCAAGCCGTCCGTGCCGGCCACGATCTTGCCCACGGGGCGAGCCCGACCATGGGTGGGGCCGTTTCCCTCCATCACGTAGAGGGCGTCCACGATGTGAAGATCCGGAACGCGGAGGGCGTAGAGGTCGAGAAGAACCTGGGCGAAGCGCCCGCGGGAGAAGGCCGACAAGTGCAGCCGGGCCTTGTTGGCGCCGGCGATGTAGCCGTAGCAGTTCTTGACCGCGCCGGTCAGGGTAGTCAGCATGTGGGTCTTGAAGATCGGCACGTTGATGACGAAGCCGGCCTCGAGGATGAACTTGGAAATGAGGAACTTGTCGACGTAGGGGTTGGAGACCTTGACCTCGACGACTTCCTCCGACAGGTTCTTGAAGCACCCGTCCGAGGCGGCCAGGATGCCGCAAGCCTCGGCCGTCCGCAGGGAGTTTCTCTCCACCCCGCCGGGATTGTCGCCGACGGCCGGTTCGCCGCCAGCCTTTCTGACCGCGTCCACGACGGCCCGGACCACGGCCGGGCTCGTGGTGACGTGCATCTCGGGCGGAAGCGGGGCGAGGATGTTCGGCTTCACGAGCACACTGCGGCCCCGGAGACGCCGGCCGGCCCCGGTGAGAGTCAGAATACGGTTCATGACCTCGACCAGGGCTTCGGGGGTTGGGTCGGGTCGGCCAAGGTCGAAGATGAAGACGTCGCTGGGAGAGGTTCCATTGCCGTGGAGTGCCATCGAGCCCACCACCTCTGCCCGCCAAGGGCCCAAGCTGCCGGGGCTTTCTTTCGTCGGCCGGTTGGCCATAACCTGCCACAAGCGGTATCCGGCGAGTTGGCGGGGCCGCACGGTGGGCGGGCGGGATCAGACGCCTGGGCGGCAGATGGCGCGCGGACACGTGGCGACCGGGACGGGGTCAGACGAGGTAATCAAAAGCGGCCTCCGGCAGGTAGCGCTCGGCCAGGCGAGTGAAGAAGACCCGGGCTTCGTCGAGCTGGGCCTTGGGGTAGACATACTTGAAGTAGCCGAACTGACCCCGCTTCTGGACACGCCCCTCCTCGCCCATGGGCAACCGGCTCTCGGGGTAGCGCTCCAGGATGATCCGGCGAGCCGTGGCCGTGAAGCGGTGGGTGACGACTTCCAGGGTCAGGTCGGGGGCGGTGGCGCGGACCGGCCCGAAGAGCCGGCCGAGCCGCTCGAAGAAAGCCTCGTACTCCCGCCGCCAGTCGCCCTCCAGGAAGACCGGGGCAATCATGACCCCGGTCGCATAGCCGGCGGCGGTCAGACGGGCGAGCGTGTCCAGGCGTGTCTCCAGAGGCGGGGTTCCGTGGTCGAAGTCGCGGATCACCCGCTCGGTGTTGAGAGTCACCCGGGCCCGGGTGTGGCCGCGATGTTCGAGGCCAAGGAGGCCGTCCACGTCGGGGAACTTGGTCACGAAGCGAAAGCGGGCATTCTCCTGGAGGGCAAAGAAACGGACCGCCTCGGCTAGGGCCCCGGTGAGCGGCTCGACCGGAACCGGGTCGCCAACGGCCGCGCCCTCGAAGGAGATGGGGCGGTCGGCCCTCGCCAACTCGCCGGCCCTGGCCAACTCGCCAGCCCTGGCCAACTCGCCGACCCTATTTAGAATCTCCTCGACGTTGACATAGACCCGCACGTAGGGCCGTCGCCCCAGGGTCGTCTGGAGGTAGCAGTATTCGCAGAGGCCGGGGCAGCTCGTGACCAGGGGTAGCTGATAGTCGGCCGACGGGCGACAGGAGGCGAAATCGAGTCCTTTCCGCACCCCCACGACCAGAGTGCGCTTGGCTTCAAGGTAGGCGGCGCCCGCCATCCGTCCGGGAAGGCCGGTGACCCGGTTGTGGGAAGGGATGAGGCGGACCTCGGCCACGTCTCGGTCGACCGCGCCGGCGAACCTGTCCCAGAGGTGTCGCCCGAGAGGGTAGTCGAGGGATGCTTGCTCGAAGAGAACACGGCTTGGGTGGAAGGAGGCGGATTCGGGCATGGAAGTAGGTTGCCCGTCCATGGAGGCAGATTGCCCCGTAAGCGGAAGAATGGGCCGACTGAGTCCGCGCCGTTCTCCCTGGCGCGAGGCCCGCTAAGGTCCGGAAGACCGACGCCGAAAAAGCAGAAGGCCCGCGCATCGTCCCGCGCGGACCTTCTGTCAACCAAGTCTTGGTGTCCGGAGGGGGACTTGAACCCCCACGGGTTACCCCATACGCCCCTCAAACGTACGCGTCTGCCAGTTCCGCCATCCGGACATTCGTTT
>Ga0315284_10005549_pt1 | contig 17927 bp, 15 predicted proteins | sample YL17G09_16_MG_FD_203696 | JGI IMG/M metagenome (GOLD analysis project Ga0315284, IMG submission 203696) | Sediment microbial communities from Yellowstone Lake, YNP, Wyoming, USA - YL17G09_16 | ecosystem: Environmental > Aquatic > Freshwater > Lake > Sediment | place: USA: Wyoming | collected...
TGACTGCAGACGTCAAAGAAATTCCGTTGTCTTTTGTTACTGTTTGTTGAGTGCATCTGTCGCCCTCCACTGTTGCTTTCAGAAGTGAGGTTGATTGTCAATAAGACTTTCTGTAAGCTTCAGATAGGCGCTGACTACTGCTTCGCGAAAATCAGTTTTCTGGCTTTTCGTTCCTATTTGCGCTTTCAAGATTTCTGACAAGTTACCGTTCTCAATTCTCTTCTGCACAATCGGGAGAAAACTCGTCTCTTCTTCGGTAGAGTGATCGAGAGCAAATCTCAAAAGGGATCGGCACACGTCGCGGGCTGTTTTGCCTCTTGGATTCTCAACCTTCGCGTTGAGACCATTTTTCACAACAGAGTTGAAGTCTCTTACCAAGATTTCGTGTTGTAGAAGCGGAGTTTCTTCTTTTGTGAGACCTCTGAGGAGAGCTCTTATGAAGCAGCTGAGGGCGACGTCTGACTTTACGCATTCTTGTTCGTCCATCACTCGGATTTCAAGGGCTCTCCTGTCAAAGCGGAAGATTACTCCTCTTGAGTTGATCCATTCCTTGTCCAAAAGCAGTTTGCTTGCTCCAGCGGTTGCCAGATCTTTTGAGTATTTTCCGATGACTTCTCGGTCATACGTAGCGAAGGATTCTGCATGTTCAGGGATTACATCGGCGGTTATTGATGGGATTTCACGTTGGTTTTCCTTGTAGAAATGCAGTCTGTTGTCCACGTTTTCGCCAAGCTTGCCCTCGTAGATCGGTGAGGATGCTGCTATGGCAGGAAGGTAAGGTAGGATGTTCGCGATGAGGTTGTGCAGCAGCACTCCGTTTTTTTCGTCGGAGTATGGTAGATTGAGCTGGTAGCTTTGTATGTTTAGCCATCCTTGCCTTTTCAGGCTGAAGATCTGACTGTAGGCTTCGTAGATTTGGCGGTGGCGATGAGGCCATATACCTGTTTCGTCAAGTTTTAACAGTGGATGCATTCCTGTTCCCAGAAGATATGCGCCGTATTTGTGATGAACGAACTCGTGAAGAGTCAGCACTGCTTCTTGCATAGTGTTCTCAAATTCGACGGGAGAGGTGAAGGGTGCGTTTGGTTTTACTTCCATGACGTGGAGTTGAAGTTCCTTGCCGAAACTGAATTTGGGCATTTTGACGAAGTTGACGATGCGGCCGTGAAAGTCTTTGAGCACTTTGTCGGCTATGGGTAGAGCCTTCAACTTGTTGTCGACAAGCGAGAATTCGTGTTCTGGTCCGAGTACTTCTAGAGTCTTGTACGTATGTGTTCCTCTTTTCTTTGCGTGTTCGCGTTTTTTATATAAAAGTTAGAGCAAGACCTAATACTTATATCTTATTGTGCCCATAGGATACGTAAGGTAAACCAAAATGAAAACCCAAAGAGGAGGTGACATGAAATGGTAAAGATCACGTGCACGAACGTAATGCAGCTCTGGGCAAACCAATACCCTGAGGTCATGAGATGGCTTACGCACCTGCAAAAGAAAGAGAGCAGCGCGCTTTTCTTTTATCACTTTTGTGAATGGGCACACAAGACGCCCCCTGAGCTTTTGGCGTTAAAGGAAAAAGACGCAACCATAACGCCACCACCGAACACGGTCGAGAAACTTCTTGACGAATTTTGTGGCGCAGACTTAGCGGGTTTCACAAGCACCCAGAGATATAACACCGCCATACAGGTCAAGAGCTTTTTCAAGTGGTCATATCGCAGCCTAGAGAAAGCCTGCGGAGTCGTCAATTATGAAAAAGTAAAGCCTTACAACGCGCTCAACAAAGAGGGCTTGCGAAAACTTTACAACCGCGCATTAAACCCGCGAGACAGAGCCTTAATTCCCTTCGTGACCTGCACAGGAATCGCCAAAGAAACCTTAGCGAATTTAACGTGGGGCCATCTTGAGGCAGACTGGGAAAGTAAAGACCTTCCCATGATCGACATAGGTCCAGAGCTTCTCAAAGGACACGGAAAAGGAAAGTACAAAGGCGTCAGACAAATCACTTTTCTCACCCCAGAGGCGAAGCGGGAACTGGTAAACTATAAACAGTGGATTGAGGACAAGGTCGGGCGAAAACTTACAGCACAAGATCACGTGTGGTTAATGACATGCAAGCCGTATGAACCCTTGAGTTACGACGTGTTAGCTCAGGTGACAATCGCGCTCAGGGATAGAGCGAAAGTGCCATTTTCCCTGCACGACGGGCGACGCTGGATAAACACGGCTCTGGAACAAATCGGCATAAGCTCCAATTGGGCACGCAAAATCCGGGGTCGCAAGGTCAAAGGCGAAGAGGCGCCCTATTCACAACCAGCGATAGAGCAATTAAGAGCAAAGTTTCGAGAGGCAGTGCCACTCCTGGAATTCACAACCGAAGCGTCAAGCAGCATGGACGAGCGGGTCAAGGATTTAGAGAAATTCAGGGCAAGTTTAACCCCGGAGCAAAAGGAAATAGCGCAAAGGACGGGCATGAGATTTAACCGAAAGAAAGCTGAGAAGAAAACGGAAAAATGTAAGGACGGAGAACACTGCCAACGTGTGGCGAGCGAAGCGGAATTACCAGACCTCTTAGCGCAGGGCTGGCACGCGAGCATCGTGCTTCCAAGCGGGAAAATTGTGGTAACCCGCTAAGTTTTTTTGCATCTCATGCCTGCGCAGGCGTAGGGACTTTGGTTTCACTACGTGCAAGTCGCCCGGTTGCGGGGAACACGCGGCAAAAGAGAACTCACGCTTTCTGTTATGTTTGGCAAGGTCTTATTAGTGCACTTCAAGAGATAATCACAAGTCGTGATGGAGCAGGATGTTATGCCTGAAGGGTCTTCCAAGCAGATGGGGCTTGATATGAAGGCAGTGAAGGGTTCAAGCGGTGCGAATTTGGGTTTTGAAGAGAAAATGTGGAAGGCAGCTGACAAGCTGCGGAACAACATGGATGCAGCAGAATACAAGCATGTTGTGTTGGGCGTGGTCTTTTTGAAGTACATTTCCGACGCGTTCAAAGAAGTGCATGAGGAACTTGTGAACGACCCTGAGAAGCTGTCAGACCCTGAAGAGATTGACGAGTACAAAATGAGGAATGTTTTCTGGGTGCCGCCTGAAGCAAGATGGGACCAGCTCCAGAAAAACGCGAAGCAGCCCACTATTGGAACGCTTGTTGATGACGCGATGGATGCGATAGAACGGGACAACAGTTCTCTGAAAGGCGTCTTGCCCAAGAATTATGGTCGCGAGGCTTTGGACAAACAGAGGCTTGGAGAACTAATTGATTTAGTAGGTACCATTGGCTTAGGAGATAAAGAAAGCAGAAGCAAAGACATCCTTGGCAGAGTCTACGAATACTTCTTGGGGCAGTTTGCTGATGCTGAAGGCAAGAAGGGCGGGCAATTCTACACGCCAAGAAGCATCGTGCAGTTGCTGGTTGCCATGATGGAGCCGTTTAAGGGGCGGGTTTTTGACCCCTGCTGTGGTTCGGGCGGGATGTTTATTCAAAGCGAGAAATTCGTTCAATCCCACCAGGGCAGGTTGGACGACATAAACGTTTATGGTCAAGAGTCAAACCAGACCACATGGCGCCTCTGCAAAATGAACCTTGCGATACGAGGCATAGAATCAAAGTTTGTGATATGGAACAATGAAGGCAGCTTCCTAAACGACGCCCACAAGGATTTGAAGGCAGATTATCTTCTTGCGAATCCGCCATTTAATGACTCCGACTGGAAAGGCGATTCACTCAGAGAAGATGTACGGTGGAAATATGGAGTTCCGCCTGTGAGAAACGCCAACTTCGCGTGGGTCCAACACTTCATTCATCACCTGGCACCAAGAGGCGTTGCAGGCTTCGTTCTCGCTAATGGCTCCATGAGTTCCACAATGTCAAACGAGGGAGAAATACGAAAAAACATAGTCCAGGCAGACTTGGTTGACTGTATGATTGCGCTGCCGTCTCAATTGTTTTACAACACCATGATTTCAGCGTGTCTATGGTTCATCACCAGAGACAAACAAAACAACAAGTACAGAGACCGCGGAGGTGAAGCCCTATTCATCGATGCAAGAAAGCTTGGCATAATGGTGGACAGAAGACACAGAGAACTAACTCCAGAAGACATCAAGAAAATAGCAGATGCCTATCACGTCTGGAGAGGTGAACTAATCAACGGACATAAAGTAGAATACGTGGATGTTCCTGGATTCTGCAAAGCGGTGAAGCTCGATGAAATCAGAAAACAAAGCCATATCTTGACTCCTGGCAGATACGTTGGCGCTGAAGAAGAACATGAAGATGAGGAAGTATTCAAAGAAAAGATGGAAAGACTAGTCGCTGAACTTTCAGAACAGATGAAAGAAGGAAATAAGCTTGATGAAGAAATACAGGAGAACCTTGAGACGTTTAGGCTATGACAGTTAGCGAAGAAACAGGATTGAAAGAGAGTGAAATAGGAAGGATTCCAAAGGATTGGGATACGATATCGTTTGACAAAGCGATTTCACATATCGTCGACAATAGAGGCAAAACAGCTCCAACGTCAAAGAACGGTATCGCTTTGATTGCTACTAACTGCATAAAAGAAAATGCGCTATATCCTGTAAAAGAAAGAATAAGATACGTGTCTAAAGAGACTTACGAAAACTGGTTTAGGGACCATCCAAAACCTGACGATATTATCATAGTGAATAAGGGAACCCCTGGAATGGTTTGCTTGGTTCCAAGCCCTGTTGACTTTGTCATCGCTCAAGATATGGTGGCGGTGCGTCCAAACAAGAGTAGGATTTATGGACGGTTTCTTTTTGCGTTTATGCGCTCAAAAATCTTCAAACATGAAGTAGATTCCCTTAATGTGGGTACGACTATACCACATCTCAAGAAAACCTACTTTCCTTTGTTGACAGTACCACTTCCTTCCAAGGATGAACAAACAGCCATTGGAGACACCTACTACAATCTATCTAAGAAAATCGAAACTAATCTGAAAATGAACGAAACGCTTGAGGCTATTGGTCACGCTGTTTTTAATCGCTGGTTTGTTGATTTTGAATTTCCTAATGAGGGAGGCAAGCCCTACAAATCATCAGGCGGAGAAATGATCGATTCCGAGATCGGAGAAATACCGAAAAGGTGGCTTATTTCTTCATTAGACCAACTTCATGAAAAAAAAGAGAACTGCGTGATAACTGGACCATTTGGCAGCAATCTTCATGCATCAGACTATCGAGAAACTGGAACACCGCTAATCTTAGTAAAACACGTTAAAGATGGGCGAATTAGTGGTGGAGACATGCCCTCGGTGGGCAATCACAAATTTCCAGAAATGAATCGCTATTTGCTCAAGATTGGCGATATAGTATTTACACGAGTCGCGGTAGTTGGAGAATCCGCTTATATCCGTAAGAGAAACGAAAACTGGATGATTTCTGGACAGATGCTACGAGTAAGAGCAAATAGAAATAGGATCAACCCGCGCTATCTCGCTCAAGTTTTTCAGCAAAGGATTTTCAAAGACCAAGTTAGCAACTACGCAGTTGGTTCTACTCGCCCCTCTCTAAATACCAAATTGCTCCTATCATTCAAGTTCGTACTACCTCCTTTGAGACTGCAAAACAACTTCTCTGAACTGCTCGAAGGTGCTGATGCTCAGATAGAAAATAACCTCAACCAAATTGACACTCTATCTTCCATTCGTGATTTGTTGTTGCCCAAGCTCATGTCTGGAAAAATCAGAGTTCCTGTTCCTAAAGATAATGTGGAGCCTGACTAATGTCTAAAATCATGACTGAATCAGAAGTTGAAGATGCTTGCCTTGGAATGCTGAGAGATCTTGGTTATGGCTTGTGTTATGGTCCTGATATTTCTGAAGGAGGCCCTGCGGAAGAGAGAAAGTACAGTGAAATCGTCCTTGTAAATAGGCTGCGCAGCGCTCTTAGGCGAATAAACAGGTCTATTCCTGAAAGTGCGATTGATGAGGCTGTGAAGAAGGTTCTGAGGACAGATAGCCAAGATTTAGTCGTTAATAATCAGCATTTTCACAGATTAATCGCCAACGGTGTTCCAGTCCAGTACAAGAGGGTAGACGGAAGCATCAAAGACGAATTAGTGTGGTTATTCGATTTTCATGACATTAGCAAGAACGAGTTTTTAGCGGTAAGCCAGTTCACGGTTATTGAGGAGCGAAATAACAGGCGACCCGACATCATTCTATTCGTTAACGGCATGCCTCTGGTATTAATCGAGCTGAAGAATCCAGCCGATGAGAACGCGACAGTATGGTCAGCTTTTAACCAGTTCGAGACCTACCAGAAAGAGATACCATCCATATTCAGATTTAACGAAATTCTAGTAATCAGCGACGGTTTGGAAGCTCGAGCGGGAACACTAACCTCAAACAGGGAACGCTTCACACCATGGAAAACCATCAACAACAAAAGAATGACAACCTCTATTCCCCAAATTGAAGTCCTGCTGAAAGGAATGACGAATAAGGAAACATTGCTGGACTTGGTTAGGCACTTTGTTGTTTTTGAAGTTGACAAGGACAAAAAAGAGGGCAAGGTTAAGATTTCCAAAAAAATCGCCGCCTATCAACAATATAATGCAACAAACAGGGCGATTGCTTCAACCGTTACCGCAACCAAGAAAGACAAGAAAGCTGGCATCGTTTGGCATACACAAGGCTCAGGCAAAAGCCTGACTATGGTGTTCTACGCTGGCAAAATGGTGCTGGAGCCCGAACTCGAAAATCCAACAATAGTTCTTCTAACAGACAGAAACGATTTAGACGACCAGCTTTTCGGAACCTTCAGCAGATGCCAAGAAGTACTCAGACAAAAACCCGAACAAGCCGAAACCAGAGAAAAACTAAAAGAACTACTCACGGTCTCGTCAGGCGGCATAATATTCACCACAATTCAAAAGTTTTTCCCAGAAAGCGGAAACAAAGAATATCCATTATTGTCAACGAGAAAAAACATAATAATTGTCGCTGACGAAGCACACAGAAGCCAATATGGGTTCGGACTCAAAATACCAAAGAGCGCGGATAAAGCTCTTTTGAAATATGGATACGCAAAGTACCTTCGGGATGCTTTGCCAAACGCCACTTTTATTGGATTCACCGGAACGCCCATAGAAAAAGCTGACCGCAGCACGCCAGCCGTCTTCGGCAAATACGTAGACGTGTACGACGTGCACCAGTCAGTTGAAGATGGCGCAACCGTGCCTATTCTCTATGAAAGCAGACTTGCAAAACTGGAACTGAAACCAGAAGAAAGACCAAACATAGACCAAGAATTCGAAGAAATCACCGAAGGCGAAGAAATAGAAAGCAAAGAATACCTCAAAAGCAAATGGTCAAGACTCGAAAAAGTCGTCGGAAGCCCAAACAGAATCCACAGAATCGCCAAAGACATAATCAAACACTGGGAAACAAGACTCAGCGTCCTCGACGGCAAAGCCATGATCGTATGCATGAGCAGAAGAATATGCGTAGACCTCCATAATGAAATAAAGAAACTAAGACCCGAATGGTACCACGAAAACGACGACAAAGGAATCATCAAGGTCGTAATGACCGGCTCAGCAGCAGACGGAGCAGCATGGCAAGAACACATCCGCAACAAAGAACGCCGAAGAAACATCGGCGAACGAATGAAAGACCCCTCAGACCCCATGAAAATAGCAATCGTAAGAGACATGTGGCTCACCGGCTTCGACGCCCCAAGCCTCCACACCATGTACCTAGACAAACCAATGAAAGGACACACGCTAATGCAAGCCATAGCACGAGTAAACAGAGTATTCAAAGACAAACAAGGCGGCCTAGTCGTCGACTACATCGGAGTAGCCTACGACCTCAAGAAAGCACTATCAGAATACACAGAATGCGACAAGAAAGAAACAGGAATCGCCCAAGAAATAGCCGTAGCCAAAATGCAAGAAAAATACGAAGTCATCAAAGCATTCTTCCACGGATTCAACTACAAGAAATTCTTCACCGCAACCTCAAACGAAAAAATGTCAATAATGATCGAAGCAATGGAACACATCCTCAAACAGGAAAAAGGAAAAGAACGCTACCTAGAACAAGATGGCCTTCTAACAAGGGCTTTCGCACTCTCAATCCCCCATGAAGACGCCATCAAAATACGAGACGACGTAGGACTCTTCCAAGCAGTACGCGCCGCCATAATCAAAACCACAGGAACCAAAGGAACAGAAGCCGAAGACGTAGACTCAGCAATAAAACAGATACTGTCCAAAGCCATAATCTCCGACAGAGTCATCGACATATTCGCCGCCGCAGGACTCAAGAAACCAGACATATCCATCTTATCAGACGAGTTCCTCGCCGAAATGAAAGACATGCCCCAAAAGAACCTGGCTTTCGAGGCACTCAAGAAACTGCTAAACGACGAAATCAGGATTAGACAGAAGAAAAACCTAGTCCAAGCAAGATCCTTCGAAGACCTCCTAGACAAAGCCATTAAAGCCTACACCAACAAAAGCATCGAAACCGCAGAAATCATACAACAACTAATCGAATTAGCCCGAAAAATGCGCCAAGAACAGCTGAGGGGAAACCAACTCAAATTATCTGAAGAGGAAATCGCGTTTTATGATGCGCTGGCTGACAACGAAAGCGCCAAACAAGTCTTAGGCGATGAAACCCTGCACACCATGGCAAGAGAACTCGTTGAAACTATACGCCGAAACGTATCTATCGATTGGACATTAAGAGACAGCGTGCAGGCAAAACTCAGAGTCATGGTCAAACGACTGCTAAAGAAATACGGCTATCCGCCCGACAAGCAACAGAAAGCTACGGAAACGGTTTTGGAACAGGCAAAACTGTTATGTAAAGACTGGGCTGAAACAACGTAGAACCATATTTGAATCCCACGCCATGATTGCCTTACGCTTCTTCGACATATCTATGTCAAAAGCCACAATGCAAGTTCCTGAATGGGCGCACGCGTCGGGTCTTTTCGGGAAGTATTAAACGGTTATTGTTTCCGTTCTGTGTGTTTTGCCCTGGTTACCAATCTTTCAACCTTTGGGTGCCTGGCTTGTTATTAGTCGCCGTTCTTTTTTCTGTTGGCGAAATCAACCTTAAACGTACCGCGTCTTGTATGAATTCTTCCTTTGTGGCATAACCTAACTGAGGGTTCTCGTCTACAAGGCTTTCAACCTCATCAAGAAGCTCAGGCGACAACACCACCGACTTGCTCAACAAAGCCTCAATCGCGTCGGAATACGTCTTCGTCTTTCCTGTCTCTGCCATGAGTCTTCCAATGAGCGAAGTCAACTTTGCATGAGCCTCATCAGAAATCTTCAACGTCTTCAACAGCCACGCCTTATGTCACATAATCTGGCTTCTTCGAATAATCTTTCTCATAAGAACTACCACGCAACAGATCTCTAATCTCCTCAAAGATTCATTCATTTCTTTCTGCCCAGTCAGGACAGCAAGCAACGATACGCGCGCCAAATGTATTGAGGATCATGGGTGATGTATGTTTCAGACATCTGCGAATCTGTCAATTAACGACTTGGTCCATTTCTCGATCTCAGGGCGCTCTTCAATGACGAATTCTTGGCCGTAGCCTTTTGTAGATTGAAAGTACCCCTTCTCTTTCCATGCTTTCCATCCATTAGGATTTCGGCTAATCCTGACAGGCTCTGGAGTCGTGAACGCCTGTGAGAGTCCCCATTGGGTTCTTGTGCATCCCTTCTTTGTCAGAGTGATATGTCCAACGCTTTCAGCGTCACAGCGGAAAAGACCAAATCCAGGCTTTTCGGTCTTTTCGAATGTTTTTCTAGCTACGTACAGTGTATTCTTCTTGAGCCATCTGCTCCTGCTACCTACGATTTCTCGGTTCCGACCGATGTGAGGGTGGTAGTCCATCCACTTCTCGATTCTTGCATCGTTCTTCCTCATTTTATATAACGGAAGAATCGTGTCAATTTGGAGGTATCCAAAAATTGCACTTCTTCCTTTGGGATAGTCTTTCCGGTTCTCGGCATTGACGAGCTTCTTACTTCCTTCGTATACGTATTTTTTAAACCAGCCGAAGAAAAGGAAAAGATCGCCGGGCTCCAAGCCTTTTCCAGAGGTTTCATTCTCGATATGGGTCTGGGAGCTTCCATTGATGCCAAACAGACCGCGCCAGCCTGGTTTCCGAGGATATGACTCTTGGCGCAGATCAGGGTCAAGATGTGCAGACGATTCTCTTGCATATTTCCATTTACTCTTCTTGCTCTTTGTAACTTTGACCTTGCTTCTATCCATCTTTTCCAACAAATCAAGAATCTTCGCATCATCGCCATATCGGATATCCGTATAATGGATTCGATGATCTTCGCGATAAAGGGCTGGGATCGGCAGGGAAATCATAGATCCGTCTTCCAGTATTGGGCTCGCGAATCCACCGTATGTTCCATCGAAGCCTTTCTTGCTCAGAATCACTTTCATGTTTTTAGGAATACGATTGCTTCGGTTATCAAGATTTCGGCAAATGCGCACTCCGAAGAGAGTTGGCGAAGCGTAAGGAAGTCGAGCGCGCGCGCAAATCATTACATGGCATTAATAAGACAAGCAGATGGATTCTACGGCAAATATGCAGAATATGTCTCGGAACTGAGGAGTCGCGCGAAGGAATACTGTTAGCGTCTCAGCACAGAGCCTTCCCACTTCAAGAGCCTGACTTTTTCAATGACGCCCTTTATGCTTGTGGGAACGTATTTAGCCTTGTCCCCTTCAATCTCGCCCTTTTTGACCAATTTTTTGGCAATATACCTCGCGATAAGAGGTTTGCCAGAGTCGCCACTGATGCCAAGCTGTTCTTTTGCTTCTGAGACTAACGAATCATATTCGGGAATCTCTTCTTTTAGAGTCGTCTCGATTTTCTCTTCAAAGACAGCGAATCTTGCCCTTATCATGGTTGGTGGAGTTTCGCTTGCAGGCTCTCCCATTAGCTCAAGAAGCTCTTTGTTCACTCTTCTTCCTTCGGCATCAGTCTTGCTTTTGTCAGCATCAAATGCAACATAGCATGGGACTTGGAATTCGTTGAAGACCCTAAGCAATCGGTCCATCTGACCTTTTCCTCCTGTAGCGATAACAGAGACTCCTTCCTTGTCCATGTTGTATTCAAGCGCTGCAGAATATATTGGCAACGAATACTCCTCTGTGGGTCCTTCAACAAGAACTACTTTCCTTGCAAAGAATCCTTCGTTGCGCGTTCCACCATAGACGTAGGAGTACCTTTCCCTCATGCTTTCAGGCGTAGGACTCGTGTTGGGGTGACGTGTTTTGAGATCGTTTATTAGAGCATTCATTGATAGTTGTGTCACCGCACTTCTCCAATGTCCGTCTGCCTTTTCTCTCTTCATCAGACATATTTCGTCAAAATGGGCGATATCCACAAAAGTGCCAGAGTGTGTACAGTAGACGACTTGGTCTTTTCCAGCTGAGATTTCCCTAAGCGTCTGCATCATAATCCTTTGAGCTTGAGGGTGAAGATACAATTCAGGTTCTTCTATTGCAAATACGATTGATCTATCTTTCTGCTCGCTGACATCTCCTGTTCGGACCAACTCCGCGTAGGCTCTGAGGATAGAGAATATGACAGAACGTTGCAATCCATGCCCTTTTGTCTCTACAGAAGTCTTGAAGCCATCGTCAATGTATATTTCCACATCGCTGAACATTATCTCGAATTCTGGAATTGGAACGTTGATCTCTAAGTCGCATTCGATGGAGGGACACAGCATTTTTTCCAATAGATCTTCAGTCTCTTTTATTGCCGAGATTCTCTCCTTTCCACTTGATCTATTAATAAGACCTCTGACTTTGTCGAGCGCCTCTTTTATCGCGCTCTTATGCTCAGGTGGGACTCTCGTTAACAGTGCATTGATAAGACGACCGAATGGATTCGTCTTACCGACCTTGATTTCCTCTGTTACATTGCGCACTGCTGGAACTGGTATGAATTCAGGCAGTCCGCCTTTCAAGACGTTCGCGAACCCCGTGGGATTTTCCTTTTCTTTTTCTTTTAGTTGAATCTCCTTCCCACAGTCTTTGAGAAAGAGTGATATGGCCTCTTTCCATTTCTTAACCGTTGGTGTTCCAGTTCCCAGATAATCGCAAAAATTATGATTGGCCACGACTAGGTTCGCCTTGTTGCTCCACCACTCATCGATTTTGTGCGTAGTCACCTCGTCTTCGCAAAGCCATTCTTGTTCGGGCACATCCAGTATCGCAACGTGAGTGATCTCTGGTGGGCTACCCCACTTAAATGTCCGCTTGACTTTTAATACATCAACACTGAGCCATTGTGAGATGTACTCACGTTCCCACTTGTTCAAGTCCTTAAAATTGACTCTGATTTCGATAGGTTCAGATGTTACTCTTTCATAGAAGCTTTCCTCGCTAAGCTTTTGCACAGAAGGATTGAAGAACAAATCCAATGCTTCTATCACGTTGGATTTTCCAGAGTTGTTCTCGCCTATTATTGACACAGGGTTGCCACATTCCAGATGGACTTCCTTCAAGGATTTGAAATTCTTTATGTGAATTTGATCTATCTTCATGAGCATCCCCATGACAACGTGCGATGTCAAGATGTTTTAGTCTGCGAGTGTACTTATCAAATTTGCTGCTAGAAGTGCAAGCAGAGGATTTCACATTTGATCGATCGCTTACATCGTGGACAGGAAAGAAGACTTCGCAGCGAAGCTTCTAGCGCGTGTTTGGGAGTATGAAGTCTCTCGCGCCCATACTGTTTAAACTATCTTTTGGATTCTGCCTAAATGAATTGCGATTTGTTTGCCCTTTTCTGTTAATGAATAGTGTGCTTGTATGGGTTTAGTTGTTACAATTCTCCTTTGCATTAGACCTTCCTCGCTTAATTCCTTGAGGTTTAGAGAAAGCGTTCCTCTACTTGTCATGAGCTTTGTTAAATCTGCATATCTCACCTCGCCTCTTTCTAGAAGGAAAAGGAGGATTTTAACGGATGGCGTTTGCAGTAACGAGGATATCTTGACCATTCAAACCCTTATCTTTCATGAACTTTATTCCGTTGATAATACCATGACACGAACGGTCGAGTGAGGTTCAACCAATTGAATTATATCTTACATTCGCGCACATCCTAGCGGCGAGATTTTGGAGCCAGAAGTCCACATTGTAGAGCGCTACTTGCAGTTGGTGAGAAAGTGTTTCACGATGACGAATGTCATGCTTGAAGGCGGCAAGGAAATCGATTTGCTCGCGGTCAATCCGATTTCTGGCGAGAAATTTCACATCGAGGTCAGGGTGACCATCGCCAAAGGCTTCCGAATAAGGCTTAAGGACACGCAAACCAAGGATGGCCGCAAACACAGAAGAGGGCTAGACACGTTGGATGATATCAAGTTCAAGCCTGTTGCCAAAGCTGCAGAGGAAATCTTCGGTACAGGCGATTACAAGAAAGTGCTGGTTGTGTGGGATGTTGAAGACGGGAGCGTGATTGAACAAGCCAAAAGAAGCCCATATAACATCGAGATTTGGAAAATGTCAAACATTCTGAGCGAGTTAGCCAGGGAAGTGAAAACGAAGGCGTACCGGGACGATGTTTTGAGGACGTTGCAGCTTATCTCCGGCGGAGTTGGCGATTCCTGACTCCACTTTTTAGTCGATGAAAGCCCCCTTCCTCTAGCCTCTGCAATCACTTTGCCTCTAAAATGGATTTTGTAGGTCTGTGGCATGCTTGGTAAGCGATGTTACAAACTTGTCTTCGGTAGAATTGCTTCTTTTTTCTCAAGAATCTTTGATCGAACATTTTCTGCAATCGCTCGGAGTTTGCCACAGTCTTCTTTTGCGACGTTTTCAGGCAACATCGTTAGTAGTTTGTCAAAAAACTCTTTTGTGCTGTTCTGAAACTCGAAGTACTGTTTTACGCAATGCTCTATGTATCTTGCTCTGGGAATTAGACCACGCCTTTTCTCAAGCTCTTCAAACAGCTCTGGACTCATCGATAATCCGAAGCGAGCTTTCCCTTGATCTTGTTTCTTAGACATGCTAATCACACAAGTAACACTATTTGCGCAAAGTTTATAAGTGTTACGGTATATATGTAACCTGTGTTACTTGTGACACAAGAATTACTTGTGGAATTAGTAACTCATGAGTTGACCAACGTATGAAAAAAGCAAATCGTGATGAAGTGAAATTCGAAATACTAGACCAATTTGATGCGGAAGCAACAAAGTCTGTGCGGAGGTGTAGTAAAAATGAAAAGATACAGTGCTAAGACAATAGAGCGCCTTACGGCACTGGGCGCACCTGTCAAAATCCCCGACATCTTAGTTGAAAGGCTAAGACCATTCGGACCACGTTACATCAAAGTCGCACCACCAGAGGCGGGTGATCGCAAATCTGGCAAGAAAGCGGTAGAACATGAATTCCAAAAGCATCCCTATGAAGCTGATAATCCAGAATTGCAGGCATGGCTTGAACATGGGGGCAATTATGGAATCTTAGCTGGAGAAAATATCCTACTCCTAGATACAGATGATAAAGAAACTGGAAAGAAACTCGATGTCCTCAAGATCTTCACGGTTCAAAGCGGAAGAGGAGAATCTGGAAAGCATTTTTACTTTCGTAGTGATGCGACTGAAAATGGGATGATTATTAACCCTGAGACCCACGAAAACTTGGGCAATATTCAAGCGCATGATAAATTTGTTGTGGGTCCTGGGTGCAAGCATTGGACCGGCGGAGTTTATAAGATCATAAATGACGCTCCGCTTGCTTACGTGACCAAGAAACAACTGGAGGAAATCTTCGGAGACAAGCTTCAGTGGTCACATCAACAACGAACGGAGCACGAGGAAGAAGCCGCGCACGAGAAAACGCAAGCCCAAATACCTTTGGAAAAGCTGATTGACCTTTCCCAACTAAGGGCGACAGGCCATGGTGAATATCAAGGTAGCCATCCTATCCACGGGTCACAAACAGGACAGAATTTCTGTGTGAACACGGACAAAGGCGTGTGGCATTGTTTTCGATGCAACTCTGGAGGCGGAGGATTAATGTGGATTGCCGTCAAGAATGGAGTTATTCAGTGCCATGAGGCCCAGAAAGGCGTGTTACGAGGCGCGAAATTCCTAGAAGCACTTGAATTTGCAAAGAAAGAAGGCTTTGACGTTAACCTGCGCGATGAGAAAATCGACCCTGATGTGGTGAGATTCTATGAAATAGATGAGCATGGAAGATCCAAATTCATGCCCGCATTTGTGGCCAACGAGTTATTGGCTGAAAACGTGTATGTGACGCAGAAAAGCAACATGATGAGCTTTAGGTATAATCCTGAAAACGGCGTTTACGAGTTGTTCGCAGAAGCTCACATTCAACAAGAGACAAGGAGAAAATTAGGGAAGCACCTAAGCATTAATCGGCACAGAGAAATCGAACACTTCATAAAATCCTCAACGATAAAGGACATGCCACGCCCACCTGAAGACCTCATAGTTGTCGGGAATGGAGTTCTAAACGTAAAGACGGGGCAACTTGAACCATTCAACCCTGATTATTTCATGTTCAACGCGCTCCCTGTAAGGTATGACCCAAACGCCGACTGCCCCAAATTCAAGACATTCCTCGGTGAAGTGATACCCTCACCTGAAAACATCAAAGTCCTACAGGAGTTTGTAGGGTATTGCCTCACGCGCAACTGCAAGTTTGAAAAAGCCCTCATGCTAGTCGGCGAGGGAGCGAACGGCAAAAGCACCTTCTTGTATATCTTAACGAAAACTTTGGGAAAACAGAATGTGAGCAGCATTCCCCTGCAAGTAATCTCCAACAACCGCTTTGCCCTAGCGGAACTTTATGGCAAAATGGCGAATGTGTATCCCGACCTTCCAGCCGTGGCACTCAAGGACACCGGACTCTTCAAAAGCCTAGTCACTGGCGAAATGATCTCAGGAGAATACAAGTTTAGGGGCAGATTTGATTTTGTGCCTTACGCCAAACTTCTTTTCTCCTGCAACAAGATGCCCCAAACGCCAGATGACACGGACGCCTTCTTCCGTAGGTGGCTCATCGAGGCTTTCCCCGTTCAATTCCTGCCTGACAACCCCAAGACGGATCCAAACCTCAAGGAAAAGCTGACCACGCCCGAGGAGTTGAGCGGCATACTCAATTGGGCTCTCGAAGGACTAGCGAGACTGTTGACGCAAGGCAAATTCAGCACAGGCGAAACAGTTGAACAAACGCGAAATCGCTACACGCTTTTGAGCAACCCTGTGCAAGCCTTCGCGGAAAGACGATTAGTCGTAGCAAACGGCAAGGTGGAGACAAAGGACGCAGTGTATAATGCGTACATTCAATTCTGCGGAGAACACAACTTGCCCACGATTGCGCGAAACACTTTCTCCACGCAACTTCCGCAATACATCTCTTGCACGGACTCTCAAGCAAGAATACAAGGTAAAATGACTAGGGTTTGGCGAGATATTCAACTTAAAGAGAATGAAGATAGAAGCAAACGAAACAAACGAAACACTAGTTCTATACCTGCTACAAGAATGGGACTAGAAGATAGTGAGGTTCAGAAGGGAATAGAAGAGAGCGCTTCTTCTGCTTCGCGCGTTTCGCTACCCAGCTTAGAATCCTTTGAGGAGCTTGAGGATGATGATGAAGAACAAGGCGGTGATGAGGATGAAGCCAAACAAGAAAAAGATTGAAGAAAACCCTCTCCCGGGCATTCAACCTGAGCATTTTGTCTTAGATAGTGTCCACGGGTTGTATTGGTTTGATTATGAGGGTGAAAGACACAAAGTTGTGAAGCTTGGTATTTGCGCTAATGGAGTGCGGGACCTGTGCATTTATTGGCATGGACCCATTATGACTGATGTGCGCGTTGGCAAAATAGCTGAAATTGCGAAAGAACACATCCTGTGGATTCCGAGAGGGGACATCTTGCAATTTAATTTCGAACCTCCACTTGTTGATGGTACACATTCTTTCTTTATGGATGCTGGCGACCCTGCAATCAAGGATATGGTGCGAAAAACACTGAGTTTATTTCCCGCTACTCAAAAAGGTTCAGAATACGCGAAATTTGGGGGAGATAAATACGAATGATGCAGAAAGTATGGAGGCCATAGTTTTCGGTTCAACTTGCATGCCTATTTGCTTCTTTTGGATTCAAGATATTTCTATGTGGGGTTCATGGGCGATTCGATTGCATGGGCAACGGTCGAAGAGGAAAGCATGGTCTTTCACCATAACCCTTCGACTTTAAACCCACTTCGACGCATGGTCTTTCCATGAGCATTAATCGAAGAGTATGGCACTTATCCAAGAGAAATCGACCTATGAGGCTATTCACTGCTACTAAAAGATTGTTGAGGGTCAAGGACTTGAATGTATCACGCACTCACGATCTGCGATGGCTCGGCATGCATGTGAAATCTTAGCCGTGCGGTGTCGCCTTCTTTCTTGAAACGCTGCAACCTTTGAGGCGCAAATGGCAAAAGAAGTACCTAATGCTACTAGACAACCTATGTACGCAAATATTCTAAACCATGTAATAGAGTCTAATGAAAAGGTCGCTAAGGTAGATTCTACTAAACTAGGTGTAAAGGTTCAAACACTCTATTACGGATTAAGGAACCAACTAAAGAAAAGTGTTAAGGACAAAGAATACAAATTATATATCAGAACTAGTGACAAACAAGTATGGATAGAAAGACTCTAAACACCCTTTCTCTTTTTCTCCGTTTTCTCAGTCTCAGTCTTTAGTCTAAGCAGACCCTTTTCTACTGCATGAGACACTAAGCCATATTCTCTGTCTTCTATTGTCATGCAGATTAAAGATTATGGCCACCAATGTTTCTTTTTATTAGTTTCTTCCGATTTCTCTCTCCTGCCATACTTCTTGTAATATTCATCTAC
>Ga0315284_10005551_pt1 | contig 17924 bp, 12 predicted proteins | sample YL17G09_16_MG_FD_203696 | JGI IMG/M metagenome (GOLD analysis project Ga0315284, IMG submission 203696) | Sediment microbial communities from Yellowstone Lake, YNP, Wyoming, USA - YL17G09_16 | ecosystem: Environmental > Aquatic > Freshwater > Lake > Sediment | place: USA: Wyoming | collected...
GTTGCTAGAACACTGGTTCCTGGCTCCAGCACCAATCAAGAATCTACTAGAGCACCACTAGAGCGCGGGCAAGAAGCGTATAACGTACTCAATACAACCGTCACTCAGTTTCCAGCGACTCTTCTTGATATCATTGATATCTTCACGTTTGTAGAAAGAGATGCGATAGACGGATATACGATGGAGATGACAATATGGGAGCGTCAAGGAACGCTCATGTCATTGCTAAAGTCCATATCTAACGACATCGTCAATGAGTTGTTTCTTGACCTAAGGCCCGTTAGTCGTGACGGAGGTCTAGTTGCGGGCGACGACTATTCTCGTGATTCAGATGACCTAGGTGGAAACGAAGCGGACAATAATGGTGGAACTACCGGAATCATGTATCAACCTGCGCTGGTTATGCGTGAATATCCGTTTTCCACTATTGACCGCATAGATGCTTCTAATGTTACTTTAAGTGTTAGAGAGGTTGGAACTACTCCTGTTAGTGAAGGATCCAACGACCAGAAACCGCTTGCGAAAATAGGCAACATAAACTTCGGTGCTATTTTTAGCAATGATCCAAACGTTCCAGGTAGGCACGTAATCACGATTCCTACAATCAATGCTGGTTCTATTTCTTACGGCTCTGATGCTCGCACAGCGAGAAAGCATTTAGACGTAGCCGTAGTCAATAGTTCGGAGATCAGCACAACCAGATTTAGTAGGAGCGATACTGACCACTTTAACCTTTTTGAACTCACGTCCGAGAGCGCTATTTTTGGAGAGTCTTCAAGATTTTTCTTTCAAGATTTGCTTCCCATAATCACGCCTACACACATAGTGCGTCATGGTTTGCGGACTAGAAGAGTAAGTACGCGCTTTGCTAGACCGTCTCTGGACATAATTGACCGTCTAACGCCACAATCTCCGCCCGCAGCAGCAGAGGAATCTACTGCCGCTGCAGCTGCGCCTACGCCACCAGTATCTACTCCTGTTACTTTCCTACCAATAGATTTAGTAATAGGATCGGATGGTGTGTATACTCAGGGCTACGTTCATTCTCGTAATCTTTGGCAGTATCGGCAATGGAATTCTAACGGTACTAGGCCCCTAAACAACATTACAGGAAATCCAATACCAGCAAGAGGTACTCCTTATTGGCGATTCCACAATGGTGTTGATTTTGTAGCTAGAAGAGGAACTCCTGTTCGCGCAGTACGCGCAGGAAAAGTTGTTATGGCAGCACCTGACAATATTGGTGCTTCTCGAAATGGTGGCTACGGTAACGTAGTAATGATTTATCACGAACAAGACGACATATACAGTCTTTACGCGCACTTAGATACTATCGCAGAGAACCTAAATCACTCTACAAGGTCAACAAGAACTGCGCATTTTCAATCAGCTAGAATTGTTGGAGGTGGTAGATACCAAGAAGTTGACGTAGCAGCAGGTGATATAATCGGCACTGTTGGGCAAACAGGTACTGATAGCGGCGGTCCACATCTTCATTTTGAATTCATAGTTAAGCGCAACGCAAGAGTTTATCCAACTTCAATACAGCGCACAGGTACTCCACGTCGTCCTGGCGGTCTTTTGCGTGACTTCCTTGTTAATAAAGAATCAGATAACCGCGACATACACGGTAATCCGATAACTGGCTTTTCCATAAGCTCTTCACGGCCTTCGAATCCACCTGAATCCGAGACACTAAGTCAGGACCCAGTACGAATCTTTCTTGAAAGATTCGGCAAAATAGTTCCAGTAAATAGTACAGTTATCCCCGATGAAGAAGTAGTTAACGATGCGGAAGGTGGAGAAGGTGTAGACCTGGTTGACAATCGCCCTGCGCCAACGCCAGAAAGCACTCAACCAGACGAAGGAGAAAAAACGGAAAGACCTCAAACTGCTGGACACGTAGACGGTCCTAGTTCTAGACGAATACTTGCGCGTTGGGCACTTCTGCAGGACCACTGGTACCAGCACAATCTTGAATACGTATCTGGCAACATAGAGATGCGCGGTGCTCCTGAGATACGTGCCGGTTATCGACTGGACTTACCAGATAGAAACATGTCTTTCTATATTGAAGGTGTTTCGCACCAGTGGTCTTACGGCCAGCCTATGACCACTACTCTTCAGGTAACTAGAGGACAGCCAAATAATCCATTTCCTGTTTATGTGTTGCCTGCGACAGCGGGGTTCAACAATGTGACCGACACACAGAGAAAGACGGGTTCAAGACTGTCCGCGTTCTTCGTTTCTCCTGATCCTCTATCTGTTCGTAGAGCGCTCAAGCTACAACGTAGGTCCAACAACGATCCCACAGCAGACTTGCTGCCTGTATCTGCTCGTGCGAGTCAAGAGTTCAATGAGACTGACGCAGGAGTAGTTTCGTCCAACATAGATGGAACATCTACGCAGACTACTGTAGGTGCAAGATATAACGAAGGAGTAATAGAAGCCGTAACTGCAGCGCCTGTTGATATTGATGCAGAAGTAGCAGAGGCTGAAAGAATTCTTAGAAGAGACCTTCCTTCTACCAGCGGAACTGGTACCTTGGCTGGCGGTTTCTCCAACAACCCTCTAGCAAACTCTGAGGCTGCACAGGTAATTACTGCTGCGACAGAAACCACAGGAGAGGGTACCTGATGGCCGTAAACAACCAACATAGGATAGTCAATAGCTACGGTGAACCAATACAGCAGAGTCTCACCAACAATCCTAGAGACTCCGTAGCTGTAAATGTCACTAAGTCTGTGCTGGGTTTAGTACTGTCCGTAAATCCTCCAGACGCAGATTTAAACCGCGCAGCTACACAAAGAGAGGACCGCAGGGGTTACCTGCATACCTGTACTGTTCTTGTTGTAGAAGACGGACGTTCGTCTATCTACACGCTTGGTAATGTAATTATTACACCCGACTGCAGGACAGGGCTGGATGATTACTATGAACGCCTGCCAAGGGGCTGTTCTGGGCTTACTACAGGAGCAAACTGGAACAGCCAACTAGTAAACATCAATCCATACGATTTGGATGGAGATTGGTGCATTGTCAGCTTCTTGGGTGGCAGCCTGGACACACCTTTCATACTTAGGTGGTGGCCTCACCCTAAAAATCCTTACGACCCTGCTACCAGCGGTAAGCGAAATCCTAATGCTCCTACAACTCCGCCCTACTTAAACCAAACTGGTAGATTTTTACATCGAACCAACGGTGTTGAGTTTTCAATTACCAAGTCTGGAGACGTATACCTTTCTACGTATAGAGCTAACTCTACTCTTAGATTTGGTAATCCGATGTCGCCGGAAGAAGGACGATTTCCACGACAGCTAGATGACGAGAACGGCGGAAGCGTAAAAGCGTGGATAAAACCATCTCAAAGTTTTGAGTTAGATTGGAACGTTCCTGTAAACGGCCTTGGAATTTTAGACTTAGGTGATCCGCAATTACCTCAAACTAATCCGGCAAATGTTGGAACTGCGGTTGCAAAGCAAAATACTTACGTACTAGCAGATAAAGACCGCATTGAGATTGATACGCCAGAAAAGTTTCAACTGATAAGTAAGCAGAGCGTATTGCTTACTTCTGAAGAAGATACTATAATTACAGTAGGTACTGACCTTACTGTTAATATAGGAGGCTCTTGCAGTATTACTACTCCTAGATTTGGAGTGGATTTGAACGAGTCATCCGGGCAGTTGAAAATCAGCAACCGAATAACGGGTGACAGCCTCACATTTGACGCTAACACCAATACGGTGTCTCTGTCTGCCACCACAGCGCTTACCTTAACTGCCGTGGGTGTAGTCTCTATTAGTGCTGCTCAGATTACTTTGAATGGGCGAATAGTGCGTCCAATACCTGACCCGATTTGATTTGGAGAAATTACTTTGATAACTGCGGTTAGCATAGACCAGATTCCTCAACCGATAAAGATTGTACTTCCTGGTGGTGCCGCCCTTGAAGTTGTTAATACTTTGCAGGTTGGTAAATCTCCAATTGACCCTATACAGCCTGCACTAGCTCCACTAGTTCCAATATTTGATATTATCGGTGCAGTTTTAGCGCTGTTTAATATAATCAAGACGATTATTGATGCGCTGGGTCCTCCTCCAGACCCAAGTAAACTAGCAACTTTAGTTGGTTTAATCCCGGAATTAACCAACAAAATGTTAAAGTTAACTGCGTTAATTCCGCAGCTTGCAATTCCTCAGACCATCATAGGTTTGATAGACTTTGTTATAAATACGCTTGAACAAACTCTGAAGCAACTTGAGGCGTTACAGGGTCAATCTGCTAAACTAGTGGAAGTTAGTGCTCGCGCTGAAGCTTTGGGAGATAGAGATCTTCAAGCAATAGCTGACGTGTCACAAGCTAACATAGACCAAGAAGTTAAAAATCTAGGTATTACTTTAGGTTCCACTAATTCTTTGATGGCTGTTTTGAATGTGTTCCTATCTCTGCTTGGTTTGCCGACAGTTCCAGACCTTTCCAGCTTGTCCGGTCTTCCTATTGATGGAATCGTGGAACCTATAGAAGCCCTCATTGCTACGCTAAGAAGCGTTAGAGAGACTATTCCGCTTCCTTGACATAGGTATCTATATGCCCCTTAAAACCTCCACAAACAATTTAGCCACTGCAGTAGACGTTACCACAGTATCTGTGACACGCGCGCAGCGGGATATGGCTGTTGGAGGTGCGCAGCTTACCGAATTGATTCAGTCTCTTTATTCTATCGCCTTGTATGACACGATAAGAGATGCAGTTTTTGTTAGTGCCGGTTTAGACCCAGGCAACCGAACAAACAATGCGGAATATTTCTTTCGTGTACCACCCAAAGTTCATGAATTTGATGAGCCATTTGCTACCACCATAACAAATACTCAAGATGGCGGTAAGTATGTAGAATCTTATGGTTCAATACTGAAGTCTATTAGGATATCCGGAACCACCGGATTGCGTCCAAATAAAAGTGTTTCTCCTACTATTCCGTTTCTTGGAATTAGCGCTTCTCAAATTTCTACGCTTTTGGGTGCTAATCTAAACGGAAATATAGCGCAGATTCCTAGAGATGAAACAACTGGTTACGACGATATTATCTTCCTTAAAAATATCTTTCGTAGGTATTCAGATTTGAAACTATCGGATCAGTACGCTGGTTCTGTTGTAATGCTGTGGCGTAATATTAAAGACGCTGATTACTGGATAGTAGAGCCTGAAGATTTTAGAGTTTCGCAAAATTCTTCATCTCCATTAACCTATGAGTACTCTATATCTTTTAAGACCCTTGCTAGATTTGACTTCTCCTATTCTCAGCCGTTTGATCCTCTTGACGCTGCAAGGTCTAGGCAGCGAATGTTGTCCCGGATGCAGGACTATAGCCAAACTTTGTTAAACACGTTTTTGGTTATTTCTTCGAGCATAAACAGCCTACAAAGCTACGGTACATTCATTACGGATTTAATCCTGTCTCCGGTGCTGAACATTGTCAACGGCCTAGCAGCTGTAAAAACAGCAGGGTTTGGAGTTGCTACAGGTCTTCTTAATCAAGTCACAAAACTTGCTGAAGACCTTCCAAACGCCATAGACAATCTCAATACTATCCTTCCCGCTCAGGACTCGGTTACGCGAGCACTTAGGCGCTTAGAACTAACTTGTGCAAACATTTTATCGGAACCAATAGCGTCTAAACCTGCAATAAGAAATGTGGGTTGGATACTAAACAAGTATGCAAAGTTCTACGAGCGCCCAGGTTCTGGAACTACTGCAGCCAAGGCCCCTACTAACAGCCCATCGTACATAGGCTATGAACGCGCACCAGAAGTTGTAAATTCCTCTACTATCTATCCAGCAGAAGACATTCGCGACGTAGCTGCACGCTTGCTTGGCGACCGCTCTCGCTGGAAAATTCTAGTAACTTTGAATGAGCTTAGTTCTCCGTTCATAAGCCCAACTGGGGGACCAGGCGTACTTATGCCTGGAGACTCAATCTTGTACCCGGCAGATCGTGTTATTGGGGGCGACATTACAACTGTTGCTGCACAAGATCCTACAACTGACGGAACAAGAAATAATTCTCAAGCAAACACCGCAGGACAGCTTGCGTATGGCAGAGACTTACGTCTACAGTCTGCGTTTGTAGGTTCCTCTGAGATTACAGATTTAGTAATTAATCAACGTGGTGATTTGGGATCGATTGTAGGAATTCCAAATGTTGAGCAGGCTATTCGAATAAAATTCATAACTGAACGTGGAGAACTTCCTGCACATTCAAAATTTGGTGCTAAGTTTCCTATCGGCAGAAAAGCTTCTCCTGCTAGCTTTAATGCGTTCAGAATCGATGCTCTACGTACGCTGATCAGCGACAATAGAATAAGCACCATTAAAAGCTTGGATTTCGTGGCAGTCGAAGACGTACTAGCTCTCTCTGCAGATTTGGTGATGACTGATTCTCAAAATATCCTGAGCACTAGCTTTGCTCTAAGAAGATTCTGACCTGGAGAATTGTAATGGCGTTTCAGCCCCGTACCTTTGAGCAAATCCTAACGGATATGATTGCATACATGCAATCACGTACAGCAATATCCGACTACAATGTCGGCTCTGTTATTCGTACGATTTTAGAAGCTGCAGCCCTGGAAGACGACGAACAGTACTTCCAGATGGTTCAGCTTCTGGATTTGTTTTCTTTTACAACTGCTTCCAGCGAAGATTTAGATCGTAGACTAGCTGACTTCGGGTTGATACGACGTGCTGCTCAGCCCGCTACAGCTAGGGTTAAGTTCTACGACAACAACTTAGTCCGTACACGAGCAGGAACTGACGTTGTAGCTGGTTCTTTTTTGGTTACAGGTTTTGATACAAGCCGCTTCCCTACTGCTGGATACCCTTACACCATCCGCGTAGGTGAGGGTACTCCTCGTCTTCAAAATCTTCTGGTAACTAACAACAACCCTACCAGCGGCAACCTGACTCTGTCTCTTGCTACTCCTTACGAAGTTTTAATAGGAGATAGAATTGCGTTCGTAACAGGCGGTACGCTCTCTGCGCCTGTGAGTCCAAGTGCGTCCGCCAGAACAATAGTCAGTGGAACAGAGCTTCAGGCTCCTCCAAGCGTTACAGAAACCGCAAAGCTGTACGCCACAGTAGAACCTGCTTACATCATTCAAGGTAACTACGCCTCCAATGAGGTAGGCGTACGTTGCACCACATCTGGCACGGCAGGAAACATAGGCGTAGGCAGGATAAATCAATTTCCTACTGCTCCTCCTTACATCGGCGCGGCAGTATCTAACATCACTGCAGCGGTGGGTGGCATCGTTAGAGAGAATGATTCTGATTTCAGGATCAGGGCTTTGAATCAGCTTCAGTCTCTTAGCAGAGGCACTCCGCTGGCACTAAAGTCCAATGCTATTGGCATTGTAGACCCTACTTCGCAGGCAAGAGTAACGTCGTCAAATATTGTTGAAGACTTTACTACCAACGAAGTCATACTGTACATAGACGACGGCAGCGGCAGCGTAGCAAGAACAAAGATTCTTCCTGCAGACTCACTTTCGCTTCCAGCAGCCGCTTCGACTCTCACTCCAGTAAGCATCTCTGATTGGCCTTCCGCTGGTTGGGTTTTCATAGACACAGATGGCGTGAACCCTGCGGAATTGGCAAGGTTTATTTCCAACAATGGAATTTCGCTTACTACGTCGGCTCCGCTGACATCGCCACACACTGCGGGATCAGTAATAAACTTTGTGGATATGGTATCCCTCTCTGCGGAAGCAACGCAGCGCAGATTTAGGCTTACTAACTACCCAGTAGTCAGAAACTCTGAGCGTATTTGGATTCGTCCACCCTCGGGTATTTGGAGTCTTCTTACTCGTGGAGTAGACTACGTACTGAACAAGGGCACTGGCGAAATTCAGCTTACAGACGTTGGTGGTGTAGTAGCTACGACGCAGGTAATTGCGCACTACATCTACTACACGAATCTTATAGCTGAAGTACAGAAGACGATGGAAGGCGATCCAGCTAACTACCTAAACTACCCCGGAGTTAAGGCAGCTGGTATCTTCCTCTCCGTAGAACAGCCTGTTATTAAGCGCATTTCCGTGGTTGCAAGCATTTCAGCCAGGGACGGTTTCAACGAGCCTGACATTGCTCCTGCTGTTCGCCGCGCCATTGAATCCTACATCGCTTCTCTCAGAATTGGAGAAGATGTGATCTCCTCCAAGATTATCGATAACGCCTTCTCAGTGGCAGGGCTGGCCGACATTAGAATAATAACGCCTACCTCAAATATAACTGTTCTTGAGAATGAGCTTCCGCTTCCTTACTCGCCCTCCGGAACTACGCTTGTGCAGGTTCTCTGATGACTGTCAACACAAATCAAAGCAAGATATCTGAAGTCAGAGATCAGCTTTCTCTTGATTTTGCAGATGGTAAATACCTGAACGTCGTATCGTCCAATCTTGGAATACGCCGTCCTCCTTTTGGTTTTAGTGACGATACTTGGCGTGCTTTAGTCAAAGTCATTTCTCTTCAATACAAGCAAATTAGCACTAAATTCGAAGAGATTCTGGCTGTAATTTTAGGTCCGAAAGTAACTCAGTGCTCTTCTTTTGCTGAACCTTGTTTTGCTGGTGACAAGACTGCCGTACTAAAGGGCACCCTTCAGTTCCCGCAACTCGGAATGATGGTTATCGATGAAGGTCTTCCTACAGCAGAAATAATAGAATACTGCTACATAGACCGATACACTAATACAGTTTATTTTAATACTCCACTAGTGTTTAATCACGTAGCGCTAAACGCTGAGTGGGAAACTGGTGTAATCGGCGCAACTGACACGCTAGACGTTACTAGAACTGTTTTTGATACTTCTGGATTTCCAAGTCCTATAACGCTTGGAAGCTACACAGTAAACATCGGTCGTGGAACTTCGTATGAATACGTAGACGTTCTAACTTCAGTAGCGGCCATGCCTTCCCGCTTGGTAGCGTTGACCAGCGGAGCGCCAATAAATCATCCAGGTGCAGAGTCTTCAGCAGGTATGGTAGTCACGCTTTCTCCTCTAGGAACGCAAGCGAACGTCTATTACTTGACGATGCAAGATGTTGAAGACTTGCAGGCTGTTGATGGTTATCTCCAAGGAGAGGTAAACAATACATACACAGCCATCGCCGGTACCACCACTTCTGTAAAAGTAGGTACTGCTCTTCCGTCTGGTTCTCCTTATTCCGGCTTTACTGTGCGCTTTATAACCGGCGCACTAACTGGACAAGTTGGTTACGTATTCTCTAACGATAACAACAACTTCTTTTTCTACAACACGTTGTCTGCTGCACCCTTAGCTGGCGCACAGTTCGTAATTCTGACCAATTTTCAGTACATCAGAGCGATAGCAGAGGACAACTCTGTTCTTATGCGGTCTGAACTTCCACAACTGCTTACCTTCGCATCATCTACAAAGTTCAGCGTACTTAAGCCCACTACTACCGTATCTGTGGCGCAAGTACAGGTTAAGGCTGGTGGATGGGATGTCATTCAATCTGATCCAGACCACGTAGAAATTCTTCTTCCCAGGGAACTTCTATCTAACGACCTTAGAACGGCTAGCTACATACGCGAAACTGGGCTGTCAGGAACCTCCACAGCAAGCGTAGCAGGAACAGTAGGAGATACGTTCACACTGGTTGCTAGTACGAGTCTGATGCCCTTAATAGGCGTACTAGAGCACGCTGCAGGCGGTCCTGTTCGCTACGCCTACTACAACGCACATGCGTGGATCACTGAGGAAGCCCTGATTGGTGCAACTCAAATCAAAGTCAGTGATACGTCATTGTTCCCTACAGCTGGTGGAACACTGAATATAAACAGTGGTACCTTACTGGCTTACACTGTTCTTGATCCTACTACGCTGAGCATTGCTCCGCTCACTATTGACGTGGAGCGCGGAATGTTAGTTCGGGAAGAGAACCTGATTGACTTTGCAAAACCAATTACAGCCAACATCAACATTGGTGATTCGTTAGATTGGTATACGTTTTACGATTCCGGAGATTTGTGGAATGTAGACGATGTCTTTCCCGGGCCTTACCTGTGGGACTTCTTTTCGGAAGTAAGAAAAGAAGAAACAGTAACTAACAACACAGCCACTACCACCGTATCTGGTCCAACTAGATTGTCTATAGACCGAGTAGCTGGTAACGCTGTTTTTGAGTTAGACGACGCTTCTTCGTTTCCGCTAGCACCTCCGTACGAAGTTCGAATCGGTGAGAACAGCGGAAACGTAGAAACTCTTGCTGTACAGCAGATTTCTCTCAAACAGAGAACTTACACTACTACCGCTGCGGCTGTAGCCATAGGCGATACCTCCATTCAGGTTACGTCGCTTTCAGGACCTGCAGGCCCTGCTAACGTGTTTCCAAATGCTGCTCCGTACCGTGTGGCTATAGCTACAGGAGGCATTCCAGCATTTGAAGTAGTTGAAGTGATTGGAACTGCTACTGCGCCCAATCGGCTTTTGTTGGCTTCGCCAACAACGCTTACGCATCCTATTAACGTATACGTAGTTTTGTTGTCTGACCTTATTCGTGTTTCGCCTGCAGCGGGTGATGACCATCTCGGATCTGTGTCCTCTACTGATAGGTTTGCTTTCTACGGATCCCCAAAGCAGTACGCTGCTGCAGACAATGTGCGGCCTATATACACGGACCTTACTTTGTCTCTTGCTGGAACTGATTTCTCGCCGGGTGGAGGTAACGCAGTCTTTAATTTTGGGACTACACTTCTGTCAGCCAGCACAGACGTATCTGCCCTTCTGGTTGCAGGATCTTCGGTAATTCAATGTACAGACACTTCCACCTTCCCAACAAGCGCGTATCCATATGTAGTTACTTTAGGCGCTGGTCTTGGGCCTATCTACGAAGAACGAGTACATGTAACGAATAATAACGTTGGTCTTAATCAGCTAACCATTTCTCATGTAATTCGTGCTTCCTACCCAGCTGGAACAGTGGTAAGCTTTGCAGCTGGACCAGAAGAGAACTTCAGCTATAATAGCATCGTGGGCAGTGTGCTTTCTTTCGAACCCTACCTTGTTGTAGAAAACACACACCACTTAGTCGAACTTCTTGCACCAACGGTAGGAACAAACTACCCACGCAGAAATGGTTTCGACTTTCCACTTCGGCTTCCAGTAACCCTTGAAGACCGTATACGTTTCGTGGTAGATTTGGTGCGCGCAGCTGGCGTGCTTGTAACATTTATTAGTAAGAGGTAATATGCCTAAGGCTTTGAAGGCGCATCCTGGTGAACGGTTAGACCTTGTTGATTACGTACAAGGTGCAAATACCTATACTCAAGATAGTCAAAAGTTTGTGCTGGAACGAGAATGGCTTGACCGCCGCTCTAGAGTTCTGGACGGCTTTCGTGTGCGCGTAGAAGACCAAGGAACTTACCCTGGGCTGATAACCGTTTTTAACGGCAACGCATTAGACCGTAACGGCCAACTGATAAACAACGAAGAACTAGAAAACGATTCTAGATCCGTTACGTTGCTTGGAGCTTCTACTAATTTCTACGTAGAGATTGAATTCACTGCTGTAGAAAGCGATACAGATGCTAGGTACTTCTGGGATCCTACAGTACCTAACGTTCCTCCAGAGCCTGATGGAAGCGAGTTTCCGCTTAACGTAGCTACTCGCTTGACTCCTGACTGGAGAGTGGTCTTTCCAGTATCCACTACAGGATTTGAACAGTCCACGAACCCAAACAGCGTTCGTGTTCCTGTTGGTGTGTTTCGCACTGACGGAGGAAATGCAATTGCAACCGGAGCTACGAATCCTGGCCTTGTTCTAGTGCAAGCTGCCTCCGTACTAGAGGCTGATACTGCAATTGGCGCTGCTCAAATTCGAGTAATAGACGCACGCATTTTCCCTGTTCCACCATTTAACATCACTGTAGATGTCGGTGGCGCTAATCCAGAAGCTAGAACTGTCACCGTAGTTGACCGCGCAAACGGTATACTCAATCTTGGCGTGGCTACGGCCTTCGCGCACTCGGCAGGGTCTATAATCGCTGTTACCTCTACGACTGCTGACCTCGTACAGCAGCGCACAGACCCAAGCAACCCTACACTTTCCCCTTCTCTACCGACTCCTGGTCACCCAGACCCTGCGCAGCGTCTGTGGCAGGCTGACGAAGTTCGTGGATCTGCGCTGATTCAGTCCAAAGAAACTTCTGGGTCTAGAGACGACCTAAACGTTAGGTCTTTGAAGGATCAAGTTGACTATCTTTCGGCTCAAATCCGAGAGATGAAGTTTGGTCACCCACGTCCCGACATCACTAGCTTTAGTCCTCCATTTAACTTCAATACCAGACCTAGGTATTTCGATAGGTCTGGCTCAATCCAAGGCGCAAGAAGCAATACCGTTTCTATCGGAAACGGTACGACTAGCTTTGGTGATTTCAATGGCACGGATGAAAACGTGTTCATTGCAGCACTAGCCGCTCTTAACCCTGGATTTGGTGGAATGGTTTACGTTAAAGAAGGTAACTATACTTTCGCCAATAGCGTAAACGTCGGTATTCCCGTAGTTTTTGTTGGAGAAAATTTTAGCGCCACGGCTATTACGAACAATGCGGCTACTGCTGCGTTTGTAATTTCTGCTACTGCTTCTTTCGAAAACATATCAATTTTTTCATCTACTGGACCAGCCGTTAATATAACCTCCAGCGTAACTGTTGACCTTAATAGATGTGTAGTAAATACCAGCTTAACCATAAGCGGTGCAGCTACTGCAGCTACAATAATTGCTAACAAGTCTAGCTTCGCGCCTGCTACACCAGTAAGCATAGTTAGCTCTACTGGCGGAGCTACGTTAAGCCTTTCTTCTTTTACTGATTGTGACCTTCTTCCACAGACTACTGTGTTTTCGTGTCCAATCAGTGACCTAGTTGTAGACAATTGTTATGTCTCAGGACCCAGCTTGATCGCTCCGTTCGGCGCTGCCGATACCGTAGCAAATTTGTATGTGCAGAACTGCAATATACAGATAGGATCCGGTGGAGGCGTCCTGCTGTTTAGCAGCGGTACTCAGTCTTTCTCGAACATAAACTTCACGAACAACTACATAAGTGTGCTTTCCTTAAGCGCAACAAACAGTATTTTTTACCCAACAAGTACTACAACTGTTTTCGGTTTTTACGTTCGTGAAAATACGATATTTATCGCAGCCACCACTTCGTCGGTTGCCACGCCTTCTTATGTTTTGACTACTACTGCTAACGGAAACCTTAGTGACGTTAGATTTGAAAACAATAACGTTGAAGGTCCTACCGGTGGCTATGTCATTTGTTACAACTCCGATACAGTAAGCACGCTAACTCCAGCTAGGTTTTGTGGAAATACCGTAACCAAGTGCGCGGAAATGGTGCGTATCGGCAGTGCTGCAGGACAGATGACTTCTGGAGATTACATCATCCAGAACAACGTACACAACAATAGCGCCAATGATGCTACTGTTTACGGCGTACGTCTGTTTTCGACTCCATCTCCTAGGTCCGTAGAAATTAGCGGGAATCTATTCGCTAACTACACAAGCGCAAGTGTAGGAAATCGTTTTGGTGTGGATTGTACCTGGGACGTAGTCACAGGTGTAGACATCCTGGTCTCTGATAACTCGTTCTTCAACTTCAACGCAGCAAGTTCTGAAGCTTACGGAGTGTATTCTGGCGGTATCGCCACCTCTCCCACTGGTGGGTCTGTTAGGGTACTGGGAAACAAGCTTACTTCGATATTTGCAGATGGTGGAGTTAGAGCATCTGCAATTTATCTTTCTCCTAGCACGGTCGGCAGCACTAAAGCACAGTTTCAGGTATCCAATAATCTGATATCTAACATAGGTAACAGTGGTACTGGTGTGGCTACTAATGCTTACGGCATTCGTGCAAATGGTGTAAATTATCTCACCATTGAGAACAACCACATTACTCAGACCATAACAACGGTTGCAGCAGGATTGGCAGCTAGCATATACCTGACTTCTTGCGGGCGTACAGTAAGTGTTGGAAGCGGAGTAATAGTAAACGGTAATCTTTGTTCGTTGTCTGAAGGCGGTACCGTCTATCCTGCTTCTGGTTACCTAATCTATCTAACCGGAACCTGCGGAAACACGGTAATCAGCAACAATAACTGCACTCAATATGGTTCGTTGTCTGCGACTGCAGATGGACATATAGCTGTTATCTCCGACACTACTAACGGTATATCTATCACTGACAACGTGATCAACACTTCTACTGTTGCCGGTTCTTCTGGAATATTCTTTAAATACTCATCTGCAGCTACCACTTCTACGCAAAAAGCTACGCTGATTGCCAACAATTCTGTGTTTCTCAACAATAATATTTCGTCTACTGGCATTTACGCAGAGATTGGTGGAAATGCCATTGGTTTTGTTGTTGAAAATAACGTAATAACGGAAACTCAGCTGTTGGGAAATCGTTACGGCATAGACATTCGTGGAAATAAGAATCCAGCACTGGCCGTACCTAGTCGGTCCGTTGTAATTCGGGGCAACACCCTTATCGGTGTTAAAACTGGAGTACTAGTCACAGGACGCATAGGCATAGACGTACATGACTGCTCGCACTCTACCATAGCTAATAATCATGTAGACTGGTTGGAAGGCGGAGTAGCTGAGGGTGAAGGAATACGCCTAAGTTCTTATCTTCTTGTTTCTGGTTATGGATTTAGTTGCGTAGGAAACTTCGTAACGCCTGATGGAGATGCCGCTACCAAAGACATCATATTTAACGTGTTTTTCAACTTTGATGGAATTATGGATTCTAACATCGTAGGATTTGGCGGCGTAACTGGTTATATCGACCCTCCTGCTGCTGGTACCTGGACTTACGGTACTAACAAGACTAGCTGAGTTAAAATGACTGCTGAGAGCGTACTACAGTGGTGGTCGTTTGTGTTCCTTGGCGTAGTTGTCTACGCTATGGGAACACAAATTAAGCTAGTTTTTCCAAAGCTAGCAGCAAAGAAGTGGTATAGACGCACTGTAGTTTTTCACGCTCCGGTAATTGCTACGCTCATTGCTTGTGTTCCTATTTTTCCTATGCCGGATGATATAGGTGGAGATATCGGCACTAGAATATTGTTTGGATCTGTAGCAGGCATCTGCTGCTCTTGGTTGTACAAAGCATTTATGCGGTTGCTTGGTAGAGACAGCCAAAGCGTTAGAGCAGAAATGTCTTCATCGGGAGAGTGACCTATGAGCATTTCTTCTGTAACCTACATTGCTTCTGACTTAATCAGACTTAATCTATCCTTCTCCGCAAGAATAGACGCAGACTACAAAAACATTGCAGGATATTACATAACTGGACATGTAGGTTCTCCAATAGTTGGAGTATCTGTTAATGTTCTGGCCGTGCTTATTCCTAAGAACGATGTTGTAGTTTCTCCATTTGTATACTTGCACACTACTCCGCATACCTTGGGTGCTGAGTATGAAGTAAACTATGGAAAGCTGTATGACTCCTCTGGAGTTCTGGTTCCTGCTGGACCTAATGTTCCGTACCAGTCCAGGTCAACCAAAACTGTTCAGATGCTGAAGTCTGTTCCTTCGCATTTTGACCGCCAAGTTGAGTCACTTATTAGAAATCTTGTAACTGCTGTTTCCTTGGAAGACGATACCATTGGCGGGTCGCGTAAAGACGTATTTCCATGAACATGAATACCTTAATTGAGTTTGTTCAAAACTATCGAAAAGAAAATCCCACTGGTTGGCGTAAGTGGATCATCGGTTCTGTAGTAGCTTTGATAACTCTAATAGTGTTGACTGTTTTCTTTGTTCGTGAATCTATGCGACAAAGAGAAATCGCGGAATTAAAGCATTCTCGCGACACACTACAGGAGACCCTTCGCAGAAATGAAATTGACGTAAAGTCTGATACTTTGCAGGGGCAGCAGGAAACACATAAAACAGCAGCGGAAGCAGCTCTAAATAGAGCAGCTGAGCTGGATCAAAAGATACAAACTCTTGAAGCAGAACATGAGGCCAACACTGCACTCATCTCTGCGTTAAAGTCATGGGAAGCGGTAGATGCGCACGTTCGCTAAAATCTTAGGGTTTTTGTTACTGTTTATTCCGTCGATAGCCTCAGCGCAGACGTACACGAGATACAGGCTACCTGCAGGTACTCGTCTAACTGTATCAGGATCTACTTACCAAGGTTTTAACCTTGGAGAGTACCAGCAGCTTTTACAGATGGACGAAGACCTTAGGCACCTAACTGACGTTACAACTGCTGCTGCATCACAGATTGCCGACCTTACCACGGCTTCTACACAATTTCAGCGGGCCTTGACTGCTTGTGTTGAGCGCGCAACGATGCTACAAGCAGACCGTGTGCGCTTGACAGGTATGTGGGAAGAGGAAAGCCGTAAACGAAGAGAAGCAGAGCAGCATAATTCTTGGGAATGGCTGCCTTGGTCATTAGCGGGTGGCTTCTTAGTATCGACTGTGGTATTAGGACTTGTAGTAGGTCTTGTACGATGAGCAACAACCTTGCAGATCCCAGACTTCCACGTAGTGCGTCTGGAAAAGTTATGGACATGCCTATCAGTTTGGCTGAGTCAGCAAACATCATAGGTCAAGTATCCAGCATGCTTAAGTCTGTTGTTGACCTGCAGATGCAGCTATCCGACACCAAAAGTGTGATAGCGGTGGCACAGGTGGACGCTGCAAAGGCTAACAATCGGATCGACGCGCTACCTAATGTACAGCAAAGATTGTCTTCTTTGGAGACTTCAGTTGCTGGAATTGTAAAAGCTTTGGCAAAAGCTGGAATTTGTGTAGACACTGAGTGATGTCTCATGAAGCAGCCGCTCGTATTCTTTGTCTTCCAGAAGCACAGCGTATTCATTCCTTTTAGGCATGTATACGGCGAGTGCCTGACTCTGATAGAGCCACAGCAACAATTGTCTCCGCTTCACTGCCTTAAGAACGACGTGTGTCCTGTAAACTCTGGATGCATGGACGTGCTAGCTAGGCGGATAGACTACTTGTTCACTAACGTAATTCCGCAAGCCAAAATGGTCGTAGCCTACTTTAAGTGGCGGGACAGACCACAGTCTATACGTGCTGGTGTTTTTGACCGAGGTCTAGAAGACCCAAAAGTCATGACGCTAAATCAATCTGCCTTCAAGAAATTCCAGAAAGAAGGAATTTCTTACACCTGGATACCTACGGATGAGTACATGCTTATTCGCCCGTCCACGAGCTTGATTCCTGTGGAGAGTCTGCTAGTAAAGCCAGGACATGACTGATTCCGTACGGATAGAGATATACGGTCCTACCGCCAAGATTAGTGGTCCGTTTCCTAGAAGTGCGGTGCGCCTAATCACCTCTTACCCAGTAGAAGGTGCAAAGTTCGCTCAATCATATCGTAAAGGTATGTGGGATGGGCGCAAGCACTTGTTCAGGTCTACGTCGGATACCTTCCCAACTGGACTTACTAGTCTTGTGAAGGAAGCCTGCGAGCTTGCAGGCAACACAGTAGAGATCGTAGACCACAGGACTATACTGGAGCCTAGGGGGCGTACGTACGACCTTGTAGGCGTCTCTATGACTGGGAAGTACGCTTACCAGCTAGACGCTGCTGAGAAGGCTATAAAGGCCCGCCAGGGCGTTCTACGCATAGCTACGAACGGCGGAAAAACGGAGGTAGCGTGTGCTATCACGCAATACCTTCATTTATCTACGTTGTTCATGGTCACTACTCGCGAGCTACTTTACCAGTCTCGTGAGCGTTTCATGAAGCGTTTGGGTGTGGGTGAAGAAGAAGTAGGTATCATCGGTGATGGACATTGGGAACCAGGAACATGGGTCACTGTCGCAACAGTCGATACCATCGAATCTAGA
>Ga0315284_10005552_pt1 | contig 17923 bp, 9 predicted proteins | sample YL17G09_16_MG_FD_203696 | JGI IMG/M metagenome (GOLD analysis project Ga0315284, IMG submission 203696) | Sediment microbial communities from Yellowstone Lake, YNP, Wyoming, USA - YL17G09_16 | ecosystem: Environmental > Aquatic > Freshwater > Lake > Sediment | place: USA: Wyoming | collected...
AGTGACAGAGATGGGTAATTACACCACTCTACCAATTATTGCAGATTCATTTGTAAAGATTGGTGGAGATGGTACTAATATTTTATTAGACGATGGTACTGTTTTACCCATAGCTAATCTACCTGTAGGAGTAACAGAAACTTCACAATTAGTAAATAATGGAGAAGATGGTATTAATCCTTTTATTACACTACAAGATTTACCTGTATTTGTACCAGGAAATTATGACTTAGATGAATTTACAAATAACAATATAGACCCATTTGCACATCTATCAGAATTACCAACTTATATAGATTTTATAGAAAATGCTATAACAGATAATGTATTTGATAAATCCCCTTCAGAAAATATAGTTTATGAAAAACTTTTATTAAAACAAGATAATTTAGGGTACACTCCTATTAATAAAGCAGGAGATATTATGTTAGGTAGTTTATATCTTATAGCAGATCCTGTAACAGCATTAGAAGCTGCTACAAAACAATATGTAGATAACATAGCAGCAGGTATTACTTTTCATGCTCCTGTATATGCAGCAAGTACTGGTAATTTAAGTGCAACTTATAATAATGGTGTTTCTGGTGTAGGTGCTACATTAACTGCTTTAAGTACTGGTGCTTTAGTTTTAGATGGTGAATATTTGTCTGCTACAGACAGAATATTAGTTTGGCAACAAACTGATGAAAAAGAAAATGGAATATATGATGTTACTGTAGCTGGAGATATTTCTACACCTTATGAATTAACCAGATCTCCAGATTCTGATAATAGTCCTCCAGGAGAGTTAAAATATGGTGACTATACTTTTATTTTAGCTGGAAACACTAATGGTGGTAAAGGTTTTATATGTAATACTCTTGGAATTATTATAATAGGAACTACTTTAATTACTTTTGTGCAGTTTAATGCTGCTCAAATAGTAACACCTGGATATGGTTTATTTAATCCTTCTCCTAATATTATAGCAGTAGATCCTGTTATAATTCAAGAAAAACTAAGTCTTACAACTACTGGAGGTAGTGGTCCCGCAACATTAGTAGGTAATGTTTTAAACATCCCACAATATTCAGGAAATCCTGGAACAATAACTTCTATAACAGTACAAGCTCCTTTAACTGGAGGAGTAATAACAACAAATGGAACTATAGGAATTCAACAAGCTTCTGCTTTATTATCAGGTGCTCTTAGTTTTGCTGATTGGATTGTTTTTAACAATAAACAAAATGAAATCATTCCTGGTACTAATTTACAATATTGGAGAGGAGATAAAAGTTGGCAAACATTAGATACAACTGTAGTTGCTGAAAATACTAATTTATACTTTACAGCACTTAGAGCTCAAACAGCTATGGCTGGTCTTTATGAAGTACCTTTAACTTTTTCTCTTCCTTTATTAAGAACTGGAAATAATATAGCTATGTCAGCAGCTGATATAGATAGTGATGGTTATTTGACTTTTGGGGACTGGAACACCTTTATGAATAAACAAGCTGCACTAGTTTCTAATAGTAATATTAAAACAGTAGGAGGTGTATCTTTATTAGGTTCTGGAGATGTACCATTAATACTCCCAATTAGAGAAGTTTCTGCTTCACAACCCATATCTAATACTGATAATGGTGTAGTAATATTAGTTACAGCTACATGTTCTATAACTATACCACCAGGATTAATTGCTAATTTTGAATGTTCTTTTGTTACTGCTCCTAGTGCAGTATTAACTATAGTATTAACTGGAGGAGTAACTATGATAAATAACTCAAGTTTAGTTATGTTACCTCAACTTAGTTTTACTTTAAAACAAAGACCTACTTTAAATACTTATATAGCAACAGGAAACATGTAATTATGAATAAAACAGCTTTTGAAATATATAGTACTAAAAAAGGAGGAATATTTACTTCTACTTGGAACACTAATTTAGTAGAAGTAAGTACAACAGAATTAGCTAGTACAGCCACGGGAACTAACTGGGCTGGTACTAGCTATGCTTTAGGGTATACACACACTCCTGGAAGTACAGTGTCTTTAGCTAGTACTATAACATCACAAATAGGCTTTAATTTTAGATTAGTTGCTACTATAACTGATAGAACAGTAGGAAGTGTAGGTATTAGTTGGGGAGGAACTTCTAACACAGGAATATCTACCACAACTACTTTAGAACTATTAACAACTGCAACAACCGCACAACTTCTAATTACTCCAACTTCTGATTTTGATGGTAAAATAGTTATAAGTCTTAGATGCGTTTCAGCACCTAGCAACCAATTAAAACTTCCATTAGTTTCTACAGGTACATATAACTTTTGGGTAGATTGGGGTGATGGTACTTATGATAACATTACAAGTTGGAATCAAGCACAAAGAATCCACACTTATGCATCTCCAGGAACATATAAAACTAGAATTTCAGGTATTATAACAGGATGGGAGTCTATACAAGGAAATAATTATTTTGGGGACAGAAAAAAACTGATAAGCATAACTAGTTGGGGTAAACTAAAACCAAGTAGTAGAGCATTTGATGGTTGTAGTAATATGACATTGTCCAATGTTAATGATTTACTTGATTTGTCCAGTCTTACTAGTATGCAATACATGTTTGCTAATTGTACAACGCTTACTACAATAGGACGAAGTACAGAATGGAATACAAGTACAATTACAGATTTAAACAATTGCTTTTATAACTCGGTTAACTTTAACAGTCCGTTAAATGGTTGGAATACTGCTAATGTTACAAACTTAGGCGGTACATTCTTAGGCTGTACTAACTTTAATCAAAACTTAGGTGCATGGAATGTGTCAAATTGTTTGTTTTTCCTAGGTGGTCAAATAACAGGTGGTACTTTCGGTAATTGTACTAACTTTAATAATGGTGGCAGTTCGGACATTAATAATTGGGTACTTAAATCCTCTGGTAATATTAATATGGGCAGTATGTTTGCCAATTGTACTAGTTTTAATCAGCCGCTAAACAACTGGAATACTACTCGTGTTACTAATATGAACAGCATGTTTGCCAATTGTACTAGTTTTAATCAGCCGCTAAATGGTTGGAATACTGCTAATTCAACAAGTACAGCAGCAATGTTCTATAATTGTACAAGTTTCAATCAAAACATAGGCACATTTAATCTTACTAATTGTACAGACGTAAACACTATGTTAGCTTACTGTACTAATTTTAACAATGGTGGTAGTCCTGATATAAACAATTGGAGATTTAAGACTACAGGTAGTGTTGATGCTTATGGTACGCTACGTAATATGCCAAATTTCAATCAACCAGTAAACAACTGGAATACTGAAAGGTTTAGCAGAATCAGTACAATGTTTTATGCCAGCACAAGTTTTAATCAGAATCTAAACAGTTGGAATCTTGATAACTGTAATATCGCTACAGAAGTCTTTCAATCAGCTACAAGTTTTAATAATGGCTTTGCATCTGGCGTTAGTACAGGTAATCAATTGACATGGAACTTGCCTATATGTACATTAGTATGGAATATGTTTGCTAGCGCCACTTCGTTCAATTCTAATCTTGGCAATGGGTCTACGCCTTGGATTATAAACAATTGTATTAGCTTTGGAGCTATGTTTAGCGGTGCTACTAAGTTTAATAACGGAGACAACACAGCTCCAATTGCTAATTGGTTGTTTAAGTCTTCAGGCAGTATCAGCACTAGTTCTATGTTTAACGGTTGCATAGTCTTTAATAGACCATTAAACGGGTTAAACCTTAGCTATGTTACTAACATGGATGGTATGTTTAGCGGCTGTACATTGTTCAATAATGGGAATGCTTCTGGTGTAGGCAATACACTGACAATGACATTAAATACGACTGCACCGTTTACAACCATTAATACTTTTAATGTATGTACTTCATTCAATTGTGATGTAAACAGTCTAGATTTTACAAGGTGCACAAACATGTATGCATTGTTTAATTCTTGCACCAGCTTTAACAATGGCAATACACCTGGTACTGCTGGCATAATGACAATAAATACTAGTAACAGTGCTAGTATAGGCTATATGTTCTTTGGTTGCTCAGTATTTAATCAAGACATTGGGCTGTTCAATGTTAGCAAAGTTATTAGCTTCAATGGTATGTTTTTCAATGCTTATGCATATAATAATGGGGCAGATGCAAATCCAATAAACAATTGGACATTGAACACTACTGTAGGTGCTAACATAGATATGACAAATATGTTAGGAGGTAATCAAGGCACGAAAGTTTTCAATAGAGCTTTGAACAATTGGAATACATCTGAAGTAACAAATATGAGTAGTATGTTTGTTAACAGTGGTGGTACAGCAGTATTTAATCAACCAATTGATAATTGGGTTATGAGTAAAGTAACTAATACTTCTTTTATGTTTTGGGGTAGTACAGCATTTAACCAATCTTTATCTAATTGGGAAAGAGTGGGCTCTACTATGGCTAATGTAACTAATATGAGTAGTATGTTTTTAAGTGCTACATTTAATCAAAATATTAATAGTTGGAATGTAACTAAAGTAACTAATTTTAATAGTATGTTTGAAAGTAGTCAATTTAACAATGGATTAGCTTCAGGTGTTGCTGGACAATTAACTTGGACAACTACAGAAGCTTTAACTATAAGTAGAATGTTTACAAATAATGTTAGATTTAATCAAGAATTAATTAACTTTAATGTTAGTAAAGTAACTACCTTTAGTGGTATGTTTTATGGTGCTACAGTTTTTAATAATGGAGATAATACAGCACCTATAAATAACTGGAATATAGGAGGTGGTGTAACAGGTACAATTACAATGAATCAAATGTTTCAAAGTTCTAAATTTAATAGATACATAGGTGATTGGGATGTGAGTAAGGTAACTGCTATGGGTAATATGTTTTTATCAAATACTTCATTTAACCAAGATATTAGTAAATGGAATATGAGTAGTGTGACTAGTATGGATGCTATGTTTTATAGTGCTGCGGCATTTACTAATGGAAGTAATACAAATACAAATCCAATAACAGGATTGACAGGTATAAATGGTTGGAATATAAATACTACGGCAACATCAGTAACTATGACTAGTATGTTTGCACAAAATACTATATTCAATCAACCAATTGGATCTTGGAATGTTAGTAAAGTAACTAATATGTCTGGTATGTTTTATAATACTGGTGCATTCAACCAACCTCTTGTATCCTGGAACGTGAGTAAGGTGACAAATATGAGTAATATGTTTTATGGTTGTCCATTTAATCAAAATATTGGCTCTTGGAATGTGAGTAATGTTACTGGCTTCACTAATTTCATGTCAAGTAAAACACCATCAACCTACTCATCAACTAACCTAGACGCAATATACAACGGATGGATAGTAAACGGAGTTCAACCAAATACATCAGGCACAACAAATATAAATTTTGGAAGTGCTAAATACACATCAGCAGGAGCAGCAGGAAGATTAACACTAACATCAGCACCAAATAATTGGATAATACAAGACGGAGGACTATGATAAAAATAAAAAAATACCAGATTGAGGACTAACAATAAAAATCAAATAAAATGACAGTATTAATAACATTAACAACAGCAGGTGCAGATACAGGACCTTTTAATTTATTTTCAGATGCTAATGGATATACAACAGCATTTAATGCAACACCAGTAAGTAAAGCAGAACTATTGGCTGGTTATCCATCTGATACAGTTCCTGATGCTACTACAATTATAAAAGTAGTATCTTTAGGAGATTGTGTAAATTCTTTGTATATAACATTATCAGGTGTAACCACTACAACTACTAGTACTACAGTAGCAGCTACTTATTGTACTAGTTGGACAGCAGCAAATGAAGGAAACATAAAAATGTCTACTCAAGGATATATTGATTTCACAGCAATATTAGCTGGAAGAACTATAGAGCCTGGACCTTTATCTGTAGGAACAATTGTTGGATATATAGTTGCTGGTGTTGGAACATTTACTTGTTCTATTCCTATGACATTTACTACATCTCAAGCAGAATGGGATACAAACACACTTCCTGTAGTTACAGATAAAGTGTTGACTTCTTTGATATATAATGTTGAAGTGGTGTTTAATAATTCTGATGAGTATTCAATAGTTGCTGGACAAACGAATGCAGTTGTAATTCCTGGACAATTAACTTCAGAATATAACGACTGTCCTGTACCTACAACCACTACAACTAGTTCTAGCTCTACCAGTAGTTCAACTACAACTACTACTACAACATTACTACTATAAAAAATCTGAGTTTGTTGGTTTTCTTAGATTTCCTCTCAAGATATTCTTGGGAGGTTTTTGGTTTATAACCTTTTTGATTATAAAGAATAACATATTTGGTTAAATTTATTTGGATAGTATGAAAAGTATTTTTATCTTTACCCTAATTTTAAGTAAACTAAACTAAATATGACTGAGAATCAAGATTTATTATTCAAGTTAGAAGAGTTATTAAGACAGAAGAAAAGTAAAAAATTCTACGCAGAGAGATTAGGAATAAGTGAATATGAAGTGAACGAACTTCTAAAAGAACTTAGAGAAAAAGATGATTTACCAATTGAACTATCTCCTAGTTATAAAGAAGAATCACGTAAGGTGAATGTTGAGAAGGGTACAATAGAAAGCACTATCACTAGTGACTTTGATCCAAAGGATGATATTGAACTAGCAGCATTACACAAAATAAATTTAGAAAAATACATCATTACCAACTACTGGTCTAAGATGTTACCAAGTGGAAAGTTTACTTCTTCCATCTTTAGTAAGTTAATATCAGATGATGATATTATACGAAAAGACTTAACTGAAGATATAAGAGAAATCTTCTCAACAACAGAAAAGTTTTCTGGAAAAGTAAAATATCGTGAATCTGACAAAGCATTATTTGTGTACATAGCAGATGATCATACTGGGATTGATTTTAAAGACTCTTTATTTGGAAACCCATATACAGGAGATATATATCATAATCGTTTAAAAGAACTAGCTAAACAGATTATATCATTAGATTATGTAATAGATACATTATTTATAGTTAATCTTGGAGATGAACTAGATGGTTTTAATAAACAAACTACAAGAGGTGGACATGCATTAGAATCTTTATCAAACAAAGAACAGTTTAATATTTATACTTCTGCTAGAAAAATATTTTATGATACAGTAATGACTTCTGGTCTTTTTCAAGAGGTTAATATAATAAACATAAATAATTCAAATCACTCAGGTAATGATTACTCATACATAGTGAATAAGGCATTGGAGTTTTATTTAGATGCTAGATACGATAATATAACAATTGTCAACCAAGATAAGTTTATAGATTCATATGTATGGGGAGAGCATAGTATTTTACTTACACATGGTAAAGATGAGAAATATATGAAGTTTGGATTTCCATTGAATCTAAATGAAAAAGTTGATCTATGGTTATTAGATTATTCTAAAAATCTAACAACTAAATATATATCAACAGTTAAAGGTGACTTACATGCTTACTCAGTTAATATGGGTAAATCAGGTAGATATATTAATGTACCATCTATATGTGGTGGTTCTAATTGGATAGAACATAATTATGGTTCTTCTAATGCAGGTGCACTACTAGAAGTAGTTGATAAAACAGATAAAAATATAGTATCGATACCTATCTGGTTTTAATAAAATATTATGGCAAATTCTAAAATAACAATAGAAAGAAGTATAGAGATAAATTCTTTAGATTATTTACATCAGTGTACTAAATGTAATGAGTTTAAACCAAATTATGAATATTCTCCCAGTTTAAATAAAAGAGTAACAAATAGTTTAGGAAGAGCATTTGTATCTGAATGTAAGTCTTGCAGAAGAAAATATCATTCTTCTAGAGCAGTTTTAGATAGAAAAAAAGAACTAGCACCTATTCAAAGAAATAAACATAGACTCAGTTCAATTTTTTGGTCATCTAAACAAAACGCTAAAAAAAGAAATTTAGAACACAATATAGATTTAGAATACATTAAAGATTTATTTAAAATACAAAAAGGATTATGTTATTATACTGATAAAGAAATGTTTATTGATACAAGAGAAAAAGATAATAATGAAGATTCTGTATCTTTAGATAGATTTGACTCTTCTAAAGGATATATAAAAGGAAACATTGTATTATGTAGATGGATAGTTAATAGAATGAAAAATGATATTAATTTCAAAGATTTTTTACAAATTGTTTCTGAAATAAATAAAAAACATAATATATAATGGCAACACTTCGTAAATTAGTCAGTGATGTTAGGGCAATGCATAAAATATTATCAACTGATGCTTTAACAACAGATAGAGCAATTGCTTCTGAGATAAGAAACAACTCTTTACTATTAATCAAGAGAGAAACCAATCTTAGAAAGCTCTGGGCTACAGATACATTGTTTACAACAATTCCTTGTTTGGAAATGTGTGAGGTGTCTATATCTGAATGTTGTGACTATGTTGATCCTTGTACTATTGCAAGAACTACATTTAAACTCCCACGCATATCTGAAGGAAACTATCAGTATGTTATACAGGGAGTTTATTCTATTAATGCAATGAGTGGAAAAGGAAGAAAGCTAAAAGAAATTACAGTTAATAGATACATCAATCTATTGAAACTTCCTGTAATTAAAAAAGAAGAATACTTCTGGATATCTAATGGATATTTATATGTAAGTAATCCACTTCTTAAAGCAGTTAGATTTGTAGCTTTCTTTGAAGAAGATGTAGATAATGAAATTATGTATCCAGAATGTGGATGTGGTGCTCCTGAATACACAGTGGAACAATTATGTCAAAATCCTTTGGATAAAGAGTTTCCTCTTCCTGGATACTTAGAACAACAAGTCCTTGAGTTAACATCTAAAAAACTACTATCTACTTATTTCCAAATTAAGACAGACATAAGTCAAGAAGGAATAGATGGACAAGCTCCAAATTCAAAATCAACTAATTAATGCGTGTAAAAGTAGACTGGAGATCTTCTAGTAAAGATAATTATAATTTATTTTGTAAAAATCATCCATCTATTAAACTTACATATGATGAATGGAGAAACATTATATATACATATAATGAATTCTTCAAAGAATACATATTAGAGACTGGTGAAAAAGCAAGACTACCTTATGGTTTTGGAGAGTTCTCTATCAATAAGAAGAAAAGAAGAAAGATGAAAGGCATAGATGGGAAAGAGTTTATTAACTTACCTATCGACTGGCAAAAGACTAAAGAGAAAGGAAAGGTTATCTACAATTTCAATTATCACACAGAAGGATATTTCTTTGGATGGATGTGGTTTAAACAAGCAGCACGCTTTAAGAATTCTGACCTTTGGTATTTCAAACCTTCAAGACTCACATCAAGATTATTATCACATTACTTAAAGACCAACGATAAGTACCAACATATATACCAAGAGTGGAAAAAATAATAAATTATGAGCTACTACTATAAATATGCTTTCGTAAGTCCAGAACCTGTTTACTCAACTGTTAAAGAAGAGCTGAAAAGCTATTTCGATACTGGTGCAGTGGATGATCTTTTATTTCCTACCTATTTAGATAAAGCTCTAAAGAAGTTAGGAAGAACAACTTATGTAATTACTGATGAGGTTCTTTTTGTAGAAGACTTTGAAGCTAGACTTCCTGATAACTTTTATGCTGTGAGAGAAGCTTGGATGACTACAGAAGTGGCTAACTATCCATATCAATCAGCTAGTTCATTTTATTCACAAGCAGTTTCTGAATCAACTATACAAGTGTCTCCATTAACTATTGGTGGAACACAATGTAATAATGGAGGATGTCAAGATCCAGGATGTGAGGGAAACTGTATGCCTGTATTGATACAAGCTGTATATAAAACAACTAATAGTGTAGCTAGAGGATTTACTCATAACTACTTACTTAAGCCTGGAAGCATCTCTGCAAGAAAGAATTGTGATGTATCTTATACAAATAACTTTACTCCTGGTTCTGCTAGTATTGATTCATTTGATATTAGAGATAATAAGTTTGTTACTAATTTTAGAAATGGTGTTGTACATTTAATATTCTATGCTACAGAATATGATGAAATAGGAAATCAATTGATTCCTGACAACTATCGTATTAGAGAGTATGTAGAAGCATTCCTTAAGTTTAAAGTGTTTGAAACTCTTACAAATCAAACTGTTGATGAAACATTTAATCAGTTACAACAAAAACTGATGTATCATAAGCAAGCCTATGAAGAAGCTTTCATTATGGCAATGATAGAAGTTAAGAAGGAAACTGCTTGGGAGAAACAAAGAAAAATCAAAAATGATTTAAATAGATTTAATATGTACGAACTTCCTACTAGTAGATATGGTAGAAGACGTAACTAATTAAAATATCATTATGGCTGAAGAACAATCACAAGGAAATATTAAACAAGAACTTAATAGTGCTAATATAGGGTTAAACCTAGATAACACATTAAATCAAATTAAACAGGGCACGCTCACGTATGCCCTGAATGCTGCTTTAGAAAACTTTGATGCTTCTTCTGTCAACTATCAGAATGAACAAGGAAATGAACTATGTGTTACATTTCCTAAAGAATATGTATTAATAGGAACACATTTTATTAATGAACAAAGTAAACATATATTCTTCATCACCAATCCTAACACAGGAGCTAGTGAGATAGGATATATGGATAACAATGATTGTATCTATCACACATTAGTTAATGCACCATGTCTTAACTTTAATACAGATAATCCTATACATAAAGTGGTACATAAGATTACTAATTGTACAACAGAAATATATTGGACAGATGGATTTAATCCTAGAAGATATTTAGATATCAATGATATTCCATATATGTTAAGAAGTGGATCTCCTCTTTGCGATCCTATTTTTTCAGATCAATTAGATTGTAATCAATTAAAACTACAACCTAATTTTAATATTCCAAATCTTGCTATTGCAGATGTTACCACAGGAGGTTCTCTTCTTGCTGGTACATACCAATTTGCAGCACAGTATTCTGATGCTGTAGGTAATCCATTCACTTCTTATTATTCTGTTACCAATCCTACACCAATTGCTGATCCACAAATTGCAACAGTTAACTTTAACTATGTTGTAGGAAAATCTATAGTTGTTGATGTAAGTAACTTAGATTCTTCTGGACAGTTTCAATATTTCAATCTAGCTGTGATTAAAACAGTTAATGCAATTACATCTGTAGAATTAATTGGAACATATTTTATAGATAACACATCTATAAATATAACTTACACAGGACAGATAAATGATAACATTCGTTTATCAATGAATGATATATTTGAGAAGTTTCCATATTATGATGTAGCGGAAGATGTAACAGCTGTGCAAGATGTTCTTGTATGGGATGGACTTACATCTATAGATAGAATTAATTATCAATCTATAGCTACGCAAATAGATCTATTGTGGGAAACATATCAGATTCCTCCAAATGAAAACTATTCAAATGAATTAAATGCTACAAATCTTAGAGGATATCTTCGTGATGAAGTGTATGCATTTGAAATTGTATTCTTATTAAAGAATGGAAAACAAACAGATGGTTTCCATATTCCTGGTAGAACACTAACTATAGAAGAACAATCTCTTCCAAATATTCTTATTACCAATAATGATTTTATTGGTGAACCAGAACCAGGTACAGACTATAGTCCTTATTGGAAAATTTATAATACAGCTTCTGTCATTAATGTTGCTACAGGAGATAAAATTGGTAATGCAACTCCTTATGAATATGGTAACTTTGCTTACTGGGAATCAACAGAAAAATATCCATGTAATCTAGATCTATGGGGAGACTTAGCTGATCAACCAATTAGACATCATAAGTTTCCAGATGTATTAGTTTCTCCTATAACAAAACCAACAGTAGACTATAATCCTCTAACAGGATTAGTTTCTCAAAATGATTATGTATATCCAATAGGAGTTAGAATAGATACAGAACAAGTTCGATCTTTAATATCAGCATCAAATTTAACAACAGATCAAAAAGCTGATGTAGTAGGATATAAAATAGTAAGAGGAGATAGGGGAACAAATAAGTCTATTGTAGCAAAAGGTATTCTTCGTAATGTAGGAGAATATAAGAGAGAAGAACAATCTTTTTACTTTCCTAATTATCCATATAATGATCTTAGTGAAGATGTATTTCTTAATTCAACTAATAATGCTTGGTCTAATGAAGCAACTCCTTGGTTAGTTACTTGTAATACTGTAGATCCTACATTAGGTTATGCAAGAGTTACTTTTACAGATCCAAATACAAATAGAGAAAATACAAGAGATCTAAAATTAAATGAAACTGTAGAGTTTTGTTCAGTAACTAGACCACTTACTCTTTTAGGAGTTTGTAACATAGGTCCAGGAAATTATGATGTTTGGTATGCAACAGGTTGTTTAGGATGTAGAGGATATCGTATAACTTGGGATGACCCTTTTACAACAGATAATTCAACAGTTAATTCTAGAGAAGATTACTTAGATGGAACTGGACTTCTTGATCTTAACTCATCAGGATGTGATACTACATATGCAATTGTTGAAGAAGGTTTTGGGATTGATAGTGATTGCTCAAATGGTTTTTGGGATGGATTTTGTAAATGCAACTCTGGTAGTCTATTTGGTCTTGAGGCTATTTATTTAACTACTGCAGTTGAACAAGACGAAGCTCAAATTCTTTCTAATGTGGGAAGAAGATCTAAATTAAACTGTAAAACACCAACACCTTTAAGTCCTATTAGTGGTAATGCAGAACTTAGTAAAAGACAAATATTTAATTCCCCAGAAACTTCTTTTGGTCAACCATTCTTAGGAGATATTCTTAAACTAGAGAATGTGATGTATGGTAAAGGATATGCGCATTTTGTACAAGTTAATAGTAATGCTAAATATAGATTACTTACAAAAGAAGCACAAGAAGATGCATTAGAAAGTTCAAATGAACTCGGTTCTATAACTGATCCATTTAATGCCACTGCTATGTTTACAGCATACCAAGCATATTTACAAATATATATAAATGGTATCACTAGAAGAAACTATGCTTATTCATTTAACTCTACAGCTAGTTATGATTATAATGCAAAGGTTACTAATAGTGGAAACAAACAAAGAACATTAGATATTAAAAGATATTTAATTCCAGGAGTACAAAATGTAGGAGACACATATAATATAAATAATTTTCAAAGAGAATCTTCTGTTTATTTAAAAACAGAAGAAGATAAAACTGGGTTGCCATTTCCTAGTGTTAGTGGAGTTACAGATAAATCTAGATTAACAATAGGAGGTAGTGGTGCTTGTGCTACTCCTGCAAGAGAACAAGGGATAAGTGTTGTTTCTTATTATGCATCATTGAAAAATACATTTGTAAATCAATATGGACAGATGTATTCATATGATACAATTGATACAGGGTTTCAAAAAAGTGTGACATCTAATACTACTGCTGTAATATTTGGAGGAGATACATTTATATCTAGATTTGCATTTAAAACTAAGATTCCTTTCTTTATTGATAATAGAGTTAATGCTCCTGATGATAGTGATATATTCTATGATGAGATTGGTAATGTGGCCTATCCAAAATACTGGCACTCAGCTAGATCTATATTAAGTAATTTTGATCTTACTAATACTCATGGTGGTACACCTACATTAAAAAATATTATTTCATATAAAGCTCATAAGTTTGATTGCCCTAATGATCCATTACCTGCTGAAGGAACTGGTAGAACATTCTATGATGGATATTTTTATTTGTTTGCATATGGTATTCCTAATTTCTATTGTGAGAGTTCTTATAACACAGATCTAAGACAAGCATTTAATAATAAAGAAGGAGACTTCTGGCCACATGTATCAACAGGTATTCCTGATGATTGGGTACAAGAAGACTTTGTATCAATAGCAAATGATAATACATATACATATAATGTAACATTCTCTAAACAGAATAAAGAAAATACATTTACACATTTACCAGCAGATTATAATGGAGCTCCATGTTATACATACTATCCATTTAGAGCTGTATACTCAGATGCACAAAACACTGATGCTGACAATAGAGTTAATAGCTGGTTAACATATAGAGCTATTTCTTATTTTGATTTTCCTCAGAACTATGGATCACTTATATCATTAGATGGTATTCAGAATAGAGCTGTTCTTGCTAGATTTGAAAACAAATCATTATTATATAATAACCTTCTTACAATTGATACAAGTAATCCACAAGCTGCATATGTAGGTAATCCTAATATGTTTAAAGGAGCACCTCCTATTGACTTTGCTGAAACAGATCTTGGTTACGTAGGTTCCCAAAACAAAATGTTATTGAAGATTCCTCAAGGACAGATAACAGTGGATGCTAAGAGAGGACAAGTGTTTCTTATACAAGGAACACGAGTAGAAGACTTATCTGCATTTGGTTCTGGAATGAATAGATTCTTTACAGACCATTTAGCATTTGAAATCTTGAGATATTTTCCAAAGGTAGATATAGATAACAATTTTAATGGTGTAGGATTACATGGTGTATATGATAGTAAGTTCGATAGAGTTATTTTAACTAAGTTAGATTATATTCCATTAAGTTCAGATATTAAATATGACACTACAACAAAAGATTTCTATATAGAAGAATCATTAGGAAATAATGTTTTTAATAAAATAATTGTAAGCTTAAAAGATCCTGATTACTTTTGTAATAAGTCTTGGACACTTTCATTTAATGTAAATACTAAGACATGGATCTCTTTCCATAGCTATATTCCTAATTGGTATATAGCAGAAAACAATTTCTTTTATTCTGGTATCAATGGATGTTGTGATGAGTTTGATTTTGTTGCAGGAGAATTAGTTCCTACACCAAGTACAACAACCACTACTAGTAGTAGTACATCTTCAACTACCACTACTAGTTCATCCACTACAATTAATCCTTGTTTATTAGCAGGGAATGTAATATTAACTAGTTGTGAATTAGAAGGAACAGGTGTAATCACTGTGCCTCCTGTTCCACCACCATGTCAAAGACCTATGAACTTAGTAACATTTGCACTTATACCAGGATATGTAATAATATCTCCTCCTTCAACAGTAGTTTCTACAGGAAGTCAAGAAGATGCATGTAATGCCATCTCTTATTTAAAATCACTTACTAATGATACTACTGCGAGTATTACCAATCTTTTAGCTAGTGCTGTAAGTTTAACAGTTGGGCAGACTTTATATGATACTTCAACAGGAACAGATTGTACATTGATACCTGATGGTTGGTATTTTACAGCAAGTACTATAGAGAGTGAAATAGTATACAATGTAGTCAATGGTTATATTATTCAAATAGTTAGTTGTAATCCAGTACCTACAACTACTACAACTACTACAGCAAATTGTTTCTCATTTACTATAAGTAAAACATCAACAGGTGTTGTAACAGTGAGTTATACTGATTGTTCAGGAAATCCACAAACTGTAAATGTTGGTAACTCAGGAGGAGGACCTTCAAGTCAAACATTCTGTGCACGTAATGGTAGTGTAACTACACCTCCTGGAGTATCATTGCTTAATAATGGACCTTGTTAATAAATTAATATGTCAAGAACAATAACAATAAAGTTAACACAAGTGGCACCATCTTCTGGACCATTCTCAATCTATGATCAGTTTGGGAATGTAATAGCAGAAGATGTGCCTAAGAAAACTCTTATGCGGGGTATGAGTTATATTGTGAATGATGATGTAAGATTAATTACCCTTAAGTCTATAGGTGATTGTACATCAGAAAAAACAATATACCTAAAAGATATTACAGAAGCAGAGTATATTAATATTAAGGTGAAACAGATTGTTACAGGATGCACATGGAGACACTTGACTAATATACAATTATACAATTCTTATTATGGTGTAACACATCCGTACATAATTGAATATCCATTTGCTTATAAGTTCCAAGATGAAATCTTACAGAACGTAAAAGATTATACAAAAGCATATGAATATATATCTATATCAGATGGTGTGTTTAATGATAACACAAGAATAGAAACAAACAACAAGTGGTTTAACAAAGCTATTCTATACAATGGACAACAGAGTTCAGGAGTGTTGAATCTTGTTGCTAAACCCCTTAATGATATGCGTGCATACATGCAATATCCAATATTCAATGCAGATAGTAAAACAATTACATACACTAAGAGTGATAACTTCTATCAATACAATACATTCTGGGCACTTCAGAAAAATTCTCAAGTTCCATTATTTAATACAGGTTGTGAAAGCTTATCTATTGATAAAGTGATTAACCAAAGCAATATGGATTATGGATCAAGAAGTTTCAAGAAAGCTACACTGAGAGCTAAAGAATTAAAGATACGTCATATATTAGATGACAATTGTACAACGCATTTAGTGAGTCAATTCCTCACCGCCAGTGCAATGCTTTCTTATAAATAACAAACATGGAAAATAAATATTATCTTTATAGACATATTAGACTTGATAAAAATGAACCTTTCTATATTGGTATTGGTACTAAACAACCTAGAACACATAATAGTGTTAAATCAGAGTATTCTTAAATATCTTATAAGTAATGGCTAGTAAAGTAAAATGCACATGTGGATGGAGCTGGAACAAATCTGATTCTAGTGCTAAGGATATGTACATATGTCATGAGTGTGGTAGAGATAATTCTAACAACATGAAGAATGGTGGTTGGCTAGATAATTATAATGATTATAGTGTTTCTGCTCCTGAAGGATTTCAAGGAGATGGATACAGCAATGTAGGTAGAAATAGTTCTCCTGCATGGGGAGGACAGTTTCAAGAAGGAGGAGAGATTCCTATTGCTCAAGGTGGTTGGATGGAAAAAATTGATAATGTACTTTCTGCACCAGCAAGAGCAGCTACATATGCTGTAGAAGCAGGAGCACATGCCATAGGTGCAAGGAAAGCTCCTCCTAAATATGAAGATCCTTCTGATGGACTTGGAATAGATGAAAAAGAACATCCATATTTAAAATTGGCTACAGATATAGTTTTAGATCCTACAAACCTTTTAGGAGTAGGAGCTATTTCAAAAATAGGTAAATTAGCAAAAGGTGTAAAAACAATGCAAAAAACAAAAAATGTTTTACAACCTACAGTTAAAGCAGCATTTGATGCAGCAACAAAAGCAGGAAAAGCATCTGGAGCAATAACTTGGGGAAGGAATTTAGGTAAACAACATAAAGCTTTTTTTAAAGAATATGATGTATTACTTAAAAATATGTATAAACCTGAAGTTGTTGAACAAGCTTTAAAGTTAGGAGCAAAAGATGCTATAGGAGCAACTGCGATTATTAATGATTTAATAAAAAAACATCCAGAAAAAAAAGAAGAAATTTTAAAAAATTATAAAAATATAACTGAAAAAAATACTAGTAAAAAACCACAACAACAAGTAATAGTAAAAGATAATAATGCTCCTCAATATAAAACTATACATACAGGAGAAGGGGAAGGGAGATTTGAACCTATTCAAAGACAACCTGTAAAAGGAATACGAAATAATCTACAACCAATAGGAATACAAAATGATTTTAATATAGAAGCAGACATTCCACAAATAAGACAACAAGTAAGACAACCTAAATATTATGATGTAGAAGATTATACACAAGGTTCTACAAACTATATTGGTAATCAATCTAATTATAGAACCTCTGACTTATCTTCTTTATCAGAACAAAGTCCTAACAATACAAGAAAGATTACACCACGTTATCAAATGGGTGGTAATGTCTATCCAGTTAATTATGTTCCTCAAGCACA